>Ga0326727_10005009_pt1 | contig 38557 bp, 27 predicted proteins | sample MB2enrmetagenome_FD_207643 | JGI IMG/M metagenome (GOLD analysis project Ga0326727, IMG submission 207643) | Lab enriched peat soil microbial communities from McLean, Ithaca, NY, United States - MB29MY | ecosystem: Environmental > Terrestrial > Soil > Wetlands > Peat | place: USA: New York...
TCGGGTCGGCGGCATACACCATCACCCCCGGAGCGCAGGCGGCGCCGCCCACATTCAACCCCGCGGCCGGAAGCTACATCGGGACCCAGACGGTAACCATCGGCGATACAAGCCTTGGCGCAACCATTTACTACACCTTGACGCCGGGGACGACCGGGACGACGCCTACGGCCAGCTCGACCGTTTACACCGGTCCGATCGCCGTTTCCGGAACAAGTGTATTGGAGGCCATCGCCCTGGGCGGCGGCTTCGCCGCCAGCACGGTGGCTTCGGCGGCCTACACGATTGTTACTCCCCCGGCCCTGGTGCAGCAGTGCTATAGCAACAGCGCCGGATCCGCAACCATGACGTGTACGCTCAGCGGTGCGAAGTCAGGGGATGCGTTAGTGATCGGAACGTATTCCGCCCCTCTGACGTCTGTAACCTCTTCGACCACCGCGCAGCCGCTGAACGTGATTTCCAACTTCGCCACCGCTGAGAGCATTGGAGACTTCAACGTCTATCTTCTGCCGAATATCGCGGCGGGAAACATCACGATTACGGCTACCGCAAACGGCAGGAACAATGCCAACGCGATCGTTGTAGACGAGTACACCAACGTAGCGGCCTCGCCGCTGGACGGCAGCGCCGCCGGGTCATGCCCGGGCTACTGCACGACTGTATCTTCCCCCAACTTCACTACGACAGCCGCGGCGGATATGCTGTGGGCGATGTGTAACGCCGATCAGTCGACCCTGACCGCCGGCACGGTGCCGATTGCATGGACGGCGATACTTCCGCAGGGTAACGGCGGTTGGGATGCCGGCTACGTGAACTTCTTTGTGGAAGACGGAGTGGCAGGCTACGCCGGAACCTACTACGGGGAGTGCTCCAACGCTTACCTGTCGAGTATCGCGACCATCGCCCTCAAGCCGCCCCCGGCTCTCGTCACGCCGGCGGTGACGGTGACGCCGACTCCGTCCAGCATCACCACGGCGCAAGCGCTGACGGTGGCGGTGGCCGTCAGCGGCGGAAGCGGCAGCCCGACTCCCACCGGCTCGGTGACGCTGACCAGCGGGAGCTACACATCGTCTCCCGCCACCCTCAGCGGCGGCGGCGCAAGCTTCAACGTGCCCGCCGGATCCCTGCCAACCGGAACCGATTCGCTGACCGCCGCTTACACTCCGGATGCCTCCAGTTCCTCGACTTTTTCAAGTGCCTCCGGATCGCAATCCGTCACCGTAACCGCCGCAATGACCACGCCGACCATCACCTGGAACACCCCGGCGGCAATCACCTACGGCGCCGCGCTGAGTGCCACGCAACTGGACGCCAGCGCCAGCGTGGCCGGATCGTTCTCCTATTCGCCCGCGCTGGGCGCGGTGTTGGCGGCGGGGTTGCATACACTCACCGCAAACTTCACGCCCAGCAACACGGCGCTCTACAACACAGCGGCCTCTACCGTCCAGATGAGTGTAAATCCGGCCACGCTGACGGTAACGGCAAACAACGCCAGCATGAACGTCGGAGCGGCGGTTCCCGCTCTTACCGCCAGCTACAATGGGTTTATCCCCGGAGACGGCGCCAGCGTGTTGAGCGGAACTCCAGCTTTGTCAACGACGGCCACCAGTTCCAGCCCGGCCGGCAATTATCCCATCACGGTCGCGGTGGGGACGCTCAGGGCATCCAATTATCAGTTCAGCTTTGTAAATGGCGTGCTGACGGTGTCGGCAGTCGTGCCACCGCCTGTGTCGCTTACCAACACGTCTACGGTGACGGGCTCGGCCAGCGCGGGCTACACGCTCGCCATCACAGTGAAGAACACCGGCTCGGCTGCCGTGACCGCCCTGACCCTGAGCGCTGCGAAGCTCGGCGCGGCCGGCGGGTCGCCGCTGCCGCAGACGCTGGCCACACTTGCCGCGGGAGCATCCACGACCTTCACGGTCAAGTTCCCAGGCAGCGTGGGCGCGGATGGCGCATCGGTGGCGGAATCATACTCCGGCACTGTGGCGGGAGGCTCGTTCTCAACGAGTCTTCGCTCGGTGACGCTGCCGTAGGAAAGAGGATTTTCCAATTGAAGAACAATGCAATTCTGGAGGAATGGATGAGGAACTTGAGAAGCCTGCTGTTACTTTCCCTGATCTCTGTGTGCGCGCTGCTTGCGGCAAAAGCGGATTCGCTTTCGATCACTCTGGAGCCGGCGTTCCAAACCGGCGCTCCGGGGCAGAACCTGACCTTCAATGCGACTGTGACCAACTTCAGCGCAAGCACGGTGTTTCTGAACGGGGACAACTTCTATGTGGATTCGCCGTTGACCGTGGACGACACGCCCTTCTACTCGACTCCGCTGTCGCTCGATCCCGGCGACTCCTACACGGGCCCGTTGTTCAATGTAGACATCCCCGCAGCGACGCCAGTGGGCCTCTATACGGGGTACTTCGACATTGTCGGCGGCGCCGATCCGAGCCAACAGAATCTGGTGGGAGAAGCCGACTTCAACGTCCAGATCACGCCCGAGCCATCCAGTCTGCTGCTGCTGGCAAGCGGGGTGGCGGGGCTGGGGTTGGTCTTGCGGCGGCGGCTGGCTTGCTAGCGTGCAATGAATCGGCGGGCTGATCTCCGAGATCGGCTCTATGCTCATCGCGCGGTATGTTTCATTTCCACGGACGCCGAACTGGCAGTCAAGATCCCTCAGGGAGGGCGGCGCTTCTCTCCGGCTGACTTCGCGTAAGAGCAACTCCCGAAATCGGCCAGTATTCGCCGATCCGCCAGGTCACGATCCTCGGTTGACGGAAACCGCTTCCGTTCAGCTCTCAGGTCCTTTGAAATCGGCGTATTGCGGAGAATCTGTAGCAAGGTCCAATTCGATAACGCAGTCTGTTTTTCGCACATTTGAATCGGGTTTTATGCTTGGAGGCTGGTACCAGCGGGAGGAGCAGTGGCGAGTGGCGCACCCTTGATTCTGCACATATGAGGGTGCCCCATCCTTTCACAGTTCTATCGTGAAAGGGTGGGATACCACGACCCTCGACCGTCCGGCCTCGGCCAGCAAAAAGCGAATCGCGGCCGCCTCCGCCCAATGCGTCTCATTGCCGCGGTCCCTCGAAAGATAAGCGCAGTGGCCTCCGTGGCGGGTCTCCACAAAGGCGATGCGCGGGTTGGCGCGCAGCTTGGCCCGAGTTTCGGCAGTGAGGCGAATGAAGGGATCGTCCTGGGCGCACAGAATCAGCGTGGGCACGGCAATGCGGTCCACCACGCGGGCGCTGGCGGCGCGGTGGTAGTAGTCGTCGGCATCGCGGAAATGCCAGTAGCGAGCCACGATTTTGCCGTCGAATTCACGGATGGAGCGCACCGGCCCGATCTCCCGAGGGGTTGCATAGATGCCGGGAAACAGCTCCGCCTTGCGGGCATAGCGGGCCATCAAGCCGCGCAGAAAGTTCCACTCATAGGCCCGGTTGAGCGGCTCGTGCAGGGCGTCCGCGCCAACGGCCAGATCGATGGCCGGGCAGACCGCGGCCACGGCCACCAGCGGCGGCCGGCTGCCCCACTCCCCGGCCAGCTTGAGCACCAGGTTGCCGCCCATCGAGTAGCCGGCCAGCGCCACCCGCTCCAGGCCGCGCCGCCCGGCAAAGTGGCGCACCACCGCGCCCACGTCCCCGGAGAGCCCGGAGTGGTAGAGCGTGGGCGTCAGCGCTTCCGACCCGCCGCAGTTGCGCATGTTCATGCGGATGACGTTGCAGCCGGCCGCCCAGGCCCGCGCGGCGATGCCCTGAATGTACCGGGAGTCAGCCGAGCCTTCAAGCCCGTGCACCAGCACCAGGGTCAGCCGCCCGGCCCGGCCCGGATCGGCCTCACCGCGCTCCTCCTGCCAGTGGCAAAGGCACAGCACGCGGCTGCCGTCGGCGGGGTCCACCTCGACGGTCTCCGCGACGCCAGTCAGCCGAAAGGCCGGACGGGGAAGGAAGTTTCCCACAATCGTTTGCAGGTGACCGTTCGCAAGGCCGCGCCGGGGCTCAAACCGCGTCAGCCACTCGGGCAGTCCGGCCGATCCGCCGGCAAACTCTTCATTCTCGCGGATTTCAGGGGTCACGGCGATTCGGAAACTCTACAATTTGCGGAGGGTTGGCGCTCTTGCGGCGAGTGCGGATTGGGGCGGCGGGTGGGGATCGAACCCACGACATCCTGAGCCACAGTCAGGCGTTCTGCCACTGAACTACTGCCGCCATCTGTCCTCTTGATTGTAGCATCGAAACGGATCAACCGACCCTGCCCGCCCTGCGGAATCGTCCCGCGAAACCGGCCGGACGCACTCCCGTGGAAACGCCGCTGAGAGGATGAGGCGAAATGGATAGCGCCACTGCCGCGGACCTTGTATACTTGGCGCGTTTTCAATGCCACGTCTCTCCAAGGAGCAGCAAATGAAAGTTACCATCGCGAGCGTCGTGAACTCCGCCCTTCTGATTTCGGCAATCGGCCTGCCCATGCGGGCGTTTGCGCAGAACCCGAACCCCTCCGACGTCTTTGATCTGGGCAAGGTCAGATTCCAGATCGTCGATGCCACATTCGTCACCAAGCTGGACAGCGAGAAGGCCCAATTCGCGGAGACCAAACCCGACCAGTACCACGGCCTCGTCGTCACTCTCCAGATTGCCAAGGCGCCCGGAGTGGAAGTCACTTTGACATGCCAGGATATCGCCCTGCACTACCGGTACGGCGTTAACTCCGACGTCGCGCGCTGCTATGGATTGTCGGGCTATTCCATCCGGCAGGACGAGGATCGCGCCATGGCCTTGTACAGCCAGGGCTGGGGCAAATCCACCACCGGGCTGGCCACCACGAAGAGCGGTACGGTTTACATCGATGTCTTCTTCCAGAATATGGAGCCGGAGACACGCGACCTGTACCTGTTCATCGCTCAGCCCACCGGCGCCCATTTCGTTTCTCAGGGCTGGAAGAAGAACTGATTGAGCCCGTTCAGTCGGCGTATCGCTGGAACCGCGGCGCGCGGCTCTTCCGCGACCGGACGCTGCTGGCTCTGGAGATTCTGCTGGATGAGGCCTTCGTCGTCCCCGGCGCCGGCATCCGCTTCGGCCTGGACGGAATCATCGGGCTGGTTCCCGGCCTCGGCCACCTGCTGGCTCACGCAACCTCGATGCATCGTTGAGAGCGATTCGCGATACAATCAAGCTGGAACGTCGGGGCGTAGCGCAGCCTGGTAGCGCATCTGCTTTGGGAGCAGAGGGTCGGGGGTTCAAATCCCTCCGCCCCGACCAGCATAAACTATTGATAAATAAAGCGATATTGGAGATTCAGGCCGCGCATCCACTTTTCACCGCCGCGGCTCTGTAGTCGGAATTGTAGCTGTCATTTCCTCCCAGATGCGCTATCGTTTCCCGCCCAAGCAGCCAAGCTCCGTTTCAGCAAGCATTCCCGTGCCATGAAATTGGGTTTCGGTTGGTACGCCCCCTGCGGGGACGTACGCTGTCCAGAACTCCTGGACCGCTGCTTTGCGCTGCGCGGACAATGGGGCAAAATCGCTGCTTTCAAGACGGCCAAGACAGAGAGGCGCGCCTTGCAGCGGTAATCCGCCCGGAGCCCGCAAGATCTCGCCGCCCCGGCCCCCAAACCGCCGCCCTTTGCGCCGTCATTTCTGCCGATCACATTACAACGCCGCGCGGGAGTGGTATTCTGTCCGGTCATTTCCGAGCAGCGAGGGGGACAACGTGAGAAAAGGCATCTTAGTGGCCATCGGCGGACTGGCATTCCTGGCGGGGTGCGGAAACCAGGGGGACAAGGCCCCCGGCGTTCCCGTCGGGCCTAAATGGAAGGGACTTCCATACCGTATTGCGTTTGACACCAAGGCGGTCAAGCCCAGCCCGGAAGGCATCACCCTTCCGGCCATCGATTTCACGGCCAACCCCGACGAGTTGGAGAGGAGAGCCACCCTCGTCGTCCGGTACGACTCTTCCGGGGTGAAGACAAACGATCTGATCATCAACCAGGTCATCCTGGCTCCTTTCGATGTCTCTGGCGCGGAGGGAGCCGTTCCCGCCGAATACATGGAACTGGCGGATAAGGAGCTGGCGCAGTTGACCGGAGCCTACTGCATGAAGGGGAAGGTCAAGGTCACTGTGGCGCTGGCCCGGTCGTCGCTCACCCCACATGCCGGGGAAGCTGAAATCAACGAGAAGCGCCTGTCGGACTGGGCGACCACCGAGGTCGAGATCAAGAAGCCCAAAAAGGGCTGTTAGCGCTCTCTCGCGGACGCGGCGCTCGCCCGCCGGCTCAGCGCTGGAGACCTTCCTGGGCACAATGCGCCCGGCCTGAGTCGCCTCGCCGCGAGCGCCATCTCCAACCGCGACTGCGGGCTGGTGCGGAACTGCCTGCTGTCGATTGGCTTGACGTATGTGCTCGTCAACCTGCTTACCGGCGTGGTCTACCGCTGGGTGAACCCGCGCATGAGGGGCTGAGCGGTCCGCCGCGATTCTACTGGCTTACCAGCTCCACGTGTACCCGATACTGGTCGTGGTGTACCAAGGAACGGTAGGGATCTTGTTGTAACTCTCTTGAATCCAGATCGAGTTGTGATTGTCGAAATGGATCATCGCGCCCAGCGCCTCGCCATCGTAGAAGCGGTTCTCCACGTGAGCGTAGCCCGTGAAACTGGTCAGCCCGGCCTGGATCATGGTGTATCCGCTAACGGCTTTGGTCTTGGGCAATCCGAAGTTCTTCATCACCCCAAGAGCCTCGGTGTGCGATCCGAAATCAGTGTGGAAGAACCCGTGGCTCCCAGCGTTTTCGTAAGTATAGGTGACCGTCAACTCGTCGCCGATGGGGTCCTTCTTCAGGAATCCGAAGGTGTGACCGATGCCCACGTTCAGATTGACCCGGGGAGCCAGCCCTGGCCGGTCGAAGTCCGATCCCGGCATCAGAAACAGATCGGTCGAGGTGCCGGACATGGCCATGGCTTGCTGAGGTTCCGCGTCCGGTGTCTGCGCGCCCAGCACCGCCGCGCAGGTCAGCACGAACGCAAACACAATCGAAACTACGGAAAGGGTTGCTCTCGCTGGCATTCCAGGGCCTCAAACGGGCATTCGCCGCGGATTCGCATCACTGGGTCGCAGCACGCAGCGTTAAGAGCAATTAAATCAACTGAGGAGTAATGAACACATAAGGAGAAGGGTTCTCCTCGTCACCAAGTGGGACGCGTCCGATTCCCGCCGCGACGCGCCGGATGAAGAAGCCAGGGGCATAAGCTTGCTTCCAACTCGCCGTCCTAGCCGAACCTCGGCAGCCCCACCGTCAGCGCCATCTCCAACCGCGGCTATGCGCTGGCGCAGGGCAGCCTGCTGTCGATTCGCTTGACTTACGTGCTCGTCAACCTGCTTACCGGCGTGGTCTACCGCTGGGTGAACCCGCGCATGAGGGGATGAGGCTAGCCGGACTGGTCCGCGCAACTATCAAGTTGGCGACGATGCAACAAGAACTCCGCGAACGCCGCATGGGGGACGGTATTCCTGCGCCCAGGCAGTCGGAAGGACCTCAAGTTGGTCATTGGTTGTTGAGCCGGGCTTCCGGGTTGCGGGCATGTGACCGGGTAGGCGGACAGAGATCGGGACGCGCTGTCTATACGGCCGATTTCTACCTCTCCGCTGGGGTGGAGAAGAACCGGAGACCCATCCGGCGCGGCACTCGAACCTGAACCTGCGGGCACAACGCCAACCCGTTTGAACGGCCTCTCCCGTTATGACGCTGTTTCTGCTTGCGCACGATTTCCTGGATTCCTCTCCAGGCCGGGATCATGCGTGGGCGGACGCTGCCGATGAATACTCTTGGAGTCGGACAGCAAAAGACCAGTACCACTGGATTCTGCCCAATGAAGAGGTCGATCACCCTGTTCGCGATCGTTATCGGATGCGCCGCGGCCGCCGGGGCGGCGCCGCCCGCTCCGCTGACCACGCTGCGCGCCATTCAAGCGCTCAGCAACGCCGAGGCCGACAAGGGTTTGCCGGTCGTCTTTGAAGCCACAGTGACCTACTTCCACAAGGGCGGATATACGCTCTTCATGCAAGACGGCGGGGTTGGCATCTACGTCAGCCCCAAGCCGGATACCGATCTGCGTCCCGGCGACCGGGTTCGGGTCCGCGGCAAGACCGCGGGCAGCTACCACACCGTTGTGGACAGCGACAGCATTGTCGTGCTCCGCCACGGCACATTGCCCAAGGCTGTGCCGGCCACCTTCGACGAGTTGATCCGCGGCCAGCGCGACTGCCTGATGGTGACCCTGCGCGGCGTAGTGCGGGCCGCCGACCTGAAAGTGGATTCGCCGGACAACTTCGGCGGCAACATGCAGATGCTCACCGATGGCGGTTACGTGCAGGTGAGCGTCTTCAACTCCCGGGAGAAGGCAATCGAGGGGCTGCTGGACGATGAGGTCCAGGTCACCGGAGTCGCCGGCGGACTTTTCGATGGCAAAATGCAGTCGCATGGAGTGGTGATTAGCGTCTCCTCATCCGCCGACATCAAGATTCTCAAACGCGCCGGCGTCAGCCCATGGTCCCTCCCGCTGACCCCGATGGGGCAGGTGATCAACGGCTTCCATGTCACCGATCGCACACAAAGGGTGCGGGTGCACGGCACCATCACCTACTACAATCCCGGCTCGTCTGTCGTAATGCAGGACGGGGCCAGCAGCTTGTGGATCTCAACCTGGACCTTCCACGATATGAAGGTCGGCGATGTTGTCGACGCCACCGGCTTTCCCGAGGCGCACAATGGCTTTCTGGCTTTGACCCGCGCCGAGATAGCGGATACCGGTGTCCAGGCGCCGATCGCGCCCCTTCAGACCACCAGGAAGCAATTGACCGAGAGTCGTCACATCATCGATTTGGTCTCACTGGAGGCACAGGTAGTCACGGAGGCGCGCGGCGGCACGCAGGACGAGTATGACCTGACCGCCGATGGACAGCTCTTTACCGCCATCTACCGGCATCCGAGTGGAAACAACCCGCGTCCTCCGATGAAGCAGATTCCCATCGGCTCCAAAGTCCGTGTCACCGGCATCTGCATCACCGAAGACTCCAACCCATTCAATTCCGGTGTGGGCTTCGACATTCTGATGCGCACCTTCGACGACATCGCGGTCGTCGCCAAGCCATCGTTGATCAACACCCGCAACCTCATCCTCGCGGTCAGCCTGATGTTCCTCGTGGTGATTGCCGTGGGCGCATGGGGTTGGACGCTGAGAAGGAAAGTCGGCCAGCAGACAGTCACCCTCGCCACCATGGCCCAATTCGAACACCGGCGCAGCCAGATCCTGGAAAAAATCAACAAGTCCGATCCCCTGGACGAGATTCTGGAGGCGATTGCCGGAATGGTCTCCTCGATGCTCGATGGCATCCCCTGCCGGTGCGAGATTGCGGGCGGAGCCGCTGCCGGCAATGTCCCGCTGAATCCGGACGCGGCAAGCTCCGTTGAGGTTCAGATAACAGGCCACGACGGGGTTGTACTCGGAAGCCTCATTGCCGGCCTCGATCCCCTTGCTCCGCACTCCGCCGAGAGAGCGGAGGCGCTCGCGGTGGGTGCCGGCCTGGCCTCTCTGGCCATTGAAACCCGGCGGCTTTATTCCGACATGCGCCGCCGCTCGGAGTTCGATATGCTCACTGAGATTCACAACCGCTTCTCATTGGAAAAGGCTCTCGCGGAGAAGATCGAAGAATCCCGGGCGTGCTCCGCCGCCTTCGGGCTGATCTATATCGATCTGGACAGGTTCAAGCCGATCAACGACCAGTTTGGACACCACGTGGGAGATCTTTACCTCCAGGAAGTGGCCGCGCGAATGAACAGACAGTTGCTGGGCGGAGATATGCTGGCCCGGCTGGGCGGCGACGAATTCGCCGCCATGGTCTCGCTTCACAATGGCCGCTTCGACCTGGACAAGATCATGACCAGGCTGGAAGGTTGCTTCATCGAGCCGTTTGCCATCGAGGGACATCTGATCCATGGCGCGGCGAGCATCGGCTTCGCCCTCTACCCGGAGAACGGCGCAACCAGAGACAGCCTGCTCAACGCCGCCGATGCCGCCATGTACAAAATCAAAAACGCCAACAAGCAATTCGCGCAAGCGGCGGCCGGCCGCGGGAACCCCGAGTACGCAATCGAAAACGTCGCATAATGAGCCGCCGGGCGGCCCGGGGCTCGTCCCCCGCGGTCCGCCACCGCGGAAGGCATGGGAATTGCCGCGCGGAATTCAGAAGAGTGGCATTCCTTGACACCGGTCTTGGTTACCACGCCGTTCAAACTGCGTGTCGCCTTTACTACGGCTGGGAGGGAGCCCTCGTGCCTCGGCTTTATCTTCCTTGTGTCCGCGGTGTATGGTTCGATGACTCGATAAACCACGCCGATCGTCGCGGCGCTCGCTGCCCTCGATCCTTTCGCTCTGTTTCGGCTCTGCCGGCATAACTTCCGTTGAGTTCGGAGTCGAGTCTCGACGGCGGATTGGGAGTATCCCGATTGCATGACCTGGAAGCCGGAAGTTGCCCCCGCGCTACGCTGGGGCGAGTGGGATGACCTCCGCCCTGAACTCCCCATCTTCCCCCACGGTCAGCAGCCCCACCGTCACCGGCAGCTCGAACCGCCGCGGCCCGCACGAGCCGGGATTGAAGTGCAGCACTCCCTTGCGCCGGTAGAAGTTGGGCACATGCGTGTGCCCGAAGAGCACGGCGGCAAACCTTCCCGCCGCCGGGTCCAGGTGCAGCGTCTTCAGGTCGTGGAGCATGTAGACGTAGCGATCCGCGATCAGCACAACCTCGGTCTCCGGCAGCTCGCTGCACGGCCCTTCCCTGTCCACGTTGCCGCGAATCGCCGTCACCGGCGCGATCCGCTCCAAACCTTGAAGGACCGAAGGCCTGCCCACGTCGCCCAGGTGCAGAATGCGCTCCACGCCCTTGAGCGCCGGCGCAACCTCGGGCCGCAGCAGCCCGTGCGTATCGCTGACCACCCCGATCTTCATCGTTTTGTCTTCGCCCATAAGAATGGCAATTTTGTGCGTTGCGAAACCAATAAAGGCTACCCAATCGTCGGGTCGTAGATCCACCGCAATGGGGAGTCAATCCATCTTAGGGTTTCAGGCTGGGCTGGATGCTCTATGGCGATGCAATAGAGTCCGCTCCAGTTCCTTTGCCAGCGCCATCCCTTAGCCGATCCGGGGGCGCTCGATTCAATGTAGCCTGCTGCGTATTCTGCGGAGAGAGGTTCTTTACAGAGCGGGCATCGCGGCGAGGCGCCCTTTCTGAAATTTCCCCCGCACTGGCAATCTTGGATGTATGGCTCCAACTCCACGCATATTTCTTCGTATGGAATGCATGACTGCGGCAGTTTTTGCCAGACCTGGTCCATATGGCTCACCGTCGCGAGCATTCCGCAAGCATCGCAGTAGGCATAGGACATATCGCCGAAGCCTGCGTGCCAAAGCTCGTAGTTAAAGTCCTTTTGGCAGTGTTCACATCTGCCCTTCCTCAAATTTGCCATGGCGCCTCACAACCCCAATTCCAGCCGCGTGCGCGGGTCGAGCCGGTCGCGCAGCGCGTCGCCCAGAAAGTTGAAGCCCAGCACAGCGCCGGCAATCGCCAGGGCCGGGAAGAGCACCAGGCGCGGCGAATCGAAGAGGTGCAGCCGGGCGTCGTTGAGCATCGATCCCCAGCTGGGCGCGGGCGCCGGAATGCCCAGGCCCAGAAAGGAGAGCGTGGCCTCGGCCAGAATCACTCCCGCCATGCCGATAGCCGCCTGAACCAGGATCGGCTGCACGATATTGGGCAGAATATGGCGGAAAAAGATGCGCATTCCACTCGCGCCCAGAGCTCGGGCCGCATCCACGTACTCGCGGTCGCGCACCGCCATCACCTGCGCCCGGACGAGGCGCGCGTAGCCGGCCCAGCCGCCGATGGCCAGCGCCAGCACCAGGTTGGCGAATCCCGGCCCCAGAAAGGCCGCGAAGGCGATGGCCAGCAGAATGCCGGGCAGCGCCAGGAAGGTGTTCATGGCAAAGGTGGTCAACGCCGTATCCACCCAGCCGCCCTGGTAGCCGGCAAGACCTCCGATGGCCAACCCCAGCGCGAGCGAAACCGTAACCACGGTGACCGAGACGGCCAGCGAGAGCCGCGCGCCCCACAGCAGCCGGGAGAGCGTGTCGCGGCCCAGCTCGTCGGTTCCGGCCCAGTGGGCGGCGGAGGGGCCTTGAAGCCGTTGCGCGAGGTCGATGGCCGCGGGATTGTGGGGCGCGAGCCAGGGCGCGGCCACCCCGGCCAGCACAAAGCCGGCCAGCAGCAGAACTCCCGCGGCGGCCAGCGGCTGGCGGCGAATGCGGCGGCTTGCCTGGCCTAACATATTGATAACGGGAAAAGGCATCGGCACAAGCAAGCATACCGCGACACCCGCGGCGATGTGGTGTTCAATGGGCTATGGGTATTCTCGGACCGTGTTCGATGGCGCGCCTGGCGTTGGCAGCGTCAGTGGTTTTGGCGCAGGCGCCCGCATATTCGGCTGCGCAGGTTCAAGGCTCCTATGCGATTCAGCCGGAGGCCTGGCAGATCGTCCTGCTGACCAACCAGGCGCGGGCCGCCGCCGGGGCAGCGCCCCTCCGCTGGGATCGCGCGCTGGCCGCGGCCGCCCGCCAGCACTGCCTGCGCATGGCCGCCGCGGGGGCAATCGCCCACCGCTATGCCGCTGAGCCGGATGTGGAACAGCGCGCCGCCCAGGCGGGCGCTCACTTCAGCTTGCTGGAAGAAAACGTCGCCGTCGCCGCGACGCCGGCCTCGATTCAAAGCGCCTGGATGCGCTCCCGCGAACACCGCGCCAACCTTTTGAGCCCCGATGTGGACCGCATCGGAGTGGCCGTTGTGGCCGGCCGCCAGGGACTCTACGCGGTAGCCGACTACGAGCGCGCCGTCCCCGTGCTCACGCAGGCCCAGGTGGAGGCTGCCGTTGCCGGATTGCTGCGTCCCAGCGGCGTCGCTCTGCGCAGCGACTCGACCGATGCCCGATCCCTTTGTATCGACGACAGGAACGCCACCGCCGGCAGGGAGCCGGGCTTTCTGATGCTCTGGCAAGACGCGGACCTGACCCGGCTGCCGGGGCAGTTGGTGGAAAGGCTGGGCTCGGGGCGCTATCGCGAGGCCGCCGTGGGCAGTTGCCCGGCCCAGAACCTCGCCGGCTCGTTCACGGCTTACCGCGTGGCCGTGCTGCTTTATTGAATGCGATTCATCTCAACCGAACGACTGGTATTTCTTCCAGAACTCCGGCCAGGGCAAACGCGGGCCGCCGCAGACAAAGATGTCGGGGTGATACTGGCTCTCCTCGTTCCTGACCCCTTCGGAGTTGCCGTTGTGGCCAGCGAGCCGGCAGCCAGTGAATATCCTGTCGACGTCTTCGCGCGAGACGCCGACCACGATCAGCGTGGATGGCGGCGGGGTGGGATAGCCCCGCAGCCAGGCCGAGTTGGTCAGGCTGATGGGAGGGGGCAAATGGTAGGCTGGGCCAAGCATTTCGATTGCGCCTTGTTCGCCGTAGTTGCCCACAATTACCCCCGCGCTGGCCCGCTGCTCCGCGGGCAAGGAGTCGCGGATGCCGGCGACGGTCGCGACCAGCTCGGGCCAGCCGAATTCTTCGCGGAGATCTTCTTGGTGTTGCAGGGCGAAATCTCGCAACGGTCCGCTGGACTGGAGCGGCAGGATCCACGCGAACATGTAGGCCCCGCAAGCCGCAAGACCAGTGAAGAAAACGGCCTCCACCGTCCGGCGACCTAGCTTGGGCAGAGAAGCGACCCAGCGCTCGCCCACGGCCGCGCCCATGGCAAGCAGCATCGGATACGCCGCAGCCATGTAGTAGTGTCGCCCCTTGGAAAAGAAGAAGATCGCCAGCGGGACCAGGTACATCCACGCCAGCATCCTGTAGCGGCGATCGCGAAGGAATGCGACCAGACCGGCTAGCCAGAGCGGGGCGGCGAAAAGGTTGACGCAGATCCAAAACTGGCCGGTCAGAAAGCCCTCGGCGCGGCCTTCGCCGACGTCGCGCACATGGATGTGTTGAAGGAAGTGATAGGAGATGAAGTCGTGGCGCGCCAGCCAAATGAAGTTGGGCAGAAAGATCAGGAGCGCCAGGGCGATCCCGGCCCAGAACCAGGCGCTCAGGACGAACCGGCGCGCGCGCGACAAGGCAACCCCGCCCAGGATCCCGGCGACGTAGAAGAGGATCGAATACTTGGTCATGAGCCCAGCGCCAACGGTTGCGCCGATGGCCAGCCACCAGCGTGGGTTATCCGACCTCAGCAGGCGGAACGTGAAGTACGCAATCAGCACCCACCACAGGTAATCGAAGGTCGTGTATTGAAACTCCGTGCCCTCGAAGAGCGGCAGGGGCGAGAGCGCAACCGCCAGAGCAGCTGTGATTTGAGCCAGCCGTCCGCCGCCCAGTTCCCGCGCCATCAGCCCGGTGACCACGATGGCCGCTGCCTGCGCGAGGACGGAGAAAAGGCGCAGCCCCACCATCGAGAGGCCAAAGAGGTCAAGGCTGATGCGTTCAACGAGAGGAGTCAATGGCGGATAGGCCACAAATCCCCAGTCGAGATGCCGGGCATCGCTCAGAAGCTGGAGTTCATCGCGGTGAAAGCCGTAGCGGCCATTGGTGAGCAGGTGAACGAGCGTCACCGCGGCGGCGATGGCCAGCAGGAGCAGCGATTCTGCCCTTGGCCGGGCATCGAAGCCTACCGAGCCTTCCTCTCTTTCGATTGCCGGCACAGAAATCCCGTCTCCTTTCGATCTTTCTTCCAGAGGATTACGCGCGCCGCGCCGCGCCGGTTCCTCAGCGCCTTTCGTGAGGCCGTCCAACCCGGACGGAAGCCATTCCGGCCGCCGTTGCCCGAACAGTCCGGCGAGTAACTTTCCGATTTGGCGCGAAGCGGAAACGCTCCACTCGCCATGGGCGTTTTTCGATACCTATCCGATCGGAACCGCGCTCACGAGACCGATCTGGAATTCGTGCTGTATGCCAGCCCTTCCGCAATGTGGCTTCGGACACTGGCCATTCGGCGCTTCCGGAGCCGTGGTGCAGTAGAATAAGCGCTTTCTTCGGTGGCTCTTTGTCGCTTATCCCCTCTGTTCTGGTGTGGATGGCAGATGACCGTCCGTAGACGGTCAGTCGGAAGCTGACGATGAATGAAAGATTTGTATCACGAAAGAGATTCACGATGAAAGGCAAGTTGCGTGGAGAGGTTCAAATCACTGTTTGCTACCGCTGTGCTGCTTCTCACGCTACCCTTTTGCGGCTGCGGCGAAAGCAGCGCTGGCGGTGGCACCACCACCACAACCGTGTATGTGACAGGCTACGAGCAAAACAGCGCCACCGGCAGCAATGTATGCGTAGCGGGCCGGTTCGGTTGCTTTCAAAACTCCGGAGGAAGCGGCGGCTACTCGGTCAGCTCCTGGGTCACGACGGCTCCGCCCATCGCGGCCACAACTGCGGAGACCTTCACCACCTTGCGCGTATCCTTGGCCACCCAGACCGTCTTCTTGTCCGCGCCTCCGTCGGCCGAGGTTACCTCCACACGATACGCGTCGAACTTGCCCGCGGGCACGGTAACCGATTCCACGCCGGAGACGCTCAGTTGCTCGAGCTTCACCTTCTGCGCCTGAATGTCGAAGTTGCGGAAGGTGGCCGTGTATCCCTCAGCCAGCGGCAGGCTGGCGATCACCTGATCCTCGCCGGCGCCGTCGGCAAAGAGCGGCCCGCCCAGGTCGACGGCGATGGGCCGCTCCTGACCGCTCATGCCCATCTTGCCAGTCGCCTTGTCGCCGGCGAAGTCCAGATCGATCGCAAACGGGCCTTGCGCCACGCTCCGCTTGCGCAGAATCAGCGTGGTCTTCTCGATGGTCGAAGTGTCGGTTCCCGTGCCCCCCGGCGTGTCCATGGTATTGACGGCCTTCCACGAAGCCCCATCGTCGGTGATCGTGGTGGAGAGCTTGAGGTTCATCGACTGGGCTCCCATCTCCACCTTCAACTGGTAATTGCACGTGCCGGGCTGCAGCTCGACAGCGGGTTTCGGCAGGCCGACGGCTCCCGCATCCACCTTCTTGGCCAGCACCACCGTCTTGGGATCGACCGTGATCTCCTTCAGCCGCGCCACCGACTCGGCCGAACCGCCCTCCTGGTATCTTCCGCCCAGGTGCGCGGCCAGAAACTTCTCCGCCTCCATGAACAGCGCCAGGTTGTTCACCGGACGCGCAAATCCGTGGCCCTCATCGGGAGCCAATATGTACTCCACCGGGAAACCGTGATCGCGCAGCGCAATCACAATCTGTTCGGACTCGCGCCGGTTGACGCGCGGGTCGTTGGCGCCCTGAGCCACCAGCAGGGGCGTCTTGATCTTGTCGGCGGAGTTCAGCGGCGACTCCTCCATGAGCAGCTTCTTGCCATCCGGCGTGCTCGTGTCGCCCATGCGGACGGCAAACAGCTTGCGCGCCGCCTCCCAATAAGGGGGAATCGACTCCATCAGCGTAATCAGGTTCGACGGTCCCACAATGTCCACCGCCGCCGCATACAGATCGGGCGTAAAGGTGACCCCGGCCAGGGTTGCGTAGCCGCCATAGGAACCGCCCAGAATCCCCACCCGCTTGGGATCGGCGATGCCCTCGGCAACCAGATACTTCACCCCCCAGGTCACATCGTCCTGCATCTTCCGGCCCCACTCCAGGTTGCCCGCGTCCAGAAACTTCCTGCCGTAGCCCGTCGAGCCGCGGAAGTTGGGCATCAGCACGGCGTAGCCGCGATTGGCGAAGAACTGCGCCAGCCCGTTATAACCCCATGTATCGCGTCCCCACGGGCCGCCGTGAGGAATGACCAGCGTCGGCAGGCTCTTGGCGGGAACGCCCTTGGGCAGCGTCAGATAGGCGGGAATCTCCAGTCCGTCGGAGGACTTATACGTAATGGACTTCATCTCCGCCAAATCCTGGCGCGGGAGTTTCTCCCAGATTCTGTATTGCGGCGTCACCGCGCGGGTCTTGCGGTCGAAGAGCAGCGTCTGCCCCGGCTCCCTGTCGCTGTGCGCCGTAAACAGCCAGTATCGTTCGTCCCGCGTCCGCGAACCCACCCTGATCTCTTCGCCGGGAAACTTGTGCTCCAGCCAGTGGACATCCGCGCCGAAGGCCTTGTCTTTGTAATAGGTCTTGACGCGGTCGTGGATGTACCAGGTCTCCACCAGCTCATCGGTTGCCTCGGAGAATAGCGCTCCGCCGAAATCCACCTGGCCCAGCGGGTCGGATTCTACTAACTCCGTCTTGCCCGTTGCCGGGTCGAGCAGCATCAGCTGAGTCAGATTGACGTCCTTGTTGGTCTCGATATAGACCCGGCTGCCGTCGGGAAGAAAGTGCAGCGGGCCGCAAGTCTCAAAGACCGAGCAGGAGTAGATCTTGGTGAGCTTGTCGGCGTCCACGCGCAGGATCTCCGTGTCGCCGTTATCCGCGCTGCGCTCGGCCATCCGCAACTTGCCTTGCACGTCGAAGTCCCAGCCGATAACCCGGTCCGTGTTCTTGTGCATGAGCGTCTTCTCGCCGGTCGAGATGCGCAGCTTGTACAGGTCGTGCCAGGCCTTGTCGCGGTCATTCAGCCCGATATAAACGATGTCCGGATCGCTCTTGGGCGCCTCGTACAGCATCACGCGCACGCCCTTCAGCCCGGTCAGGTCGCGGGAGGCCGGGGCATCCGCGCCCGCCGCCGGCTTGGCCGATGGATCGACCGCATAGACGTTGTAGTTCTCGTCTCCGTCCTTGTCCTTGACGTAGAGAATGTACTTGCTGTCCTGCGTCCAGAAGTATCCGGCAATGGGCCGCTTGCTCTCGGTGGTCAGCAGCCGGGCCGCGCTGAAAGGCTCATCGACCGCCTTCACCCACACATTGAGGGTATCTTTCCATGGCTTCACAAATGCAATGTACTGGCCGTTGGGGGAAAGCTCGGCTGCCGCAATCTCGGGATTGCCGAAAAACAGCTCGCGATCGATCAGGGGCGGAAGGCCGGCAGTCTTCTTATCCTGCGCTCCGGCGGCGGTTATAACCAGCAAAAGGCACATTAGGACGCGGAAAAAAGTCTTCATCGAAGTGGGTTCCCTTCCTTGTTGCGGTTTTGGAGTGATGGAAATCGGGATTTCGTCAATCTGCGGTAGTGTACTCCGCCGGCCCCGCCGCCTCAAATGAAACTGGCGCGCGCTGGGTCCGGCTGCGGACTTTCAGGCGCGAATCAGCCCCCGCGGGGCGGAGCGGTCCTGTGGCGGTCATCGTGAAGAACATACGCATGCCGCGGCGAATCTGTTCCGTAAACTCTGCCGTTTGCCGCGTGGCCCATGCCTTCACATGGAAATCCGGGTGCGCCGGATTCGTCCGCCGCAGCGGCGGACCTGGAAGGGGGATCCAGTTCCGATTCTGATAATCTGCAACTACCGCAATCCTCAGCGAGGTGATGGATTGATCTCTCGAAGAGCCGGTTTGGGACTGCTGATCGTTCTCACCGCGGCCGTGATCCTGGTGTCTTTCCTGTTGCCACGCATCCCGCAGCCGCAATCGTATCACCTGTTCGCTGACAGACGCGGTTTTATGGGCATCCCCAATTTCGGCGATGTTGTTTCCAATCTGCCTTTCGCCGCGATCGGACTGTGGGGCCTGGCGTTCCTGCTGCGATGCAACTCCAATCCGACGACCGGCCACTTTCTCGATCGGCGGGAAAAATGGCCATATCTATTCGTCTTTACCGGATTGCTGCTGACTGCGTTCGGTTCCTCTTATTATCACCTCGACCCCGGCAATGCGCGGCTGGTGTGGGACCGTCTTCCCATGACGATCGCGTTCATGCCGATGGTAGCGGCAGTCATCGCGGAGCGCATCAGTCTGCGGCTCGGTCTTTGGCTGCTTCCGATCCTCCTGTTAGTCGGCATGGGAAGCGTGCTCCAGTGGTATTGGAGCGAGATGCGAAACATGGGAGACTTGCGCTTCTATGCCGCCGTGCAAGCCTATTCGGCGCTGGTGGTTCTGCTGGCGATGCTCTTTCCCCGCCGTTACACGCGCGCCTATGACCTCGGGCTCATCGTGGGTTTCTACGCCCTCGCCAAGGTCCTGGAACTTCTCGACAAGCCGATCTTCGCGGCTCTGCATTTCGTAAGCGGTCACACCCTGAAGCATCTCGCCGCGGCCGCGGCCGGTTACTGCATCTTGCAAATGGTGCGGAAGCGACAGCCTGTCCCGGCCTTATCTGCCATGCGCGTTCCCGACGGGAGTCCGCAATGAATCGTGACTCAGGGTGACGGATGACTCCACCAGCTTCCCGTTGTGTAGCTCACATGAGGGAGTGAAAACCGGATTTCGGCGTCAGCGGCCGCCGGCGGCCCGCGTCGCTCGTCAGGCCTGACAGGACCCCCGCGAAGCAACAAAAAGCCGCGGCTCGCTTGCGGGGCGCGCAGCGACGATTCCAGGACAGGGGAAGCTGCATCTCCGCGCAACCCCCCATTCAGCGCATCGACGCGGCCGTCCTGGGCTCCCGACAGTGTCGCGGGGCAGTCTTTCAACGTGCTTTGCGGCACAATCGACTCCCGCCGGAATCCGGCGACCTGCGCCAGCTGGAGGACCGGAATCGGAATAGCGACATGTTCTTCTGCTCGTTACAAGTTATCCAAAGAACTACTTTATAGAAATCGCCGCCCCGGCAGCGATGCCGATTGTGTGGCCGAATGAGAGCGAACGACCGGAATGCCCGAAACTGCTCCGCTGCCCGGAGGGCGGGGACGAGCAGGCCGCGGGTGGCCCTTGAATTCGTGGCGTCGCGGAGGGGATAAGGAATGGCTTGGCGAGCGCCGGTTGCGATCCCACGGGGGAGAAATGGATGGGTTGAAACCTTTCCTGCCAGCCCGTGATGATTCCATTGGCCTTATGCGGGAGTTGAACCCCCGCCTCGTTCCCGGCCGGCGTCTTCAGCAGCCCCTCGCGCCCGGAGGAAGCCGGAGAGGGCGAGCGGCAGGGTGCGGATGAGCTTGCCGGCGCCGCCGGGATCGACTTGACAAAGAAACCGGAAAGGATTCTACTTCTATAGATGTCTAGGGGTGATGCTTGCAATGACCAAAGCGAAGAATGACATCCTGCAGGGAACCTTGGCGCTGCTGGTTCTGAAGAGCCTCGATCGCGGCCCGATGCACGGCTGGGGGATTACGCTGCACATCCAGCGCATCTCGAACGAGGTGCTGCGGGTGGAAGAAGGTTCACTTTATCCCGCGCTGCATCGGCTGGAGCAGGAGGGATGGATCGCCTCGGAGTGGGGCCTGAGCGAGAACAATCGCCGCGCGCGCTTCTACCGGCTCACGGAACTGGGACGGAAGCAGTTAGCGGCCGAGCGGGAGAACTGGCAGAAGATCACCAGCGCGGTTGCCCTGGTGCTGGATTTCGGAAAGGCATAGGCGGAGGAGAATCTCGATGGCATGGATCTCCCGGATTCGCGCCCTGTTGGGCAGAGAGAAGCTGGCAAAGGAGCTGGACGAAGAGCTCGAATTCCACCTCTCCATGCGCGAGCAATGGAACGTGGAACAGGGGATGGAGAACGGGGAAGCCCGCCGCGCAGCCCGGCTGAGCTTCGGCAATCCGGGCGTGTGGCGCGAGCGGATGAGCGAGATCGATCTGACGATCCTGCCGCTGACCGTGCTCCGCGACCTGCGCTACGGAGCGCGTATGCTGCGCCATAATGCCGGGTTTACCATCGCCGCTGTGCTGGCGCTGGCGCTCGGCATCGGGGTCAACACCATAGCCTTCACCGTCTACAAACTGCTCTTCGACCAATCGCTCAACGTTCCCGATCCCGACCGGATGGCCAACCTCGCTTTGATCGCCCGCTCGGGCATCCCCGACCCCAATTTCAGCTATCCCGACTATCTGGCGTATCGGGACCAGCTTCACTCCTTCAGCGGAATGATAGCCACAGATGGAGAAGAGCCCATGGCTCTCTCCGATGCCGGAAGCGTCGACAGCCAGCGCGCTGCGAGGGAACGATCGCTGGCGGGAAGATTGGGATTGCTCTCCTCCAACGCCAGCCGCAAGGAGTTCGTCCTGACCGAAATCGTCTCGGAGAACTACTTCCCGGTTCTCGGCGTGGCGGCTCTGCAGGGCCGGACCTTCGATGCCATGAGTCCCTCGGAGCTGGCAGCTTCTCCGTCGGTTCTGATCAGCGAGAACTACTGGCAGAGGCGGTTTGACGGCAATCCGGCGCTGCTGGGCAGAACCATTCGCCTGAATGGCGTGGCCTTCACCGTCATCGGGATCACGCCCCACAACTTCACCGGCACCAATATGGCCATCGTGCCCGATTTCTGGCTCCCAATCAGCCTCAAGCCGCTGCTGCATCCCGGCGACGATTTCCAGCACAACCGCGATAACAAGTGCTGTATGCTGCGCGCCCGTCTGGCTCGCGGCGTCAGCATGAGCCAGGCGCAGACAGAGATGAGCCTGCTGGCCAGCCGGCTTGACGCGCTTCACGCTCCTCATTCGGATTGGAACAAGCCCGCTTCGGCGGCGGTCTGGCCGGGTTCCCCGCAACCGTACCCTGTTAAACACAACGCCGGATTCGGCTTTTTCGTTCTTCTCATCATGACCACGGTGGGGATGGTGCTGGTGGTGGCCTGCGCCAATGTCGCCAGCCTGCAGATGGCCCGCGCCGCATCGCGCCAGAATGAACTGGCCATGCGCCTCTCGCTGGGAGCCACGCGGCTGCGCCTGATCCGGCAGTTGCTGACGGAGAGCGCGCTTCTGGCCCTGCTGGCCGGCGGCGTCGCGCTGCTCGTCTCTTGGGGTCTGATGAGGGTTCTGGAGGTTTGGATCGCCAACCGCTTGAATGGCATGGTGATCTTGAACCTGACTCCGGATCTGGGGATCTTCGCCTACGTCTTCGGCATCTCTCTGTTCGCCGGCATTCTCTTCGGACTCGCCCCGGCGGTTGCCAGCTCCCGATCCGCGCTGGCGTCCACGCTGAAGGCCAGCGAGGGCACTTCGCCGATTCGGGGCCACGTTTTGCGCGATATTCTCATTGGCACGCAGGTTGCCATCGCCCTGGTGTTCATGATCGCCGGCAGTCTGCTGATTCGCAGCGCCATTCACGGGCTCAACGCGGACCCCGGATACGATATTCAGCACGTCGTCAATCTCGATCTCAAGTTCCCGGAGGGGTTGAATTACAGCTCCGACCGCAAAGCCTCCCTGGTGCGCGAGATTCGGGCGCGCCTCGCCGCCCTGCCTGGAGTGGCCACGATCACCAGCGCCAACCCGCCCCTCGGCCTGGGCCCTCGAATGGCCTTCGTCCTGCTCAACGGAGAAAAACCCTCGGCTCAGAGTGCGCGGATGTTTTTCTATTACAGCTATGCTCAGCCAAACTACTTTCAGACTCTTGGCATTCCCCTGCTGCTGGGCCGCAACTTCCAGCCGCAGAGCGGCCAGCCCGAACCCTCCGTCATCCTCAGCCAGTCGGCCGCGAAACTCCTTTGGCCCGGCGAGAACCCCATCGGCCGCAGCCTCCGTTTGGAAGCCAGCACGCTGATGCAGCAAAAGGCCGAGGCCGTTCCCGACGGGTTGACCTACCAGGTGATCGGCATCGCCCGCGACACGCGGGACGTCAACTTGGGCCAGGGCAACTCCAGGCTGGCGTATCTGCCGTTGCCCGAGGACCGGCTCCAGGATTACCCCATTCTCATCCGGACGCGGATTGATCCGAAGCAGATCGTTGCCGCCATCGGCCCGGCGATATCTTCCATCGATCCCCAGGTGACGGCCACCCCATCCACCTTGTATGAGATGCTCCGCCAAGCGCCGATGTTCATGACCACCGGCATGGTGGCCACGGTCGCTTCCGCGATTGGCCTGCTGGGGCTTTTGCTGGCCTCGATGGGCATCTACGGCACGGTCGGCTACGTGGTCGCCATGCGCACGCGAGAGGTTGGCGTGCGCATGGCTCTGGGCGCAAAGAAACGCGATATTCTCGAACTCATGCTGCGCGAGGTCATGAAGCCCGTACTGGGGGGACTGCTGGCCGGAATAGTGCTTGCCGCGGGCGTCGCGGCGCTGCTTCACTGGGCGTTTCATGACCTTGAGGCCCTCGATGGCGTCTCCTATGCCGGAGTCTCGGCGTTGTTTCTGGTCATCGCATTGCTCGCCGCCCTCCTTCCATCCCGCCGAGCCATGCGCGTCGATCCCGTGGTTGCGCTGCGGTGCGAATAGGCCCGCCGGCGCGCTTGTTGACAACGTCAATTGCCGCCCGCGGGCCTTCGCGCTGACCATTCGGCCCGGCGCCGATCCCGTTTGCTGTCAGCCTTCATTCAGCCAACCTCTTGGCCCATTGCGGAATTCACACAACAGCCCGTCGCTGGCCGCTCCGGCCTATGGTAGCCTCCGGTTAAGGGCCATCGCCGCTTTCCGCCCGGAGCCCTCGCGGCCAAGATCGATTGCACCCCTGGAGCAGAGACACTGGCATGAGCGCCGTCAAGTACGACCTGATCGTGGTTGGTTCCGGACCCTCGGGGCAGCGGGCCGCCGTGGCCGCCTCCAAGATGAAGAAGCGCGTGGCCGTGGTCGAGGCCCGCTCGGTCGTGGGCGGCGTCTGCGTCAACACCGGAACCATCCCCTCCAAGACCATGCGCGAGGCCGTTCTGCACCTCTCCGGCTACAGCTACCGGTCGATCTACGGCGTGAACTACCGGGTGAAGGAGAAGATCACCATGGCCGACCTGGCCTTCCGCGTGCAGGCGGTCATCAAGAACGAGATCGACGTTACCGAGGCGCAGCTCTCGCGCAACGGCATCGACGTAATTCACGGCATCGCCCGCTTCGCCGATCCCCGCACAGTTCGCGTCGAAGGCCCCGAGTCCGAGACCACCCTGGAGGCCGACCGCATCATCCTGGCCGTGGGCGCCAGGCCCGCCGGCTCGCCCAAGGTGCCCATCAACGGCCGCTCCATCGTCAACAGCGACCACATCCTCGACCTGCCGGCGCTGCCCCGCTCGCTGATCGTGGTCGGCGGCGGCGTGGTGGGGGTGGAGTACACCTGCATGTTCGCCGTCCTCGGCGTGCGCGTCACCATCATCGAAAAACGCGACCGCCTGCTCGAGTTCGCCGACCGGGAGATCGTCGAGGCCCTCAGCTATCACCTGCGCGACGCCCGCGTCACCCTCCGCCTGGGTGAGGAGGTGCAGAGCGTCGAGGAGCTGCCCGACGGCACCGTTGTGGCGAATCTTGAAAGCAAAAAGCGGGTCTCCGGCGATGCGCTGCTCTATGCCGTGGGCCGCCAGGGCAGCATCGACGACCTCAACCTGGCCGCCGCCGGCATCGAGGCCGACAATCGCGGGCGCATCCCCGTCAATGAGCACTACCAGACCAGGGTCGAGCACATCTTCGCCGTCGGCGACGTGGTCGGCTTTCCCTCGCTGGCCTCGGTCTCCATGGAGCAGGGTCGCATCGCCGCCGCGCGCGCCTTCGACGACCGCTCCGCCGCCTCCAACCCCAGCTTCTATCCCTACGGCATCTACACCATTCCGGAGATCAGCTTCATCGGCAAGACCGAAGAGCAGTTGACCGGCGAGGACGTGCCCTACGAAGTGGGCATGGCCTACTATCGCGAGACCGCCCGCGGCCAGATTCGCGGCGACACCACCGGCCGCCTCAAGCTCATCTTCCACCGCGACACCCACAAGATTCTGGGCGTGCATATCATCGGCGAGGGCGCCAGCGAACTGGTTCACATCGGCCAGGCCGTTATGACACTGGGTGGCACGATCGAGTACTTCATCGACACGGTGTTCAACTACCCCACGCTCGCCGAGTGCTACAAGGTGGCGGCCTTCAACGGCCTGGGCCGGCTCCACCGTTACCAGGCGGGATGAGCTGAATGGATGCGATTGGGAACAAATCGCGCCCGGCGCGCGTAGATAAGATCGGCGCGGCCGTGCCTGTCGGTGTTGCGCCGCCGATTGCAAAGGAGAATCCCATGCGGAAGTTCGTCAGCGTTGCCGGTTTGGCTGCCATGCTCTGTCTCGCGGTTCCCAGCGGTTTTGCCGCCACGCCCCCGGCCCCCAAGGCCGGCCAGGCCACCATCGTGATCGTCTTCAAGGATGGCCACCGGCAGACCTTCAATCTCTCCGATATATCGCGGGTGGAGTTTTCCGCGGGCGCAGAAGCGGCCGCCGCCGGCGAGACCGCGCCCGCCAACTCCGTGTTGCCGTCGCGAAGCCGCTTCTTAGGAAAATGGGAGGTCGGCGACGGCAATGGAAACAACTTCTTCATCACGCTTTACGACGATGGCGATGCCCGCAAATCGCTCGGTAACAGCCATGGCAAGTGGGTCTATGTGAACGGCGAAGCTCAAGTTACCTGGGACGATGGCTGGCACGACGCCATCCGCAAGATCGGCTCCGGATACCAGAAGTTTGCCTACGCAGCAGGCAAGACCTTCACCGATGAGCCCGACAACGTGACCAGCGCCCGCAACACCGCTCCGCATCCCATCTAGCCTCCATCTTTCACGGCCAGATCGGCGCTACAAATCCGTTGACGCGCGTTGTGGGAAATGCGGGCTGGCGCCATGCCGTGCGGCTCTCATGCCGGCGCCTCTAGAAGTTTGTGGCCAGGCGGAGAGCATAGCTTCGTCCGGGCGCAATGGCATTGCCGGAGAAGAGACCGCCGAAGTCGATGACATTGAGTCTGTTGTTCAGGTTGTCGCCGTCGGCCTGAAAGCGCACCTTCATGCGATCGCTCTTGTACACGTCCGCGCCGAAGGAGGCGTTGACGGCAAGCGAGGGCAGAATCCGGCCGCGCGCGAAATTGATGCGGTCAATCACCGCCGGCCCGTAGTCGGCCATAGCCTCGGCTTCGGTCCCGGTGTAGGCGAACGGTAAACCCGATCCGTACGTGACGCCCGAGGCAAGCCGTATGCGCGGCCCCACCTGGTATAGAAAGCGAGTCCGCAGCGTGTTGCGCTGGTCCTGCGAGTCGGGAAAGTGCCCGCTGGTTTGACTGAGAGCCGCGGCGGCGTCTTCGCCCAGAAACAGGCCTCCGGTAACGGGAAACCACGCGTTGCCCACCATGTAGGAATAGCTCGCATAGCCGGAGAGCTTTCCCAGGCTGACCAGCGTTAGCTTTCCTTCCGCTCCGTAGATGACCGACTTATCGAACGCGATGGGATAGCTGACTCCCGTGTTCAGCAACTGGTCGTCGTCGGCGTAGTTCCTCGCGTCCCGGCGGTAGACATTGACGTCGACGATCGTCCGCCGGCTGACGGCCTCGGTAAGCCCGCCTTCGTAATAAGTGCCCGTGGACGGCTGAACGGGAAGGTGCAGGACCGCGGGGTCGATCTGGCCGATCCATGGCGAACTGGTGATCAGGATGTTCTCAAAGGAAGGAGTCTCGAAGATACGGTCCCAGGAAGCATGAAGCACCATGTTAAGCGGCGTCACGGAGCGGCCGATGGAGATGCGCGGGCTCCATGCATTCCGGTTGAGCAGAAGCTGGTAGTGGTCCCAGCGCAGGCCGGCCCGGAGGGTCCAGTTGCCCAAAAGCACCAGGTCCTCAACAAAGCCGGACTGCTCAAGGTCCGGCCGCCTGGCGGAAAAGGGAGGCGCGGTGGCCGGCGTGCCGGGATCGAATTGCGTTGGATCGGTGATCGTGAAGCTGAAATTCTCGCGCAGAAACATCGCATCCGATTCCACTCCGGCATTGATTTCCTGCTGGCCGCGATGGAGAGAGTAGGACGCCTTGAAATAGCCTTCGCGGAAGCCGTTAGCCTGAGTGGCCACGATCGGAGTCGAACTGGGATTCGAGTTCAGGCCGTTGGCATGGTCGCGCGCCATGCCTGCGACCGTTCCCAGGCTCTCCGGCGAGAAGCTGTGCTGGTACCGGATCGCGCCGATGGTCTCAAAGTTATCTCCCGTCTGTAACTGGCCCGCCTCTTCCTGTACCAGTTCATTCGGTATCTCGAAGCGCGAAAGCTCATGGCGAACGCTCAGATTCAAGCGGTCGCTATCCAGCAGGCCGCGTTCGTAATTGACGGAGAAGTCTCCCGTCGTCCCGCGGTTGGTGTAATTCTCCGGCGCCACGGGGTTGAGATAGTGGGCCGACATGCCGCCCGACGCGCTGACGCCGAATGTGTTCCTGCCCCATTCATCCTGCATCCGGCCGTAGGAGCCACCGGTGTCGAAGCTGCCGCCGGACAGGATCGCCTCTCCATGCACGCCCGCGCCGGTTTCGTGGCGCGTTTTCAACTCAACCACTCCGCCCATCTTGCGCCCGAACTCGGCGGGAATGCCGGCGGTATAAATGCTCATGGAGTCCAGATCGTCGGCCTCGATCTCCGGGCCAAAGCCGGGCGAGCGATTGTCGGTGAGCGGTATCCCGTCGAGTACAAACTGCGTCTGGTACTCGGAGCCGCGCGGATGCAGAACGGCATTGCCTTCATACAGCCAGCCGGGTTGGGAGTTGACCAGGTCCTCGACGGACCGGCCGGGCAGCGACGCCACCCGCTCCTCAATCTCCTCTGAGCCAATCTGCATGACCGCCGAGGGACGATGCGGATCGATCGGCGGCGTTGCGCCGCTTACTTCCACCGACGCCGTCGACGGCGCGATCGCCAGCCGGATGGTGCGCTCCACGGGGAAGGTCGATCTGACCTCAACGGTCATCTGGGCGGTCGCGAAACCCTGCTTCTCCGCGCGCACCAGGTAAGTGCCAAAGACGAGCGCGTGAATATGGGCCATGCCCTCATCGCTGGTGACGAATGCATTCCGGTATTGATTCGCCACGCTGGAGACCGTGACCGAGGCCTTGAGGCCGAGACCGTTCTGGTCTACAACTTTCAGGCGCAACTCGCCCGTGTTCCCCTGGGCAAGCGCCGGGAAGGCGGCGCCCAGCGCCAGCAGCAGAATCGACGTCAGTCTCATCGCGCGCATCTGCCTATGAGATGCCGGCGGCGCGCGAAGTTCTTCATCCCCTGCGAAGATGGCCTGGCGGCGGAAGCGGCACGCGGTTACCGCATCGCCGCCGCGCGCTTGCGATAGACATTCAGCCCCATCCGCCCCACTTCCCAGAGCAACTGCAGAACGGCGATGGCGCAGATGAACAGCGCAGCTATGTAGATTCCTTTGTTGATCCCGTCCAGGGCCGCGCCATAGCGTGCTTGATCCAGCGCGGGATGCTTCAGCATGACCCACGCATGATCGCGGACGGTAAACAGCAGCAGCAGCGGAATCAGCCCCAGGGCCTGCATGGTGCTCCGCTGCGCGCGCCTCGGCCCCTGCCAGCTTCCATGCAGCAGGTCGTAGAAATGCCATCCCAACTGCAGCATGTTCAGCCCCACCACGCACCAGTAGAACGAAAACCAGACGGGCGCCAGTTGAAAGGGCGAAACCTGCACGTAGGCGGCGCCCGGCCCCAGCAGCAGATACGGATAATGAGGGAGCAGCAGCAGCCACACCAGAAAGACGAAGCCGAAGATTACCTCCGCCACGGCGCTGGCATAGCTGCGCGGCTTCTTACCGTGCGCAATGTCCTTCGCAACAGGAGGCAGCAGGCTGGGCGTCCAGTCCCCTGAGGGAGCCACCGGAACCGGCCATTTCCCAGGGTAGCGCGCGGATACAAATTCAATCACCGCAAAGATGAGTGTGACGGCGGCGGCGGTGGATAACAGAACGGACGGAACGCGCAGCACCGCTTCAACCACGGCTGTCCCACCGGGGGTTCTCACGGCGATCTGTATGGCTGCTCCGATCAGGTAAAGGACCGTGACCCAGAAAACCGCCAGCCGCAGCACAAACCAATAGGTGGGGAAGACGGCCGGTCCGATCAGGTACTGCTGCGGCCAATAGCGCGCGGCCACCTGGATCGGCTGCCCGATTTGCTTGAGCCAGTCCTCCGCTTCGCCCGCGGTGAGCGGCCGGCCCAGCTCCGCCTCCTTGTCCTCAAGCTGAGCTTCCAGGTTGGCCCGGAGTTCGGCGATGATGTCGTCCTGCCGCTCCCACGGCAGGTGCTTCCTTACTGCTTCCAGGTAACGATCGAGGAGTTCCATGGCTTTTTCCTTTTCTGCTTACTGAATGTTGTCGATGGTCAAATGAATCGCTGCGTTGATGGCCTGCCACTCCCCGAGCAACTGCGCGAAGATTCGTTCGCCGTCGCCGGAGAGGCGGTAAAACCGCTTGTTGCGCTTGTCTTCCTCGCGCCATTCGCTGGTCAGCAGCCCCTGGGCTTCCAACCGGCGCAGCAGCGGGTAGAGCGTGCTTTCGTCGATCTCCAGGCCGCGTTTGGCCAGGGCTTTGCGCAGCGTGTAGCCGTAGTGCTCCTGGCGAAGCTGCGCCAGCACCGCCAGAGTCAGGCAGCCGCGCCGGAGTTCCAGGCGGAGGTTCTCGAAGAGGTTTTCGGTGATGGTCATGCTGTACCTCATACACTGTACTTCAAATACTGTATTACACACAGTGTATGATGTCAAGTATTTTTCACTTTTTTTTTGAGGAGCGCTTTACGCCGCCGAACGCCGGCCGCAGCCGGCGGTTCATGCCCGGACAAGAAGCCTGGGAGCTCCGGGGACTCGCATTTGCGGCCTGGAGCGTTCATTCTTGTGAAGGAGGATTGAGATTTGGGTCACTCGCCGACCACTTCACTCGGCATCGCCGGGTTCGGACCGGAAGCCGGCGCCGCGGCCGCCCGCGGCTTGACGAGGGAGCAGGTACGCGCCTGGGCGCTGGAGGCAGGGTTCGCGGATGCGGGGCTGGTCGCGCTTCCCCACGCCAACGAGGCGAGGGACGCGGCGCGCTTTGAGGAGTGGGTGAGCGCGGGTCGCGCCGGAACGATGAAGTACCTGTCCCGGCGCGCCGAGGACGGGCAACTGGTGCGGTCGCGGGTTGCAATCGCGTTCCCGTGGGCGCGCTCGGCCTTGGTGTGCTTTGCAGGCTACGACAGCGCGCATCCGCGTTCGACCCAGCCGGCCGCCGAGGGCGCGGGATGGGTCGCCCGGTATGCGTGGTCGAGCCGGCCAGACGAACGCGGCGGGCGGCGGCCGAGCGATTATCACCGGGTGCTCAAGAAGCGTCTGGTGGTGCTGGAAGCACGGATTCGCAAGGCGCTTCCCAAGGACCGGATGGGCGACGAGCCGGCACGCTTTGAGGCGCGGGGCTACGTGGACACCGGGCCCGTAGTGGAGCGGGCGCTGGCTGCCGCGGCTGGCCTGGGCTGGACAGGCAAGAACACCTGCCTGATCCATCCCCGGCTGGGGTCGTTTGGGTTCCTGGCGGTGCTTTTGACTTCGCTGGAGGCGGAAGAACCGCCGCTGACCGTCCCGGACCGCTGCGGAAGCTGCCGGCGCTGCCTGGACGCCTGCCCCACCCACGCGCTGATCGCTCCTTACCAGATGGATGCAACGCGCTGCATCTCCTATTTGACCATCGAGCGCCGCGGGCCGATTGCGGCGGAGCTGATGGCGGGGATGGGGCGGCAGGTCTTCGGCTGCGAAATCTGCCAGGACGTCTGCCCGTGGAATTCGCCGCGGCGAACGCCGCTCAGCGTGGACCCGGAGCTGGAGGCGCGGGATGAACTGGTGAATCCCGCGCTGGAGTGGCTGGCGGGGCTCGACGGAGCGGAATTCGAGCGGCGGTTCAATGGCTCGCCGGTGCGGCGGACGGGCTTTTGGGGGCTCCGGCGGAATGTGGCCATCGCCATGGGAAACAGCGGGATGGAGCGGTTTGCGCCGCGGCTGAAAGAATGGGCCGAAACCAAGGACGACGGCCTGCGCACGGCGGCCCGGTGGGCGCTCGGGAAGCTCGACGGATCGAAGCACTGAGCCGCGCGGGTGAAGCACGGCGTGTGCGGCGGGGGCTTGCGGCCGAGCGGGACCGGGGCCGGAGAGACTATCCTTGAAGAAACAACCATCCTGCGGCGGCGCGGCGGTCGAGCGACTCCGCGCGCAACTGCGGTGAAGTATCTTTGTTCGATGCAAGGAGCAGCAAGTGGCTCAGGGTTCGGATTCCGGCGCGAACGGCGAGGCGGGGATCGAGGTAGCGGGCGCAGTCGATGCGCTTCAGCCGGCTTTAAAGGCCAAGTGGTACCGCTGGCGCAAGGACGGCAAGGCGCTCATTGCCTACCTGCTCGACAGCGAGGTGCATACCTTCGCCTTCAGCGTGGCGGCCAACGCCATCATCTCGTTCCTGCCATTCATTGTGCTGCTCTACACGCTCTCCCGGGCTGTCTTCCACTCGGCCACGATGGTGAACGTGGTGACTGACATGGTGCAGTATTTCCTGCCGTCGAACCAAAACTTCGTGGCAAACGGCCTGGCGGCCGCGGCCCCGCGGCACGGGGTGCAGATCTTCTCGCTGATCATGATCCTGGTCTCCTGCACGGGGATCTTTCTGCCCCTGGAGGTGGCGCTGAACCAGGCCTGGGGCGTGACCAAGAGCCGCAACTACCTGTTCAACCAGGCTGTGGCCTTCGGGCTGGCGCTGCTCATGGTGGCGCTGGCGCTGGCCAGCATCCTGTTGAATGCCGGCGCGCAGTCGCTGCTGGCGGTGCTTTTCTTTGGTCATACGGATAACTTCTTCTATACGGGGCTGACTCGCCTGTGGCTGGCTCTTTCCACCGGCGTGGCTTCCATCGCATTCTTCTTTTCGATCTACTGGCTGCTGCCCAACCGGAAGGTTCCATGGCGGCCGGTGCTGCGCACCGCGATCGTGACGGGAGTCGTGTGGCTGGCGGCTAAGTTTGCATATGTGGACCTGCTGCTGCCGCACCTGGATCTGAGGGCGCTGTATGGGCCGTTCTATGTCTCCGTCGGGCTGCTCTTTTGGGCTTATGCCTCGGGACTGATTCTCTTTGCCGGAGCGCAGTTCAGCGTGGCGCGGCTGGGGGATTTGAAGATGGTGTGAGAAAGCGCCGCGGCAGGGATGGAATCCTGGGGCACGGTAAACGTTCTGAGCTATCATCTGCCTGAAGGGAAGATTGGTGTCACAATGAGCGAACCGGAAACCAATATTCATTTACTCGACGCGGCTTATAAGCCGTTTCCCACCTTTGGAGAATGGCTATCGCGAACCTCGGTCGATACTGTCCGGTGGGATCGGTACAGTGCGGCGCTCAGGGAAAGATCGGAGGCTTCCCCTGAAACCCTGAGGCGGGCGCGCGAGATCGTGAAGCGGGCAGCGGCGCTGGATACGGGAGCGATCGAGGGCCTGTACGAGGTGGATCGCGGCTTTACTTACACCGTGGCGTTCGAGACGGCGGCGTGGGAGGTGGAGTTAGCCAAGAAGGGCGAGAATGTCCGCCCTCTCTTCGAGGCGCAACTGCACGCTTACGACTACGTGCTTGACCTTGCCACCAAGGCCGAGCCGATCTCGGAGGCGGCGATTCGTGTTTTGCATGAAGTTGTCTGCCGGGCGCAGGCGACATATCGAGTTATGACGGCAGTTGGACCGCAGGAGCACGAGCTCACGAAGGGGCGCTATAAGGTGCTGCCCAACCATGTGCGGACGCGAGACGGCGTGGACCACTCTTATGCGCCGGTGGACGTAACGCCGATGGAAATGGCGCGGCTGGTGAGCGAATTGCGCAGCGAGGCATTCCTTGCAGCGCATCCGGTCCTTCAAGCTGCCTATGCTCACTATGCGTTGGTTGTGATCCATCCGTTTGCCGACGGAAACGGCCGCGTGGCTCGCGCCCTGGCCTCCGCCTTCACTTACAGGGCGATCTCAATGCCGATCATGGTCCTCTCCGAGCACAAGAATGCCTATTTGGATTCGCTGGAAGCGGCGGACAGAGGAGATCTCAAGGCATTTGTTGATTTCATGCTGGCGCGTGCGCTAGACACCATCATGCTGGTAAAGGAGAGTGTCCTCGCGGCTGAGGGACCCGCTCTTGAGGAAGGCATAGCGGCGATCAACGGTCTTTTTGTGACAAAGGGCGGATACACGCAAGAGCAGGTTGATAATGCTGGCTATCAACTCTTTGAACTAATCCAAGGCGAATTGCAGAGAATTATCGCCAAGTTTCTTGGATCGAATTTTCGAGCTAATGCCGCTCCTCTCGTCTTACGCGGATCGCGGATTTTTGGCGAGCCATCACATCGCTTGCCAACCGGAGATGAAGGAGAGCTAAGACTGTTGCATTTTGAGATCAGCTCATCCCCACCGGCTTGCGCGAGGTTGTTTCGAAATTACGCTTTGTTTGTCCCTATAGATGCCGCTCGTGACGACGAGGTCAAACTCGTCCGGGTTTTCGAAGAAGCCAGCCAAATTGGAGACCAAATGAGCCGGCTAAATCAGCTAGTAGGATTCCCGATGCGCACCGAGATGGCTTTCTCTGCGCGACTGGATGAACTCGTTCCTTCTCCGTCGGGAGTTCTGCAGTTGCGCGCAGGTCTCTTTGCAGAGCGAGTCGTTCGCGAAATGCTTGCGGAACTGAAGCCACTTGCGGAAAAGGCATTGCGGGGAGAATGGTAATTCGCAATGCCCCTCAGTGCATCCCCGGCGGCGGCGCGGCGGGCCTTTTGGGTTTCTTGAAGAGCCATGCGGCGGCGGCGCAGATGACGGCCAACACGGCGGTCCAGCGGAAGACATCGACGTAGGCCATGAGGGCGGACTGCTGCTCCACGAGGCCGTAGATCAGGCCCATGGAGCCGGAACGCGCTTGCGTGGGGCCGAGGTGATGGCTGAGGTAGGCGGCAAGGGCACGGGAATCCTGCTGGAGGATGGGGTTCGAGGGCGAAAGATGCGCGCCGATCTCCGTCTGGTGGAGGGCGGCGCGGCGGATGAGGGCGGTGGTGGCCATCGAAATGCCGATCGATCCGCCGATGTTGCGCAGCATGTTCCCGAGGCCTGTGGCGGCGCCCATATCCTTGTTGGGGATGGTGGCCATCATCATGGTGGACATGGGGACAAAGACGAAGCTGAGGGCAAAGCCGGTCAGGGTGATGGGGATCAACAGTGTGTAAGGGCCGATGTCGAGGTTGACGGTGCCGAAGACGGCGGCGCAGGCGGCGAAGCCCAGGAATCCGGCGCAGAGCAGTTTGCGATTGTCGATTCGGGAGCCAAGGACGCCGATGAGCGGCGAGCCGATGAACGATCCGATGCCGCGCGGCCCGACCACCAGGCCGGCGGTGAAGGCGGTGTAGCCGAGAATCTCCTGGTAATAAAGGGGCAGGATGGCGATGGTGATGTAGATGCACATCCCCAGCATGGCGACCAGAAAGCAGCCGGTGCGGAAGTTGCGGTCCTTGAGGACGTGCAGATCGACAAGGCCCTTGGGGTGGGTCCAGGAGTGCCAGATCCACAGCAGGAGGGAGACCACGAGGGCCGCGACCGTCCAGCGCACCCAGGCGGCGCCGAACCAGTCGTCCTCCTGGCCCTTGTCGAGCACGATCTGGAGGCTGCCGGTCCACACCATCAGCAGGCCGAAGCCGATGTTGTCGAAGGCGCCGACCTTGGCGTTCTTGATGTAGGGCGGGTCGTGAACGAAGCGGCTGATCATGATGACGGCGAGAATGCCGACGGGGATGTTGATGTAGAAGGCGTAACGCCAGCTGAACGTGTCTGTGAGCCAGCCGCCCAGAGTGGGTCCGATCACCGGCGCGACCACGATGCCCAGGCCGTAGGCGGCCATGGACATGGAGCGCTTGGAGACGGGAAAGCTCTCCAGCAGAATGGACTGCGACAGGGGCTGCAAGGCGCCGCCGCCCGCTCCCTGCAAGACGCGGGCAAGCAGGATGACGGCCAGCGACGGCGCCGCTCCGCAGAAGAAGGACGCGATGGTGAAAATAATGACGCAGGTGAGCAGGAAGCGCTTGCGGCCGAAGCGGCGGGCGAACCAGTTGGAGGCGGGCAGGATGACCGCGTTGGCCACCAGGTAGCTGGTAAGCACCCAGGTGGCCTCGGAGTTCGAGGCCGAGAGCGACCCGGCGATATAGGGCAGGGCGACCGAGGCGATAGCGGTGTCCAGCACCTCCATGAAGGTGGGCAGCATGACCGAGAGAGTCACCAGCCACGGGTTCACGCCCTGGGTGAGCGGGTAGCGGGCGTGGGCGGCGTCGGTGGTCATGAGGAACGGAACATCTCCAGGGTAAACGATGAGCTGATTGATGCGCCGCAACGGAGATCGTAAGGTCACAGCTGCTGGGGTGCTCCAAGGCCGCATCCGCGGCGGAAAGGACTTGGAGGACCCTCTGCCGACACTCGGCTGCTTTATTGGATGGACTTGAGGTAGGCGACGATCTGCCAGCGCTGGGCCTCCGGCAAGCTCGACCACGAGGGCATGCCGTGGCCCAGGTCGCCTTGGCGCAGAAACCACTCGATGTCCCCGTCACTTGCGGTGCGAATCCGTTCGCTGCGCAGAGCGGGGCGTTTGCGGCCGTCGCCCATCGCATTGGCCTTGTGGCATTGCTGGCAGTGTTCGCGATAAACAATCGCTCCGGCCGCAATCGCATTCGAGTCGGCAGCCAGCGGGTTGGAGTGGGCATGATCCTTCGCCGGAACATGCTGCCAGCGGGAACTGGAAGCCGCGGCAAGGGCAAGCGTTGCGCTGAAAAGGATCATGAGAGTTACGGAGGTCCGTCGCATCATTCGGCGCCTCCTTGTGAATCGCTGCGTCCCTGTCCGTGACGGAACCAGCCGCCAACCTGATCGAATTCGAAGGCCAGGCCCACCCGGCAAACGCGGGCAAGGCTTGTCCCGGTAAGGCCAAAGCCGGGCGAGAAGCTCAGGCGCACGCCCCTGGGCAGTTGCCAGCCGATAAGCGGCGCAACGTAGTGGGAGGTGTCGCGCATGGTGAGCGCGAAGGTGCTTCCCAGTCCCCCGTAGGCCTCCGCGCCGGCGATGAACCGCTCCGCGCAGAAGGTGCAACTCCGGCCGCTGGCCGCGCTGCGGAGTGGACGGGTTGCGCCTACCGCATAGCCGAACTCCCACGGGTCATGGCCAAGGTCCTTTTCAGTGATGAAGTTCTCTGCGATGTTCCAGTCCTTCACGTTGGACGAGAGAATCAGCTTGAGTTCGGCTTCGTGCTGATGTTCGCGGCTGAGTTCCCCATTTGGGCCAGCCAGGTCTGCCTGGCCGTCATGGCCGACGACCTCGAGGATGGTCTTGTCGGCGCCCGAGGTGTTCTCGTACTCCACGTAAAAGACTGGGTTGACGGCATGGTCCCGCATCAGCGGCCGGAGGCGATTCTCTATGCGGAAGCCGGTGAACACGGTTGAGTCCTGCGCGGTGGCCTGTCCGTCGAGATACAGCTCGGTCGTCCACCAGGCGCGCGTGCCGTACTCCAGCTCCATCGCTGTGGCCCCGTAGCGGTTGCCGCCGCCGGGCGTGGCCAGCGCCGTCTTGGTCTCGATCTCCAGGTTGCCTGGCTCCTCAAGATCGTGGGAGTAGGTGACGAAATAGGGCTTGTCCTGCGCAAGGGTAGAAGAGATGAACAGGATGGGAAGGCAGGTAACCAGCCAAAAGGGGCGCCTGATCCTTCGGTTGGGCGTCATTGCAATCAAATGAATCCTCCCGCAAAATACGACATAATCGGTCGTATATCAAAATAAGACTAAATCAGTCCGATATTTCTTTCAAGAGAAGCCGTGTCATATCGAGGGACGCAGGGTTCAAGAGCGAGATTCGGCCATAGTTTATTGAAATACAATCAAATAAAGTTGACACTACCTCACTCAATGATGCATCTTAAGAGAGTCGGAGATTTCTAGCAGCACGCGGAGAGACCAACCATGGCAAAGATTATCGGCATTGACCTCGGCACCACGAACTCGTGCGTCGCCGTTCTCGAGGGCGGAGAGCCCAAAGTGATTCCCAACGAAGAGGGCGCCCGGACCACGCCCTCGATCGTCGCCTTCTCCAAGAGCGGCGAGCGGCTTGTGGGCCAGGTGGCCAAGCGCCAGGCCATCACCAACCCGGAGAACACCATCTTCTCCATCAAGCGGTTCATGGGCCGGCGCTACAACGAAGTGACCGACGAGATGAAGATGGTGCCCTTCAAGGTGACGCAGCAGGGCGACCATGTGGGCGTGGTGGCGCAGGGCAAGGAGTACACGCCGCCGGAGATCTCGGCCATGATCCTGCAAAAGCTGAAGAAGAGTGCCGAGGCTTATCTGGGCGAGACGGTCACCCAGGCGGTCATCACGGTTCCGGCCTACTTCAACGACGCGCAGCGGCAGGCCACCAAGGACGCGGGCAAGATCGCCGGCCTGGACGTGAAGCGCATTGTGAACGAGCCCACGGCGGCCGCGCTGGCCTACGGCCTGGACAAGAAGAAGGACGAAACCATCGCCGTCTACGACTTTGGCGGCGGCACCTTCGACATCTCCATTCTCGAGGTGGGCGAGGGCGTCATTGAGGTCAAGTCCACCAACGGCGACACCCACCTGGGCGGCGACAATCTGGACCAGCGAATCGTGGACTGGCTGATCGCCGAGTTCAAGCAAGAGCAGGGGCTGGACCTCTCCTCCAAGGGCAACGAGATGGCCCTGCAGCGGCTGAAGGATGCCGCGGAGAAGGCCAAGATCGAGCTCTCGACGACCGTGGAAACGGAGATCAACCTGCCCTTTGTGACCGCCGACGCCACCGGTCCCAAGCACCTGGTACGCAAGCTGACGCGCGCCAAGCTGGAGCAGTTGGTCGGCGACCTGCTTGACCGGTCGCTCGACCCCTGCAAGAAGGCGCTGAGCGATGCCGGCATCACCGTGGACAAGATCGACGAGGTGGTTCTGGTGGGCGGGCAGACGCGCATGCCCAAGATCCAGGAGATTGTGAAGAAGCTCTTCAACCGCGAGCCGCATCGGGGCGTGAACCCGGATGAGGTGGTCGCTGTGGGCGCGGCGGTGCAGGCCGGCGTGCTGGCCGGAGAGGTCAAGGATCTGCTGCTGCTGGATGTGACGCCGCTGACCCTGGCCATCGAGACGCTGGGCGGCGTGGCGACGCCGATGATCCAGCGCAACACCACCATCCCCACCAAGAAGACGGAGACCTTCTCGACGGCCGCCGACTCGCAGACCGAGGTCGAGGTGCACGTGCTGCAAGGCGAACGGCCGCTGGCGGCGCAGAACCGCACCCTGGGCAAGTTCAAGCTGGGCGGGATTCCTCCCGCGCCGCGCGGCGTGCCGCAGATCGAGGTCACCTTCGACATCGACGCCAACGGCATCCTCAACGTGACCGCCAAGGACAACGCCACCGGCAAGGATACGCGCATCACGATTACATCGAGTTCCGGTCTCTCGAAGGATGAGGTCGAGAAGATGGCCAGGGAAGCCGACGCGCACGCCGCCGAGGACAAGGAAAAGCGCGAGGAGATCGAGGCGCGCAATCAGCTCGACGGGCTGGTCTACAACATCGAAAAGATGCTCAAGGACAGCGGCGAAAAGGTGCAGGCCGCGGACAAAACCGAGGTCGAGGCGGCGCTGGCCGAGGCCAAGAAGGTGCTCGAGGGAACGCCCTCCACCAGGGAGCTGAAGGCCGCGCACGAGAAGCTCACCAAAGCCAGCCACAAGCTGGCCGAGGTGCTCTACA
>Ga0326727_10005010_pt1 | contig 38554 bp, 35 predicted proteins | sample MB2enrmetagenome_FD_207643 | JGI IMG/M metagenome (GOLD analysis project Ga0326727, IMG submission 207643) | Lab enriched peat soil microbial communities from McLean, Ithaca, NY, United States - MB29MY | ecosystem: Environmental > Terrestrial > Soil > Wetlands > Peat | place: USA: New York...
ATGTTGTTGAGGGTGGCGCCTAAGCCCGCCTGGTCACCAATCTGGCGTCTGATCTCCAGGCTCTTCTGCAGGTAGTCAAGGGCGGTGGCGTAGTCCCCCCGAGCATGATTGATCTGGCCTATGTTGTTGAGGGTGACGCCTTCGCCTGCCCGGTCGCCAATCTGGCGTCTGATCTCCAGGCTCTTCTGCAGGTAGTCAAGGGCGGTGGCGTAGTCCCCCCGAGCATGATTGATCTGGCCTATGTTGTTGAGGGTGGCACCTTCGCCTGCCCGGTCGCCGATCTCACGCGTGATCTCCAGGCTCTTCCGGAGGTAGTCGAGGGCCGTGGCGTAGTCCCCCCGGACACGGTAGATTTGGCCTATGTTGTTGAGGGTGACGCTTTCGCCTGCCCGGTCGCCGATCTCTTTTTGAATCTCCAGGCTCTTCCGGAGGTAGTCGAGGGCCGTGGCGTAGTCCCCCCGGACACGGTAGATCTGGCTGATGTTGTTGAGGACGGCGCCTTCACCTGCCAGGTCGCCGGTCCGGCGTACGATACTTAGGGCTCCTTCAAGCGAAGTAAGTGCCCCTTCGAGCTGGCCGTCCATCTTCTGGCTTTGCGCGATATCGGAGAGCAGCTTGACCTTCCTGCCCTCCTCCGGCACCCCCTTGAGGGCATCGGCGAGCAGCTCTATCCTCACCTTGTGGAGACCCCTTCCGGACATGTCTCTTCCGAGCCTGTCGGCGATCTCCACCGCCGCCTCCAGGTTCCCCGACCTCTGAGTGCGCCAGTATTCGATCAACTCGTCGAGCCATTTGCGCACATTGATATCGAGGTCTCCCTTTGCCCATCGGCCTGTCTGCTCCGCCATCCACTGGAATGCCGGGGTCCCCGGCGCAATCTCCTTTATCTCTCCTAGAAGCCGGTCTACCTCCCCGGGGTCGCCCTCTTTGATCTTATGGATGGCAAGCTCCAGCTTCGTCTGGCAGCGCTCTCCCGCGTCGCCCACGTCCGAGAGATAATCGAGGACCTCGTAAAGGTTCTCCTGCTTCGCCTTTTCCGCGCCGAACGTTTCGATCCCGTGCCACAACTCGGCGCGTTTCCTCTCCCGTTCCTCGGCATCACGGTAATAGACCTCAAAGAACTCAACGAGAAACCCCAATTTCCGTCGGTATGCCCGTGACTCGCTCATGGCTAGCCAGAGATCGAAGAAGCCCTCCTTGATGCGGTAGATCCGGGACCGCCTATCAAGGGGATTATCGGACGCGGTCAGGTAGCCCGCCCCGGCCATCCTCTTGAGCAGCGACGATATTTGCTGGGGTGTCTTTCTGAGTTGCCGCGCTATGTTCGCGGGGGTGCGGGGGGCCGAGCGCATGAGCGCGAGGGTCTCCAGGAGTGCCCTTTCTTGCGGGGCGAGGTCCTTCAGCCGGTCCTGGTAAAAAGGCGAGATCTGATCGAGAAGCTTCTGAAGCTGCATTTTCACGTCGATAAGGTTATCGTAAACCACCAGCTCGTAGAGCATCATGATCAACCGTGGATTTCCGCCGGTCATCATATGGAGGGCTCGGATCTTGGGCGTCAGGGCACCGAACCCTTTCAGCACATCCTCGCGTTTTTCCCATTCCAAGTTTTTCCGTATCACTTCCAGGGTCTCTTCTTCCGTGAGGTCCTCCAGTACCTGGATGTCGAAAAAATCGTACAAAGGTTTCTTGTTATCGTGCAGGCCCGGAAAATAGACGGGAGAGGTTCCGATAAGGACAGCGCACGGCGAATCCATAAGGAAGGTCCTCAGGTGATGGATATCTTGCTCCCGTTTGATCTGTTCCGTGAGGAGGATGTCCAGGTTTTCGACGAGCACAAGGAGCATCTTGCCCGTCTGCTTCTGATAGTGCCGGAGCTTTGGCACTACGGTATCGATGATCTCCTCGTCTTTTTCCAACCCGACAGTCGACAAGTGGAGCTCGCACCATTCTTTGTCGTCGAGTCCCTCGGCAAGGAGTTCGGCCATGCCGAGGACCAGATCGGCGAATGAGAGAATGCGGTTGTTCTCTTCGGGGAAACGGAGCACGGTGTACGTTTTCTGAAGGTTCTTTTTCGTCTTCACCGCGTGCTCGATGAGCGTGAGGAAATGCGTCTTTCCTATACCCCTCCGCCCGATGAATAGGTAGCTCTGGCTCCCCTTCTTCCCCGCCTGACGGGCGAGCTTTCCGAGCAGATCCTCCAGCATGTCCTGGCGACCCACGGTGGTCTTGACGAGCCTGTCGAGAGGTGTAATGTGTGCCCTGAATAGTCCTATAGGGGCGTCCATATCAATTGCCTCCGCATTCGTAGCCGTAGTACTTCTTCCACCATGTCTTCAGCAACCGGCTGGAGAAATCGTAGTATCCCTCTCTCACCTCCTCGATGTAGAAATCGCTTTGGAGGTAGAGGAGAAGATGCTGGAACGCCTCTTCGAGGGCGTAGCCGTTTCTGCCTAGGGTCTTCCCGTCCTCCACCCGCCTATAGAGCTGGAAGAGGATATTCCTACCAATGCCGTCGTGCGTGAGGGACAGTTGATCCAGCAGGCGGCAAGCCGCCTCGCGCTCCTCCACAGGATAATGGGTGTCGATGCGAACCCGGTAATGCTGGAGCTTGTCGCGGGCCATCTCGCCTAGAAGAACCTTCGTAAACACCTCGTTCACCGTATCTGCGGTCATGGCTCCGGAGTGGGTTCGTTTCCATTTGCGGCACAGCTCCTGCGTCAGCATCTGGAGGAAATAGGGGATGGGCGCGCCAAGGAGGTCGAGCATGCGGGAAACTACGGTAGTGTCGAAGGGGACTCTGTTGTTTCTGAACATTGCCGCCGCAAACTCCTTCACTTCCTCGGCAGTGAAGGGATCGAGCGTCTCGGGCTTGAGATCATTGATCAGGCTCACCTTTCCCCGCCGGGCAAGAGAACTGGTGAGATTGACGGAACCGCCGACCAACCAGCGCACATTTGACCGGAGAGATCTTTCCCTCGTCTTTCTGAACCAGTGGAGGAAGTTTTCCCATTCTTCAGGGCAATGTGCAACCATCGCGTTAAGCAAGTCGGGAAGCTCGTCTATGATGAAGAGCACCTTTTCTTCGGAACTGATGACCCGGTCGATCAGCTCGGTGGCCCGATCCGTCCAGTTCTCTTGAAGGTTTTCAGCCTTGCGGAGGGCAACCTTGAATTCATAGGCTTCTACGTTGTCGACACGGCTGAACACTTTCTTCAGGAAGTCCCAGCCCCTCGCCAGGTTGTCCCAAAGGTAATCCGGCTGATGCTCTCGAATGGCATCCACCAGAGTGATGAAGAAGTCTTCAGGCGTTCGAAGGTGCTCCACGTTAAGGTGTATAACCAGCCAGCCCTTTCTGGGGTGGTCGAGCATGCGATACATAATGCTCGTCTTTCCTATTCTTCGGGGCGCAATGAGAAGAACATTATGCTTTCTGACCGACGCCCATAGATTTGCCAGGAATTCCTTCCTGAACCAGAAATCTCCTCCCCTCGTGAGACCCCCGACAATGAACTCGGCCATAGCTTCTCCTTTTTATAAAACATAGATGTTGTACAACATGGATGTATTATAACTATTAATTCTCGTTTGTCAAATAAATAAAACACTTTTGTTGTACAACAAAGAAGAAATGATCAATCGGATCAGGGGCCACTGGCACCGGACATGGTCACTCTTTGAAGCGGCAATATTGAACGCACCCGCTGGGCTTCAACGCGGGGCAGGTGCGCTGAATAAAGTCGCTTTTGCGGCCGGAGGGATTTTTGATGGATAACGCGAAGCCGGGGTGGCGTCCGGGCCGGAGCATACTGTGTGTGTATGTGAGGACCCGGACACGCCCCGGCGACAAAGTTAGGCGCGAAAAGATCCCGGCCGCTTTCACACACGGCCGCTTGCAAAACTGGTGATATACCCCTATCATATATTCACCATGAATCAGCTACTCGAATTTGCCGTAGAGCTGGCCTTTGAATCCGGCAGAATACAGAAAAAACATTATCAGAAGAGACACTCGATCTTCTACAAGGGTGAGATTAACATCGTGACCGAGGTGGACCTGGAATGCCAGGAACGGATCATCAGCCTCATTGCCGCGCGCTTTCCCGATGACCATATTATCAGCGAGGAGAAGGACAATGTGTTCGAGGGGCGCGCAAACAGGTGGATTATCGATCCCATCGACGGGACCACGAACTACGCTCACGGTTACCCCTTCTTTTGCACGTCGGTAGCCTATGAGGTGGAAGGGCGGGTAGTCTGCGGGGTTGTCTACAACCCCATATTTGACGAGCTGTTCTTTGCAAGAACCGGGGAGGGGTCTTATTTGAACGGCCAAAGGCTGAGGGTGTCGGGGGTCGGCGAGCTAAAGCAGTCCCTGGTAGTCACGGGCTTTCCTTACGACCTGAATACGAGCAGCACGAACAACATCGACCATTTTGTCTCTTTTCTCTACCGGGCACAGGCGGTGAGACGGGATGGGTCTGCGGCGCTCAACCTTTCCTATGTGGCCGCCGGCCGGTTCGACGGGTTCTGGGAGCTGAAGCTCGGCCCCTGGGATACGGCGGCAGGCATGCTCATACTGATCGAGGCGGGCGGCACGGTCACCGACTTTGCAGGAAGACCGTTCGACATATACGCCGGGCAAGTAGTTGCGTCCAACGGCCTGATCCATAAGGATATGGTGCGGGTCCTCCAGGAGGGGTTGGTGCCGGGACAATGAAAAAAGGCAAAACCTTAGATAAGAAGCTCGGTGAGTGCGAGGTTCAGCTCGAGGATGCGAAGGGCCTGGCATCCACCAGGGAAAAACTCCTCCTCGCGAACGTCAAGGAGCTGAACGAGGTTTACGGCACCTTGAGGGAAAAGATGCGGGAGATAGAGGAAAGGGATGCGCGGATCAGAAGCCTCGACGAGGTGCTGACCCACGCCAACCGGCTCTCCGCCCTCGGTGAGCTTGCGGCCTCTATCGCGCACGAAATAAAGAACCCCCTTATTTCCATCCAGGGCTTTGCGAAGCGGATCGAGGGCTCCTCCAATCCGGAGAAGATACGGGAGTATGCGGGCTTCATCGAAAAGGAGTCGCAGAGGCTGTCGGCCGTTTTGGCACGGCTGCTTGATTTTTCCCATATGTCGGAGCCGGAAAAGGAGCACCTCGATCTGAACGGCATCGTGGACGATACGATTCTCTTCACCGAGCACCATTTGACCCAGTTCAAGCATATCGACCTTACCGTGGAAAAAGAGGAAAACTTGCCGCGGGTCTATGCGGACAGGATCCACATGCAGCAGGCTTTGCTTAACATTATGATGAATGCGGCCCAGGCCATGCCGGAGGGAGGACCGCTCATCATACGCACCGGGGTAAGGGCGCCCGATTATGTCTGGCTCTCTGTGACGGATAAAGGCACGGGCATAGAGCCCGGAAACCTCGAGAAGATTTTCGATCCTTTCTTCAGCACGAAAGAAAGGGGGGCCGGAACAGGTCTCGGGCTTTCCCTTACAAAGAAACTGGTGGAAGCGAACAAGGGCAGGATTGAGCTGGAGAGCATCGAAGGCCGGGGCAGCACATTCCGCATTCTGCTTCCCCTTGCAAAAGATTCAGACTGACAGACAACCAGGGCGAAGGAAGACCATCTTTGCCGGCCGGGCCTCCTGCCTTCCATCCCGGCGCCATTTATGCTATATTTAGCAATGTCTCTGACCGCGTAAGTCAAATTTGGGTGTCGAACAATGAAATTTGGCGTGCTCGAAACTGATATCGGCGCGTTTTCGCTTCTTGCCCGGGAAGACCGTCTATGGCGGCTCGACCTCGTTGCGTCGGGTGCGGCCGACGCCCGGAAACGGGTGAGCGCCGAATTTCCGGACGCGGTGGAGCAACCCGCTCTTTTCGAGGCTGCTATTCGGCTCCTGCGCCGCTATCTCAGCGGCGAGCACGTGGAGCTCGATATCCCCGTCGATCTCTTCGGGTTGAAGCCATTCACAAGCCGGGTGCTGACGGAAATCAGGCATATCCCCTACGGCGGGCTCGCGTCATACGGAACGATCGCCCGGCGTGTGGGCTGCCCGAATGGCGCAAGGGCGGTGGGCCAGGCGCTTGCGAGGAACCCGATCCCGGTTGTCATTCCCTGCCATCGCATCATCAGGGGCGACGGTTCGCTCGGCGGCTTCGGCATGGGGCTTGGCATGAAGGTGAAACTCCTGTCGATAGAGGGTGTAAACGTTCATGAGCAGCGGAAACCGGCGGCTTCTCTCTAGTACATAGATTCACGAAAAGGTTAGTGCATGGGACAATGGTTTGTGGTGAACACGAAGCCGAAGAACGAGAATCGCGCATCCCACAACCTTTCCAATGCCGGTTACGAAGTGCTCAATCCGAAGCTCAAGGTGAGGAAATATCGGGACGGCCACTTCGTGGAGATCGTGGAGGCAATGTTCCCGAACTATATATTCACGAAATTCCACGCCGTAGACGACTATCACATGGTGAAGTACGCGAGGGGCGTGAACAGGATCATCACTTTCGGCGGAAGAATGATCCCCCTTCAGGAGGAGTTCATCGACTTCATCAGGGGCAAGCTCGTGAACGGCGTGGCGCATATCGACAAGAAGAGGTTCCAGAAAGGGGAGAAGGTCTTTATCAAGGACGGGCCTTTTAAGGGACTCGGCGGGATCTTCGAAAGAGAGCTCGAAGGAGAAGAAAGGGCCATGATCCTCCTCGAAGGCATCAATTTCTATGCGAAAATGGTCATAGACAGCGACCTGATCGCGGCTCCGTGACGCGTTATACCATTTTATAAAAAGGAGGTTCTTGTGAACATCGTGAGAGGAGGATTTGTCGTCCTTGCGATAGTGCTCGCCTTTGCCGTCCCGGGCCATGCATTTAAAGAGGACAGTCAAAGCTGCGTCAAATGCCACACTCTCTCGGAAAAGGAGATGACGGGTATTTTGGAGAAGATCAACATGCCCGCCGGCAAGGTACTGAGTATCGAGATGAGTCCCATAAAAGGGTTGTGGGAGGTAGATATCGAAAACAAGGGCCGCCGTTTCGTCGTCTATGTGGATTTCGCCAAGAAATTCGTTACCCCCGGACCCCTTATCGATTACACCGCCAGAAAAGACATTACGAGGGAGAAGGCTGAGGCGCTCAACAAGGGCAGGACGGTCAGCGTGCAGGGGCTCTCCCTTCAGGATGCACTGATAATAGGGAAGGCGGATGCCCCGGCAAGGGTTGTCGTCTTTAGCGACCCCGCCTGCTCGTACTGCGCGAAGCTCCATGGAGAGATGAAGATCGTTGCCGCAAAACGGCCCGATATCGCCTTTTATCTGAAAGTGTTCGCCATGGTGAGCCGCGACCCGAAGGTGGCGAAGAGCATCGTCTGCAATAAGTCCCTCGCCATGCTCGAAGACGCATTTGCAGGAAAACAGGTGCCGGAACAGGACTGCGCGTCGAAAGAGATAGATGACAACATGAAATTTGCGGAAGAGCACGGCATCGATGCGGCGCCCGCCTTGATCTTTCCCGACGGTACGCTGCAACTGGGTTACTCGGACGCGGCCAGCCTGGAAAAAAGGATAGATGAGGCGATGAAGAACCGGAAGAAAGAGGCTTCGTGAGAAGAGGCAGTATCTTTTCCGGCCGCGGCGATTTTTGATGCAGAGCGCGAAATCAAGGGGCTGCCGACCGGAGCGTACTTTTCCGTACGTGAGGATCGCGCGGCCACGAAGATGACAAAGCTATGCGCGAAAATAGCCCGGCCGGGGATAGCTAATCATTGACGGCGGACGCATACCCGTGTTATAGTGATCCAACACCATTACGGGAGGGCAGGTTGAGGAAAAACAAATCCGCAATAAAGAGGACGGCGCAGGCGGAAAAGAGGCGTCTACGGAATTCTCACGTGAAATCGACTATGAAGACGCATATAAAGAAGGCGTTGTCTGCCATGAACGAGAAGGATAATACCAACGTTGAAGCTGCAACCAGGACCGCCATCGCCTACCTCGATAAGGCGTCATCCAAAGGCGTGATCCACCGGAACCAGGCTGCGCGAAGGATTTCCAGACTGGCCAAAAAGGCCCATAGGGCCCTCGCCGAGTCTTAACGCGTAACCCTATTCAATGAGATTGTGGTGGGGATGGCGCAACGCCGTCCTCTTTTTGCTCTGCCCGGGTGACGCACTTCCCCACAGAACCGGGTTCGCAGTTTTTCCCATCCACCCATAAAACATCTGACAGGTCGGCCCCATCCAGGAGCGTCTTGTAGAGTTTGGCATCGCGCAGCCGGGCGCCCGTGAGGTTTGCCCCGGTGAGGTTCGTCATATAGAGTTTCGCCCCGGTGAGATCGGCGCCCGTGAGGTTTGCCCCGGTGAGGTTTGCCTGGCCAAGCTGCACCCCTGCCAGATTTGCCCGTGAGAGGTTCGCCTTACTCAGGTCGGCATAGGCGAGGTTTATGCCGGTCAGGCTCGCGTCGCTCAGGTCGCAGCCGGGACACCGGTATATAGCCTTGACCCTGTTGAAGTCGGCCTGTTCGAAGGCGCACACAGCGCCGGAAACCAGGCACAACGCAAGAAGGGCGGGAGAAAGGACGCGGCATGACGAGATCATAGGGACAACTCCGGTCCGATGCCGGAGAGGCAAGAGCGGAGGCGGCGGTGGAGGTCCTCTTTTTCCATCCTCCCGCCGATGAAGTCCCAGGGGAACAGTTCATCCTTCCGCCTCTCTCTTGTTGCGTAAAAATCAAGATTGAGAGGACTTTCTCTCATCACCCTTGCAAGGGTCTCCCCTTGCGCAAACCGCACGATCGCATCCTTAAGCCTCCTATCCCCCCTTGCAAATACCGCCTGGAGAAAGCTGTACTTAATCGATTCGTGGGTGAAATGCGTGTTCGGAACTTTTCCGAGTCCCCTCTTGAGGATGGCCATCTTTTCCTTCAGCCCTTTCATCTCATCCATGGCAAGCCACTGAAAAGGGGTGGCGGCCTTGGGCACAAAGGGGCTCGCATGGACCGTGACCGTGCCGATCCTGCCTTTTTTCCTGCCTTTTTTGACGAGGAGGTGGAGGATGTGTTTCACGAGGTCTACTATGGCATCCACGTCCTCCCGGCGCTCATCCGGCAGACCGACCATAAAGTAGAACTTAAAGTGGAAGGACGCCATTTCGGCTATCGCCTCGACCCGGTCAGCAATATCCCTGTCGGACACGGGCTTGCCGATACGCCTCCGTTGGCGTTCAGTCCCCGCTTCAATGCCGAAAGTGAGCGTTTTGATCGTGGTCTTGATCATGTCGATCACTTCGAGGGGTACCTCGTCGAGCCGGAGCGAGGGGAGGTGGACGTGGGCGCCCATCTCGTCGAACCTCCTTATGATCTCGGGAAGGCGCGGGTGAAAAGAGACACCCCCGCCGATGATGCCCACTTCTCTCACGTCGCCGCTTATGTGATCGAGTCTGTCAGAGATGAACGGGTAGATGTTGCCGGCGAGGCAGAAGGCGCACGCGGAAGGGCAGCCTCTGGTGCCTTCCACGAGCAGCATGTCCGCGAATTCCGTGTCGGGCGCCATTATAGCCGAAGTCGCGAGGTTTTTGCCCCTGTATCGCTCGACTTCTACGCGAAAAGAAGGAGGCACGAATTCCTGCACCGTACCGTCTTCCCCATAGGCGACGCCGAGATGGGCAGGGTTGTAGACCCACGTCCAGGAGGAGAGCTCGTCTATCACCTCAGCCCTTTGCTTCTTCCTTGCCCTGAGGTACCTTTCGATAAAAGGAGGGAGGCAAGACTCCACATCCCCCATGATGAAGAGATCCACAAAAGGGCTCATCGGCTCGGGGTTGGCCATGGCGCAGATGCCTCCGGCCACGATAATGGGATCCCCCGGACCTCTCTCTTTCGCGTCAAGGGGAATGGAGCTATCCCGGAGCATGGCGATCACGTTCGCATAATCCATTTCGAAGGAGAAGGTAAAAAAAACGACTTCGAAAGAGCTTAAGGGCCGGCCGCTTTCCACCGACAGGGGCTTTTCACCGGGGTCGAGGAACACCCTTTCGCATACCACCTCAGGCCGGCTGTTCAGCTCGCGGTAGAGCAGGTGGACAGCCAGGTTGGACATGCCGATATAGTAGGTATTCGGGTAGGCAACGCATACCGGCACCCTGTTTGTCCACTTTTTGAGGACGGCCCCCCGCTCGCGGCTGAGTATCTCCTTTCTTTCCGGACGACTCAATCAGCCTGTTTCCTCAAAAACGTCGGGATATCATAGCGGTCGTCGTCGAGATCGAGGCTTACCGGCTTGGGACGCACATCCCGCGCCTCGACCTTTACGTTCTTCTTCATGTACGTGGGCATGCCTTTGTCGTCAAAGAGTTTTTCGGTCCGCCTTTCGGGCTTCTCCTCCGGTATGGCTGCCTGCTCCTCAAAGCCGGTCGCGATCACCGTGATCCTTACCGACTCGTCCATGGATTCGTCAAAGACCAGGCCCCAAATGACATGGGCTTCTTCATGCGCCTGCTCCTGAATGAGCGTGGACGCCTCGTTCACCTCGTGCAAGGTCATATTCGAGCTGCCCGTCACGTTGATCAGCACGCCGCGGGCGCCGTGGATCGAGATGTCTTCGAGGAGCGGGCTCGAGATCGCTTTCTGCGCCGCTTCGATGGCCCTTCTGTCGCCCGACGACATGCCGACCCCCATAATGGCCAGCCCTTTTTCCCGCATCACGGTCTGGACGTCCTTGAAGTCGACGTTCACATAGCCATCCGATATAATCAGGTCCGATATGCTCCTCACCGCATGGAGCAGCACCTCGTCGGCCTTTACAAAGGCGTCCTTTACCGTCATATGCTTGCCGCCCACCGACAGAAGCCTCTGATTCGGAATAGTGATCAGCGTATCGACCTGGCTTTTCAGCCTCGCAAGACCCTCGTCGGCCTGGAAATTCCGCATTTTTCCTTCAAAGGCAAAGGGTTTCGTCACCACAGCGACGGTGAGGGCGCCCAATTCTTTCGACACCTCGGCAACGACGGGGGAAGCCCCGGTACCGGTGCCGCCGCCGAGCCCGCACGTGATGAAGACCATGTCGGCCCCCTTGAGCGCCTCAGCAATCTGTTCCGCGTCCTCAAGGGCCGCCTGCCTCCCGATTTCAGGGTTTGCCCCTGCGCCGAGCCCCCTCGTCAGTTTTGTGCCTATCTGGATCTTAATGGACGCTTTGTTCGCATTGAGGGATTGGATGTCGGTGTTCACCGCCAAAAACTCTACGCCCTGGAGGCCCGCCTCCACCATGTTGTTGATGGCGTTGCAGCCGCCGCCGCCGATGCCCACGACCTTCAGCTTTGCTGAAAAACCGTTACTCTCATCCATATAAAACATGCCACCCTCCCTCAGAAGATTTCGTCGAATATCCGCTTTATTTTCCCGAACCCTTTTTCCCGTAATTTTTTGAATATCTCCCGCCTCTCGTAGCCCTTCCCTTTACTCTCCCCGAAATCGTGGAGGATCAGCCCGACTCCCGTCGCATATATGGGATTGTTTACCACGTCGACAAGGCCCCCGACGCCTATGGGCAAGCCCCTTCTCACGGGCAGACTGAAGACGCTCTCCGCCAGGTCCACGACACCTTCGAGGTTTGCGCATCCTCCCGTCACTACGACCCCTGACGCAAGAAGCTTCGCATATCCCGATTTCTTGATCTCCCCGTCGATGAGGGACAAGATCTCCTCGACCCTTGGCTCTATGATGTCTGCAAGGGTCTTGCGCATCAATGTCCTCGGTTTTCTCCCGCCCACGCTCGGCACTTCAATGGTCTCGTTGGCGCCGATCATCTTTGAAAGGGCGCACCCGTATTTCTTTTTGATCTTTTCCGCTTCCTCGACCGGCGTGCGCAGGCCGATCGCGATGTCATTGGTGATATGGTTGCCTCCGAAGGGGAGGATGGCGGTATGCCTGATGCTGCCGTTGGCGTACACAGCGAGATCGCTCGTCCCCCCGCCGATGTCGACCAGCGCGACCCCTATCTCCATTTCCTCGGGAGTAAGCGTAGCCTCAGCGGAGGCAAGCTGCGCCAGAACCAAGTCCTCTACGGAAAGACCGGCCAGGTCGCAGCATTTGATAATATTCTGGGCGGCGGTGACGGAGCCGGACACGATGTGCACCTTCACCTCGAGGCGGACGCCGCTCATCCCAAGGGGATCTTTTATGCCGTCCTGGTCATCCACAATATATTCCTGAGGTATCACGTGAATGAGATCCCGGTCGGTGGAAATGGGTATGGCTTTGGCGGCGTCGATCGCCCGGGCAATATCGTCTTTACGCACCTCTTTTTCTCTGACGGCGACTACGCCGTTCGAGTTGAAGCTCTTGATATGGGCGCCTGCGATTCCCGCAAGACAGCCCCCTATCTTGATGCCCGCCATAAGCTCCGCTTCTTCGAGCGCCTTTTTTATGGAGGTGACCGTGCTGTCGATATTGACCACCACCCCTTTGCGGAGGCCTGTTGACGGGTAGGAGCCTATGCCCGCGATACTCACCTTATCGTCGATGATCTTGGCCACCACCACGCATATCTTCGTGCTGCCCACGTCGAGGCTGACGAGGAACGTCCCGCTCTCTGTCATGTCATCCCTTCCTCTCTTTTATGATGGCGCCATTTTCAAAACGGGCGTCGATGCACCTGATGAGGAGTCCCCTCTTTTTCGCGTCCTCAAGAACGGCGATGGCCCGCTTGAGCCGCTCGGACCGCTCCTCTTTGCCCAGTATGATCTCGACGCCGTCGTTGAGGCTGAACAGGGTAATGTTCCCCTCGTTGTACATGACCTCGGAAAGATCGTCCTTCTTCACGATCCCTTGCCGGTCCCAGTCCGTCACCTCCCTGAAGATGCTTTTCGCCTCGCTCTTTTCCTTCGCGCTGATCACGAGCAGATCATGGGTGCTCCCCTTATAGAGGCCCCTGTACGGTGCGCCGTCCTCGTCCAGCATCCGGATATCGCCTCCGGGCCCTGTCCAGAGCGCCGACGGAGTGCGCTCTTTTACCTCAATGAGGATCGAAAACGGGAAGACCCTTTTTACCCGGACATCCTTGACGAAGGGATGGGAGATGATCGCGGCCTTCACCTTCCCCATATCGGTCCCGAAAATGCTGTCTTTGAGAAAGGGGTATATCTTCGTGAGGATTTCCGATTCGGGGAGCTGCTCGGCCCCCTTTATCCTGATATTTTTCAAGAGGAAGACCGGCTCGGTGCGGGAGAAAAGGTACATGCCCGTGAGCACGGAGAGGAGACACATGGGAATAATGAAAAGCAGGTACAGGGTCCGTTTCATGCCTTCAGGGCCGCTCCTTGCAGTATCTCCTCCACCAGGTGGTCGAAGGTCGATCCCTGCTGCCCCCAAGCCTTCGGCACGAGCGACGTCTCGGTCATGCCTGGGGAGGTGTTCATATCGATGACGAGAGGGACGTCCCTCTCCACGATCATATCGATTCTCGCGCAGCCGGCGAGGTCAAACTGCCGCCATATGGTGAGCGCTTCATCGCGCGCCCTTTCCTCGATATCCGGGTCCAGCTCGGCCGGCACCAGGTACTCCGTCATGCCTTTCGTATACTTGGAGGTATAGTCATAGAAGCCCGATTTCGGTCTCACTTCCACGATGGGGAGCGTGTGGCCGTTCACCACAGCCACCGTTATCTCCCTTCCCTTCACGTAGTGCTCGATGAGCAGCTTGCTGTCGTAGCCAAAGGCAGTCCTGATCGCTCCTTCTATCTCCTGCTCGCGCTGCACGATCGATATGCCGACGGTCGATCCTTCTCTGGCCGGTTTTACCACGAAGGGCAGCGGGAATCGCACTTCCTTTTCGGATCTGCATATAGTGTAGGCAGGCGTCGGGATGTCGAGGCCCATGAGAAGCAGCTTCCCGAGGCACTTGTCCATGGCGATGGCCGAGCCGAGCACGCCCGAGCCGGTATAGGGGACGGCCATCATCTCGAGGAGACCCTGGACCGTGCCGTCTTCACCCCACCTGCCGTGGAGGGCAATGAAGGCTACCTCAGTCCGTCCCTCCTTCAACCGGTCCGGCAGGTCGCGTCCCACATCGATGCCATGAGCCCGGTAGCCGCTCCGGAGCAGGCTCGCCAGCACAGCTTCCCCGCTTGCCAGCGAGATCCCGCGCTCCGAGGAGAGACCCCCCATGAGGACGCCTATCCTTTTCGGCATCAGGGCGTCACGCTCCATCATCGAACCCCCACAATTCCACCTCTTCTTCCAGGGTAACACCTGTCGCCTCAGCCACACGTTTTTTCACGGTTTCTATCAGGCGCTTCACGTCGGACGCCGAAGCGCCGCCGGTATTCACGATAAAATTCGGATGTTTTTCCGAGACGCAGGCAGCGCCGACGCGTGCGCCTCGCAGGCCCGCCCTGTCTATGTAGCTCCAGCAGGGGCCGCCGTTTCCATTCTTGAACACAGAGCCGGCAGACGCCGCCTCCATGGGATGTTTTCTCAATCTTTCATGCCACACGTAGTCCATGTCCGCCTGTATCCGCGAGGGCTCTGCGTGTGCAAGCTCAAAGGTCGCTTCGATCACGCAGTGACGATCGGGGATGGACGAGCTTCTGTAGCCGAACCTCATCTCGTCCTTTCGCCGCTTCTGCACGTCGCCTCTCTCATCCATGTACCGGAGCGAGATCAGGCAATCGGAGATGGCGGCGCCGAAGCTGCCCGCGTTCATCTTGAGCGCGCCGCCCACGGTCCCGGGAATACCGAAGAGCTTTTCCAGACCCGTGAGCCCTCTTGCCGCACAACTTCTGATGACGCTTTTCAGGGGCAAGCCGGCGCCCGCCGTCACGAGCGCGCCCTTTTTCGTCATGCTGAACCGCAGGTGCCTCATCCTGCTCACCCGTATCAGTCCCGCAGTGAATCCCCGGTCCGCCACGATCACATTCGTCCCATTTCCGAGGAACCGGAAGGGAAGCCCCGCATCTTTCAGCCAGGCAATCGCCGCACGCAGGCCCGCCTCATCTTCCGGGTAGAATAGGTAAGGGACCGTACCTCCCACCTTCATGGACGTGTACCTCTTCATCGACACGTTTCTCAAAACCCGTCCCGTTATGCCTTGCGGCTCCATAGCGCGGAAAGCTCCTCCCCCGTCTTGTATATGTCACCCGCGCCGAGGGTGACTACCATATCGCCTGCCACGGCGATCTCGGCCACTCTACTGACCACCTCTTCTTTCGTCGGGGCAAAAATAACGTGCCGATGCCCCGCCGACCGTATGGTTTCTGCGAGAGCCGCACCCGTGACGCCGTCTATCTTCTCCTCTGACGCCGCATATATCTCCGTCACCACAAGCACGTCTGCATCGTTGAAAGACCTGACGAACTCTTCCTGCAGCGCCTTTGTCCTTGAATAGCGGTGCGGCTGGAAGGCAACGATTATTCTGCCCTTCCACATGGAGCGCAGGGCCGAGAGGGTGGCCCTTATCTCGGTAGGGTGGTGGCCGTAGTCATCGACGAGCTTGATCTCCCCGTCCCATTTAAGCTCCAGCCTCCGATGAATGCCGGCGAATTGCCCGAGGGCATCGCGCATCACCTCGAACGCTATATCGAGCTCCATCCCGACAGATATCGCCGCAAGGGCGTTCACCACATTATGCACTCCTGGTATAGCGAGGTTAACTTCTCCCAGCAATCTGCCCTTGCACAACACGCTGAACCTGGTTTTAAAGCCGTGATGCCGCAGATCGACGGCCCTCAGCTCGGCCTTCTCCGAAAGACCGTAGGTCGTAAATCTTCTTTTGAGGGAGGGGATGAGGCTTGCAAGGTTCTCGTTGTCGATGCAAAGGATAACAAGCCCGAAGAAGGGCACCTTGTTCATGAATGTGAGGAAGGCGCCCTTGATCTCTTCCATGCCGCGATAGAAATCGAGATGTTCGAGGTCGATATTCGTGACTACCGCTATTGTCGGAAAGAGCATGAGAAAGGTGCCGTCACTCTCATCCGCCTCGGCAACAAGGTACTGGCTGGAGCCAAGCTTCGCATTGGTCCCCAGGCTGTTCAGTTTTCCACCTATCACGCACGTCGGGTCGAGGTTTGCGGCTCTGAGCACGGACGCGACGAGGGAGGTCGTGGTGGTCTTACCATGGGCGCCTGCCACCGCCACACTGTATTTCATCCTCATAAGCTCCGCGAGCATCTCCGCCCTCTGGATCACGGGTATAGCCCGCCTCCTGGCATCCTGCACTTCCGGATTATCCGCCTTCACTGCAGACGACGTGACCACTACATGACTATCCCGCACATTTCCTTCCCCGTGGCCGTAAAAAACCCGCGCTCCGAGCTTTACGAGCCTCTCGGTGGTGTCCGTCTTTCTCACGTCCGATCCGGACACCTGGAATCCGAGGTTCAGCAGCACTTCGGCTATGCCGCTCATTCCGATGCCGCCAATACCGACAAAATGGATCTTCTCTACTTTATGGAACACGTGCTTGCAACTCCCTTATCACCTTCTCTTCCGCATCTTCCACGTAAATGGTCCCGATATTCTCTGCCATACGCGCACGCTCTTCCGGATTCTCCCTCAGCTCAGTGATTGCAAGGTAGAGTTTTTCCCCCGAGACCTCGCTGTCCCCTATCACGTATCCACCCCCTATGCTCTCCACGTAAGACGCGTTTTTCCATTGATGAGCGCCCGCCGCAAAGGGATAGGGGATGAAGATGGCCGGCTTCTTAAAGTAGGAGAGCTCAAAGATAGTGGAAGCGCCCGCCCTGGATATGACGACATCGGCGAGGTTGTAGTATTTTTCCATGTGATCCGTAAAGGGAAAGACTTCGTGAGTGGTACCCGAGCCTTCGTAGCCCGCGCGGATGCGGTCGAAATCCTCGCTGCCCGTCTGGTGGCACACCGCCGTGTGCCTGTACGCCTCAAGATAGGGCAGCAGCTCCAGACCGGCGTTATTCACGCTCCTCGCCCCCCTGCTCCCGCCGAAGATGAATATGGTGAAATCCGAACCCTGTTTTACGTCCCGCGTTCCCCGCATCGTCTTGCGGATCGGATTGCCCGTATGAATCACCTGCTTTGCCTTAAGGTACCGCGCGGTCTCCGCGAAGCTGACAAAAACGGCTTTCACCCTGCCCGCAAGGAGTCTATTTGCCAGCCCGGGAGAGATATTCTGCTCATGAATAAAGCAGGGCACGCGCAGGAAGAGACCTGCCAGGACGACGGGGACGGAGGCGAACCCGCCCATACCGAGTAGTGCGTCGGGCTTCTCTGCTTTGATGAGCCGCCGCGCCTGGAGCGTTCCGCGCAGGACGGCGAGCATCGTCTGCACTTTCGCCCCGACGCTCGCGCCTGAGAAAGGCTTTGCCTCAATCCTGGCGAGTCTGTAGCCATTTTGGGGAATAAGCTTTTCTTCGAGCCCGTATGGCGTCCCGGCAAAAACGACCTCGCCCGCCGCGTGGCGAGTGAGCGCCTCGGCCACCGATATGCCGGGGAAGATGTGACCCCCGGTCCCTCCTGCTGCAATAAGAAGCTTCATCGGCGCTCTTTCCCTCCTTTCATCACCATCCCCACAAGCGGCCCGATGATGAGGAGCGCGAGGACGGGCTGGTAGAGGAGGATGGCCCTAAGCCTGAAGCCGACCGACATGAGGAGATCGACAGAGACATAGAGGAGGCCGAAAAAGGCAAGGACCGTGATCAAATCGGTCCTCTTCAAAAAGGCCACGAAGGTAATAAGCAGGAGGGCGAAGGCACATGCGAGGAGCACGTAGCGCTGGTTATCGTAGAGCAGGACGTTGTTGCCGAACAGAGGCACACCCTTGAGACTGAAGAAGGTGACGCACATGACGGTATATACCGCGATGAAAGCCATAATCGTGATGCGGTTGATGATGAAGAGGAAGAGAAGCACCGAGATGGAAAGGGGGAGCATAAGCTCGGAGTGACCCGTCAGGAACAAGTTGAGGGACGATGCCCCGTAGAGCAGGGACAAACCCGTAATCTCCTTGGACGCCTTCCTGCCCTTTTCTTCAGTGGTGACGAGAAAAAGTGCGATGCTGTAAAAGGCCAGGAGCATGGCCGCACCCGCAATCGCGGGGTAGGGCCTTAAGGCCGGATAGATGATGAGCACGGGGGAAAGGGCGAGACAGAGCCCTGTGAGGGGATATTTGGAGGCAAGCAGGTATCGCGGATCGACGCGCGATATGGCGTATGCGCCCGCCATGACGAGACAGCATATGAGCGCCTTCATCATAGTCATATCCTGGAGGAGGCAAAAGAGGAAAAGGGATGAGATCACAAGGACGACTATCCTCCTCACAGGGCCTCCACGATGTGTCTGAACGCATTTCCCCGCGTCTTGTAGTTCTCGAACATGTCGAAGCTTGAGCACATTGGAGAGAAGAGCACCGTATCGCCCTTCTTTGCCACACTTTGGGCGCGCTCTACCGCCCCCTCGAGGTCTTTCTCTCCGTAGGTCGGAACGTACGGGCCAAGCTCGGCCTCGATTTTTTTTCTTGCCTCCCCGATAACCACGAGGGCCTTTATCCTGTCGGCCAGAGGGACAATAATAGCGTAGCTCCCCCCCTTGTCTTTCCCGCCGGCAATGAGGATGACATTTCCGTCCATGCTCTCCAGAGCCTTTCTCGTGGCGTCTACGTTCGTCGCCTTGGAATCGTTGTAAAACTTGACGCCCCTTATCTCTCTGACCAGCTCCACCCTGTGGGACAACCCCTGGAAGTCGTGTAAGGTTTTTTCGATTGCTTCCCTGTCGATGCCGTAAAGATGAGCAGTAAGCAGGGCGGAGAGCAGGTTTTCGCTGTTGTGGACGCCGACGAGGGGCGAAAGGTCGCGCCTGTAGGAGAATTCCTTATCTGCAAGCCGTACACAGAGCAGGCCCTCCCGCAAGAAAGCGCCCTCTTCGAGCATCGAGCGGGTCGAGAACGAATATCTTCTCGCCCTGACGGCGCCGGTCGTCTTGATCTCGGCCGAGACAAGGGCCTCGTCGTCATGGGTCTGGTTTTCGAATATCCTCATTTTTGCCGCAATGTAGTCGGCAAAGGTTGCGTAACGGTCGAGGTGGTCCTCGGTGATGTTGAGCAGGATCGCCGTGGTCGGCCTGAAGGTCTCTATGGTCTCGAGCTGAAAACTGCTTATCTCGACAATCAGCAGGTCGGCCTTCCGGCCGCTCAGCACATAATTGACGAGGGGCTCGCCTATATTGCCGCCGACAAAGACATCGCGTGAGGCCGCATTGAAAAGACGGCCGAGGAGCGTGGTGGTTGTCGTCTTGCCGTTCGTGCCTGTAATTGCGATGATCGGTTCCTCTATAAAGCGCGATGCGAGCTCGATCTCTCCGATGACCCTCGCCCCGTTTTGTCTTGCCTCCTGAAGGAAGGGTTGATCGCTCGCAATCCCGGGACTTATCACGATCAACTCGTGGTCTAGAAAGTCCTTCCGGACGTGCCCGCCGAACCGGCCGGTAAAGGGGGTCGCCTCAAGCTCTTTCAAGGCGCCCGATAATTCGCCTTCCTGCTTTATGTCGGTGGCCGTCACTTTCTTCCCCTGGCTGACCAGCAGTTTCACGACGGCGACACCGCTTGCCCCAAGGCCGGCGACGAGCACCCGATCAGGAATATTCAGGTCGTCAGGCATCCTAAGCCTTACCTCAAGTGATCGGGTACTCGCCCCAAGGCCGGCGACGAGCACCCGATCAGGAATATTCAGGTCGTCAGGCATGCGCTCTCTACCTCAACTTCAGCGTGCTCAGGGCCACAAGACCCAGTATTATCGAAATGATCCAGAAACGGACCACGATTTTTCCCTCGTTCCATCCTTTCAGCTCGAAATGGTGGTGAATGGGCGCCATGCGGAACACCCTCTTCCCCCTGTATTTAAAAGAGAGCACCTGGATAATCACCGAGAGGCTCTCCATCACGAATATGCCGCCCACGATGACCAGGAGGAATTCCTGCTTGATCATCACGGCAATCGCGCCAAGGCCGGCGCCCAGGGAGAGGGAGCCCGTGTCGCCCATGAAAAGCTCCGCGGGGTAGGCATTATACCACAGGAAGCCTATACCCGCGCCGAGCATCGCCCCGCAGAGTATCGTCAGCTCTCCCGCGCCCCTCACATAGAAGATCTGAAGGTACTCAGCGAATTTTATATTCCCCGCCAGGTAGGCGAAGAGGAGAAAGGTGGCGGAGACGGTGATAACCGGCCCGATGGCCAGGCCGTCGAGCCCGTCCGTCAGGTTTACCCCGTTGGAGGTGCCCACGATAATGAGCACGCAGACCGCGACGTAGAAAATACCCAGGTCGGGGGTGGCATGCTTAAAGAAGGGTATGGAAAGCTGAGTCAGAAAGGACCCTTTGAAATAGATGAGCAGGCTGACCGCCAGGGCGCTCGCAACCTGAAGGAGAAGCTTTGTTTTCCCCGAGACTCCCTTGTTGTTCTGCCCCCTGATCTTTCTGAAATCATCCACGAATCCGATGGCGCCGAACATGACGAGCGTCGCCATCGTGAACCATATATAGCCGTTCCTCAGGTCTGCCCAGAGCAGTGTCGGAATGATGGTAGCAATGAGGATGACGAAGCCGCCCATCGTCGGCGTTCCTTTCTTGGCCTCGTGCCGCTCGGGCACGTCCTCCCGCGAGCCGTTCTTGACCTTCCATTTCTGGAATTTCTTTATCGCCCACGGGGTGATCAGGAAGCTTATAAGAAGCGCGGAGAGGATCGCGAGGACCGTCCGGAACGTAATGTAGCGGAACACGTTGAAGACGGTAATCCTCGTATGGAGCAAAAAGAAAAGATGGTACAGCATTAACCCAGGGCCTCCACCACTTCATCGAGGCCAAGCGCCCTCGATCCTTTCACCAGCACTATATCGTCGCGGTCCAGTCTTCCCTTGACGAAATCGACGAGTCCTTTCTTATCGTCGAAGAGATGCACCCGGCTGTTTCCTGCCTCGCGTGCGGCGGCCTTCATTGCCTCGCCGACGACCAGGACCAGCGACAGGTTGCTCGCCCGTATGAGACGGCCCAACCCCCGGTGGTACTCGTCCGATCTCGCGCCCAACTCCCGCATATCCCCGAGGATGGCGATCCTCCTGCCCCTGCACGGGAGGGAGGAAAGCGTCCTGACGGCCCATTCCATGGAAGCGGGGTTCGCGTTGTACGTATCATCGATAATGGTGTAGCCGCCGCCCGAGCTCACAGGTCTGAACCTGCCTTTGTACGGCTCGAACGCGTCAAGCCCATCCGCGAGCGTCGCGCCTTTCACCCCCATGGAAAAGGCGAGCGTCGCGGCGGCGAGCACATTATAGAGATTATGGCGGCCGAGGAGGCGCGTCCTCGCCCTGATTTTTTCCCCTCTCAGGTTAAACGCGATCTCAAATCCTTCGAGTCCGATGTCTGCCGCCACCTGGAGCATGAAGTCCGCTTTCTCCTCCATGCCGAAGGTATAAAGAGTGCAATCCGCCCTCTTATAGGGTGCGAGGGACGGATCATCCGCATTGATAAAAATGGCGCCTCCGGGCAGGGTCCCCTCAAAGAGGTCCAGTTTCTCCCCGCGCACTCCTTCCAGGTCTGCCAGACCCGCAAGGTGCGATGGCGTGACGTTGGTGATGAGGGACATGTGGGGCCTGACCATGCGGGTCAGTCTACGTATCTCCCCCCTGTGGTTCGTGCCCAGCTCAAAGATGCAATAATCCGGGGTCCCCTCGATGGCCAGCATTGTTTTTGCCACGCCTACCTGATTGTTGTAGTTTTTTTCGTTGGCGACGACCGGGATGATGCCCCTCACGAGATGGACGAGCAGCTCCCTGGTCGTGGTCTTGCCATTGCTCCCGGTTATGGCGACGAATGTGGCCGGGGTCTGCCCCCTCTTCTGGGATGCGAGATCGAGGAGCGCCTCGTTCGTGTCGTCGACGAGGATCACCGTCCCCCTTGCAAGGGCGTACACCTCCTGCCTCGTCCTGTCGCAGAGGCTGCCTCCGCCGGAGCGGCCGTACGCCGCATCGATGAAAAGATGGCCGTCAAAATGGGGCCCCTTCAGGGGTATGAAGAACTCGCCGGGTGCGATGGTTCTCGAATCGGTCGAGATCGCGGAGAAGGTCGTCCTCTCGACCTGGTGCGCTGTTCCATTCACGCCCTGGATGATAGTCTCAAGCGGCCACACGTAAACACTCCTCGATCACCTCCCTGTCGTTGAATGGAAAGGTGACCTTCCCGATAATCTGATAATCTTCGTGGCCTTTGCCGGCTACCAACACCACGTCCTTTTCCTTTGCCATGGCAATCGCCCCGGCAATCGCCGCCCTCCTGTCTTCTATCACCTTGAAGGAGTTTCCGGTGATACCCGGCTTGATCTCCTCGATAATGGAGAGGGGCTCCTCCGTGCGCGGGTTGTCCGACGTGATGATCGTAAAGTCTGCCAGCCTGGAAGCGATCCGGCCCATGAGGGGTCTTTTCGTCCTGTCTCTGTCGCCGCCGCATCCGAATACCACAATCAATCTGCCCTGACGGACCCGGTTGAGCGTCTCCATCGTCTTTTCAAGCGCGTCGGGTGTGTGGGCGTAGTCCACAAAAACATGAAACGCTCTCTCTGTGCGAATGCGCTCCAGCCTTCCCGGCACCCCTTTGAGTGATGACAGTCCGGAGCTGATTACATCAGGCGACATGCTTGCGGCAAAGCCGAAAAGCGCAGCTGCGAGGATGTTCGAAACGTTGAAGTGGCCCAGCAGGGGGGTGGCTACCCTCACTTTTCTGCCCTTGACGGAAAGCTCCAGGATAAGGCCGTCAATGCTTTCATGAAAAGAGGTGGGGTATGCATCCGCTACGCCCCGCGCACTGTAGGTCAGCGTCATTATCGGAGGCGCGGGGATGAGAGAACGCGCGCTGGGATCATCGATATTAAGCACCGCGTGCTTCTTCTCCTTTGTGCTCTCCTTGAGGCAGTGATGGAAGAGAAGGGCTTTTGCCTGCCTGTAGTGCTCGAAATCGCCATGATAATCGAGGTGGTCATGGGTAAGGTTCGTGAATATGGCGCAATCGAAATCGACCCCTTCTACCCGGCCCTGATCAAGGGCATGGGAAGAGACCTCCATTACCGCGTAGCCGACGCCTTCTTCGCTCATGTCGGCCAGGAGCGATTGGATCTCCACGGATTCGGGCGTCGTAGTGGCCCCTTTCCGCACATGGTGGTGATACCGGTAGGAGATGGTGCCGATCACGCCCGCCTTCGCCCCCGATGCCTGCACGATCGACTCTATAAGATAGCTTACGGTCGTTTTCCCGTTGGTGCCCGTAATCCCCGTGACATTGATCCGCCGGGAGGGGAAGCCATAGAACCTGGCTGCCACCCGCGCGAGGAGCAGCCGCACATCGTTGGCGACAATAAGGCAGGGTATGTCGCCAGGCAGCGGCTCCTCGGAGACGATGAACGAAGCCTTTTTGTTCAGCGCATCCTGAAGAAAAGACTTGCTCGAGCCCGTCGCGAAAAACATGGCGCCTTCCCGGACCTCTCTGGAATCCTTGGTGATCCCCGTTACCTCCTGCTCCGCGGAGAATCCGCCTCTGACCATCGTCACCGGCATGCCGGCCAAAAGCTCCTCGAGGTTCATTCGCTTTCGGCCCTCCCCTGAATGACGCACTCCTGCTCCCCTTGCAGCCTTTCGAAGGCCCTCGGCGATTGGCTCACGACGTGCCCGTTACCGTACACTTTGATCCTGCCGGTATGGGCGGAGAGCGTGCCGATGGCGAGTCTTATGGGCAGGTTCGCGAGATTCGGCATCATCCACTCGGCTTCGGCGGTTTTCTTGTCGTCTTTGGGCCCCTCCTTACCCCTGGTAATCTCGAACCCGTATTTTCCCTTCATAATCCCGATCTCTCTCAATGAAAAGGGGAAGAGGTCGTCACACATGGTCCCCACGTGCTTGTTATACGTGGCAATCAGTTTTTCCTCATCCACCCGGTACCCTTTGCCGAGGATGATGTCGTCAGCGCTCAGCTCGGACGCAGGGCTTAAGCCTTCTTTCCTTACGAACTCCACCATACGTTTTTGTCCTATTGTAGTAAGAATACTCCTTACGCCGTCCTCGTCGTGATCCTTAAGAATTTCAATAGGTTTTTTCCAGATCACCTTATTGTATGCATCCTTTTTTCCGAAAATCAAACCCTCCTTTTCTATCCACCCCTCCTTTATCGCGTAGCAGACAACAGGGATGGAAATAAGGAGGGAGGGCTCTATCCCCGACGGACCGGCAGCGGTGGATTGGTCATCTTTCATAGCCGCAGACTGGTTCTTGACCTCCGGTCTGATCACTGCTTCGCCTGTCTCTGGCGATGCAGGAGAAGCAGTGGAGGGGGATAGAGCCCCTTGGGATGGAGAGGCGTTGCGGTCGGTGGTATCCGTATCGGGAACCGGTAAAATCATGCCCTTTGATGGTGGCGTCTGTTCCTCCGATATCCTTCTCATACTCATTTTTTCTGGAAATCGAAACGTAACGGAAACATAGAGGAGGCATATGAGCACGAAAACAAGGGAAGCCCTTTTTTTGGACTTCTTGTTCATCTCAAGACCACCACCTCTTTATCATTCGGCCGTTTGAGGCCGAGTCTTTCCTGGGCGGCGAACTCAACGTACCCCTTTTGGGTGACAGCCGCAAGCTCCATTTTTAAGGCCCTGTTCATCTCAACAATCTCTTTTTCCTCTTTGAGCCTTTCCATGAATTGGCCTCTGGCTTCTTCGCAGATGCGTGCCAGGAAGGAAAAGAGCAGGGCCAGGACGATGCAGGAGACAACTGCTGCAATAACAACCGGAGGCGATAGCCGTGAATGTCTGTGCCGCCCGTGCTCGACCTTGATATACGTGCTTCTGCCCGCTGCCTTCGTGATCATAGCTTCTCTGCTATCCTCAGCTTTGCGCTCCTGGCCCTCCGATTCGTCCTGACCTCCTGACCTGCGGGCCTGATCGGTTTTTTCGTCACCGGCGCCAGGAGGGGATTATCCCTGAAAAAGGTTTTCACGATGCGGTCTTCGAGGGAATGAAAGGTGATGACACCGATTCTCCCCGAACTCCCGACCATATCGGTTGCGTCCCGCAAGCCATCCGCCAGGTTCAAAAGTTCCCTGTTCACCTCTATCCGTATAGCCTGAAAGGTTTTAGTGGCGGGGTGGATTCTCCCCCTTCCTCTCTTTGCCTTTGCGACAATGTCGGCGAGGTCCTTCGCATTCGTTACCGGTCCCTTCTTCCTTGTCTCCACAATCAGCCGCGCAATCTTCGCGGCATCGCCCTCTTCTCCGTACTCTTTGATAATGCGCGTCAGGGCGGGATAGCCATACCTGTTCACCACCTCCCAGGCCGTGAGCGCCTCCTCCAGGTCTATACGCATATCAAGCGCGGCATCGTCGCTGAAGCTGAAGCCCCTCTCACCCGACATCTGATAGAGGGATATGCCAAGGTCAAAAAGCACCGCATCGACCTCCGTGATCGACTCCTCCCGCAGAATGCGCTTGAGATCCCTGAAGTTCCCTTTTTTTAAGAGCACCCGGTCCTTATACGGCGAGAGGCGGACTTTTGCCAGGGCTAACGCTTCTTCATCCGCGTCTATACCCACGAGCCTTAAACCGGGGTATGTTTCGAGCAGGTGGTATCCGTGCCCTCCGCCCCCGATCGTCGCGTCCACGAACAGCGCATCGCTGTTGACAACAAGATTGTGCAGGACCTCATCGAGGAGAACGGGTATATGCTCATACCCCCTCAAAGCCCGAGTTCCGAGGCGATATCGGTCATTTTGTCCATATCCGACGTCGCCTGTTTCACCACCTCGGCCCATGCCGCCTCGGCCCATATCTCTATCTTCTTGTTCATCCCGATGACGACGACATTCTTCTTGATCCCCCCGTAGTTTCTCAAAGACTGAGGTATGAGGATCCTTCCGAGCCTGTCTATGGGACACTCGGATGCACTGGAATAAAAAAACCTCAGAAAGTTTTTTGCCTCCTTTGAAACACCCGATCTCTCTATCCGGCCCTGAAGCGCTTCCCATTCCCTTTCCGGATAGGCCGCGACGCAGCCGTCCAGGTTGGTGAGGACCAGCTTCAGTTCGGATGGAGAGACCGGCTTCCTTCCGACGCCTGTCCTTTCCGTCCCATCATCGTCTTCGATCCGTTTCTTCCCCGGGTCATTGTGGGATGCGAGAATCTCCCTGAACTTGGCAGGAATGCTGAGCCTTCCCTTGTCATCTATGGTGTACTCATATCTGCCGGAGAACATTCTCCCACCTTATACCACTTCTTCCCACTAATAAGAGTTATACTTGGCATATTTTTCTTTGTCAAGCGTTTTTTGGTGATTTGTGCTGTTTTCTCTCCGGGCCCGGAGTGGAGGAGGCAAAAGGCGGTGATCAGAAGCTCTCTGCTATCCAGCCCCTGGTTTCGTCACGGATCTTTCGAAAGGGCTCGATCCCCTCTTTCGACATGCGTGCGCCATGCATTTGCGGCAAAATACGGCAGGTCAGATGACGCTCATGTGCACCAGGGGAAACGCCAGGCCGGCAAGAAAACCGGCGGCTGCAACAACGATTCCGATCATCACGAGGACTGCAAAGTAGAGGGGTCTCCTTTCCGTTGGCGCATGCATCAGCACGGGCAGTCCGGGATAAAGAAGATTAAATCCGTAAAGGGAAAGCAGAAGGGCGACGGGCATGCCTCTCGCGGCCGGAGCAAGATTCCCGGCACCTTCTCTGCAAGCTCCACGGAGAGTAGCTCCCGGCTATCACTTCTTCCCGTACAACGGCGACATGCTCCTCAGAAAATCGACGCTTCTCTTGAAAGCCGCTACGGCCGTATCCACGTCATCAACCGTGTTGTCGATGCCGAAAGAGAAGATGAGTGTGCCCTGTGTCGACGCATAGTCGCGTCCGATGGAGGTGAGTACGTGGGACGCCCGCAGCGAGCCGCTTGCGCACGCAGACCTGGTGGAGACGCAAATCCCCTCTTCATCGAGCATGAGGACCATCGATTCCCCTTCCACATACTGCACCGAGCATGAGACGAGATGGGGAAGGCACTTTGTCGGATGACCGTTGAGGAGGAGGTCGCCGATTTCCACGATCCGGTCGATAAAGGTCTTCCTCAGGTGCCGCAGGTGCTCCATCCTGCCCTGCATCTCCCTGGCCGCAAGCTCCGCCGCCTTGCCCATGCCGACAATGCCGATCATATTCTGCGTTCCGGCTCTCAAGCCGTTCTCCTGGATACCGCCGTCGAGAAGAGGAGCGATCTTTGTGCCCGTCCGTACATAGAGCGCTCCTACCCCCGAAGGTCCGTAAAACTGGTTGGCGGCCATGCTGAGAAGATCAACGCCGAACTCTTCCACGTCGACCGGTATGACCCCTGCTGACACAACCGCGTCCGTATGAAATATCACACCCTTTCGGCGCGCGATTCTTCCGATCTCTTCTATTGGCTCAACGGTGCCGATTTCATTGTTCGCGTGCATGATACTGACGAGTATCGTCTCACCCGTAATGGCCTTTTCGACATCCTGAGGATCGACCAATCCGTATTGATCGACGGGCACCGACGTGACGCGGTATCCCATGCCCGTTAATGTCCTTAAGGAGCGCTGGACGGACTGGTGTTCTATATTCGACGTCACAATGTGGCGCCCCTTCTCCCTCATGGCCAGCGCCACCCCTTTGACGGCATGGTTGATCGATTCGGTCCCGCCCGATGTAAAGATAATTTCCGTTTTTCGGGCATTGATGAGATTGGCCGTTTCTTCCCTGGCGCGTTCGAGCGCCTCGAGCGCCTCATCTCCCACCCGGTGCTGGCTGATAGGGTTACCGAAACCATTGTCCAGGTACCGGACCATCGCCACTTTCACTTCAGGATGAAGGGGGGTCCCCGATATCGTGTCGAGATAGATCATGGTTGTCGTCCTCTTGTTTCCACGCTTACCCAGTTTTCGTGGGCTTTCCGCAGTTGGTGCAGAGAGGCGCGTTTGATGCGAGCTCGTGCTCGCAGTACGGGCAGTAACACTGCTTTTCCGTGCGCTCCAGATATTCGACTTTTCCCCCTCTGGTCTTCTTCGGTTGTCCCTTCTGCCGGTCGTAATAGTCCATGATAGCCTTATGGAGCGCGTCCGCCCCCAGGTTCGAGCAGTGGAGCTCGTTTTTCGGCAACTCCCCCAATTGAGCAGCGACTGTCTCCGTGCCTATGAGGAGCCCTTCTTTAAGGGTTTTCCCCTTCGCCATTTCGGTGACTATGCTCGACACCGCGATCGCCGCCCCACACCCCATGGTTTCGAACTTGACGTCATCGAGCCTCCCATCCTTGACGCGTATCATGATGGTCATCATATCCCCGCACACGGGGTTGCCGACTTCGCCGATACCGTCGGGGTGCTCCATACTGCCCCTATTGCGGGGCCTCGTGAAATGGTCCATCACCAGTTCTGAATAGGCAGACATGGCTCCCTCCTTGGGCCTTCGCACCGATTGCCGCATGGTTCCTCGCCCCAGCCGCGAATAGGCGCGCCCACCGCGTCCTCGCGGGACCGCCCGCCTCTCGTGAGTGCGGTCGTGTCGCTCTAGTATAATATTTTTACGGTCCTTTTTAAAGCTCTTTTCAGGCCGCTGCCGCTCACCATGTGCGTCCGCCCGTCATTGACGTATGCGTGGAGCGTGGAGAAGAACGAGGCGGGCCGGGCCGGCCCGCCTCGTGTGATGAGGTTCCTTCTAATGACCTGCGGGGAAAAACGTGTAGCTTATCAAGATGAGCGCGCCCAGGAGGACCACCCCGAGGATGAGACTCCACGCGATCAGCTTCTTCTCTATCGGGAGCAGGGGCTCCCACTCCATCTTTTTCAGCTCTTCGCCAATACGCTTTTGTTCGGTTGCTGCCATGACTCACCTCCTCACTTAGCTGATGATGGGCGGCTTGACGCCGTGGAAGAAGATCCATGATATCGCGAGACCGATCCAGATGATAAACCCGAAGAGGGCCACCACGTAGACCGCGGCGAGCCTGCCGATCCCCTCCTCCCACAGTTTCCTGAAGTTCGTGACAAGACCGATGGAGAAGAAGGTGAGAGCGAAAAAGAGGGACCTGAAAACATCGGCCGACCCGCTGCCTGCCTTGGCCGCATCGAGCTTTCCCGGCAGCTTCAGGCAGATGAAGAGCATGACGAGGAACGTCAGGGCATAGCCGATAATGAACTTCGGAAACCTGTGCCATATCTCCGCCAGACGCACGTGCTCGCCGGGTTTGCACTCGATCACGCTGCACCAGATGACGGCAAGGATAAAGGCCCAGACGCCGATGAAGATGTCGATGAAGATCTTCACGGTCGTCGCAGTGGAGAGTATCCATCCCTGCTCGTATTTGATGTTTTGCACGGCGAGGGCCTTTGCCGTAATGAGGGAGTCGACGATCTGGCCGCTCGCCACCGCCGCGCCGTCCGTTTTCACCGCAAGGCCCATCCATGCGCCTGCCACGAGGGGCTCCTTATAGAGGAAGGCCTGGGCGAGGAAGGGCAGGAGCAAAAGCTCCACCACCGCGAAGATGACGACGAGGGAGGAGACCATGATAGGGACGATGGGCCTCGACCTTATGGCCCCGCCTGTCGCGATGGCCGCCGAAACGCCGCAAATGGAGATGCCGGAGGCGAGCGGCGCGGCCCACTCCCTGCTGAAGCCGAACCACTTCCTTGCCATCAGATAGACCAGTGCCCAATAAATGAGATAGGCCTCGACGATGGCGCAGAGACCCCGGAACATCACTGCCGTCGCGAGCCCCATGGCCGTCACGGCCTTGACTCCGATGGCCGCGCCCAGGATGACGATGGCCGTCTTGATGTACCATTCCGGACGCGCCGCCTCCTTCAGCGAGTTCGCGAAGCGGGGCAGAAAATTGCTGATGAAGAGGCCGACCAGGAGCGCGATGATCAGGCCCGACTCACCGGTCAGCCTCAACGACCAGCCGAGGTGAAACTTCTTTATGTCCCCCGGCGCGTTGGCCGCGATGTTGGCGTAGTTCCCTGCGAGCACGCAGGCGTAGGTCAGCCAGAATATGACCGTGAAGCCGTACACGAATTTTCCCTTTTTGAGACCGAGCGCCGCTGCGCCGATGGTGAGGACGACGAGGAAAGCGATGTAGGTAAGCAAGAGGGAGAGGATACTGTTGAGGGCGGCGTAGTTTTTGGAAAAAGCGCTCACCGAGCGCGCGAGGTCCGTCCAAATCCTGGGGGAGACCACCCAGCCGAGGGGATCGAGACCGGCGAACGCGCCGAGACTCAAAAGAAAGACCAGGAGCCCGACCCATACGGCCCACCAGTCTTCGGTGTTGAACTGGCTTTTCTGCTCAGTCATGTGCCCTTACCTCCTTTAAAGATTTTGTCCAAGGAACGTGTGTCCCCGTTCCCGGTGTTATGGTACACCTTGGCTTCAATTGCGCACAGAAACCCTGACCCAATTATTAGCCTGCAGCCCACGAAGTGTCAAGTTAAATCTCAAAGGACCGCTGCCGCGCACTCTCCGCAGGCCGGCAAAACCGCGGACCGCACCCTTTTCGTCCCGCACACCGCCCTTTGTGCCGCCACGACCGGTCAGCCCAAGAACGCACGTGTTGCGGGTGTGCTTTATAGTATACTATAGCGAGGTGGTGTGAGGCCGTGACCGAGCTGAAGGGACAAATAGAGAGGATTACGTACTGCAACGAGGAGACGGGTTATACCGTCGCCAGGCTTAAAGCGGAAGGGGGAGCCGGCCTGGTGACGATCGTGGGCAGCATTCCCGGCTTGAGTCCCGGGGAGACGGTAAAGCTGAAGGGCGAGTGGCAAAGCCATGCCAAGTACGGCCAACAATTCAAAACCTCCTCCTGCGAACTCGTTATGCCCGCCACCGTCTCCGGCATAGAGCGTTACCTGGGATCGGGCATGATCAAAGGCATTGGTCCTGTCATGGCCAGACGGCTCGTCTCGAAGTTCGCTATAGAGACCCTCGACGTGATTGACCGGGATATAGAGCGGCTCAGGGAGGTCGACGGCATAGGGGAAAAGCGGATCGGGATGATAAGCAACGCCTGGCGGACGCAGAAAGAGATACGGGATGTGATGGTTTTCCTGCAGGGGCATGGCGTGAGCCCCGCCTATGCAGTGAAGATATTCAAGCAGTATGGCAGAGAGGCGGTCCCCGTAGTGCGCGAAAACCCGTACCGCCTCGCTGAGGATGTTTTTGGCATCGGCTTCTTAACGGCAGACAGGATCGCGGAGAAGCTCGGGATCGCAAAAGACTCTCCCGTCAGGGCGAGGGCAGGTATCCAGTACATCCTCAACGAGCTTTCCGACGAGGGCCATGTCTACTACCCCTTCGACCAACTCGTCGAGCGGTGCGAAAAGGTTCTCGAGATCGAGCGGGGCATCATCCTTGACGCGATGTCCTCGTCCGCATCGGACCGCCGCATCATAATAGAGGAGACGGGCGACCCGGCTGCCTGCGACAAAGCCGTCTACCTGATGAGGTTCCACGTGTCCGAGCAGGGGATTGCGCGCCGCCTCAGGGACCTTCTCGCCCATCCGAGGCAGTTGCCCCTGATGGACAGGGACGCACTCCTTGCGGCCGCATCGAGACAGCTCGGCCTTGCCCTTTCCAGCCAGCAAGCCCTGGCGGTGAGCGATTCGGTGGAGCGGAAGGTCATGGTCATCACGGGCGGACCCGGCACCGGGAAGACCACCATCATCAAGTCGATTATCGCGATCCAGGAGCGCATCGGCCACAGGGTGTTGCTTGCGGCGCCCACGGGCAGGGCCGCCCGCAGGATGAGCGATGCCACGGGCCGCGAGGCGCGCACCATACACCGCCTCCTCGAATTCAGCCCCAAGGAGGGGCGGTTCAAGAAAGATGAGCAGAATCCGCTGGAGGCCGAAACCTTCGTCATCGACGAGGGCTCCATGATCGATACGATCCTCATGTACCACCTGCTCAAGGCACTACCACTACATGCGACCCTGATCCTTGTGGGAGATGTGGACCAGCTCCCCTCGGTAGGCGCGGGAAACGTGCTTAAGGATATCATCGATTCACACGTGGTGCCCGTGGTGCGGCTCAAAGAGATATTCCGCCAGTCGAGGGAGAGCATGATCATCGTCAATGCTCACCGGGTAAACAACGGTTTGATGCCGGTCCTGACCGGAACCGGCCGCTCCGATTTCCAGTTTATTGAGGTGGAGGAGCCCGAGGCGGCCGTGGAGAGGCTCGTCGGCCTCTGCCGCGAGCGGATACCCCGCAAGTTCGGCTACCATTCGATTGACGATATCCAGGTCCTGACGCCCATGCACCGGGGCACGGTGGGCGCGTTGAACCTGAATGCCGAGCTGCAGAAGCACCTCAACCCTTCAAAGGACGAGCTTTTACGGGGAGGCAGGACCTTCAAGACAGGCGACAAGGTGATGCAGATCAAAAACAACTACGACAAGGATGTGTACAACGGTGATATCGGCAGGATCAAGAGGATCGACCGGGAGGAGCAGGAGGTCTATGTCGACTTTTACGGGAAGCTCGTCAGCTATGACCTTTCGGACCTGGACGAGCTTGTCCTCGCCTATGCCACGTCCGTGCACAAGGCGCAGGGCTCAGAATATCCCGCCGTAGTGATGCCCATCCTCATGCAGCACTACATCCTCCTGCAGAGGAACCTCCTCTACACGGGTATCACGAGAGGCAAGAAGCTGGTGGTGCTGCTGGGGACGAAGAAGGCCCTGTCCATTGCGGTGGGGAATGATAGACAGCAGATGCGCTACACCATGCTGAAGCAGAGGCTTCAACAGGGTGTCCGCTAAAGCAGCGGGACGCCTTTCGCGCCAAGCTTTGTCGACGATATCGGCGCGCAAATCCTTATCTTAAGGTCAGACGGCAGCCTTGCGGGCGCGGCGATGCCTACGCCGCTTCTTTCTTCGTCTTTTCCTGGGGTTTTCGTCGGTCGGCGGTTCTGAACACGCGACGGAGGGGGCCTCCAAAAGGAAGGCGTCCCACCATTCCAGAGTGGCTCGATGTTCCCCTCTCGTCTCTGCCGTAAGACGGAGATACGCCAGGGCGTCTTGAAATTCTGGCCTGCCGACCGAGGAGGCGGGCCGTCGTGGCGGCATTCTGTGGAGGGAGGGTTGAAGAGCGAGGGTGGCGCGCAGTCGGCCGCCGACCCGTCCCGGGATACACACGGCCCTGGAGATTTCTTCCATGAAAATGGCGCATGTTTTATCCAGTGCCTGCTGGCGGGGAATGCCGTCACGGTGTCGTGCGAGCGCCGTCTCCTCCAGACTGGGGCCGAAGAGTGCTGTCAGGAAGAGTGCAGGCGTGGGGGGCGTGCCGCTTCGACACAGCCGATCGAGCCATCCAAGGTTCGCGTCAAGTAATGTCAGGCGATGGCTGTTTCCATAGATCCACCGACCGAGGCCGGGGAAAAGGGCGGCGAGGAGCCCGCTCTTCTCCAGGAGAACGAAAGCCGGTCGGGCAGATCCGAGGAGGAAGAGCTTCTGTATCTCCTCATAGAGCCTTGCCGGCGAAACGCGGGAGATGGTGGAGGAGAGCTCACAGATGCTTTCCCAGGCGGCAGGTTCTATGACGAAGTCGTGGGATGCGGCAAACCGAACAGCACGGAGCATCCTCACGGGGTCTTCCGTGAATCGGACACGAGGGTCGCCGATGGGACGAATAAGCCGTTGCGTGAGGTCGCTCAGCCCGGTGCTGTAATCGATAACCGATGAATCGGCAATATTGTAGGCGAGGGCGTTGACGGTGAAGTCACGGCGGAGGGCATCCTCCTCCGGTGTCCCGAAGACGTTGTCCACGAGAACCATGCCGTCCTCGTCCTTGATGTGGCGGGGAGGGCGGTTACCGCGGCCTGTCTCTTCCGTGTCCGCGTTGTCGGAAGGGAGGGCAGCCCGGCGGAATGTGGATACCTCCAGGATTTCATTCTGAAACTGGAGATGGGCCAACCTGAAACGGCGACCTATGAGACGGCAGTTGCGAAAAAGCCGCCTGATCTGGCCGGGTGTGGCGTTTGTGGCGATGTCGAAGTCTTTGGGGGTTCGCGCCAGGAGCAGGTCGCGGACACATCCCCCTACCAGGTAGGCGGTGAAGCCCTTTGCATGGAGCCGGTAGAGGGTAGCCAGGGCATTCGGGCTCACCTGTTTTCGTGATATACGGTGTTCCTTCCGGGGAATGATTCGTGGTTCCACGCTCTTCACCATAGCACACCCGGTCGAAAAAGGAAACTCGATTACCCATGTCGTAAAACACCGGAACTTTCGCACGGAGGGGTTGTGGAGGCCATCAATAATATGGTACCGTGAGAGAGATTCCGGTCTTTAGTCCGGGGCTTCGTCGTAAGAATATGAGTAGGGAGGAGCAGGGTGAAAAAGTTCATTTCTCTCGCGGTGATTATCTGTTTTCTTATCCCGGTCGCCGGTTTCGGCGCTTCCGACACGCTCACAAGGGCCTTGGGCCACATCACTTCCGTACAGGAGGAGAACGGGGCCTGGTCGAGGCTGCGGGGTGAATTCCCCCCTGAGGCCGAGCCGACGGGCTGGGCCGTGAAGGTCCTCTCCATGAGGCGTGGTCAGGGCCCGGCCGTGGAGAAAGGGGTCGCCTTTTTGCTAAAGGACCAGAAGCCGGACGGGAGTTGGAACAATAACACGGCCCATACGGCGTTTGCCATACTCGCCCTCACGCAGGCGCAGAGAGGCGGCGAGGCGGTAAGGAAGGGCATCGCCTACTTGAGAGGCGTCCAGGACGGGCAAGGGGGATTCAGGAGGATAGGCCGGGAGGGTGCGCCTCTCACGGTCTACACGGCGGTCGTGGTCGATGCCTTTAAAGCGGCCGGTCTGGCTGGTGAGGATCCCGCGGTGGAGAGGGCCGTGTCGTGGCTGAAATCGTGCCAGAACGGTGATGGCGGCTACGGCATGCCGAAGGGATCACCCTCTGTTGCCCTCGGTACCGCCTGGACCATAAGGGCCCTTCGCGCAACCGGCGTGGACGTGCAGGCGCCTGAGGTAAGAAATGGCGTCGCGTGCCTCCTGACAATGCAGGCCCCTTCGGGAGGTTTTTCCATGGGTCGCGGTCTACCCGAGGACCCGGAGATTACCGCCTACGCCATAATGGGCCTCAAGGGGCTGCCCGCAGCGTTGGACGCGGTGGCGAGGGCAGCGGCCTACCTTGGCAGGGCGCAGCACGATGATGGAGCTTTCACGAGCGCCGCTCCCATCCAGTTCAACCACCAGCCCAAGGAGAACACACAGACGACCCTGTTTGTTGTCTGGGCCCTGACCGAGATCGAATAGCCCACCCCGCGCGCCGCGCAAACCATCGAGGAATGCGTGGCGCGCGGGGCATTGCCCTTCCATCACTGGGGGTGCGGTGAGGGCCCGTACCCCTTTTCGGCCTGTGCGTTTTGATACACCTCCCATTTACACTGATGCCGATATGGAGAAGCGGTCGAGTCACCGTTGAGCCAGCCATTTACGCTTGGCATACCAGCGGTAAAGGAGATAGGCCTGGACGAACTGGGAGATATTCATTGACCACCAGACCCAGGCTGCTCCAAAGCCAAGTATGACCACAAAGAGATAGGCCAGGGGTATCCTGACAACCCATATGCATAAGGCCACACGGGCGAGGACATTCCTCGTATCACCGGCCCCGCTCAATGCGCCGCCGAGAATTGAGCCCCACGCCATGAAAGGCTCACTGATCATGGCGATGTAAAGATACCGGACGCTTTCCCTGACCACAAGGGGATTGTTTGAGAGGACCGAGGCGATCCACCGGGCGTTGAGGATGACGATGACCACAAGGAGGGTCACCAGAATGACCCCTACGAGGGCGGTGACGAGTCCGCTCCGGTAGGCTTCTTCATGCTTTTCCTCGCCCAGGAGGTTCCCCACTATCACCGCATTGGCCATATTGAAGGCGAAAGCGGGCAGATAGACGGCGGACTCAATGCGGAGGCCGGCCGTCAGAGCCGCGAGGATCTCGACCCTGTTTTTCGGCAGCTCGCTGATGATGAGGAAAAGGGCGATGCTGCCTAACTGCCAGAGTACCTGGAGCGCAGCCATGGGCCACCCGATATCCATGATCCGCTTGATCGTGCTTCCTGAGAAAGCCCGGATGCCCGTCATAAGGCGTCGTACGTAGGACAGATTAATGAGACTTCCGATACATGCACTTGACGCCGTCGCAAGGGCGATCCCTCTGAAACCCAAGGGGGTGTAGAAGACGAAAAAAATGTTGAGCCCTATATTGATGAAACAGACAACGGCCATGGTTCTGAGGGAAACCCTGATCCTGTCGCAGGACCTGAGTATCCCGTTACAATTGATGAGCATATGCTCGAAGAGAAGACCGGCCGAGTAGATCCGGATGAGGGGTATGCAGAAGGGCTTGAGCTGGGCAGGGATATTGAGCAGCTTTATCAGGAGCGGCGCGAAAACAATGCCCACGAACATGGTCAGCATACCTGCTGCCGCTGTTGCAATGAGAGACGAGAAAATCGCTGCGGTCAACCGGTCCTTGTCTTTCGACGAATGGAGACGGGAGACAACGGATACCGCACCGACGGTCAGGGCATTGGCAATAACGATGAACATGAAGTAGAGCTGAATGACAAAGCCGTAGGCGGCTTGAGTGTCCTTCCCCACCCTGCCCGCCACATAAACATCCGTCAAACCGATGAGAAACTCGAACAGCATGATGAGCGTCATCGGCCAGGCTACCTGCCAGCTCCGTGAAACAAAACATGCGGCGTTTGCTGCGTTAAACCTGCTCAACAAGGAAGTACCTTCCCCCTTTTACACGATGCGCCTTGCCCGCAAGTCTTGTCCCGACGAGTCATCCCCGCAAAAAAACGCGCACAGTGAAGGCGACCCCTGAAAAAAGGGCCGCCCCTTATGACGTTATGGTAAAACCGTCTTCCCTGGCGCTGATAAACCCCTCGCTTTTCAACTCGGCAAGGACTTTTTGCACCCTCTCCAGAGATTCCCCGAGCATCTCTGCCAATGCTGCTTCCGAAACGGTTTTTTTGCGCAAGAGCGCTTTCAGGACGGCGCTCCGGACCTGCCTGTCCGAGCCTTCAAACGGGGACTGCCGCCGGTATCCGGTGCTTTTTCTATGGACCTTTTCCCCTGCGCTCTTTAACATCGAGCCGTAATCCATGAGCGCGTAATACCATTTCCTCGGCTCGGCCCTGTCGAGTGACCTGTCGAGGAGAGGAACGATCTCCCCGTCGCTCACATGTCCCTTATCCGAAAAGAACAAATGGATGAAAACAGTACGGATGTTCGTCTCGATGAAGACTACCGGTATGTTGAAGGCGAAGGCTGCTATGGCAGACGCGCTTGCCCTGCCGATACCCGGCAATGTGAGAAGGAGATCGACGGAAGGCGGGAGTTTCCCCTGGAATTCCTCGGTGATCCTGGCCGCTATCCTCTTCAGCGATAATGCCCTCCGGTTGTAGCCTAGACCCTGCCAGAGAAGGAGGACCCGATCAAAGGGTGCAGCGGCCAAAGACGGGAAATCGGGGAATACATCGATAAAGTCCTCATACTTTCCCAGAACTCGTTCTACCTGGGTCTGCTGCAGCATCATCTCGGAGATCAGAATGCGATAGGGGTCCCGGGTGAGCCGCCAGGGCAGGCAGCGGCCATGCTTATGGTAGTGGTCGTAAATGAGGTCCCGGAATGCTTCCACATCGGGAATAGCCGGCACGGAGGTAGTCGTGGACATGCGTTTTTGCGTTGCCTTTCACCCTACAGTATAAGATTGCACGAGGAGCGAATGCAAACCCCGCCACCAACCTGCGCAATCCCTACCCTCCGGCTTCCGCCATATCCTTCGTTGCCACCCACGCCTTAGCACAGGCGGGTGCCCCGCGATGGAGAGCCGTCGAGCACTGCTGATGCAGGACATTTCTCCATTGCTAAGAATAGGACATTTCTCCATTGCGTTGACACAGTTTTGTTTTTCTTGTTGCACGGCTTTCTTTGAAGTGGTAATAGTGAGGTAGACAGGCTGGGGTGAGGCAGGTGTATGCGGCGGCGAGGACAACAGTTATTGAATCACCGAAGGACGTCCTCCTCCGCCTGACGAGCTCAGCACGTGAAAGAAGTTAAGATGTCACCCTCGTCCGTAGAGAAGGAAAAGTGTGATTGCAAGACCTGGCCCCCTATGCGCACCCTAGCGCCCCTCCATTCCAGCTCAACAGACCCAACTCTCGCATTCACGAGAAGGCGAAGTGAACGGTGGCAACGTTTATGGTGTGAGGGATGTGTGGCGGCAATATGAAAAAAGTTGTTTCTGTGGTAATCATTGCTCTTTCTGTTTTATTCGTTTCGGCATTTTCTGTTAATGCCCAGTATTCAAGAATCGCATTTGTTGATCTTCAGAAGGTTATACTTGAGTCGGAAAAAGGCAAAGAGGCGCGAAAGGCCCTTGTAGACGTGCTTGGGCGGTTAAAGAAGGATCTGGATGCGAGGGAGGCAGAATTGCTGAGGATGAAACACGCAGCAGAACAAGAAGGCCCGAGGGCTCTTGATGAAAA
>Ga0326727_10005011_pt1 | contig 38550 bp, 33 predicted proteins | sample MB2enrmetagenome_FD_207643 | JGI IMG/M metagenome (GOLD analysis project Ga0326727, IMG submission 207643) | Lab enriched peat soil microbial communities from McLean, Ithaca, NY, United States - MB29MY | ecosystem: Environmental > Terrestrial > Soil > Wetlands > Peat | place: USA: New York...
AAATTGATGGACAGGTGTCACGTACCAGGCCGCGGGCCGGTGTGCTTTGGTTATGGCCCTCAGTAGGTCCCTTCTGCCGGAAGGGACATGAGCGGCTCTGTGACGTTGCCGGCGCGCAAAGTCCCGCTCGGCAGTAGGTCCCTTCTGCCGGAAGGGACATGAGCGACCCTGTGACGTTGCCGGCGCGCAAAGTCCCGCTCGGCAAGCGGGACCTACCGTCCCATCCCCCTTTCCACTGCCGACCATGCCCGATCCAGCCAAACGCCGCCACAGAACCCGCCTGGACGAGCAGCGGCGGCGGATGGTGATCGCGCTGCTCACCAACGGCAGCAGCCGGCGGGTGGCCGCGGCCATGGTGGGCTGCGCGCCGAGCACCATCACCCGCGCCGCCGCCCGCGACCGCCAATTTGCCCGGCAACTCGTCGAGGCGGAGCGCAACGTCGAAGTCGAGGCGCTTCGCCGGGTCCGCGAGGCGAGCAAGGACCCGCGGCACTGGCGGGCGGCCGCGTGGATGCTCGAGCGGAGGAATCCCGACGACTTCGGCCCTCGCCCCCCAAAGATGTTCAGCCAGGTCGCCGTGGCCGCGCTGCTTTCCAACATCTGCCAAATGCTCACCGGCACCGTGCCCGAGGAAAACTGCCGCCGGGCCCAGGCCTATCTCGACCGGCTGATGCTCGACCTTCGCAGCGAGACGGCGCACACGGCCTATCTCGCTCCGCCCGGCCTGATCCCCGAGACGCAAGAGCCGCCGGGCCCCCTGGCAACCGCAGACGACCTCCAGGATGCCGCCGGCGACGATGAAGCAAGGGGCGATGCAACAGATGGCGCAATGGAGCGTTAAGCGCCCGTTAAGCGCGCGGTTTCGCGCGTTAATCGCGCATAGCGGCGCTTTTTCGCTCGGCGCAACCGCCGGTGCAGACGGGAGTTGTGACTTTGTGCAACAAATACCTCAGAGTAAGGATAAAGTTGCGCCGGCCGCTGTCGAGCTAACCTCCGACGCGGCCCGCACTTGGGAGCTGCAACGGCGACCTAACTGGCGAAAGGGTCCCCTGGGCGTTGCATTTGCCACCTGGGGGGATCGACCGTTGGCGGCCGGCGGCCCCGCTCGGCGGCCGAAGGGTGGACGGGGGCCGACGGAGACTGGCTCATTTTTCGGCCGAGAGCGGGCGTGCTCGTCGCACGTTTTGGGCGGCCGAAAAATGTGCCTGCCCCTCATCACTACTGCGCAACGTCGGCGAAAAAAGGGGACTGGCTCCGTGGCGCAAGTTGGTCTGTCGTAGGAAGAAGCGCCGCCGCCACGGTGCCTGTCCCCCTTTTTTCGCCTGCCGCGGGGAAAGGGGACAGGCACCGTCGCCGCAACCCCTTTGCCGACGCCCGCGTCAAGCGTGGCGACGGAGCCAGTCCCCTTTCCTATCCTGCGCAGTAAAATTACGGCCTCTCCCGGAGGGAGAGGGGAGCCCTGGCCGCTAGCCGATCCACAGGCCTTCCACGCGAATCTGATAGCTCTTCCCCACGCGGCTGAGGTAGTTCACCAGTCCGCTGTGCCGCCACTGCAACATGCACATGCGGGGCTGAAAGAAGTAACGCATGCCGACCTTCAACTCGCTGCGGGTCTCGTGGACCAGCCCCTCGTAGCCTTCCGCGATGTAATAGCCCAGGTCCTTGAATCCCTTGGCCCGCGGGCCAAGCGGTCCGGTCACGCACCACACGATCACCCCGGTGCGGCGATCGACCTCCATCGCCACGCCGCAATGCGTGATCGGGCAGCCGCAGGACATCCCCAGCGGCCGGCCGATGAGGATCTCCCCCACCTGGATCTCCATCTCCCGCGTAATCAGCGGATTATGGGGCAGGATGATCTCGCGCGGTCCAGGCTCCTCGGGGAAGTGCTCCAGGTAGAAATCGAACTCGCGGCCGAGACTGTCGTGCCACGGCGCCTGCTCCTGGCGCGCAACGTTGCGCTTGGGGCCGCACACGCTGCCGCACGTCGCCGCGCAGGCGTCCGGGGAGGGCACGACGGGCAAGGGCGCGGCCGCCGGCTCCGCCGAAACGCGGTCATTGGAAAGATGGATGCACCGCCGGATCAAGTCCGGCTTCGACGCCAAGCGCTCGCGCAGCTCCTCGCAGGTCCGATACCCGCAGATGCCGCAGTCCAGCCCGGGCAATTCGACGTTTGTTGTGGAAACCATGACGGAAAATCCTTTCGGTCAAGCGACGTGCGACAGACTGCGGATGGGCCGTAGCGAGGACACCGCCCGGGGCAGGACCTCCAACAGCCGGTCGGCCTCCTCGATGGTGTTGAAGCGTCCGAGCGTGATCCGCAAGGAACCGCGCGCCTGCAAGGGATCCAGTCCCATGGCCTCCAGCACGTGCGACGGCTGCCCGGCATGGATCGCGCTGCACGCGCTGCCCGAAGAAACGGCGATGCCCTGCTCGTCCAATTCCAACAGCAGTTTGATGGCCTCGCCTTCCAGGCCGTCGAAGCCCAAGCAGAGGTGGCCGGGCAAGCGGCGCCAACGGCTGCCGATCAAGTAGGCCCGCGCGATCCTGGCGGTGATGCCTTCCAGCAGGTGGTCGCGGATTTGCACCAGGCGGGCCGCCTCGGCGGATCTCTCGGCTGCGGCCAGCTCCGCCGCGCACCCCAGCCCGACGATTCCGGCCACGTTCTCCGTGCCCGAGCGACGGCCTTGCTCCTGCCCGCCGCCCGGCAACAGCGGCCGGAGCTCGATCCCCTTCCGCACGAACAAGGCCCCGACGCCTTTGGGCCCGTGCAGTTTGTGGCCGGAGAGCGAGAGGAGGTCGATGGGCTGCGTGCGCACGTCGAAAGCGATCTTGCCCGCGGCCTGCACGGCGTCCGTATGGAATAGCGCGCCATGGCGGCGGGCGATGCGGGCCAAGTCCGCGATCGGCTGAATGGTTCCGATCACGTTGTTGGCCGCCATGACGGATACCAGCCGCGTCGCGGGCCGCAGCGCCCGTTCCAGGTCGGCCGGGTCGACCAGGCCCTCGCCGTCCACCGGCAGCCGCGTCACCTCCACGCCCCAGCGCTGCAACTGTTGACAACAAGCGAGAATGGCGGGATGCTCGATCGCGCTGGTGATCAGGTGGCTGCCGGCGGGTTCCGCGGCCAGCAAGACCCCTTCCAGCGCCAGGTTGTCGGCCTCGGTGCCGCCGGAAGTGAACACGATCTCGCCCGGCTCGGCACCGAGCAGAGCGGCCACCTGGGCCCTTGCCTGCTCAACCGCCGCGCGTGCCTGCCGCCCCTCGGCGTAGAGACTGGACGGATTTCCCCAGAATTGCCCGAGGTAGGGCTGCATGGCATGCAGGACCCGCGGGTCGGTGGGGCTCGTGGCGGCGTTGTCGAAATAGATCCGTGCCGTCATGCCCTATTCTCCCCGGTAAAAAGTCTGGTTCTCCAGCGCCCGTACCACGCCGAAGTGCGACTGCCAGCCGATCTCCTTCTTGCCGACGCAGATCGTACACGTGCCGACCGGCGGGTTGCCGCGGAGGTAGAGCGCCCCGCAGACTTCGTTGGTATCGAGGATCTCGCGCACCAACGGGTCGATGCCGATCCCGTGCAAGGCATTCACCTCGCGGATCATGACGTTGGGGGCCACGTCCTGGATGCGCGCCCGGAAAACCTCGCGCTCCGCCTGCGAGACGCGGTCGATCTTGGTCACGACGGCGATGTCGGCCAGCGAGAGCATCGGCCCGACCTTCAAAGGCAGATTCATGCCGCTGGTGGCCTCCAGCACGATCAAGCCCAGGCCGCCGTCCACGTAGGGCGCGCAGCGCAGGCACAGCCCGGCGGTTTCCACCAGCAGCACGTCGCAGTCCGCCTGCTCGGCCCAGCGCAGGGCGTCGCCCAGGACCATCACGTGACAGTGGTCCGGGCAGAGCTCGCCGGTGTAGACCTTGCGGGTGGGAATGCCGAATTCCTTGGCCAGCAGCTCGTCCTCGTCGGCGTATTGCACGTCCAACTTCAAGAAGGCCACGCGGCTGCCGGCCGCCAGCAGTTTCCGCGTACAGTGGCGCAGCACGGAGGTCTTGCCGGTGGTGGCGGGCCCGGCACAAATGGCGACTCTCATGCGACCTCCTGCAGCTCGCCCGCATTCAGCCGCAGGCCCTGGCGCAACCGGTCGCGGAGGGCGGAAAGGGCGTCGTCCAGCCGGTTCACGTGTACCGAAACGCCCCGCTCGTCCTCGTTGGTGGAGAGTACCCGCGTGACGCAGCCGCCTTGCATGATGATGCGAAAATCCGAGAGCAGGGCAATCCGCGGGTCGTGCGTCACGAAAATGAAGATCTTGCGGTACTCGCGCAGCAACTGCACGGCCCGGGTGCGATGGATGCCGGCGTTCTCCACTTCATCCAGCAGCACCACGGGGGTGCTGCAAATGACCGTGGCGTCGGCGATCAACAAGGCCCGCGTCTGGCCGCCGGAGAGTTCCGTCATGCGATTGTCCAGGTCGATCGGCTCGCCGGTGAGCTTGTTGGCGAATTCGATGGCCTGCGAGACCAGCAACGGCGACTCTTCGTTGCCGGTCCGCACGCGGGAATGCGTCAGCAGGAACTCGCGCACCGGCAGATCGGAGAGAAAGGTGGTATGCTGCGTGATCAGGGCGATGGGGTTGCGTGCCGGGTTGTAACGGAACTCCGGCGGGGCCGGTTGATCGTTGATGAGGATTCGCCGGCCGGTGGGCGTGTCGCGGTCGGCGAACAGCTCGATGTCGTTGATCAGGGTTGTCTTGCCGGAGCCGGTGGGCCCCACAATACTCACGACCTGGCCCATCGTCATATCGATGCGGCCGAAGGCCTCCGCCCGACCGTTGCGTCCGTGCCCACTCAGGATCGAGATCTTATTGACCATTGTCATAGCCATTCCTCGCCATTTGTTTAGGATCGTGGTGACAGAGGCGGAGAAGGCAATAACGCAAGTCCCGTGCCGCAGACCAAGGAAGCATTCTTGCGGCCGTCGGCGACACAGTTCGGCTTCTCTGTAACGGGCGGCATCGCCTGATCCAGCATATAAGCTTGGTGCGCCGTATTATCACACGGCTTACCCGTGATATACCACGGCTTGTTTAGGTCTGCCGGGCGTCCTTGTCGGACAGCCGGCGGTCCTTGCCGCCGGGCGATCGGCCGTTTAGGCTTATGCCTGGCGGCCGGCCGGTCCGGCTGACAATCCCCGGATGCGGGCAGCGTGCAAAGTGTAGCCGGGGGCTCTAGTTGTGTCTGTCTGCGGGAGAAGCGGGCGTCATCCTTCATCCTTCATCCTTTATCCTTCCTCAATGGCTCCCCAGTTCATTTTCGAGATGCGCTCGGTCAGCAAGGCCTACGGCGAAAAGGCCGTACTGCGCGACATCAGTTTGTCCTTTTACTACGGGGCGAAAATCGGCGTGGTCGGCGAGAACGGGGCCGGAAAGAGCACTCTGTTGAGGATCATGGCGGGCCTGGACGAGGATTTCGACGGCACCGCTGCGCTGGCCAAGAACATGCGGGTCCGCTACGTCGCCCAGGAGCCGCAGCTCGACCTGGACAAGACCGTCCGCCAGCACCTACAGACTGCAATCGCGCCGGCCCAGGCCATGGTCGACCGCTTCCACGCGGTTTCGCAGCGGCTGTCCGAGCCAGCGGACGGGGACGACCCGGACAAGCTGATGGACGAACTGGGCCGGCTGCAAGAGCGGATCGACGCCTGCGGCGGCTGGGAGCTGGATCGGCTGATGGACATCGCCTCGGACGCCCTGGTGCTCCCTCCCGACGACGCCCCGCTGCAGTTGCTTTCCGGGGGCGAGCGACGGCGCGTGGCCTTGTGCATGGCCCTGCTGGAGCAGCCCGATCTGCTGCTCTTGGACGAACCGACCAACCACCTGGACGCGGAAACCGTACAGTGGCTCGAGCAGACGCTGCGCGATTATGCGGGCACGGTGATCATCGCCACGCACGACCGCTACTTCCTGGACAACATCACGAAATGGATCCTGGAGCTGGAGGGCGGCCGCGGGCTGCCGTTCGAGGGCAATTATTCCTCCTGGCTGGCGCAGAAGGCCGAGCTCTTGCGGATCCTGGAGAAGAAAGAGACACAGCGGCAGAAGACGCTCGAGCGCGAGTTGGCGTGGATCCGCAACTCGCACCAGGGACGGCGGCAGAAGAACCAGGCCCGCATCAAGGCCTACGAACAGTTGGCCGACCGGCCGAGCTCCGACGATCGCAGCGAGGCGATCATCCAGATCGCCCCGGGGCCGCGGCTGGGCGACCAGGTGCTGGTGGTCAAGGGCCTGTCGAAGGGTTACACGCAGGACGGCCGGCGGCTGAACCTGATCGAGAACTGCTCATTCGAGCTGCCCCGCGGCGCGATCGTCGGCGTGATCGGCCCCAACGGCACGGGCAAGACGACGCTCTTGAGGATGATCATCGGCCAGGAGCAGCCGGACGCGGGCAGCATCGAGCTGGGGCCCAGCGTGATGCTCTCCTACGTCGACCAGCACCGCGACGCCCTGGACGACGCCAAGACCGTGTTCGAGGAGATCGCCGGCGGCAAGGACACGATCGCGCTGGGCAGCATGTCGATGAACTCCCGCGTCTACCTGGCCAGGTTCAATTTCCGCGGCCCGCAGCAGCAAAAACGGGTGGGCGAGTGCTCCGGCGGCGAGCGGAACCGCATCCACCTGGCCAAAATGCTCCGCCGCGGCGGCAACCTGCTCTTGCTGGACGAGCCCACCAACGACCTCGACCTGGGCACGATGCGCGTGCTGGAGCAGGCCCTGCTGGACTTCGCAGGCTGCGCGCTGGTGATCAGCCACGACCGCTTCTTCCTCGATCGCGTCTCGACGCACCTGCTGGTGATGGAAGGCGGTGGAAAAACGCGGTGGTTCGACGGCGATTTCACGGGCTATGAGCGGGCGGTGGTCGCGGAGAATCCCGACCGGCTGATCCACCGGCGCAGCAAGTATCATCGCCTCGCGCTGCGGTAGGGCCCTGCCGAAGAATAACTTCCAGATTCAGCCACGGATGGAACACGGATCGAACACGGATGGAGGGCAGGGGGTCGAGGATGGACTTGCGGCACAGGGAGCTGACCGAGCCTTCTAAAGCATCCGTGTATCATCCGTGTTCCATCCGTGGCTGAGTCGTTTATGGCCTGTCGAGATCTGGAAGTTGTTCTCCGGGCGTTTCTTAGCCCGGCCCCAGCCCGGAACTGCGTTGCAGGACCATCACGACAAGCTGGCGAACCGGCCGCGCCAGCAAGGCCAGCCCCAAGAGATCGGCCAGCAGACCGGGGAGGATCAGCAGGATTCCGGCCAACAGCAGGAGAGGGCCGTTGACCAGCGGGCCGTCCAGACACAGGTCGTCATCCAGCCGTGCGGCAATGGCCTTGCCATATCGCCACGAGGCCCAGCCGATGACGCCCACGCCCAGCAGCGCCGTCACCGCGCCCTCGACGAGCGGAAACCACCAGCCCACGAACCAGCCTTCGGCGGCCCACGCCGCCGTGTCGGCCAAGACCAATGTGCCGAGTATTACGACCCAGACCCTAAACATGGAGGCGAGATGGCCAGGCGGGGAAGCGGGGATGGGAACGTCAACCAACTCCATTATCTTTCGCCAGACCGCGAGCACCAACACCTTTTCCTGCAATCAACGCTCGCTTCCGGAATAACACGTTCGGCTAGTTCGACATCCCAGCTTAAGACTGGCAACGCGAAATGACGGAGAGGCCGTCCCCGGGGCTTTTCCCGATGGCCCTGAGAGGTTTGCCACGCCGCCGGCCGCGAGTTCCACTCCCAGCCACGTGCGGCCCTCGCGGCGCGCGGTAGAATTGTCGAGCCTGTAGACATTTCTCCCTGAATCGCCCAATGGCCACACAACAAGTCGCCCTGGTGTTTCCGGTCACCGTGTCGTGGCTCGCGACCCTGGCACGCGGGGTGGCCGACTACAGCCGGGAACACGCGGGCTGGGCCTTCACGACCAGTCCCCCCAGTCTACCTGACGCGGACGAGGTGATCCTTTCCGTGCGTGGGTTGCGGGGATGGCCGGGCCAGGGCGCCATCGCAACCCTCAGCAACGCCGCCGAGGCCCGCGCCGCCCGGCAATTGGGCATCCCCGTGGTGTGCATCGGAGGGAAACTGCGGCACTGCGGGCTGCCGCGGGTGATGGTCGATCAGGTCGCGGTCGGTCGCCTGGCTGCGGAACATCTCTTGCAGTTGGGACTGCGGCGGCTGGCCTATTATGGCCTTCACGGGCCGTGGTACTCGCAGGCGAGGCAGCAGGGCTTCCTGGAGCGGGCCAAGACGGCGGGCGTGCCGTGCGAGGTCTTCGAGACGCCGCCGGTGGCGAATCCCGGCAGCCAGTGGCGGCAGACGCGGGAGCCGTTAGGCCAATGGCTCCAATCCCTCCGCTTGCCGGTCGGCATCCTGGCCGTACACGATTACCGCGCGCGGGTCGTCACCGACGAGTGCGCGCGGCTTGGTCTGGCGGTGCCCCACGACGTGGCGGTGATGGGCGTGAACAACGACCAGACGACGTGCGAGTTCTGCCAGCCGGGCCTGACCAGCGTCTCCTGCTCGGCCTGGCAGATCGGCTACGAGGCCGCCCGGCTGCTGGACCGCCGGCTGGCCGGCCAAGCGGTGCCGGCCGGCGACGTCCTGATTCCGCCCGAGGGCGTCGTCCAGCGCAGGTCCACCGACACCTTGGCCGTGGACGACCCCCACGTCACCGCCGCGGTACACTTCATGCGCGACCACCTAGGCGAGGTCTTCGGCATCCAGCAGGTGATGGGCCACGTGAGCGTCTCGCGCCGCCGGCTGCACGAGCAGTTCCATCGCCTGCTGGGATGTACGCCCTACGAGTACCTCTGCCGGCTGCGCGTGCAGCGGGCCAGCCAGTTGCTGGCCGTGCCGGGGCGGGTGAAGATGCAGAACATCGCGCACGCCTGCGGCTTCTCCTCTGCCGCCCGCATGCGGCTGGTGTTCCAGCGCGTGACCGGCACCACGCCGCTGGCCTACCATCGCCCGCACGCCCCGGGGCCGGGGTGAGAGATTGGGGATCAGGAATCGGGGATTGGCGATTGGGGTCAGCCGCCGGGGGATCACGACGTAACGGATTACCAGGCCGCCCAGGATCAACGTGGCGCCAGCGAGGGTCCAGGAGGCGGGGATTTCGCCCCATACCAGATAGACCCAAAGCGGCATCAGCACCGGCTCGGCCAGGCCGATGGCCACAGCCTCCTGACCGCTGATCGTGCGCAGTCCGCGGCCCAAGAGCACATAGGGGACGGCCATCTGGAAAGTCCCGAAGGCGGCCCGCCAAAAGGCCAACAGCGGTCCCCGGCTCTCCGCCGGCCAATCGCCAAACAGCGGTGCCTTGGCGAACAGCCCGCTCGTGCTCCACAAGGCGGCGATGGCCAGCACCAGGAGCCGCCCCCGCAGTTTTCCGGAGCCTGATGCAGCCAGGCGTGCTGCGTCTTGGGAAGGGACCAGCTCTTGGGACATGGTCGCCGTTCTAAACCGAGTCGTGTGCTTCCCAGAGGCAGGATCCAGCGCCATTCTACCCGCAAGCCGGTGCGGCGGGAGCCGCTTGCCTTGTCGGGCGAACCAGCTTTTCAGTAACAACCACGGTAGGCGAAGCAAAAGCGAGGGACCCGCTGGAAGGGGGGCAAGAGGGGAGATCCGGCAGCCAGGGAAATGGACGTTTTCCCACTACCACCCAAGCCTCATGGAACGAAGAAGTTCCCAACAGCCCAAACCGGCTCCGCGCATTTACCCACCCCTTGGGGCCCTCGCCAACATCCGCTACAATACCGATCATGAGCCGTTACGAATTGTTCGACCGCAGCCGCGTGCGGCTGCGGGACTTGGGAGAGCGTGGACACGACTTTTTGGCGGCCGATTGTCTGCCGCTGGCGGCACCCCAGGAGCCGTATGCGCATCCGGAGTGGGACCGCCTGATCGAGCGGGTCCTGGCGGCCCGGGCCGCCGACCGGCCCGTCATCCTCATGATGGGGGCCCATCCGATCAAGGTCGGCCTGTCGCGGTTCCTGGCCGACCTGGTGACGCGACGGAGGATTACCCACTTGGCGACCAACGGGGCGGGGCTGATCCACGATTTTGAGCTGGCCAGCTTCGGCGGCACCACGGAGAGCGTCGCCCGCTGGATCGCCCGGGGCCAGTTCGGCCTGTGGCAGCAGACCGGCCGGCTGAACGAGTTGGCCCGTCAGGCGGCCGCCCGGGGCGATGGCCTGGGCGAGACCATCGGTCGCACGCTCCACGACGAGCAGCCGCCCTATCTCGATTTGAGCATCTCCGCCGCCGCATGGAGGGCCGGCACCCCCATGACCGTCCACGTCGGCATCGGCAGCGACATCATCCACGCCCATCCCAACTTCGACGGCGCTGCCTGGGGCAAGGCATCGGATACCGATTTCCTGATCTTCACCCGGGCGGTCGAGTCCCTCGACGGAGGGGTGTTCCTGAACCTGGGTACGGCGGTGACCGGCCCGGAGGTCTTCTTGAAGGCCCTCTCGATGGCTCGCAACGTCGCCCAGCAGCGCGGCGGCGCGATCCGCAACTTCACCACGGCCGTGTTCGATCTGCTGGATCTGCCGGAGAACTATCGTGACGGCCCCCCGTCGAAGGACCATCCCCGCTACTACTATCGCCCCTGGAAAACGCTGCTCTGCCGGACGGTGGCCGATGGCGGGCAGAGCTACTATTTCTGCGGCGACCACCGGCAGACCGTGCCGACCCTCTGGTCCGCCCTGACGGCCGGATGAAACCGCTGCAATTAGCAAAACGCTCACGCGGAGATAACCGAACGCTAACCGTCCCGCACTAAACTCCGAGTCGGAGCCATGCCTGCACCGCCACCCCTCCGCAGCCCGTTGTCTGGAGCTAAGACCGGCATGATGAAGAAATCGGTGCTGATCGTCGAGGACGATGAGGACATACGCGAGCTGGTCAGCTATCACCTTCTCAAGGAGGGCTACCAGGTAGCGAGCGTGGCCTCGGGCGAGGAAGCCCTGGCGCTGGCCGAGGCCCAGCCGCCCGACCTGCTCTTGCTGGACATCATGCTGCCCGGGATGGACGGCATGGCGGTTTGTCAGAAACTGCGGGCCAGTCCGAAGGCGGCCGCCACGGCGATCATGATGCTGACGGCGAAGGGGGAGGAAGCGGATATCATCCGCGGGCTGAACCTGGGCGCCAACGACTACGTCACGAAGCCGTTCAGCCCGAAAGTGCTGGTGGCGCGGATTCGGGCGGCGCTGAGGCGGGGGGCGGTTCCGGCGGCGCCGGCAGCCGACCCGCAGCAGGCCGACCGCGGCGAGGTCATCGAGATCCACAACCTCGTGATTCACTCCGGCCGCCACGAGGTGCGGGTCGAGGGTGAAGTGGTGCCGCTGAGCTCGACGGAGTTTCGCGTGCTGCGATTCCTGGCCGCCCGGCCCGGTTGGGTCTTCAGCCGCCAGCAGATCCTCGACGGTGTCCACGGCGACAACTATGCCATTACGGACCGGGCGGTCGACGTGCAGATCGTCGGCCTCCGCAAGAAGCTGGGCAGCGCCGGCCGCTACATCGAGACCGTCCGCGGGGTTGGGTATCGCTTCAAGGAATAGCGGATGCGCAAGCGAAGCCTGCGGGGGCAGCTCTTCTCGGCTTACCTGGCGATCCTCCTGGCCGTGACGGCTGCGAGCGTGCTCTGGGCGGGGGCGATCAACCAGCGGATCGTCGGCGTGGGCCTGCTGGCCGCAGCCCTGGTAGCGGTGGTCAGCGCGCGGCTCGCGCGGCGGATCACCGGCCCCCTGGACGACATGCGGCAGAGCGCCGAGCGCTTCGCCCGCGGAGAACTCCAGCACCGCGTAGGCGGCTCCGACACGAAGGAAGTCGACCGCCTGGCCGCCGCCTTGGACTGCATGGCGGAGCGGCTCGACGAGCGGATCCGCGCGATCCTCTGCCGGCAGAACGAGTACGAGGCCATGCTCTCCAGCATGGAGGAGGGGGTGCTGGCCGTGGACAACGACGGCACGATCCTCAGCGCCAACGACGCCTGCGCGCGGCTGTTGGAGGCGGGCACCGCCGCCCTGCGGGGCCGGCCCATCTACGAGATCCTCCGCAAGCCCCCCTTGGTGCGCTTCGTCGAGGCGGCCCTGGCCCACCCTTCCCAGGTCGACGAGGACCTCCGCTGTTACGGGCCCGAGGAGCGCTGGCTCAGCGCCCACGGCACGCCGCTGGCCGACGCCCGCGGCAGCCGGATCGGGGCCCTCGTCGTGCTGCACGACATCACGCGGCTGCGGCACCTGGAGAACGTCCGCCGCGATTTCGTGGCCAACGTCTCCCACGAGCTGCGCACCCCCATCACCTCGATCAAGGGCTTCGTCGAGACGCTGCTGGACGAGGGCCTGGAGGACCCGGCCCGCGCGCTGCGCTTCCTGAACATCGTCCTGAAGCAGGTCAACCGGCTGGATGCCATTATCCAGGACTTGCTCTTGCTGTCGCGGATCGAGCGCGGCGCGGAGGATCAGATGATCGAGCGCGGATCCGAACCGCTCCACGAGGTGCTGCAATCGGCCGCCGAGATGTGCCAGCGGAAGGCGGACGACAAGGCCGTCTGCCTCCTGGTCGACTGCCCCGACGACCTGCTGGCGCGGGTCAATGGGCCGCTGCTGGAACAGGCGGTAACGAATCTGGTCGACAATGCCGTCAAGTACAGTGAGGCCGGATCCAGCGTCCAGATCGAAGGTGGCCGCGACGACGGCGGCCTGGTGATCCGCGTGCGGGACAAGGGGTGCGGGATCGCCGCCCCGCACCAGCCGCGGCTCTTCGAGCGGTTCTACCGGGTGGACAAGGCCCGCAGCCGCGAGTTGGGTGGCACCGGCCTGGGCCTGGCGATCGTCAAGCACATCGTTGCCGCCCACCAGGGGTCGGTCGAGGTCGAGAGCGTGGTGGGGCAAGGCAGCACGTTCACGCTGCGGCTGCCCGACGCCGTGCCGGTCGCCGTCCCGCTCGACGAAGCCGATGGCGGTGCCGACGAGGTTCCCAGCCAAGTCCCGCCCGAGGAAGCGCCTGCCAGCAAGTAGACTCTGTCTAGCGGTGCGGACCCAATCCACATCGAGGCTTAGGCTCCACGTTGGCCGAGGACGTGGATGCGAAACGGGTTGGTGGGCACTTACTGTGCGTACACGAGTTGAAAGTCGTCATTCTCGAAATCTCGGCGATTTCACAGGTTCGCAAGCGAGTTGCGCAAATGCGCAAAGTTGGGCCCGGCCGGAGGGCTTCCTGCCCCTGGGTGCCGCTTCCTGCCTGCCTGCGAGCGAATGGCACATCTCCTTGGCTTCAGGGCCGCGGCTGTTGACATCAGCCGGCGCGGCGGTCAGGATAGTGGGCTGTGTCCGCAGCGCTTCGTTTTGTCAATCCGTAGATAGGGGATGACGCATCATGCAACTGGTGATGGAAAAACTGTTCGCGATGGTTCTGGCCCTGGTGGGCCCCGCACCGCAGGACACGCCCAAGGACCTGCAACTGAAGCCGGGCGCCCAGATCGTGGCCATCGGTGACTCGATCACCGCAGGCGGCGGCTACCTGCGGCAGATCGACGCCGTCCTGGCCCAGCAGTATCCCGATCTGAAGCTCCCCAAGGTCATCAACAAGGGCATCAGCGGCCAGAAGGCCGAGGACCTGGTGCAGAGGTTCGACAGGGACGTGATCCAGCTCAAGCCGGCCGTCGTCACGATCAACATCGGCATCAACGATGTCTGGCACCGGCTGGGCGCGCCCCACGACCCGAAGGTGCTGGCAACCTACAAGACCAACGTGGCCAAGATGGTCGATCAGGCGCTGGCCGCGGGTATCCGGGTCCTGCTGCTCACGCCGACCGTGATCCAGGAAGACCCTGCGGCGGAGGGCAACAAGCGGCTGGCGATGTACGTCGCGGCCGGGCGGGAGATCGCCGCCGAGAAGAAGTGCCAACTGGTGGACCTGCACGCGATGTTCCTGACGGCCCTGAAGCAGAAGCCGGCCGGAATGAAGAAGAACTGGCTCACCGGCGACGGCGTCCACATGCAGCCGCTGGGCGACGGCGTGATGGCCGTTGGCGTGCTCCGCGGGCTGGGCGTGCCCGACGCCAAGATCGCCGCCTCGAAGCCGTGACAGTCTGCCAGAGCCAAACTTTCGGGTGCCACGATTGGCTGGTCCAACCGTGTTGGTCGCGCTGCTGGACCAGCCAGCAGTGGCACCCAGGGGTCTTGCCCAGCATGGTCGTTTATCCGGAACCATGCCGGGGTTATAATTGGACCTCGCGGCCCGCCAGCAAAGCGGCCACCGCCGCGATGTCCCCGCGCGTGGTCAGATCGAGCACGCCCGCGTGGAATTCCAGGGCGCGAAATCGTTCGCCCAGCACGTCGATGGCGTATTGAACGGCATCGGGCAGCTCCAGCTCGCCGCGGACCGACGGGCAGATGGCCCGGCATGCCGGAAAGATCGTCGGGCCGAACCGCCAGCAGTTCATGCTCACGCAGATCGGCTCGGGTAGCGCCGCCAAGGTGGCGGCGTCGGGCTTCTCGAGGATCCGCACGAGCAGCCCGCGGCCATCGCTCTGGGCGACGGCGAAGCTCGATACCCGCTCCGCCGGGATGTTGCCGCCGGATACGAGGCTTTGGCGCTCGAACAGCGCCACCGCCGCGCCATCGGCCGCCACCAGTCCCGCCAGGGCTTCCGGCGGATAGTAATTGTCCGAGTTGATCACCAGGAAGGGATCGCCGCCGGCAAACGCCTCGGCGGCGGCCACGGCATCGGCCGTGCCACGGGGCTCCTCTTGCACGGCAAACTCGATAGCCAGCCGGCTCGGCGACGGCAGCCCGCTGTAATGTTCCCGCACCGGATCCTGTCCGGGCCCCACCACCAGGCAGACGCGGCGGCAGCCCGCGTCGGCCAGCGAGGAGAGCACGTAGTCCAGAAACGGCCGGCCGACGGGGATCATGGCCTTGACGCCGCTGGCGGCCGCTCTGCGCTGCGCGGCGTCCAGCCGCGCGGCCTCGTCGCCGCGCCGCATCCGCTTCCCCAGACCGCGCGCAAGAATGACGGCTTTCATGTCCGCTCAATCGTAAAACGCCGGCAGCCGGTTGTCAACGCTTGCAAGCCAAGGTCCGGTGGCGCCGGCTGTGCGGCTTGTGCCGGCGGCTGTGCCGGCGGAAGGCAACCGGAGCCGCCAGGCGCGGAAATGGGAGCAGGCTTCTCGCCGCGGTTTTCCGGCAAGTCATGGTACAATGGGGGAATGATCCGCGTACACGGCTTGACGAAGCACTATCCCGACCTGCGGCGCGGCCGGCTGGTGGCGCTGGCGGGGATCGGTTTCCATGCCCGGCCAGGGCAGATCTACGGGCTGTTGGGTCCCAACGGGGCCGGCAAGACGACCGCCCTGCGGATCCTCAGCACTGTGCTGCGTCCCACCGCCGGCACGGCCACGGTGAACGGCTACGACGTGGTTACGCAGGCCGCCCAGGTCCGGCGACAGATCGGCTTCCTCTCGGCCAATACCGGCATCTACGAGCGCATGACCGGCTGGGAGACGGTCGAGTATTTCGGCCGGCTGCACGGTATGCCGCCGGCGGACCTCACCCGGCGGATGGCCGATCTGTTCGCCCGCCTGAAGATGAACGATCTCAGGGACGTGCTGGTGGCCAAGATGTCCAGCGGCATGAGGCAGAAAGTCTCGGTGGCCCGGGCGATGGTCCACGACCCGCCGGTGATGATCTTCGACGAGGCGACGGTGGGCTTGGACGTGCTGGTGGCGCGGGCCTTGCTGGACACCGTGGCGGAGCTGCGCGATCGCGGCAAGTGTATCCTGTTCTCCACGCACATCATGCGCGAGGCGGAGAAGCTCTGCGACCGCCTGGCGATCCTGCACCGCGGTCACGTGCTGGCGGAAGGCACGCTCGAGGAACTCTGCGACCGGCACCATGAGGGCGACCTGGAGGAACTGTTCTTCCAGCTCATTTCGCGGCATGACGAGAGCCACGGCCCCCCGGTTCCCCATTTCCTGCAAGGATGAAGGATGAATCCGGCCAACGTCCGCCTGATCCTGTCCCGCGAGATTCGCGATCAGCTCCGCGACCGGCGGACGTTGTTCATGGTCTTCGTGCTGCCGATCCTGCTGTATCCCCTGCTGGGGATCAGCCTGATGCAAATGAAGCAGTTCCGCACGGAACGGCCCATGCGCGTACTGCTGATCGGGGCCGACAGCCTGTGGGAGGAAGCCGCGGACCCATGCGACCCGCCGCTGTTCGAGGGTGGGCAATTCGCCCCGGGGCTATGCCCGGGCTGGGACCGCGCCGGCGACCCCTTGGAATTGATTTCCTTGGCCGGGCAGGCGGACACGGACGCCGAGGCCCTGGCGGAGCAGGCCCGGCGCGCGGTCCAGGCGGGCCAATACGACGCCGCTTTGCAGTTCCCCGCGGATTTCGCCGAGCGGCTGGAGGCCCAACGGCGGGCTATCCGCCGCTGGGCCGCAACGCCTCACCAGGGCCAGCCGGCCCGCGGCGCGGCGGCGCAAGCAGGCGAGGCTGATCACGGGCCGCCGGCCGTCCCGCGGCCCACGGTCCTTTACACTACGGCGAACGAGCGCTCTCGGATCGCCATGGCCCGGCTCTCCGCCGCCCTGGACCGCTGGACCGAGGCTGTCGGCCGCCGGAACCTGGAAACCACGCAACTGCCCGCCACGACCGTCCGTCCCTTCGAGGTCGACACGTCCGACGTGGCCCAGGAGACGGCCTACCAGGGGGCGGCCTTCTGGTCGAAGATCTTGCCGATCCTGCTGGTGGTTTGGGCCATGACCGGGGCCTTCTACCCGGCCGTGGACCTGTGCGCCGGCGAGAAAGAGCGCGGTACGCTGGAAACCCTGCTTTCCAGCCCCGCCGAGCGGAGCGAGATCGTGCTCGGCAAACTGCTGTGCGTCATGGCCTTCAGCAGCGCCACGGCCGTGCTGAACCTGCTGAGCGTCGGCGCGACCGGATGGCTGGTGTTCAGCCGTGTGGCGGACTCCTATCCGCCGCCGCCGCTGGCGCCGCTCTGGCTGGCGGCGGCACTGCTGCCGGTCTCCGCCCTGTTCAGCGCGCTGTGCGTGGCCCTGGCCGCCTTCGCCCGCAGCTCCAAGGAAGGCCAATATTACCTGGTGCCGCTGATGTTGATCACTCTGCCGCTGGCCGTCGTGCCGATGACTTCGGGGACCGAACTGGCGCTGGGAAACAGCCTGATTCCCATCGCGGGCCTGGTGCTGCTGTTGAAAGGCCTGCTGGAAGGCGCGTATGCGCAGGTGCTCCCGCTGCTGCCGGTCGTGCTGGCCGTGACGGCGGCGGCCTGCTGGCTGGCCATCCGCTGGGCGGTTGAGCAGTTCAACTCCGAAAACGTGCTGTTCCACGAGGGAGAACGGCTGGAGGTGAGATTGTGGCTCCGCCGCTTGCTCCGCGACCGGCAGGCCACCCCGACCGCTGCAGCCGCAGTGCTCTGCGGCGTGATCCTTTTGGTGCTCCGCTTCGCGGCCCAAGCCGTGCTGCCGGAGCCAGCCAGTTTCAGCGGCCTCGCCTGCACCCATCTGGCCATGCAACTGGCGCTGATCCTCGCCCCGGCCGTGCTGTTGACGGCTCTGCTGGCGGGCAATCCGCGACGGACGCTGCTCTTGACCCTGCCGCGGTGGCAAACGTTGGCCGCGGCCGCAGCGCTGGCAGTGACTTTGCAACCGGTCGGCATGGCCCTGGGCGACGGCATCCAGCGCCTCTATCCCGTCAGCCCGGAGATCCAAGAGTCGCTGGAGCACTATCAAGCGATCCTGGCCCGGGGGGGCGCCGGCGCCATCGTCCTGCTTTTCGCCTTCCTCCCCGCCGTGTGCGAGGAGCTGGCCTGCCGCGGCTTCATCCTCTCCGGCTTCCGCCGGCTGGGACACCGTTGGCGGGCCATCGTCGCCAGCGCCGCCTTGTTCGGCCTGTTGCACGGCCTGCTGCAGCAGTCGATCCTCGCCTGCCTGCTGGGAATCGTGCTCGGGTACCTGGCCGTACAAACGGCCAGCATCCTGCCCGGGATACTCTTCCATTTTCTCTACAACACGCTGATCCTGGCTGCGACCTGGACCACGGCGGCCTGGTTGGATCACTGGCCGCTGCTGCGATTCGTAGTGCGACGGGGCGCAGACGGGGCAGTCACCTGCCCGTGGCCGGTCCTGCTGCTCGGCGGCCTGGCCAGCGCGGCCCTGTTGGCCTGGTTCGCGCGGCTGCCCTGCGTCAGGTCGCCCGAGGAAGAACTGCAAGCGGCGATCCGCGCGGCCGGGAGCGAGCCCTGCGCCCTGGGATGAAGCTCCCGGCTTCGCCCTAGCGGATCGGCGAGTAGTCGGTCGCCCGCAGGTTCTTGCTCTTTACTTCTTTGACCAGCACGCCCTCCTTTTCCGAGTCGGCCTTGGCCTTGATCCATTGCGGGTCGTCCTTGAAGGCCGCCCAGGCCTTCTTCTGCGCCTCGACGCTGGGGAAGGCCAGCAGGTACATCAGCGTGTCCTTGGCCTCCTCGCCGTCGGTCGGGGTCCAGAAACCGATCACCTCGATGCCGTGCTTCTTGAAGAGCTGGCAGGTGTGGTCGCGGAACCGCGCGTGCAGGGCCTCCAGTTTGCCCGGGTTGCACTTGTAAATCCGCGCTTCGTAAACTTTGTCCCCGGCGGGGGCGTCCGCGGCCGCAGCCTGGCGGCTGCACAGTGCCGCCCCGGCCGCAAAGATCCCCAGCAGTACCGAAATGCAAGTGAGCGTCCGCATGGAAACCTCCCATCGTTGGTGTGAATGGAAACGCTTTCCCTCCTCTTTGCCGCGTGTCGAGCCTACCACAAACTACTTCTCTTGCCAATCGCCTTCTGACTCAGGATACTAAGGCTCATGGAGCACGCGCCGTTGGGTTCAGGGTTGGCACCCGCTCCTTCCCGGACGCTACGGGCCCGATGGGTGTTCCCCGTCGCCGGCCCGCCGATCCGCGAGGGGGCGATCGTGATTTCCAACGGCCGGATTGCCGCCGTCGGGCCGGCCCGCGGGCAGCCGGCCGAAGACCTGGGCAACGTCGCCATCCTGCCGGGGTTGGTCAATACCCATTCCCACCTCGATTTGAGCGGTCTGGCCACCCCGTTGGGCCCGCCGGGCCAAGGGCTGACCGATTGGATCCGGCGGGTGATCGACTATCGCCGAAAGCCCCGCGACTGCGTCGCGGGGTTCGATCCAATCCAGCAGGGATTCCGCCTCGGCCTCGAGGAAAGTGTGCGGCTGGGGACGACCACGCTGGGCGACGTGGCACAACCCGCTTGGCCGCAAGAGGCCCTCGCCGCTTCGCCTTGCGATGCGACGGTCTTTCTCGAGTTGATCGCCCCGCGGATGGAGCGGGTCGCGGCGGCGATGGAATTGGCGGAGGCCCATTTGGCCAGTTCTGCTGCGAAGCCGCAAGCGGCCGCGTGGCGTCCCGGGTTGAGCCCGCACGCCCCATATAGCGTTCACGCCGAGCTGCTGCGGCATGCGGTCACGTTCTCGGCCGGCCACCACGCGCCCCTGGCCATGCACTTGGCCGAATCGCGCGAGGAGATGGAGTGGCTGCGGACCGGCGGCGGCCCTCTCGCGGGCTTGCTGGAATCGTTGGGGGCGTGGGACCCGACCGCCATCCAACCGGGAAGCTCTCCGCTGGACTACCTCCGCTTGCTCGCCCGCGCGGAGCGGGCCCTGGTGATCCACGGAAACTACCTCGGGGACGAGGAGATCGGCTTTCTGGCCGAGCACCGCCAACGGATGGCGGTGGTCTACTGTCCGCGGACACACGCGTGGTTCGGCCACCGGCCCTATCCGCTGGAGAAGCTGCTGGCCGCCGGGGCCGCGGTAGCGCTGGGCTGCGACAGCCGGGCCTCCGCGCCCGACTTGAGCCTGCTGGCCGAAATGCGTGCCGTGGCGCGGCGACACCCGGGCGTCCGCCCGCCGGTCGTCCTGGCGCTGGGCACGCTGGAGGGTGCGCGGGCCCTGGGATTGCGTGACATCGGCAGCCTCGAAGCGGGCCGCTGGGCCAACCTGGCGGTGGTCGCCCTGCCCGAGCGCGAGGCCGCCGACCCGCATGAGCTGGTCCTGAACGAGGACGGTCCGGTCGTGCGGGTCTATCATCGGGGGATGCCCGTGGCCGGCTGAACTGCGATAATGGTCGCGAGGCTCTCCATGCCGATTCCTGCCCTGGACTGCTGGTTTCTCACGGGCTCGACAGCCGTCGGCAAGACGGCGGTGGGCGTAGAGCTGGCACTGCGGATCGGGGCGGAGATCGTCTCGATGGATTCGATGGCCCTCTACCGGGGGATGGACATCGGCACGGCAAAACCGACGGCCGACCAACGGCGTGCGGTTCCGCACCACCTGATCGACGTGCTGGAGCCGCACGAGGATTTCAGCCTAGCCGGGTACCTGCAGGCGGCGCATTGCACGATTGAGGAGATTCGTTCGCGGGGGCGGGAGGTCGTGCTGGTTGGCGGAACGCCGCTGTACTTGAAGGGACTCTTGCGAGGGATCTTCGAGGGGCCGGCCGCCGACTGGGCGCTCCGCCACGGCCTCCAGCAGCAGGGCCGCGAGCACGGCCCGGCATGGCTGCACCGCCGGCTGGCCGAGGTAGACCCGGCAGCCGCCCGCCGGCTACACCCCAACGACACGCGGCGGTTGTTGCGGGCCCTGGAGGTCTTCGAGAAGACGGGCCGGCCGATCAGCGAGCTGCAGCGGCAGTTCGACACGGGCCGCCCGGCCCACGACTGCCGCGTCTTTGTGCTGGAACGACCGAAAGCGGAAATCCTCCAGCGGATCGAAGGCCGCGTAGAAGCCATGTTTGCCGCCGGCTTGGTCGAGGAAGTCCGCCGGCTGGCGGCCGGGCCGCGCGCCCTGGGCCGCACCGCGGGTCAGGCGGTCGGCTACGCCGAGGTCCTGGATTATCTGGCGGGCCGTTGCGACCTGCCCGAGACCGTCCAACAGGTCAAGATCCACACCCGGCAACTCGCGAAGCGGCAGCGGACCTGGTTTCGCAGTCTAAGCGAGTGCCGCTTCGTGCCGATCGCGGGGGTAGTAAACCCACAGGTCGTTGCGGAGCAGATTGTCGGGATGGGAACTCGCGGCTGGACTGGCGGGGATGCCACCCGATAGGGTGTCCCGCCCCTTTTCGGCACGGCCGCTGCAAGCTAGAATTCTGGGTTCAGTAAGAGAACCCTTGGCCCACGGGGACCCCCAGCGTGTTACGGACCCATACCTGCGGAGAACTCCGCGCCAGCGATGTCGGCCGAGAAGTGACCCTCTGTGGCTGGGTGGACAGCTACCGGGACCACGGCGGCCAATTGTTCATGGATCTGCGGGACCGCTACGGCAAGACGCAAATCGTCTTTACGCCGGAAAGCGGCAGCGAAACCCTGGAAGCGTCCAAGTCGTTGCGGTCGGAGTACGTCGTGCTGGCGCGAGGCGGGGTGGCGCTGCGGCCGGAGGGGACGGTTAACCCCAAGCTGCTGACGGGCGAGGTAGAGGTCCGCGCCCGTCACGTCGAAGTGCTCAACCGCAGTGCCACGCCACCGTTCCAGCCTGACGATCTGGACCTGCCCGGCGAGGACGTGCGGCTGCGGTACCGCTACATCGACCTGCGACGGCCGGCGATGCAGCAGACGCTCCTGCTGCGGCACCGCATGATCAAGATCATGCGGGATTACTTCGACGAGCAGCAGTTCGTGGAGGTGGAGACGCCGATGCTGGGCCGCAGCACGCCGGAGGGGGCCCGCGATTACCTCGTTCCCAGCCGCATCCAGGCGGGCTGTTTTTACGCCCTGCCGCAGTCCCCCCAGCTTTACAAGCAGATCCTGATGGTGGCCGGCTACGACCGCTACGTGCAGGTGGCCCGCTGCTTCCGCGACGAGGACCTGCGGGCGGACCGCCAGCCGGAGTTCACCCAACTGGACGTGGAAATGTCGTTCATCACCGCCGAGGACATTATCGGCATGATCGACGGCCTGATGGTCCGGCTGGCCAAGCAGGTCCTGGGGCTGGACTTGAAAGTGCCGCTGCCGCGAATGACCTACGACGAGGCCATGGAGCGGTTCGGGCATGACGCCCCCGACCTCCGCTACGGGATGGAGCTGGTCGACCTGACGGACCTGGCCGCCGCGTGCGAATTCCGCGTGTTTCAGGAAGTGGCGGCAGCGGGAAACCGCGTCCGCGGCTTCAATGCCAAGGGGGCCGCCCCGCGCTACTCCCGCAAGAACATCGACGAGTTGACCGCCTACGTCGTGGAGAATTTCGGGGCCCGGGGACTGGCTTGGTTCAAGGTCGACGAGGGGCGGAAACTCGCCTCGCCGATCGCCAAGAACTTCAGCGAGGCCCTGCTGGGACGGATCGCCGAGCGGATGGGGGCCGAGCCGGGCGACTTCCTGCTGCTGGTGGCCGACCGCTTCGAGGTGACCTGCAAAGCTCTCTATGCTCTGCGGAAGCGGTTGGCGGCGGAGTTGAAGCTCTACGATCCCGCCCAGATGCACTTCTCCTGGGTCGTCGAGTTTCCCATGTTCGCCCCCGACGAAGAGACGGGGGGCTGGACGGCGATGCACCATCCCTTCACCTCCCCGCGGCCGCAGGACCTCGCGCTGTTGGCCAGTGATCCGGGCCGCTGTCGCGCGCAGGCCTACGACCTGGTGCTGAACGGCTCCGAGGCGGGCGGCGGCACGATCCGTATCCACGACCAGGCGTTGCAGCAGCAGGTGTTCGGGCTGTTGGGGATCGACGCCCCCACGGCCCGGGAGCGATTCGGCTTCCTCCTGGACGCGCTGCAATTCGGCGCGCCGCCCCACGGCGGCATCGCCCTGGGGATCGACCGGCTGGTGATGCTCTTCGGCGGCCTGGAGAGCATCCGCGACACGATCGCCTTCCCCAAGACGCAGCGGGCCACCGACCTGATGACCGGCGCCCCGGGCCAAGTGGACGCGAAACAGTTGCGGGAGCTTTCGATCAAGACAGATCGTACATAGTCTTACGAGAAGAGAGGTAGAAGTTGGAGGATATCATCGGGAGGGGATCTCACGCAAAGTCGCCAAGCCGCAAAGGCGTGGAGGGAAGATGGAGTAATGATGGGATTCGATCTCTTTCCGCGGATTGAAAGGCAAGCAATCCTGCACGCCTTCGCGCCTTCGCGGCCTGGCGCCTTGGCGCCAGAAACCCTGCCCGCCACGGCCTGACTACAAGAAGGACCCCTCACAGAGTTCGTGCGGATTCCTCGATGAACGATCTGCCGTCATCCACCGTTCCTGAAATCGTCGAGCCGTCGCTGCTCCGCGTGGCGCTGGCCCAAGTGGCGCCCGTGTTGGGCGATCGGCAGCGGAACGTCGAGATGCACCTGGAGCAGATTGGCATCGCCGCGCGGCAGCAGGCGGACCTGATCGTGTTTCCGGAGTTGTCGCTGACGGGCTATTTCGTCCGCGACATGGTGCCGGACCTGGCCCTGACCCCCGCCGCGCCCGAGATTCGCGGGATCCTGGAGGCGGCCGGCAAGATGGCCGTCGTGCTGGGGTTCGTCGAGGAGTCGCCGCGGCACCGCTTCTACAACGCGGTCCTGTATGCGGAAGGGGGCCGGGTGGTACACGTCCACCGCAAGGTCTACTTGCCCACTTACGGCCTGTTCGATGAGCAGCGGTACTTCGCCGCCGGCGAGCGGTTCGAGGCGTTCGACACCGCCCGCTTCGGCCGCATGGGCATCCTGACCTGCGAAGATTTCTGGCACCTCTCGGCCGTCAGTATCATGCAGGCGGAGGAAGTGGACGTGCTGCTGTGCCCGTCCAACTCCCCCGGCCGCGGCGTCGACGGTCCGACGGTCCGCACTGCGGAGACCTACGAGCACCTGGCCAAGGCGTATGCCCAGCTCCTCGGGGCCGTGGTGGTCGTGGTAAACCGGGTGGGATTCGAAGACGGGCTGTGTTTCTGGGGCGGAAGCTCGGCGACCGGCCCCGACGGCCGCACCCTGGCCCAGGCACCGATGCTCGACGAGTCCTTGACGATGGCCGCCTTCGATACGGCCGAGCTTCGCCGCCAGCGGCTCATTACACCCCTGGCCCGCGACGAGCGGCTCCTGCTGACCATCGAGGAGCTGCAACGCATCAAACGGCGACGGTATGGGGGAGAGTAGGGATTTTAGATTTGAGATTTTGGATTTCAGATTAACAGTTGGCGATTAGTTTAGCGGGCGGGCGGGCACCACGCGCAGCGTGGTCCGCCGCTTTGATCCGCGGTTTTCACGGCGGGCTCCAATGACGAGCGAACCTCCCGACGCCGAGCTGACGATCAACCCCGAGCTGGTCGCAGGCATCCTGACGCGGTTCATCCGCAGCGAGATTCGCCGCGCGGGGTTCAGCCGGGCCGTAGTCGGACTCAGCGGGGGGATCGACTCGAGCGTGGCCACTTTCCTGGCCGCCCGCGCCATGGGACCCGAAAACGTGCTGGCCGTCACCATGCCCTACAAGACCTCCAGCGAGGCCACCCGGCGGGACAGCCGGGCGGTGATCGAGCAACTGGGCGTCCGCACGCTGGACGTGCCCATCAGCGGGGCGATCGACGCCTATTTCGCCCGCTTTCCCGACGCCACGCAGCTTCGCCTGGCCAACAAGTGCGCTCGCGAGCGGATGACGGTCCTGTACGATCAGAGCGCAGCCTGCCAGGGGCTGGTGGTCGGCACCAGCAACAAGAGCGAGTTGTTGCTGGGCTATGGCACGCAGTTCGGCGACATGGCCTCGGCCGTCAATCCGGTCGGCGACCTTTACAAAACGCAGCTTCATCAACTGGCCGCTTGGCTGGGTGTGCCGCAGCCGATCCTGGAAAAGGCCCCCACCGGCGACCTGTGGATCGGCCAGACCGACGAAGGCGAGCTGGGATTCGGCTACGCCGAGGTGGACCGGCTGCTGGTGCTTTTGGTCGACCGCCGTTGGCGGCGGGCGGAGCTGATACGGGCAGGCTTCACCCCCGCGTTCGTCGAGCGCGTGGCGACCATGGTTCGCCGCAGCCACTACAAACGCCGCATGCCGGTGATCGCCAAGCTTTCGCACCGCACGATGGATCGCGACTTCCGCTACGCCCGTGACTGGGGAACCTGAGGAAGGAGAGAGGATGAAGGATAAAGGAGGAAGGAGGAGGGAGGGAGGAGGAGGGCAGAACGCAGAGCGCTGGCAACTGACAACTGACAACTGACAACTGACCACCGATGAACAACATCGTAACACTGGTGCTTGGCGGCGGGCAGGGGACCCGCCTCTATCCTTTGACCAAGGTTCGCTCGAAGCCGGCCGTGCCGGTCGCCGGCAAGTACCGGCTGATTGACATCCCGCTGTCCAACTGCATTCACAGCGGGCTGAACCGCATCTACGTGCTGACGCAATTCAACTCCGTCAGCCTGCACCGCCACATCCGCAGCACGTACGTCTTCGACGCCTTCGACCGCGGCTTCGTCGAGATTCTGGCGGCCCAGCAGACCCTGGACAACAGCGACTGGTACCAGGGCACCGCCGACGCGGTCCGCCAGAACCTCCGCTACATCGAGGACCCGCAAATCGACCACGTGCTGATCCTCTCCGGCGACCAGCTCTACCGCATGAACTTCCTGGGGATGATTGCCGCGCACCGGCGGAGCGGGGCCGACGTGACCATCTCCGCCGTGCCGGTGGACCGGCAACAGGCCGCCTCGGTGGGGGTCATGCGGGTGGACGCTTCGGGCCGCGTGGTGGGGTTCCTCGAAAAACCGCAGACCCCCGCGGAGGTCGACCTCGTGCGAACCGACCCCGCTTGGATCGACGCCCGGGGTATACCCAGCCGCGGCCGCGACTGCCTGGCCAACATGGGTATCTACCTTTTCAACCGCAACACGCTGCTGGCCGCGCTGGAAAAAACCCCGTACCGCGACTTCGGCAAAGAGGTCTTCCCCGCCTCGATGCGCACGCACCAGGTGCGCGTACACCTGTTCGACGGCTACTGGGAAGACATCGGCACGATCAAGTCGTTCTACGAGGCGAACCTGCAGTTGGCCTCGCGGAATCCGCCGTTCGACCTGGCCCCGGCGGCGGCCCCGATCTACTCGCGGCCCAGGTTCCTGCCCCCTTCCCGCATCCACGGCGCCACCATCCGGCAAAGCCTCGTGGCCGACGGCTGCATGATCGAAGAGGGGGCGCAGATCGAGAACAGCATCGTCGGGCTGCGAGCCGTCATCGGCCGCGACGTGATCGTTCGCAACTCGATCCTGATGGGCAACGATTTCTACGACCCGCCCGACGCGCCGCCCGGCCGCATCCCCTTGGGCGTCGGGCCCGGCTCGCACATCGAGGGGGCCATCATCGACAAGAACTGCCGCATCGCCGCCGGGGTCCGCGTCCTCAATTCCCGCGGACTGTCAGACACGGAAGAAGACCAGTGCGGCATGATCCGCGACGGCATCGTCGTCATCCCCAAGGGCACGACGTTGCCCGACGGCTGGACGATGTGAGCGCTGCTTGCGGCTGCGCACCGCCCGCTGCCTATGCCGCCGGTTTCGCCGGGGTGGGCTCCGCTGGCGGGATGGGCTCCGCGGCCGGGGTGATCTGGATCTGCTCGGCGGCGGGCGGGGTGTCCGCCGAGGTGCCCGGCTGGGTGCCCACCGGGCCGCTCAGCACCGATCCCGCCCGATAGTCCGGATTGCAGTTCACCGAGCGGCCCTCCGCCCAGACCGGGCCGCAGTAGTCATACGGATGTTCGCCCATGTGACAGCCGGACAAGACGATCGCCCAGGCCAGGGCGCAGCCGGCCAGCAAGCAACGAATCATAGAAATGCCCCCCTAACACTGACAAGTGCCTTGCTATCTTCGGCCGGAAAAGTCTGCTTAATCCATACTTTTTCGCAGGCAAGCGGGGGTGGTACGGCACAAGCGGACGCAAAGTCTGCGCGGGTTGTCCAAGTTACGCGGATCGCCCAGGGCCACTGCCGGGCTCAGGATTCCGGCTTTTCCGCTTCGCCACGGTCCTTTCCCAGCGCGATGGCGTAGGCCGTGGCGTGGGTGCGGCAGTGGGAGATGCTGACGAAGATTTGGGCCACTCCGAGCCGCTGCACGATCTCCTTGATGCCGCCGCGGACGGCCACCACCGGCCGGCCGCCGGGCTCGTTGCGGATTTCGATGTCGCGCCAGGCGATGCCCCGCCGCGAGCCAATCCCCAGGGCTTTCAGCACCGCTTCCTTGGCCGCCCAGCGGCCCGTGAAATGCTGCGTCGCCTCCCGGCGATTCTGGCAGTAGCGGATCTCCTCGTCCGTGTAGACCCGGTCCATGAACTGCTCACCGTGCCGTTCGATCATGCGTGCGATCCGCAGGCACTCTGTGATGTCCGTGCCGATGCCGAGGATGTTCATGGTGCGTCCAAGGTTCGCCCTGCGCGGTCGCGGCCCTCCGCGTCGAGCCAGGCGGTGGCCAAAAACGTCTGGCCGGCGGGCTCCTCCCAGGACAGTTCCAGTCGGGTGGGGCTGCAGCCGCCGGTGCAACTCGAGAGCCGGTAGCGGGCCGATTTCGCGTGCTCGCCCAGCGACGACCCGGCCACGTCCGCCAGCCTGGCTGCCATAGCGGGCGGAATGCGGCCGCTGCGGATCGTGCGATACCAACTCCGGCAGCGGTTGCAATAGGGTTGCCGGGCGGCGGGAATCATCACCGCGATCGCGGCCGCCAGCAGCAGCAGGCCGTCCACCCCCCAGCTCACCCAGGCCCAAACGCCCACGGCCTTCCAGCCTGACACCAGCGGCCGCCCCAACACCACCTGCTCCCGCATGTATTCCAGGAAATCATCCGGCGGCTCGACGCGGCGGCCCTGGAACAACTCGGGGCACGCCTGCCGGGCCTTCTGCAAGAGCTCGGCGTCGGGACGTTTCTGCTCGCGCCATGCCTCGCGAAAACTGAGGTAGTGCTGGCCGGCAACCGCCACCGTCGCGGCCAGCACCGCGCCGCTGAAGAGGGTCGGGCGGTGGCCGACCTGGGCCACCCGCATCAGACCTACCAGCATGGCCCCCAGGCCCACCCCAACGAGGATTGGGAACAGGCCGAGCGGTGCCCAGTAGGACTGCCCGATCATCCCCCCCCACGCGGCAATTGCACCCAGCAGCGGTGCGGCAACCAGCCAGACAAGCCCCTGGCGCCAGGAGAACCGACCGCTGCCCGGCGGCACCGCCGGGGGCGGGGCATTCGGATCATTTTCCATGCCCTCATGCTACCGGGGTTCGGCCGCCGTGTCGAGTCGTTTAGCGGGCGGGCGAGCACCGGACGCCAGCCTGGTCCGCCGTGTAGCCGCCATCACCGCACCCCGCAGGCCCGCTGGGCGCGCAGCAGGACCTCGGCGGCTTTCTTCCGCGCGGTCGTCGCCCCGTCGGCCAGTACCTGGCGGACGTGCTCGGGATGGGCCTCCAACTCCTTGCGGCGCTCGCGGGCCGCGGCGAAATACTCGATGGCCAGATCGGCCAGGGCCTTCTTGACCTGGCCATAGCCGAACCCACCCCGCCGGTACGTCGCTGCCATCGCCTCCCGCTCTTGCGGGCCGGCAAACAGCGAGTAAAGCTGGAAGAGGTGATCGCCTTCGGGATCTTTCGGTTCCTCCATCGCGCGGGAATCAGTCACGATCCGCATGATCTGCTTCCGCAAGGCCGGCGGCTCCTCGAAGACCGCCAGCGTGTTGCCGTAGCTCTTGGACATCTTCTGGCCATCGATCCCCGGCACGCGGGCGGAGCTGTCCAGGATCTTCGCCTTGGGCAAGACGAAGGTCTCGCCGAACTCGTGATTGAAGCTGCCGGCCAGGTCGCGCGCCACCTCGATGTGCTGCACCTGGTCCTCGCCCACCGGCACGGTGTCGGAATCATAGATCAGGATGTCAGCCGCCATCAGCACGGGGTAGGCGAACAATCCGGCGTCGGCCCGGAGTCCGCGGGCCTTCTTGTCCTTGTAGGCCACGCAGCGTTCCAGCAGTCCCATCGCCGCCCCGGTCATGAGCAGCCAGCAGAGCTCGCTCACTTCCGGGACGTCCGACTGCACGAAGAGCGTAGCCCGCGCAGGATCGAGGCCCAAGGCCAGCAGGTCCATGGCCGCATCGAGCGTCGCGCGGCTGAGATCCTCGCGCTGGCGGACCGTGGTCAGGGCGTGCAGGTTGGCGATGAAGTAGAACGCCGCGTCGGGCCGGCCCTGCAGCTCGATATATTGCCGGATGGCGCCGAAGTAGTTGCCCCAGTGGAAGCGGCCGGTCGGTTGTATGCCGGAGAGGACACGCATGGCAAGGGATTGGGGATTGAGGATTAGGGATTGGGATAAAGGATGAAGGATAAAGGATGAAGGATCAAGGATCAAGGATGAGGGATGAAGGGCCGGAGATTGGGGTTTCACGCTTTTATCTTGGAATCGGCCCTTTTCATCTTTCCCCCAACTCCAATCCCTAATCCCTTCCCTATTCCACCCGTAGCGTGCCGACGACCTCGGCGACCGAGGTGACCCCCAACTCGGCCAAAGCGGCGGGCAGGGCGTCGAGAATCTGCATGGACACGGTCGGGTTGTAGAAGTTGGCCGTTCCGACCTGGACGGCCCGTGCGCCGGCGACGAGAAACTCCATCACGTCGTCGATGCTGGCGATGCCGCCGATGCCGACCAGGGGCACGCGGACGGCGCGGGCCACCTGGTAAACGGCCCGCAGCGCGATGGGCTTGATGGCCGGGCCGCTCAGGCCGCCGGTGACGCCTCCCAGCAGCGGCCGCCGATGCCGCCAGTGTACGGCCATGCCCAGGCAGGTGTTGATCAACGAGACGGCGTCGGCCCCGCCGGCCTCCGCCGCCTGGGCGATCGGCACGATGTCGGTCACGTTCGGCGTGAGTTTGGCCAGCAGCGGCAGCGAGCATGCCTGGCGGGCGCCGGCCACCACGGCCTGGCAGCGCTCGGGCCGCGTGCCGAAATCAACCCCGCCGCTGACGTTGGGGCAGGAGAGGTTCAGTTCCAGGGCCGCCACCCCGGGCAGGCCGTCCAACCGGGTCGCCAACTCCACGAACTCCTGCTCGCTCTTGCCCGCGATGCTCACGATGATCGCGGTGCCCAACCCGGCCAGGTACGGCAACTGCCGCTGGATGAAGGCCTCGACGCCGTCGTTGTCCAGGCCGATGGAGTTGAGCATGCCGCCCGCGGTCTCGATGGTCCGCGGCGGCGGGTTTCCCGCGCGGGGCTGCAGAGTGATGGTCTTGGGCAGGATGCCGCCCAGGCGGCCCAGATCGACCAGGCCGGCCATTTCACGTGCGTAGCCGAACGTGCCCGAGGCCACCAGGATCGGATTGGCCAGCCGCAGGCGGCCGAGTTCGACCGTAAGCTGGATGTCGCCGGGGTTCACGTTCGTCCGCCGCTTAGATCACGCCCCCGTGGGTGCGGAAGGGCGTCTGGTGGTCCGGTTGGTCCAGCAGCCAGAACCGCTCCCACTCGTCGTGCAGCAGGCGGAGATTCTCCGAAGTGTAGACCAACTGCTGCGTGCGGCGGACCGGGTCGCCGGAGTACGCCGGAATGATGCACCCGACCATCGCACCCGCCAAACCGCACCCTGCCAGAGCCATGAACAAACTGCGCATACGACAACTCCTCCGTGAGACGGAAAATGGTGAACTGCCGGTAACTGTGGACAAGACGAGGAGTTGGGTCAGAACTTCTCGGCAGGCCCGGCCGCAGTCGCTTCACACGCCGACTCTGGCCGGGCTCCCTACGCTGCCGTCCGGGGCGTCGGGCTTGGACCTGGCCGCCGCCTGGCGCTCCAATTCGCGGACACGCTGTTCCATTTCTTTGCCGGGCTTGAAGGTCACCACGTACTTTTCGGGGACAAAGACCTTGTCGCCGGTGCGCGGATTTCGGGCCTTGCGCGGGGCCCGCCGCTTGACTTCGAAAACGCCAAAGTTGCGTAGCTCGATGCGACCGTCCTCGACCAGGGCTTCCACGATGGCGTTGAAGGTTTTCTGGACGATTTCCTTCGTCTGCAACTGGGTCAGTCCGATTTCCTCGGAAATAGTCCGCACGATTTCCTTCTTGGTCACAGCTTGGTTCTCCTGTCACGTCAGAGCAGGTCGCCAGCAGCGGACCGCGGGGTCATCGGGTCCCCGCTAAGCCTCGCATCATGCTGGAAGTGTAGGCCCTGCAACGATTAGTGTCAAGAGCAGTTGGGGCGATGGCAGCCGGCTGGGTGGCAGCGGCGGCTGGCAATTCCACGCCCAAGGCACGGGCATGAGGCCGGTGTGGCACGGCACAACTTCTTTTTGCCAAAGAACTTATGTACTCTGGGGCAGCGGCGGAGCCGGCTCGTTTTCCACAACGCCTTTGCTGGCAATGACTAATGATTTTCCGTCCCAGCACCCCGGCTGCGCAGTGATGGCCCACGCGTCTCTGATCGGCAGCCTATATCGGCCCCAGCGCCGGAAAACTCCAGCTAATCGCTACAACCGGCAAAGTCGGGCTTGAATCTCCTCCAACGGAACTCGGGGACCTCGGTTGCCACCCGGGCAGCGGCGGCACATCTCTTGCCAGGCTGCCACGCTCTGGAGGTTTGAAGTCCAGAAGGGCCAGGCCTGGCACTGCCGCGGCCGGACCGCGTAAACCTGGCAGCCATTCCGGCGGCGGTCGAAGAACACGCAATCGCCGTTGGCCAGCTCCAACAGACATCGCCGCTTTCCGACGCGGCGAACGTACCGTGCCTGGAACTGTTCAGGGCCCAAGCGGAGGGCGGCCGCCAGCATCGCTATCTCGTCGCCGTTGACCCAAACGTAGCCGGGCTCCCCCGTGCAGCAGCCGCCGCATTGCACACACGCGAATTGCAGGCCGGCGTGATACCAGAGTTGTTCGGACATGGAGAATAAAGAAGGATGAAGGCTTGCGTATCGCACACGGTTTCGCGCCGGATCACGCGACCGTCAGGTCGTCTCCCGGAGCGGTCAGCAGCCCAGCCAGCTCCGGCATCAGGCCGTAGGCCAGGGCGAGGAGTTTGATGGGGTGGATGGTGCGTTTGGTGGTTCCTTGCTCCATTTGGATGCGGCAGGCGCTGCACTCGGTGGTGCCGGCCTGGATGGCGGGGTCGCGGAGCCGGGAGATAAGGCCCCATCCGGCCCGCAGGCTGCTGCGAAAGTTGCGCTCCGCCAGGCCGAAGGTGCCGGCCATGCCCGAACAGCCGCGCTCCAGGTGATGGATCCGCAGGCCGGGAATCAATCCCAGCAGGTTCTCGCCCGGGCTGCCGACGTTCAAGGCCCGCAGGTGGCAAGGCGCATGGTAGCCGAGACTGGCGTGGAGCGGCTTGAAATCCAACTGCAGGCCGCCGGTGAGGTGCATTTTCCAGAGATAACTGCAGACCTCGCTGGTGTTGGCGGCGACCAGTCGGGCGTCGTCGTCCTCGACCAGGTACAGGTACTCGTGGGTCAGGCAGAGTGCGGCGGCCGGCTCGGTGGCCACGACCTGGTAGCCCTGCCGTACCCCTTCGGCCAGCAGGGCCACGTTGTGCCGGGCGATCTGCCGGGCGTGGTCCAGGGCGCCACAGGCGATCGAGGCCATTCCCGACGGCCATTGCTCCGGGTGCACGAAGACCGACACCCCGTTGTGCTTCAACACGGCCACCGCGGCCTCGGCCAGCGGCGGATCGTGGTAATTGGCGAACGTGTCCACGAAGTACAGCACCTTCTGGCCGCTGCGGCGCACCGGGCGCACCAGCCGCCGCCGCGCGGCCCGCCGCAGGAAACTCCGCGAGCTCAGCCGCGGCAACTTGCGGCCTTGGGCAATTCCCAGCGTCTTGGCCAACAGCCAGCGCATCTGGCGGTTGCCCATCGCCCAATTGGCCAGCGGCGCGATCCGGCTGGCCAGCGCCGAGAGCAGGTCGAGCCGCGTCATCACCCAGTCGGTCAGCCGCAGGCCGTTGGCCAGCACGTAAGCCGCCTTGCTTTCCATCATCAGCTTGGGAATGTCGACGCCGGCCGGGCATTCCGACGGGCAGGAATGGCAGTGTACGCACAGGTCGGCCACTCCCTTAAACCGGTCGCTGGTCAGGCGGCCCAGTTCGATGCTCCGCGTCAGGATGCCGCGGATCAAGTTGGCTTTCGCCCGTGGCGAGGCCTCTTCGCAGGGCGAGAAGCGGAAGATGGGGCACATCCGCACCGCGGGGGCCTGCGAGCGGCATTCGCCGCAGCGGTTGCAGGTGGCCGTGATGCCTTCCACCCGCGCGGGGTCCCATTTCAGTTGCAGCTCGACCAAGTCCCGCAACCCGGGCGGGCGCGGTTCGGCGGACTGGCCGGCCTCGGCGCCCGCGGACGGGCCGGCCGCCGGACCGGCGGCAGCGGCCATTGACGGGCGGAGGTGCCGCGTCAACAACTCCGCATCGTCGCCGACGATCTTGCCCGGATTCAACAGGTTGCCTGGATCGAAGATCTGCTTCACTTGCCGGAAGACCTCGTACAGTGGCCCGGCCTGGCGCTTGAGGAACGGCGTGCGGCTCAGCCCGTAGGCGTGCTCGCCCCCGATGGTCCCCCCCGCCGCAAACACTTCCTCGTACAGCTCGTCAGCCATCAGCCGCATCCGCTCGACGTCGTCGGGATTATCCAAGTCCAACAGCGGCTGGATGTGCAACTGCCCGTGGCCGGCATGGCACAGCAGGGAGGCCGTCACCTGACGGCGCTTCAGCACGTTCTGCATGCGGACCAGGAAATCGGGCAGGATCTCGGGCGGGACGGCTATGTCCTCGACCACCGGCAGCGGCCGGCTGGGCCCCTTCATGCGGTAGAACAGCGGCTGTGCGCGGTTGGGCAATTGCAGGAACAGATCGGTTTCTTCCTGGTCGAAGGCCTGGCGGGTGCCCATCGCCAGCCGCGCCCGCCGGTGAACGGCCTCGATCAACCCCTGCATCTGCTGCCGGATTTCCTGCGGCTGGTCCCCTTCGAATTCGACCAGCAGCACGGCCTCGGCCTCGGCCGGGATCAAGAGGTCGAAGCGCACCTCGCTCTGCCGCGCCAGGCTCAAGTGGCGGCGGTCCATCAGGTCGCAGGCGGCGGGCCGCCAGTGGAGGATTTCGCAGACGCTGCGGGCGGCCTTGTCGAGGCTCTCGAACAGCAACAGCACGACCCCGCGGTGCCGCGGCAACGGCTGCGTGGCCAACCGCGCCTCGGTCACCAGCGCCAGGGTGCCCTCGGAGCCGGCCACCAGGCCGGCCATGTCCAGCACTCCGTCGCCGAGTACGTCGGCGATGTTGTAGCCGCAGCGGTTCAACGGGCTGCGCGGCTGGTTGGTGCGAATCACCTCCGCCTGAGCGGTCAAGAGCGCGGCCAGGCGGCCCACCAGCTCGCGCTTCCGCGGATGGGGATCGTTGCTGGCCCCGGCCACCAGCGGCTCGCGGCCCAACTCCATCACCTGACCGTCGCCGAGCACAACCTGCAGGCTCAGGACATGGCGGCGGACCGAGCCGTACTTGAGCCATCGCGACCCCGAGGCGTCGATGGCGATCATGCTGCCGACGGTGGTCACCGCACTGTTGGAGGGGTCGGGGCCGAATATCCGCCCGCCCGGCCGCAGGTGGGCGTTGAGCCGCTCGTGCACCAGGCCCGGCTGTACCCGGACCGCTTCGCGCTCGACCCCCAGCACGCGGCGCATGTGCCGCGAGAAGTCCAACACCAGCCCCGGCCCGAGTGATTCGCCCGCCACGCCGCTGCCGCCGCCGCGGGCGTACACCGGAATCCGCTTCTCGGCCGCGTACTGGACGCTGGCCACCACGTCGGCCATCGAGCGCGGCCGCACCACGGCCAGCGGCCGGATCTCGTAAATGCTCGCATCGCTGGCGTAGAGCTGGACGTAAAGATCGTCGCAGTAGACCTCGCCCGCGAGCAGCCCCCGCAGGTCTTCCTGGATTCGTTCGCGCTGTTGATCCAGCAGTTCCATCGCCTACCGGCGGTCCCCGTAAATCAGGGTCATCAACTCCGCCCGCGTCGAAGATCCCGTGCGGAACACGCCCTTCATGGCCGAGGTGACGCAGACGCTGCCCGGCTTGCGGACGCCGCGGATCGTCATGCACGTGTGCTCGGCCTCGATCACCACGGCCACCCCTTTGGCTCTCAATTCCTGCACCAGCAGGTCGGCGATCTGCTCGGTCATGCGCTCCTGGACCTGCGGGCGGCGGGCGACGCTCTCGACGACCCGCGCCAGCTTGCTCAGCCCCACCACGTGCGGACCCGGCAGGTAGGCCACGTGGGCCTTGCCCAGGAATGGCAGCAGGTGGTGCTCGCACATGCTATTGAAACTGATGTCGCGCACGAGCACGACTTCGTCGTATTTTTCCGTGAAGGACTTCCGCAGGTGGCGCCGCGGGTCCTCGTGCAGCCCGGCGAACAACTCGGCATACATGCGGGCCACGCGCGCCGGGGTCTCGCGGAGTCCTTCGCGGAGCGGATCCTCGCCCACCGCCGCCAGGATCTCCCGCACCGCCCGCTCGATCCGTGCAAGATCCACCGGGCCGCGCGGGCGGCCTGCCGCCGCGCCCTCCGCACAGCCATCCTCCGTGCGGCCCTTGCCTGTCAGGCCACCCGCGCCCAGGCTCTCATTCTCGTCATCGACGTGCATCGACGCACCGCTTGCTGGCCCGTACTACAAAACACTTCATGATAAGGCGTGTGGCCGGGGGGGTCAAGCGGCAGCCGCGCCGCCCAGGCGAGCGGGGCATGAAATATAAGACCTAGGGGACCCATAGGACCTATCTTTCGGCACGTCCGCGCAAGCGTCGGCATGCCGCCCGACTCTGGACAACAGAAACTAATTCGCGCTGAAGCGCGGAGGAAAGACCGCGGCGGGGCACATGCGGCCGGCGGCGCCGGGCGGGGCCTCCAGGTGCGCCAAGAGCAACTCCGCCCGGCGGTACACGTTCGCTTCCCCGAGTAAGACCTGCTTGGCCGCGATCTCCACGTCGAGCAGGTAGCTGAGCACGTCGGTGAGCACCCCGATCTCCAGGTCGGTCGCCAGGAGTTGATCCATTTGCTCGTGGGCCTCCGGTAGCGTGGGCAGCACGCGGAGGAGGGCCTTGCGGAGCCGCATCATCAGCGGGGCCCGGCAGCCTGCCTCCTCGGACGGGTAGATGTCCTCACAGAGTTCCACTTCGGCCTCGCGGTAGGGCCGGCTGGGCTCCAGTTCCCGCACGAGTCGCACCCGCCGCAACCCCAGCACCAACAGGTTGTATGTGCCGTCGTCCAGGCGGTGGTGCGTGGTGACGCGGGCCAGGCAGGCCGCCGGGCAAAGGGGCGGCCGGCCCTCGTAGTCCTTCTCCCAGCCCGGCGCCAACACCGCCATCGCCATCAGCCGGTCGCCGGCCAAGGCATCCTCCAATAGCCGGCGGTACCGCGGTTCGAACACCCGCAGCGGCTGGATCACGTGGGGAAACAGCACCAGGTTCGGCAGTGGAAACAGCCGCACCTTCCCCGAGAAGTCCTGGAAGGAAAACGAGAGGTCCTCGAAGCTCGACATAGCCGCGCGTCCCTAAGCGGAGTGTCTAACGGAGATCCACACACACCAACTCGCCGTCGTGGTTGCGGCAGTAGACGCGGCCGTTGGCGACCACCGGCATCGTCCAACACTGGCCATCGAGGACCTTGGCGCGGGCCAGCTCTTTGAATGCCTCAGGCGATGCCTCGGCCACCAGCAGCGTGCCGCCGTCGACCATGACGAAGAGTTTGCCGTCGGCCAGCGTCAGGCCGCCGCCGACCTTCAGACCCTTCTCCTCCCACTTCACGGTGCCCGTCTCGAAGTCCAGGCACTTGATGCTGCCCTTGTTGCCTTCGTCGCCGTGTACACCGTAGACGCAGCCGCCGGAGAGCACGGCGGTCTGGCAGACGGTGTTCATCTCCGTGTTCTCCCAGACCTTCTCGATTGCGTTCTCTTCGAGCTTCAGCAGCGAGCAGCGTCTGGCGCTGGAGATGAAGATCTTGTCCGCGGAGACGATCGGCGTGGCGATGTTATAATCAGTCGCCCACTTGTACCTGGCCACCGGCTCGCCTTTGGCCAGGGAATAGATCGCCAGGCCGCCGCCGTTGAAGGAAGTGACCCGCTTCCGGCCCGTTGGGCCGAAGACGACGGCCGAGGCGAACCCGGCGGTATCCGAGCCGGCCTTCCAGACGAGCTTGCCGGTCTTCGTGTCCAGGACGAAGACCACGCCCAGGTCCATGATGACCTGATTGCCCACAACCAACGGGGAGCAGGAAATCGCCCAGCGGCCGTCTTTCACCCCTAAGTCGGTTACATTCTGGGACCACTGGAGTTGGCCTTTGGCTGCGTCGAGGCAGACGATTGTGTGATAGTTCCCGAGCGTGAAGACCAGGCCGCCCGCCACTGCCGGCGTGGAGGTGTTTTCGCCGCCGTGCCCCGTGGGCGGGTAACGCCAGACGAGGTCGCCCGTTTCCGCATCCAGGCACCAGACAGCGCCTTCGCCCTGGGTGTAAAGCTGCTTGCCGGCCACGGTCATGCACGAATGGCCAGCCCCCACGCTCTTCTTCCACAGCACCTTCGGGCTGTCGCCGGACCAGAGCTTGAGGTCCTTGTCGGCCGAGGTGTTGTCGCGGTTGGCGCCGAGGTAGAACGGCCAATCGGCCGCCGTGGCGGCAGCCGCATTGAGGGAAATGCACAGCAGGGTCAAGAGCAGAACGCGTCGCGCAAGCATGAAATCGTCTCCACTCTTTCGAAAAAGTAACACTGATATCGTACTTTACGACGTTAATCGCACGTACCCACTTTACAAACCCGATTGTGGTTGCATCGAACTCGACTCGCAGCCATTCCCGCCACCCGGAGAACGGCAAGTGCAGTGTATCGCCCAACAGATCACCGTGGATAAATCGTTGTTTCACATAACATCTGGATGAACCTTATCGAGTTTTCGTGCGGTCTTGGCTCGCCTCCGTCGCTTTTTCCGCATGGCTTGCAGATGGTGCCCGTGGCTGCAACGAACGCCAGTGGAAATCGATAGCTCCAGGTATCATTTCTCCAGCGTATTGGTAATTATGCTTGCCCGGAGTTTCCAAGTAGTCATGTGGGATACCTAGTTCCGTGAGGAACTTGTGCATATCCCGACTACTTTGAAGCATGTGATCTTCCGTTCCAACTCGTATATAAAGCAAAGGAATTTTCGCCTTTTGTTTAGCTCGATTTTTGAGCGCCTCCATGAAGCTATGCTTGTGATCGATTACCGCATAGCAACTGCAAAAAGTGCTGACAGAAACAAACATCTCGGGCTTCATCATCATGTAGTGGAAGGCACCAGAACTGCCCATCGAAATGCCGGTAATCATTCGCTGCTTCGGATTCACCCGGTAGTTCTGGTCGATACAGGGCATGAATTCATCAAAAAAGAAAGTGGTATAAAGAGATTTGTAACAGTTTAGCCGCTTGAAGTTGGTCTTTGTAGTTTTGGAGCAATGGGTTATGACAATAGCTGCACGCAAAAAAGCGGGTGAGCTGTGTCGTGACCGTAAGAAATGCTGTTCCAGCCGCGTCGAC
>Ga0326727_10005012_pt1 | contig 38543 bp, 30 predicted proteins | sample MB2enrmetagenome_FD_207643 | JGI IMG/M metagenome (GOLD analysis project Ga0326727, IMG submission 207643) | Lab enriched peat soil microbial communities from McLean, Ithaca, NY, United States - MB29MY | ecosystem: Environmental > Terrestrial > Soil > Wetlands > Peat | place: USA: New York...
ATGAGGCGGTGCTGGCTGCGGGCGTCAACGAGACTGGGTGTACGATTCATCAGGTGACCGATGAAGTCGATGGCGGCCCGATTGTTTTGCAGAAGCGTTGCCCGGTGCTGCCGGGAGATACCGCTGAGATGTTGCAGGGCCGCGTTCAGGCGTTGGAGCAGGCCGCGTTCGTAGAAGTGCTGCACGAGTGGAGGAGATGATGGCGGAAGCGACGAAACGAATCGACGTTGGAATCATGATGGGGTCGAAATCCGATTGGCCGGCGATGGAAGCGGCGGCCAAAGTGCTCGACGAGCTTGGCATCGCGTATGAAGCGCAGGTGATCTCCGCGCACCGCACTCCAGACAAGACGTTGCAGTATGCAGAAAGCGCAAAGGCGCGCGGGCTGCGCGTGATTATTGCGGGAGCGGGTGGTGCGGCGCATCTGGCTGGATTCGTCGCGGCCAAGACGACTCTGCCGGTGCTGGGCGTTCCAATGAAGAGCAGCGCTCTGAATGGCCTTGACTCGCTACTGTCGATGGTGCAGATGCCGGCGGGAATTCCGGTGGCGACCTTTGCCATTGGGGAGGCGGGAGCGAAGAATGCGGGTCTTTTTGCCGCGGCGATTCTGGCGCTGGAAGACAAGGCGATCGCGCAACGGCTGGAGAAGTTTCGCAGCGCGCAGACAGAGGCGGTCTTGAAGGGATCCGACCCGCGTAAGTGACGACAGCATCACGGAGATTCAACCCTACATCGGACTGACCGCGCGCGAGATCAGTAACCTGTACTTGTCCTTGCGTTCGGCGCTGGAGGGATCGCAATTGTTTTGCGCGCAATATCTCTGGCTGGTCAGGTAGTCGTAGATGAGCGAGGGAATGTTGTAGTGGTGGATGGTTTTGTGCCGCACCACCTTGCCGTCCTCCACCACTACAATTCGGTTCATGTGTATACTGTCGTCGATGTTATCGAGGTAACCAAAATCCTTAAAACTCTTCGTTCCCTCATCGAATGGGGGCACATGGTCGGATACCAGGATGATCAGGCTGCTGGGATCGAGCTTGATCAGGGCGCGGACATAGCTGGCGATTGCCTGCGTGCGGTACCAATACTGGTTGGCGGCCCGCAGCAACTGCTGGTCGTCATGCGGCGCTTTCATTGAAAGAACCAATGGCCGCTGCTCGGTGTCAATATCGTGGGGCGCATGGCCGTAGATTGTAAGCACATAGTTGAAGATCGGTTGTCCCGGATGCTCCCGCAGCGTTCGGGCGATAAAGGCGAGATTCTGATTAAACAGATCCCCATCGAACAAATACGTCTCGTCTTCCGATGCGTTGGCCACCGTCAGGTAAGTCTGGCGATCGCGCGCGTATTCAATCGGAAAGTAAAGTTTGTCGAACCCGATTCCGGTGTAGGCCTTGGTGCTGTTGAAGTAGTCCGGCAGATACGCGTTACTGACGTAGGTTTCGTAGCCGGCCTGATGCAGGATGCCCGGCATGCAACCCGCCGCATGTCCGGTAAAAACATCGAACTCGATGTCGGAAAGCTCCTGTAAAGCCGGTACTCCGCACAGCGCCTCGAACTCCGCCTGGGCGGTTCCGCCGCCGAAGACGGGCGAGATGGAAAACCCCTGCTCCTCTCCAACCAACTGCTTGAAATCGGGGTGCCGCGGATCCCTTGAATAGGTGACCGCGCGAAAGAGCGTGGGATCCACCCAACTCTCGAGCACGACCAGATAAACATTGTGACTATTTCCGTTATTGCGGATGAAATCCGCCGTGGCGCGAACCTCCTGGTCATACTCGCTGTGGTTGCGGTAATCGTCGGTTTGCTCGATCGCGACTCTCCGCAATGCCTCAAAATACAGCGCCATGGTGAGGCGGCCGTTGTCATTCACGCTCTGCGCGTCGGAATATACCGTCACATCCAGACGCGCCAACTGAAGTCCTGAAATAACCGCATCTGGAATGAACTCCACCGCCGCACTCCCCAGGAGCGCCAACCCTGCTACGGTGAGCACGCGCCAGTATCTTCGATAGTTGACGAAAGCAAGCAACAGGGCAGGCGGCAGGCCCAGAGCCAACACCAACCCCGCCTTCTTGGCAAAAGGCAGCACCTTAATTAGCTCGGGAAGGTTTTGCAGGTCGATGATGCGCAGTACGTCCCCGTACGCAACGAAGAAAACATCGCAGGCGATATAGGCTATCACGAATGGCAGCGCGGAGACGAATGCCGGCAGCTTGCCCGGCCGGAGCGCGAAGTTGAACGCCCAATAAAGCGCCAACAGAAGAGGCGCTTCTATAAGGAGGTGAGAACGGAGCGGAGATAATCCGCTCTGCCTGCCTAGAATTTCAGAGAGCGCTTCCATGAAGATCAGGAAGACAAAATAACGAATCCCCAGGCGGCGAATTTTGTCCCAAGTCCAGGAAATGCATCGCCATAAACGAGAACGATCGATTACGCCATTCCCAGGCGCGGGTACAACGCCGTTATGACTGCTTATCTTCAACGTACGCCCCGATAAATAACCTCTTTATTGTCAATTGTATATGGTAGACGCAAGTATTAAAAGTTTGAACCGGTTCACCGATAACATAGGCAAGGCCGACGCCCTTAGCATTGAGATTGCCAGCATTCTTCAAGAAAGTGCGCCAATCTCTAAAAGGATTGATTACAAAGGATGAAAGTCCTTGGCTCCCCAACAAGATTAACGGTGTTCCCTCGAAAGACAACATCTAGTCTATCAACACTGAACAGGCTGCTCATGCTGAATTCAACTGGAAAAGAAATCTAACGATTGTTGGCATTTTCGATACTAGGAGTTCAATCACTTCATGGTGCGAGGCCGCTGCGCGGCACGAACTCCAGGACCTTGATTTCGTCGAATACCCCTAGATTGCGGACATAATGCGTTGCAGCGGTATTCTGTGCGAGCCAATCGAGAGTCTTGTACGACGGTTTATATGCAAGAGCCAGAAAGCGTTCATGTTTCTGTGCGGCTTGTTGCAGGAATTGCGAACCGACCCGCATCGCTTCGTCGTTGAGCGCGCGGGGCAAGGGCACAACCGGTACGCTGAGCTTGTAGTAAGAGAGCGGCGCAAGAATAGGGTTATCTTTTGGCGAATCCAGCGGCATAGTAGCAGAGTTGGCCTCGGCGAAATCGCTGCAGATCAGCACCGGGGCGTTGTCAGGGGTAGCGTTCTTTTCGGCATATTCAAGCGCGTATTTCCATGTGTAACCGTGTTGCCTGGAAGATGGGGAACTGTAGCACTGGTAAGCGGTAATGGCCACTAACGCCAGACAGAGTAGCAATCGTAGAGCACGTGAGCGAACGGAGCTGAAGAGCAAAGCCCAGCATAGTGCGATTCCTGGAACCGCGACCAGGCGGTGCCGTTCCACGAAACAATGAATTGATGTTCCTACACTCACGCCATAGAGAATCAGAGTTGGGATGCCCGCCAGGGCAGCGCAAAGCAGTATCTGCCAGCCCTGAAAATGAAATTGCTTATCGAACCTAGCTCTTACAGCCGCAACTAGCGTGGCCAAGGCAAAGATAAGCAGCAGCTTCCCAGGCCGCCATGGCGATGGCGCGAGCGTCAAAACCAAATCCAACAGTTTTGGAGCTTGTTCAAACACATAAGTGCCACTGGCCCTGAACATGTATAGCAGGTTGGGAATCGTCGGCAGCAATGCCAATGCGAACGCAACGAGGGCAATGCCGAACTGCCTCCATAAGGTCTTGTGATTGCCAGTCTTGACGACGAAAAAGCAAAGAGCGAGAGCCGGTATAATCGTCCCGAAAATAAATTGAAACCAGAGAATGCATGCTGCTGTGAGGCCAAACAACGCCGCCAGCCAAATTGAATTGTTGCGCCGCAAACGCAGCAGGATGAGAATGGATGCATTCGTCGCCAGCATCGCAAAGGCATACGGCCGGGCATCAATGGATGCGTAGACCACAATCGGATGGAGACAAAAGATCACAACAGTGATAATGGCTATTTCGCGCTCGAAAAGTTCACGTGCGGCGAGGTACAGCAGGTAAACCGCCCCCAGCATGGCGAGAAGCGAGGGAACACGGAGAGCGATCTCGCTCGTTCCTATAAGCTTGGTAGAAAACCACAGAATCCAGGAGTAGGCGAGAAACAGAAAACCGCCCTGGCGATGCCAGATTTGTGAGAAGCCCTTGGCAATCACCCAATATGAACCCGTCTCATCCAGCCACAACGGGGAGTGGATCGCAAGGAACCATATAGAAATGGATACGGCAAGAGCCAGTCCGTATATCGCATAAAAGACGCGATCCTGAATGAGCGGGCGGTCGTTGAGCGATAGTTTGCGGACTGCATCCTGTAGTTTCATTGGGTAAGGTCCTTTGTCACCGTGCCCCTAGGGGCAATATGGATTACCTCGCCGAGGATGCCGGTTTTGCGAAGACTCGCCAGTGACTTGCAGACGCACACACCTACGGTCTCTCGTTCATTCAGGCAGGGCATGACGACGGACAATTCAAACTGATTTCCAGCGGCTAGCTCATTCATGTTACTGTAAGGAATCATTCTAACAGATATTTTGGGTTCGTGACTCATTACCAGGTTCGTACTAACCTGCTTACAGAGGCAATCCAGAGGGAAATCAATTCTTCAATTGTTTCAGCCTGCAACTTAAACAAAGCGGCATCAGCTTCAGCCTTTAACCACTGGTAAGTGGTCGCGATCAGAAGGCCTTTGGCAGCACCGCGAGCTGCAGCTCACGGAGATGGCATACATCTGGCGGATTGCCAATCCCGAGCAGTGCGAACAGGTTCAAAATATGCTGTTTGAAAGTGGTCTGAACTACGCGCCGGAATACGGCTTTTGAACCGCTGTAAGTTATCTCTTTTATACGCACTAAAAATCGTAGACAAATAATTATGGTGGAGGCGGCGGGAGTCGAACCCGCGTCCGAAATCGCTGTCAGCCAGGAGTGTTCATGCTTTGCCCGGTTCCATTTGGTTCGCCCCTGGCGCTCAGAACGGACAAGATGCGCCAGAAACTAGTCCGATGATCTCGCGGTTACAACACGGACCGAGCCGTAAACCGCCAGCCTACTGTATGACGTCCGCTCACAGCCCATAGGCAAAGCCGTGGAAGACGGCAGCTTAATTAATTAAGCTGCAAGTGGCAGACTATAGTCGGCAACTTTGTTTTTGCAGGCGATTACAGGTGCCCACACCCTGACATGACTCCTAAGCCACAATCGATCCCGTCGAAACCGTGACGCCCCCTTAACCACCCCGTCGACGAAGACCTGTCGCCGGGGACCACGGTACTGGGTGCAAGCCGGAACAACTGGCTCGTGCTGCTACCTCTATTCTATGTCAATTCCTGTTTTGCCGCCCGCCTACTGCTTCTCCAGATCGATGCTCTCGTATTCGTGGCGGATGATGGCGGCACGAATCTCCGCCGGCGTCTTACCCAGTTTCCACTGCTGATAGGCAAAGAAGCCCTCCTTGGCGCAGTGGGAGCACTCCGTCGAGTGCGCTGTCTCATAGCAACTGTGCAGGCTGGTGTGGCCCAAGGCGCGGTCGCAACGGCAATAGCAGGGAAGCTGATAGATCACGCTGCTGATCTTGATCGCCTGTTGATAGCAGTGCACTTGCCAGGGATAGCGGAAGTGTTCGCCGGAGAGTTGCTTGCCGGAGAGAATCGGCGGCACAGCTTTTAAATTGAGCGGCGCGGAGGGATGGTAGGCGGGAATATCGTCGGCCGGGTTCGACCACTGCGCAAAGCTGGCTGCGGTTAAGGCGCATACAGCCAAGCCGAGAATCCAACGGCGCTGCATCCAGTTGTTCATAAGACCCTCCTTGTGCCCATTTAGATTCTAGACCGGCGCATGTGTGAATCGAAAGTCTGAGAGACGATCTAAGCCGCAAAGGATGTTCGAGTGTCGATTTTGGCGTAAAAAAAGGCGGCACGAACGTTCTTGCTGTTCGTGCCGGGAGGCCAGTGACGCAAACTACATCCAGTAGGAGGATGCCTCCTCCACGACTGGAATATATACAGCATAGCATAGGTCCGGAAGATGTCAAATACAAAAATCGAAATTATTTTGAGTGTCGGACAAGCATTCCATAAAACGATGCAGTGTCCCATTTTAAGACATTTTCTATGAGAAACAACCCGTCTGGCTAGCATCCAATATCTCTATTACGATATAAATCGTTTATTATCAAGTATATAATGTAAACTTGAAGGCGGTTTTCCCATAGATTTATGGTGGTTTTAAGGCGAGGTAAATGCTGCTTTCCTGACAATTTTCTTATCTTTAATAGCGCTTCAACACCCCCGTAAACAGCCTGAATATGTACCAGGCGCATAACGGCTATAAATCCAGATTTCAGGATTAATAGACTTTTTCCACAGGCATGAAACCGATAAGACCGGGCGGAGTGCCTGAGCGCAGTCAGATCAGCCTGTTGATGACAGCCGCAAGATTGAAATCCTTGGACGTCAGTCCACTGGCGTCATGTGTGACCAGCCCCAGCCGCACACGGTTGTAGCGAATGTCAATATCCGGATGGTGGCCTGCCTCTTCAGCCTGCTCACCTACCCGGTTGACGAAGGCCAGCGCGGCAGGGAAATCCTGAAAGGTAAATGTACGTGTCAACTCTCCCTTTTCGATCCGCCACTCTGGCAGAGCGCCGAGATGGGTGGATATTTCCTGAGCAGTCAATGCGTTCATAGAGTCCTCCGATCATGGAAATCGTCGAACTTCGCAGCAGCCAATACCAGCGGTAGCCCTCACTCTTTTTTCCGGCTGGCGCGCCGGGCAGAGGCCCAACCTTCATTGACGGTCTGGCGAGCGCGGCTCACCGCCAACGAGTCCGCGGGAACGTCTCTGGTGATGCAGGAGCCGGCTCCGACGTAAGCTCCATCGCCCACGGTTACAGGCGCCACCAGCGTGGAATCGCTGCCGATAAAAGCGCCTTTGCCGATGGTCGTCTTGTGCTTGTTGATGCCGTCGTAGTTGCAGGTGATGGTTCCCGCGCCGATGTTGCTTCCCTCGCCGACCTCAGCATCGCCCAGGTACGTGAGATGGTTGGCCTTCGCTCCCTTGCCCAGCCGGGCCTTCTTGGTCTCGACAAAGTTGCCCACATGCGCGTCCTCGCCGATCTCGCTGCCCGGACGCAGGTGCGCGAAGGGGCCGATTTTGGCTCCATCGGCGACGGTGCTATCGGTGAGCACGCAGCTCTGGCGAACCAGCACATCGCGGCCCAAAGTGCAGTTTTCAATCACCGTGAAGGACCGGATGCGGCAACCTGCGCCAATTTTGGTGTGGCCCAGCAACTGCACATACGGCTCAATCAGTGCACCGGCCGCAATCTCCACCTCGGAGTCAATCACGCAGGTCTCGGGCCGCTGAATCGCCGCGCCCGGCCATTTAGATTTCGCTTCCACTCGAAAACTCCTCTTGAACAAACTCACTCATCTTCTCTTCCATTGTAGTTTCCCGGTTCGATGCTATGAACGGCGATGCCGCTGCCGCCGCCGGTTGAACCCCCGCGCTTTGGTTTCGCTCTTTGTTTGCCTGTGAGAATTAGCTATATTGTTGATTACAGGACGTATACCTTCGTCTTTATCAAGCTCTACCCGCCGAATTCCCGCGCCGTGGTTTCGCCCTTTATTTGTTCTTTGTTCGCCTTAGCTGATTGGTTATGTTATTGATTATATTTCGTTTATCTGATTTAGCCTTTTGACCTGAAAGGCGAAAACAGGCAAAACAATTGTTGCATTTTTGCGCCGCTGCGGAGCTAACCCATGATTTCTGAGTGGGTTGCGGAAGCGGCGGGGGCGAAAAGATGCGTGTTTTAGGCTGTCAACGAATCAGTTTTCAAAGATCGGGAGCGGCATTGCCTTTTGATTGCTTCGATTGTGCGCCAAAAGTGAATAATTATCTGCAACCACCTGCGGTGGGGCCAAACGCTCGCTATTCGCTCGCATGAGATTCGTGGACTCCCAAGTCCCCAAAGGCGAGTGATCTCCATCCCACGGACGAAGACCTGTCCGTGGGGACCCCGGACCTGAGGCACCCGCGTTATCCATGCAGACGCTCGCTATTCACTCGCATGGGCTGCTTATGCTTCAACCTACAAGTCGTTCTGGACCGAGTAGCGTCCGATCCAGGCGAAGATGAAGAGCGTCAGGCCGCCAATCCAACCGCCCAAACTGAATGAATCTGGAAACCAAAGAGCAATGACAATACCGCCTCCGGCAAGAATCGCCGACAAGGGGATGAAGATGCGCATGCCGTAGAGAAAAGTGAAGGGAAGATAATGCGCGCCCACAAGGATCATCAACGCCGGATAAAACAAGTTCAAATGAAATACGGTGACCGGCACAAGCAGCAGCATGGTGACCGGCAACGTAAAGGCGATCTGCATGGCAAGCATTCCCAGTGGATTTTCTCGCGTGAGAGATGCCGGCCTGCCGGACAAACGCAACAGCAGTTGAGTGATTGCAAAGATGAAAAAGCCGCACGCTACCAGTTCGATGATGCCCGCTCGCGGACTAATCCATGTGGCCAGCGCGGCGGATGCCAGCCAGATTGCCGAGGAGACAAGCTGTCCCCAAAAGCCTCCGATGTAAACAGTTCGCACTTCTCTTTGAGCGTCCTTGACCAGCATGACTGCACTCCTGAGAAAAAATCTGTGATTCATCAGCAGTATAACGTGCGCACCGAATCGCGCTGCCGGCCAATCACGGAGGCAATCGCAACTACACCTCGCTCAACGTGCATGGAGCAGATTCATAATGAGATTCGAGGTTTCCAGGTTACAAAAGCGGGACCTGGGGCACTCAGCACCCAGCTACGATTCGCTAGATTTCAAGGCTTTGGGAGGTTCGTGTAGTAAGCGATGTCTTTTTGAATGCCTTCTCGCAGAGATTTTGCTTCGTTTGCGCCGGGCGCAGGAGCCAGCAAAGCAACATCGTAGATTTTCCATTGACCCTGTTCTGGAACCAACGTGTATTTGATTGTGCGCATTTCGGTATCAGACGGAGTCCCGTGTTCGAAAAGTTTGAAAGAAGCTGTTACATATGCCAATGTTGGACTCTCAACTTTGATATCCAATTGAAGCGCGTAGATTCCACCCCAATCCTGGCAGTCGCAGATGAAATCGCTATCGCTGGCATAGGGAATATCTGTGCCTGCCGCAGCAACGGTTTTGATGTCCTTATCGATCAATGCAATGAGAGAAGGATGAACGAAGCGTTTCGTCAGCGCTTTATCATTGCCATGCTCTCCGTAGATTCCGTGCCCATGATGTTCATAGAGCCGGAAGACTGAGTTCATGAAGAGTTTTGCTGACTCCGCATCCTGCGCCACACAGGGAATGACGAGCCAGAGGAAACTAGACAGAAGAACAACGATCTTTTTCATGTTCATCAATTGCTCCTTGAAGATTGAAATTTCCAGGCCACGTTTCCGGGATCTGGAAATCCGCTTAACTTCGCTTCCTAACTTCTACTTCGGCATGGGAATCGTGATGTCCACCTTCTGCGCTGGTCCCAGCTTCAGTTCTTCCAATGACGGCTTAATCTCCGTGCCGTTGCCTACGACCAGAATAGCCAGCCTGGCGGGATGGATGTATTTTTTGGCTACGCGGTCGAGATCGGCCACTGTCACTTTTTCGAGAGCGGCCTTGTAGGTCTCCAGGTAATCGGGCGGGTAGCCGTAGAACTCCAGGCGCACGCGCTCGGCGAGAACTTTTTCACGCGTGTCGTAGCGGAAGAGGAAGGAGTTGAGGATGTTGTCCTTGGCGCGGGCCAGCTCTTCTTCGGTAAAGGGCCGGTTGGTGAGGCCGTCGATCTCGGCGAGCGTGGCCCTGGCAGCGTCCACGGTCGAGGGGCTCTTGGTCATCACCGTGGCATGAAACTCGCCCGGATGATCCCAGGCGTAGCCGTAGCTGCCGCCCACCGCATAGGCCAATCCCAGCTCGGTGCGGAGTTTTTGAAATAACCGGCTGGCAAAGCTGCCGCCCAGAATCTCGTTCATCACCGCGAGCGCAGGAACGTCGGGATTGCGGCGGTCCGTGCCCAGGCCTACAATCTCGATGTTCGACTGGTTCACATCCTGTTTGTTGATGAAATAGACGCCGGGTTTGGGTCCGGCAAATTCATCGTGCCGCGCCGGCGCAACCTTGGCCGCCGGCAGAGGCTCGAAGGCCGCGCGCAGCTTGGCTTCCATCGCCGCAGGATCAAAATCGCCGCTGACAGAGACGATCAACTTGCCGCTCATTGTGCGGTCGTGCCAGGCCTTCAAATCGTCCACGGTGACCGCGCCGATGGTGGACAGCTCCGGCTGACGCGTGTAAGGACTGTTGGGGCCATAGACCAACTTCGCCGACTCGCGGCGCGCAATCTCGTCTTCGTCGTCGTTGCGGCGAACGATGCCCGTGGCCGCCTGCTGCTGGGCCAGTTGGAGCTTCTCCGCGCTGAAGCTGGGATGGAAGAGCAAATCCAGCGCCAGGGAAAGAACCTGATCGGAATCGCCCTTGAGCGAGTCCCACGACAAAGCAGTGGAGTCGACGTCACCACCGGTTTCAATGTGCGCGGCCCTGGCTTCGAGAAGATCGTCCAGCGCATCGCCGCTCAACTTCGCCGTGCCGCTGGTGCGCCATGCCTGCCCGTAAAGTCCCACCAGACCGGTTTTGGCGGGGTCTTCATCGCGCGCGCCGCCGGGAATCAGCACCGAGCCGTAGACGAAGGGCAGCTCGTGATCCTCCTGCAGAAAGAGGACGATTCCGTTTTTGAGTTCGATGCGTTGCGGCTGGTGGGGTTTGAAGGCGTGCAGCTTGGGCGTGGGAATCTTCTCCCAAGGCTTGGATTGTTGCGCATGAAGCGCGCACGAAGCAAAGATTAGTATACAAACTGCAAAAATAAAGTAAGATCGACAAATTTTCTTCATTGCGCGCCTCCATTGTGCTGCGTAGCTGCGGATTTTTCGGCTGCCGCCGCTTCGGTTTCAATCCACGCCTCGGTGCGGTTGCCGGGGACAAAAATCTCGTTGGCCACGCGGCGAATGTCGGCCTTGCTCACCTTGTCTACCTTGTCGAGTTCGAGGAAGAGCTCGCGCCAGTCGCCGTAACGGGTCTGGTATTCGGCCAGATCGTTGGCCAGGCCCTGGTTGTTGGCCAGTCCGCGCAGCAGGTCGGCGCGCGCGCGGGTCTTGAACATGGCCAGCTCCTCGTCGTTGACGTCGGCGGTCTTCAGCTTTTCAATTTCACGATGGATGGCGTCGCGCATCTCGGCAGGCGTGTGGCCGGGAAGCGGAACAGCATAGAAGGCGAAGAGGCTAGGATATTTTTCGCCGGGAAAGGGCGAGAAGCCGGCGGCCTCGGCGGCAATTTGAGCATCGCGCACCAGGCTGCGATAGAGGCGCGAGACGCGGCCGTTGGACATGATGTCGCTGATGGCGTCGTAGACTGCATCGTCGGGGCTGCGATAATCGGGCCGGTGGTAGCCTTCGATGTAAAAGGGCTGCGTCTGCTCGCGAATCGCCACCGTTTTTTCGGCAAATTGCTTTGGCTCGACGGTGGTCATCTCCTCCGGCTTGGGGCCGGCGGGAATCTTGCTGAAATATTTCTCCAGCATCGGCAGGGCCTCTGAAGCTTTCACGTCGCCTACCACGGCGATGACGATATTCGAGCCGACGTAGTATTTTTTGTGGAAGTCCATGGCCTCGGTGGCGTTGATCTGCTGCACCTCGCTGGGCCAGCCGATGTGGCTGCGGCCGTAGTTGTGCGCCACATACGCGGTAGCCACGAACTGCTCGACGAGCCGGCCGATTGGGTTGGAATCGACGCTCATGCGGCGCTCCTCATTCACCACGTCGCGCTCCTTGTAGAACTCTCGCGGCATCACGTCGGCCAGCCGCCCGCTCTCCAGCCACGCCCACAGCTCCAGACGGTTCTCCGGCATCGACCAGTAGTACTCCGTCTCATCCAGACCGGTTTCGGCGTTCAAGCCCTCGGCGCCGTTGCGCTCGGCCACGTCGGTGAACTGGTTGGGGATGACGTATTTATGCGCCTCGGCCTGGGCGTCTATGAATTTTTGTTTCAACTCGGCCAACTTTTTCTCATCGCGGCCCACGGCCTTCAGGTACTCGGCCTCGTAGGCGTTGTTGGCCGCTTCCACCTTCTCCAGCGCAATCTTCTCGGCGGCGTAATCCTTGGTGCCAATCTGGCTGGTTCCCTTGAAGGCCAGGTGCTCGAACATGTGCGCCAGGCCGCTCTCCCCCGAGGGGTCGTTCACGTCGCCCGCATCAACAAAGGTGGAGTAGCTGAAGACCGGCGCCTCCGGCCGCTCGCAGATGATGAGCGTCAGCCCGTTGGGCAGGACTTTGGTGGTAATTCTTTGCTCAAAACTTTTCAGATTCTGGGCCTGGGCGAAGATGACGGCCATCGCCATCAGCATCATCGCCCACACGCTCTTCCAAACTTGGGGGAAATTTCTGCTCTGCATCCGGTCTCCTTGTTTGGGGACGCAAAATACTCACCCCCACACTCTTCCAAGCTAGTGCGCGCGACCGTGCAGGGTCAAATCGGAATATATCGCAGGGAACTCCGGATACATTCGGAAACGAAGATCAATCCTACTATTTCTCCACGCGCCAATGAACCACCTCAGGATCAGTTCATCGTGCGCAGAAAAAAGCCAGGCCGGATACTTTTCAGCATCCAGCCTGGCCGCGCGATTCGGGCTTCTCAGGAGGCAATGTGCAGGCTCGGAGACAATCTGCTTGCCTTGCTGCCTGCGCTCTTCAGCCGTCCGCCTGGTTGCGTCTCATCGCCAATGCGGAACTGGCGGACGAGGCCGTCGAGTTCATGCGCCAGTTGGGAGAGGTTCTTGCTGGACTCGGCGGCCTCCTCGGCGGCCCGGGCGCCGTCCGTGGCCAGCGCCGAAATCCGCCCGGCCGATTCGGCAATCTCGCCCGAGGCCGCGGTCTGTTCGGTGGCCGCGGTGGCGATCAGGTGAATCTGCTGCTCCACCTGCTTCGACGAGCTGATAATCATCTCCAGGCTGTTGCGCGCATTACCGGTCTCGGTCAGGCCGGCTTCCACGGCCTCACGGCTATTGGACATCACGCTGATGGTTGCGCGGGTCTCTTCCTGGATGCTACGGATGGTGGCCGCAATCTCCTCTGTGGCTCCCTTTGTGCGTTCTGCCAGCCGTCTCACCTCGCCCGCCACTACCGCAAAACCGCGCCCATGCTCACCGGCCCGCGCAGCTTCGATGGCCGCGTTCAGCGCCAGCAGGTTGGTCTGTTCGCTGATGTCCTGAATCACGTTGACCACCTTGCCGATCTCCTCGGAGCGATGGGCCAGCGAATCCATCTTCTCCGCAACCGAGTTGGTGGCCGCGGCGATGCGCTCCATGGTGGCTGCCGTGGCCTGCATCACCTGTCCTCCCTGGTTGGCCATCTCAGCCGAGGAGCGGCTGGCATCCGCCGCGGTCTCAGAATTATGGCTGATCTCGCCGATGGTGGCCGTCATCTCCTGTGCCGCCGCCGCAATCTGGCTGGTCTTGCTGGTCTGCGTCTGCGAGTTGGAACGGGTCTCACTGGCGTGCGCGCTCATCTCCTCCGAAGCGGCCGAGAGCGTATCCGCGCTGCGCATCAGCGTGCGCAGAACCTCGCGCAGCGACCCGATGCAGGTGTTGGCCGCCGCCGAGACCCGCCCGATTTCATCGCTGCCCTGCACCTCCACCTCCGCCGTAAGGTCCTTGGCCGCCAACTGCTCTAGAGCCAGCGTGGCCTCATGCAGCGGTGGCACGATCAAGCGTGTCAAAATCAGTCCAATGCTGAAGCAAAGGACCGTCACTAGCGCCATGACGCTCCCCGCTAGCCAGCGCAATACCTGGTTGGACGAGTTCACCTGCTCCCCGTTTCGTGTGCTTTGCTGGTTATAAGAGTTGCTTAGCGCCGTGGCCTTGTTGAGGATGCCATTAAAGTCGTTCAGCAACAATTGTTCTTCCTTGCCCAGCGCGGTTATATCCTTATTCTTCTGTCCACTTGCGGCGATTTCGCTCATGATCACATCGGTTTTGCGGAGATAATTGTCGAAATCGCTGGCCGTAGCCTGGAGCTGCTCCTTCTCCTCCTGCGCCGTAAGATACGAATCAAATTTCGTTTTGGCAGTTTGGTATTTTTCAAGCGTGGCGATGCGCATATCGCGATATTTGTTCAGGCATGCGGTATCGCCCCCTACGCAGAGCAGAGCCGCATATTCTATGCGACGCGTCAGTTGAATCTGGTTGAGCACGTCTGCCATGGCTAGCGATGCGGGGAGTGTGCGCTCACTCAAGTCCCTGGCAAGCCGGTCAGTCTTGTAGAGGCCGATCAACACGGCCCCGCCTTGCAGCAGGCACAAAAGACATATCGTTCCGAATGCGCAGGCAAACTTATGCGAGACGGAAAGATTTCTCAAGATGGACTTCATGTTGCCCCCTTCCCTGGCTAGAACAGGACATATGGCCTGATGAGGAACAAATGGCCTATTCCTCTTACTATCGGCGTAATGCGGCCGCATATTAGGTATAAATGGATCGAATTGCTGATTTTTTGCGCCGCAGACGAAAAAGAATCGCTTATTGCGTTAACCCCCATGGGGAGCTTTCTTAAAAACTATCAATATTTACAGCGCAGGCGCAGCTCGATGAGTGAATTTGCTCGATAAACCTGCGCCGCCACCAGAGTCGATCTGCGGATGCAAACCGGCCCAGGTTGTGATTGTCTTCCTCCTTGACTGCGTGCCTCGCTATTCCGTGTGCTGCGATGGATTTTGCGTGGCGGGCGGTTCCAATCCCTATGCGGCGAGTCGAAGACCCAGGAACGCATCGCCTTCATGCTGAAAACCGGCAAGCCTCTGCAAAATTGATTTTGCAATCGAAGCAAAATGGAAGATGATGAACAGGAGGAGATTCCGTGATACGTTCCGGAATAAACCGGGTCCGTTGGCTGCCAGCGATGCTGCTCTGCGCCTGCTCCTTGCTCCCGGCTCAAAGGCAGCAGCCAACCCCAGCGCAGCTCGACGTCTCCGGCCAGATTGTCGTCGCCGGCCAATCCATCCCCTACCTCATCCGTCATCTGCCCGTCAGCTCATTTCCGGAGATTCCCGATGAGCTTGCCGTCCAGCTCAATCGCCGCGGCTGCCTGATTCCGCAGACCTACGAGGCCCATCACCCGGAAAACGTCATCCACGCGAGCCTGGAGCGCCCAGGCTCCTCCGATTGGGCAGTCCTCTGTTCCGCGGAGGGAACGGTTTCGCTGCTGGTCTACTTTTCCAGCGCCCCAACCAAATTGCACATGCTCTCCGCCGCGCCGGAGACCGAGCGCCTGCAAGCTCACGACCCCAGCGGCGTTCTCGGCTTCAACTGGGGCATCGACCCCGCTTCACCCAGACAGGTTCACACCGCGCAAATCGGTTTGCTGCATCGCCCGGCTCCCGTGGACCATGACGCTCTGGCCGATTCGCTCATTGACCATCGCACCATCTACCACTTCTATCTGAAGAATCTTTGGACCGTGCTGGAAATGCCGGAATAAGGATTTGCGCCAAACCCGAAATGCCGAGTCTTCTATCTTATTACATTGCTAACAGCTCGATAAGTTACGTGTAGTAATACTTTAGCCGCACTTACATTAGAATATTCTAAGTTATCTCGTAATACTTGTAGCGATACAAGACACATACAAATTACTATTTACTTAAGTTCTTACTCATAAATTATTTATTATTTATGTAATTCAAGCGATACTTAATTGGAAATGATTAACTTATCAAATGCGGACAGTTCAGCTTTCACAAGTATGCGGAAGCTCCATGTGAGCCGAAGTATTATCTATAAAACTCTGTTATTGATCTTCGCCGCTCATCCCGCACACTTGTTTGCGCAGTCACCGCCGGAGATTGCCCGAGCCGACTCCACCGTGGTAACGTCCGTTGCCGGATCCGCCGTCGATGGCTCTGCATCGCCCAAAATCGTCATCCCCAAAGTATCCACAACTCTGCTCGTGGTTGCCGACGCACCGGGCGCATTGGAGGCATTGGCGCCGGCCACGAACGTCACCGGTGTAGAGATTCTTTCATCGGCGGGAACTTATGGAGACTTCAGCCGTTATCTGCAGGTGATGCCGGGCGTGGTGTGGGTCTCCGATCTCAGCAACGATGTGCTGGTGCGCGGCGGCCATTCCACGGAGAATCTCTTCGTCGTGGATGGCGTCGAAGTGCCGAACATCAACCACTTTTCGCTCTCCAGCTCCAGCGGCGGATTCACCTCCATGATCGATTCCACGGCCGTCGGCAGCATGAACATGAGGGACGATGTTTACGATGCGGCCTACTCCAGCCGCCTCTCCTCGCTGATCGAAATTCATACGCGCGATCTGGGAGACGCGCGCCAGTCCGGAAATCTCTCCGCGGGCATCGCGGGCGCGGGCGGGCTTTACCAGCGCGCTATGGCCAAAAAAGGAAGCCTGCTGCTTTCGGCGCATCGTAGCATCCTCAATCTGGTCACCAACGACATCGGCATCAACGGCGTGCCCACGTATACCAACGGCATCGCGCGCCTGGATCTGAATCCCACCGACCGCGACTCACTCTCGGTCTTCAGCCTGAGCGGCGCCGATTCCATCAATATGACGCCTTGCCCGTCGCCTGACTCGACCAGCATCTATCAGACCCAGTATTCCGGCTGGCGCACGACCGAGGCGCTGGGCTGGCGGCACAACTATTCCCCGCGAGTTACAGCTAATCTAAGCGCCAGCTCCTCACTTACCAAACAAGATATTGGTCAGCAGCAGCAGGCCGGCGAAGTGATCGATAGCAGAGGTAACTGCCATCCTATAACTCTGCTGCCTGCGTACAGTGAAGATTCGCTCACCGGCCTGTCGGCGTTGAACTATGAGCTGCGAGTCGATGTGCGCGGCTGGCTACTATCTACCGGCGCCAGCGGCAAGCTAACTACCCCGGATGATTCCGTGGCTCAGCCCATCGGCCAGTTATCTCCTTTCAGCGCCGATACAACGCGCTCGGACGCCGTCACCTTTCAACACCAGTTTGTTACCGGCCAATCCGCGGGTTTTATTGAGGCCGAAGGCAGCTTGGGCAAGCGCTGGAAGTTATTGTCCGGCCTGCGCGAAGAAAGCTTCGCTATTACCGGCAGTTATGCTCTCGACCCGCGCGTTTCAATCGCTTACCAGCTTAACAGCCGCCAGACCCTTCACGGCTCCCTGAATATCTCCTCGCAGTTGCCACCGATTATGGACATGATTAGTTATTCCGGCAATCGCAGCCTGCAACCCATTCAGGTTCGTCAGGGCGCGCTGGGCGCGAGGCTTTGGCAGGCTAACTGGGGCTCTCTCGACGCAGAGGCTTATCAGAAACATTATCGCCGCGAAGCTGTCTCCACCGAGTATCCGGCCTTGATGTTATCCAACATGGTGGATACTTTGGGACAGGGATTTGTATGGCTGCCGCTGACCAGCGCCGGAACGGCCCAGTCTCGCGGCCTGGAGCTGGCGCTGCGCGCATACTGGCGCAGCCGGGCGCAATTGCTGCTCTCCACCGCCCGCGCCCAAACCACTTACCGCGCCCTTGACGGCATACGCCGCCCCGGCAACTTCGACACGCCCATGGCAGCCACGGCGCTCGGCAACCTTCGCCTCTGGAAGGCAATCCAGCTCGATCTGCGCGACTCGGCTTCCAGCGGCCGCCCTTACACGCCCTTTGATGTAACGGATTCGCTTGCGCAGAGCCGCGGCATCTACGACCTCACCCGCATCAACGCCCTGCGCGGCCCGGTCTACAACCGACTGGACCTTGAGCTAGAACGCCGCTTCCGCGTGCCCAGAGGCGTATTTGTCCTCCATGCCGGCGCGGAAAACATTCTCAATCGCGGCAACCTGATGGGTTACGTCTGGCTCAACGACTGCAAGGTCTCCTGGGGCGACTGCGGCAACCGCAGCGGCCTGCCCATTACCAAGGCCGACCAGATGGGCCGCTATCCGGTCTTCAACCTGCGCTATGAGTTTTAGTTTGCTTTCAACACGCCGCCGGCGCTGTTATTCTCAAAGCGTGATCCCGCACTCAAGACTCCATCGATTTGCGGTTATGAGCTTTCTTCCAGCTCTGGCCCTGCTGTTGTTCTGGCCTCTTGCCGCCTGCCACCGCGAGCAGCAGGCTGTGGCCAACGCCGCCCAGAACGCGGTCAATGCCGAGCATCAGGCCCAGGCCGCCGCCGCAGTCCGCGACCAGCAACGCGCCGCACTGGCACTGATTCCGCTGCCTACCAAGAGCATGTATGTGGATGTGCATGAGCCGGGCGCGTGGGCCAATCCCTTTCTCACCGTCGGCCCTGACACGCTCAACCTGCGCATCACCCTGGCCGACGCCAATCCCAGCGCTATCGGAAAGGGAACCATGCTGCGACCCCGCGCCGCCCGCCGCCGGGAGATCGAGTTGCGTCCCGCCGACCTGGCCCAGGCTCTTGCCGCACTGCCCCCCGGCGCGTGGCGCTATGGCCGCGTCATTGCCGTTGCCGAGTCGCCTCTGGTCAGTCCCAAGGACCGTCCCCAGGTTGGCCGCAACGTCGAAGCCGTCATCCAGCAGCTCAACGACCTCGGCCTCGTCGTCGATGAGTGGCCTACGCGGTAGGGCTTGTTAACAGGCCCAGGCGCTTCCCCCGGTTGCCCCACACGCGCGCAGGCGGAATGTCCCCCTTGCAGGCCACACACCATTAGAAGATGAAGTGAACCCCCAACTGCGCGCTGCGCGGACCTCCGCCTCCCAGATACGGGTTGCCGGTGGCCACGTCGGGCGTGGCGGTTGTATCGGCGAACTGCTGATTGGGATAAGGATTTGCGAAGAATCCGAAGCCCGGCATCAACGGGTTGCTTAGATTCGGATGGTTGAAGATGTTGAAGAAATCGGCGCGCAGCTCCATCGTCACCGTTTTGGTCAGATGCGAGGTCTTGTTCATCGAAAAGTCGAAGTTGGTGAAGTTGGGCGAGTTGAAAGCGTTGCGGCCCTCGCTGCCGGGATGGCCGGAGTTTGGCGCGCAAACCTGGTTGACCGGATCCCATGTGCAAGGCGGGGCAAAGCCCGCCATGTTCAACAGGGCAACGCCGCCGGTGGCCGGATCGATGCCGCCTACGCCCTGGTGGAGTTGCGACCGGCTGACAATATCGTAGCGCCCGAATCCCTCACCGCTGCCGTTGTAATTTCCAAAGTAGTGAACGGTGTAGGGCTGGCCGGTGGCGAAGTTGAATATGCCGTCCAGAGCCCAGCCGTTGGTGATCCATTTCGCTTGCTGGAACTTGGGAAGACTGTAATTCCAGTACCACTGCACGCGCTGCTTAATGTTGAAGTTGGAGCTGGCATACTCGCCATGCGGGTTGAAGCTGTCGTCGGGCATGGCGGCATTGGGAACAAAGTCCTGGCCGTCGCTAGCGGTATCAATCGAGTGCGCCCATGTGTAGTTCAACGTGGAGGTCAGGTTGTGCCAGTTTTGCAGCTTCAGCGATGTCTGCAACGAGTTGTAGTTGGACTCGGCGCTGGTCTCGATCTCGTCGAGGTAACCGGTGGTATAGCAAGTGGAGCCGTAGGCGACGGTTATGCCATCCGCGCACTTGAAGACGTTGTTGGACTCGATATTGATTTGGTTCAGGTCGCGGAAGTGGAAGAGATGACGGCCCTCTGAACCTATGTAACCAATCTGCACCGCAACTGCCTTGGCCAGTTGCGACTGAAGGTTGAGGTTGTATGAGACATACCGGGGCGTGACCAGATTCTTGGCCACGGTGAAGTAGCTGCTGGTCGGAGAGTAGCTGGCGGGATCGAAGATATGCGTGGCCGTGTCTACGCTGACAGGCGAGGAGAGCGAGGAGAACAGGATCGTGTTATAGGCCGGACCCTGTTCGCTGGAACTCATGTTATAGGTTTCGTTCCCCACGAAGAAGTCCTGCGAGGGGCCATCGGGGTAGATTCCCGCGCCGCTGCGAATCACGAGCTTGCCGTTGCCCTGCAGGTCGTAAGCAAGGCTTATGCGCGGGGAAAAGGTAGTCCAGTCTTTGTCATAGAGCGACGAGGGGCCACCGGAAGCGCCCACCGTTTCCAGCGTGGGCGTCGTCTCGGTCAGGTCCGGAAGAGTGAAAGCATTGTTTTTGGCCCCGATCACGCCAAAGTAATCCCAGCGCAGACCGTAATTGACTGTGACTTTGGGAGTCGCGCGCCATGAATCCAGCAGATATGCGCCGCTGGCATTCTGGAAGGAGTAGACCGCGCGGGCGCTTGAGCCGTATTCGGCCGAGGAGCCACTGTCCACATCGCCGGCGAGAAAATCGCTGAGCGTGCTGAAACCCAGCGTGCCGCGATGTCCGGAGTCGATGAAGCTGTTGATAAATGTCCGCCGCCATTCGTAACCGGTTTTGAAGTTATGCCGGCCTTTGGTCAACGAGACATTGCCGAAGAGCTGGTAGTTGGAGTCGATGCGGCCGCGCGCGTCGCTGGCGGTCGAGCCGATGGGACTGCAGGAGCCGGCGTTGGGATTGATCGGGTTATCGTTTGCGTCACCCAGGGTGCAATTGCTGATGGAAATGGACGGTAAACCCAGATCGTGCGACGAAAAGTCGGGAGGCAGAGAATTCAGGCCGTAGGCCGATTCGGGATTGACGCCGATATCCTGGGGCAGGAACTGCTGCAGGAAGCGGTTGTAGCCGCCACGCAACTCGATGATCAGGTTCGGCTTCGGAATCGATGTATAGGAGAGCGAAACGATATTAATGTGCGTGGGCGTCAAAGTATTGAAGCCCGGCGCGCTGGAACCGGTATACAACATGCCCAGCGGGAAGCTCTGCATGCCGTGGGCGTAGAAATAGCGCCCGGTCAACAGGTCTTCGGGGCTGAAGAGCTTCAGGTGCTGATCGGCCTTGACGATTGCGTTGTCGCTTACGTTGTTGAAGGGGGTGGTGTAAGTGACGGCGTTAGCCGATGTGGGCAATGTACCCTAGGGATTGGTCTCCATGAGTTTGTCCATCACCGTGCTCCGGTAGCCGGAATAGCTGGAGACATCGGTAGAGAGCGGAGCTGTGCCCAGTTGTGGCAGTCCGCCGTTCTCGCGCTGTCCTTCGTATGCAAGCAGGAAGAAGGTGCGATCGCGCACGATAGGGCCATCCACCATGCCTCCGAACTGATGGTTGGTAAACGAATTCTTGGGCTGAGCAACGGTATTGAAGAAATTGCGCGCGGTCAACGCATCGTTGCGGAAGTACTCAAATGCGCTGCCATGAATCTTATTGGTGCCGCTCTTGGTCACAATATTGACCGTCGCTCCGGAACTGCGGCCAAACTCCGCCTCCGGGCTGCCCGTCACCGGAATCTCCGCCAGCGCGTCCACGGGGAGAATGGTCCCCGGACAGCCCCATACGCCCGCCTGGTTGACTGTCGGCAGATTGCGATAGCCGTCGTTCATGTCGGTGCCGTCCAACAAATAATTATTTGACCGGCCGCGATTGCCGTTCAAACTGAACAAGCCGTAGGAACCGGCAGATTCGGTCGATCCCACCGGATCACTGGTGGCGCCGGGAACCAGTTCCACTAGCTTGGTATAGTCATGTCCGTTGATCGGCAGCTCGGCAGCCTCGACCGCTTCGATTGTGCCCCCCATGTTGTTGGTAGTGGTCTCCACCAGCGCCACATTGGCGTTCACCTCGATCACCTGCTCCACCGTTCCGGCGGCCAGCTTGACGTCGGCGCGCGTCGGCGACCCCACGCTCACCGGAATCTGCGTCAGCGTCGTGGTGCGGAAGCCCTTTTTCTCCACCGTTACGCTATAAGTGCCCAGCGGCAGCTCTGAGGCCACATATTCACCCTGATCATTGGCGGTCATGGTGCGCGACAAGCCTGTGGACGGGCTGAAGACCTTTACCTGCGCCCCTGGCACAACCGCTCCGCTACTGTCCGTAATCGTGCCCTGAATGCTTCCCCTGAAGGTCTGTGCCATGGCGGCAGGTGCGCTGATCGAGGACAGAAAAGCAAATAGAACAACCATCGTGCCCGTAAGGGCTATCGAGAGGCTTTTCATGAGGCCGGACTCCTTTGAATTTTTAACGATTTGGAGGAATCATAGCACGAATATTGCGCGCCGTATAAAGACGGTATAAGGATTCGCCTTTCATTTGCCCCCAAATTGCCGCTCTATGGAATCCGATGCGCCAGCGAATGAAGCATGTGCTTACGGAGCACTTTGGCAATGCTCCAGATACTCCACATAACCCAGCAACGCGCCCCAGTGATAGAAGCGGTCGCTGCTGAGGACATCGTCCCCGGAGCCAGAACTCGAGGGATACTTGAAAGAGCATCCATGATCCACACCAGCAAATTGAAAATCCTGAATGGAAGGCGAGTGTGCTGACATCGCCCCGAAACAGTTACTTAGAATATATCCGGGCGTCCCAAATAAAGGATGAAGGCCAGGGAGAGTAGACCGGTGGCGAGCAGCGGCAGAGAGGGCAGTTCCGGGGTCTTTTGGACATCTCCGTTGAGCGGTTCGCCGAAGTTGATGTTTGAACCGGTGTCCGCCCAATAGGCGCTATTGCTGTCCGCGTCTTCACCGAGGACCGAGACCCATGCGCCGTACGTAGTGAGGCCAATATCCTGGGCGATGCTGACCTCGTAACCGTCGGCGCTGAAGAGGATGCCGCCCCAGTCGTCAAGACTGTAAGGCGTTGCAGGATAGTACAACTCGTTGTCGTAATATTCCGTTTGATCGGGAGAGTTGTAGTCCATGCCCGCGCCATCGACGGTAGAAATGTAGCTGAGGCTGCCGGCGTCCGGAATCAGAGTGATGGGGGCGTCGACGATATTGAGGCCGTTGTTCTGATCCGTGAATTTCCCGTTCTCGATGCCGGTGATGTTGTAGACACCTGAGGAGCCGATTTCGGTTGCTGCGAAGATGCCGGTGGCGACGATGGTGTTGCCCACGCCGATGAAACTGAAGCTGAATGTATCAGCCGATGCGGCTGGAGTGAAGGCAAGGAAGGCCGGTAATGCGAGCAAAGCTAACGAAAATCGCTTCATTGTCCGCTCTTCCTATCCTGTGCCTATTCCGCGTCGTTCTATGCGTGGACGATAGGCAAAATCTTCCCCTAGCCTCAACATAGACTCACCAGTATGGCACTTCCTGAGCAATATGCACAATATACTGCTGCGGCACTCGCGCCTTCACGCCGCGCGTTATCATCTCAAGGTGGACGATTCCTCTTTTTCCGCCCTTTTGAATCAGCCTCGCCTGGACCATGAGCGCTTTTCCGCGCATCGCGAGTTGGAGGCTCTTCTCAAAAAATCCCTGCGCGGAGACGTCCGCTTCGATCTCGGTTCCCGCGCGCTTTACGCTGCCGACTCCTCGAATTACCGTCAGATTCCCATTGGCGTCATTCTTCCCCGCGACGCAGCCGACGTCGAAACTGCTCTTGCCGCATGCCGCGCAACCGGCGCTGCTGTTCTGCCGCGCGGCGCCGGAACCAGTCTCGCCGGCCAATGCGTCAACGTTGCCGTGGTCTTCGATTTTTCCCGATCCATGAACAAGCTCACTTCCATCGATCCCGCAGCCAGGCTGGCGCGTGTTGAACCGGGCATGGTTCTCGACCGCCTGCGCGAGGCCGCCGAAGCGCATCACCTCACGTACGGTCCTGATCCCGCGACGCATTCCCGCTGCACGCTCGGCGGCATGATCGGCAACAACAGTTGCGGCGTTCACGGCCTGATGGCCGGCAAGGTGGTGGACAACGTCGAATCGCTGGACATTGTGCTCTACGACGGCACGCGCATGAACGTGGGCCGTACCAGCGCAGCCGAGCTCGAAGCCCTGATCCGCTCCGGCGGCCGCGCCGGCCAAATCTACGCGGATCTCGCTCGCCTGCGCGATCGCTATAGTTCGCTCATCCGCGAACGATTCCCTCGCATACCTCGCCGCGTCTCCGGCTACAATCTCGACGAGCTGCTCGACGAGAACGGCTTTCACGTGGCCCGCGCGCTGGTAGGCTCCGAGGGCACTTGCGCCACGGTCGTCTCCGCCACGCTCAACCTAACCGCCAGTCCGCCTTTCCGCGTGCTCACCGTGCTGGCCTTCACTGACGGCTTTCTCGCCGCCGATGTCGTGCCTCGCGTGCTGGAACACAATCCCATCGGGCTGGAGGGCTTCGACGGGCTGATCGTCGACTTCATGCAGCGCAAGAAGCTGGCCGTGGACGATGTAGCGTTGCTTCCGCCCGGACGCGGCTTCCTTCTGGTGGAGATGGGCGCATGGGATGCGGCCGAAGCGCAGGCCAAAGCCGAGTCTCTGATTCGCGCGGCGCAATCCTGGCCCGAAGCGCCCGTGGCTCGCATCTACAACGCCGCCGCGGCCGCCCGCATCTGGCACGTGCGAGAGTCGGCTCTCGGCGCAACCGCCTTTGTACCCGGCGAGCCGGAGCGCCACGAAGGCTGGGACGACGCCGGCATTCCTCCCGCGCATCTGGGCGCTTACCTGCGCAAGCTCTCGACTCTCTTGGACGAGTTCGGCTATAACGCTCCGCTCTATGGCCACTACGGCCAGGGCTGCGTCCACATGCGCATCAACTTCGACTTCCGCTCCGTTGAGGGTGTGCGCAACTTCCGCGGCTTCATCGACCGCGCCGCCGATCTCGTCCTCAGCTTCGGCGGCTCGCTCAGCGGCGAGCACGGGGACGGCCAGGCCCGCGCGGCTCTGCTGCCCAAGATGTTCGGCCCCGAGCTGATCCGCGCCTTTCAGGAGTTCAAGGCCATCTGGGACCCGGCCAACCGCATGAACCCCGGCAAGCTCTCTGACGCCGTGCGTGTCTACGACCCGGTGGAGAATCTGCGCCACATTCCGCCTGTTCGAGTCCAAGCGCATACGGAGTTGGAAACCCACTTTGTCTTCGCCGCTGATGACGGTTCGCTGGAGCGCGCTACCGAACGCTGTGTCGGCGTGGGCGCATGCCTCAACACCAAGGGCGGCGTCATGTGCCCCAGCTACCGCGCCACCGGCGTGGAGCAGCACTCCACCCGTGGCCGCGCCCGCCTGCTCTGGGAGATGCTGGCCGGCGCGCTGCGCACTGAAGGCCTCCGCAGCAAGGCCGTCCACCAGGCTCTCGACCTCTGCCTCAGTTGCAAGGCCTGCAAGACCGAGTGCCCGGTGGCTGTCGATATGACCGCTTACAAATCCGAGTACCTGGCCCAGCGCTACAAACACCGCCCGCACCCGTTGCACCACTACATCTTCGGCTTTGCCGACAAGCTGGCCCGCCTGGGCTCAATCTTCCCCGCGCTGACCAACGCCGTGCTCACCGGCCCGCTCACCAGCCCGCTCATCAAGCGCATTGTGGGCATAGCGCAAGAGCGCAAGATGCCCCGCCTGGCCGCGAAGAGCTACAGGAAATCCGGAGTTACTACCGAGCCGCACTTCAATGTGCCGCGATTGCCGCCAATAGCCAACGGCGAACACTGGACTGGCCCTGCGCCGGCGCCCCCGCCTCCGCCGCAGGTGGTTGTATTGTGGCCCGACACCTGGAACAACTACTATCACCCGCAAACCCTGGCCGCTGCCGAAAAGGTTCTGACCCAGGCCGGCTTCAGGGTTCAGATCCCCAAGAGTCCGATCTGCTGCGGCCGCGCGCTCTACGACTTCGGCCTGCTGGGCGCCGCACGCGCTTACCTGGCCAGGGTCTTCGACCGCATGGCTGCGGAGATTGATGCCGGCCTCCCGTTCATCTTCCTCGAACCAAGCTGCGCCAGCGTCTTTCGAGATGAGGCTCTGAATTTTTTCCCTAACGACCCTCGAGCGCAGAGCATGAGCAAACAGGTCTGGCTGCTGGCCGACTGGCTAGCCGCCAAAGCTCCCGAATGGATGAACGGCAGGCTTCAGGGCGAACAGATCATTCTTCATGGTCACTGCCACCATAAGGCCGTTTTTGGCGGTCCGGCGAACGAGATTGCTTTTCTCAAGAAGGCCGGCGCAGCGGTTGAACTGATTGACTCCACTTGCTGCGGCATGGCCGGGCCCTTCGGATTTGAGGCGGACAAATTCGAGGTCTCCAAAGCCATCGCCAATCTTGGCTTGCTGCCCGCGGTGAACTCCGCCGCGCCCGCGACCATCATCGTCGCCGACGGCTTTAGTTGCCGCGAGCAGATTAATCAATTATCGGAGCGCGAGGGAATGCATTTTGCGGAGATTTTAGCGCGAAATTGCGGCAGCAAGTTATAAATTGCAGAACGGCAGAAGGCACATTCGACCCTCTGCCGTTAAAAAGGCAAATCATTGAGCTAAAAATTCAGCGTGATCTTCGCCGTCAGCGCGCGCGGAGTTACATAGTGCGTGCCGCTGAAGGTGGAAAGAAAGTTATACAGGGCATACTTGTTCGTGACGTTGATCGCCGTCATGTCGAAGTTCATCTTGTAGCGATTGGCGTGGAAGAGGTTGTCCTTGCCAAGCGACGCATCGAAAAGGTTGCGGGGCGCTATGCGCGGCGGATCGTGGTCGTTGTCTCCTTTGCCTGGAGCGGGAATCGTTACCAGGCTCGATGAATACTCCGATGCCAGGCAGACGGCCGGCAAAGGATGTCCGGGGCTCGCCTTCACACCGTTACACATAAGCCCCGCCTGAAACTGCTCATCCGCCGTCAGCCCGCTTAGAATCACTGCCGGCTGCCCGCCGAGCGTCGTCGAAGTGGCGGCGCAGGCGCTGTTGGGGTCGTTGGAAAGCGGGTTATAGCAGGGAACTGCTCCGGCCACCATGCCCGAGTCATAGCGCCAGTTAAAGCCGCCCCACAGTCCGTTCAACACTTTGCCCTTGGAAAGCGTGTATTGCAGGTGGGTGGTCTGGTTGAATTTTTCGTCGTGGTCAATGCGGAAGGGCAAGCCGGTCTGGCCCACAGTGGCTCCGGCTCCGGCAACCTGCGGCGGATAGAACCGGGCGGCCACCGAAGAAGCGACGAGATAGGCGCTGAAGCCGTGAATTTTGGGAATATCCGCTCGCAAGGCATAGCCCGGAATCTTCGAGCTGTGCCAGTCGATGGGAAAAGTGATCGGCGTATTGCCCAGCACGCTGAAGTCGAAGGCGTTGTGCGTGTACTTCCAGATGTACTCGCCGCTGAACACGGCCCACTTGCCGAATGCCTGCTGCAAGCCGGCATGGAACTCGTTGCGGAAGCCCGGCCGCAGCGTTCCTGATACTCCGGAGGTGCAATTCAGCAGTGGCGCCAGAACCGCATTCGAGCATCCCGTGCTGGACAACACCAGATTCTCGTTGAATGGCGTTTCCAGCGTGCGCGCATAGGAGACGCGCAGCACGGTCGTGGTTGGCTTCACGTTGTACGCAATGCCCACGCGAGGCTCCGTCTGGGTGGCCGACGTCAGCCCGTTATATACATCCCCGCGCAGCCCGATGTTGAAGAGCCAGTTGCCGGCCTTGATCTGGTCTTCGGCGTAAATAGCGAGTTCTTTTATGTCCGTGTGGCCGAAGTAGTTATACAAACTACCGCCGCGGGTAAGATCGTAGGGCGCCAGAACGGAAAGGTAATTTGGATTCTGGAAAGCTACGACACCGTCGCAAGCCGTGGGATCGGAGTAACCTGGCAAGGGGTTGCCGCTTGCATCCATACAGGGCGAGTTATAGTATGCATCCACGATGCCCAGGCTGTCGTTCTCCCTCAGGAAAGTTTGTCCATATTGCGCGCCGATCTTGAGGTTGTTGTGCCCCTTGGCGTAGGAGAGGTCGGAGTGAACCGCTGAATTGGTCAGCGTGCGATACTGCGAAATGGATGAGGTTTGCAGGTTCGACGGCCCCAAGTCGGCCAATGGATTGCCGCTGGGATAGTAGTTATAGTCGTCCCGCCGGACAAAAGCGCCCAGGTTGAAGACCGTGTTATTGCCGATGATGCGCGTGTAAGTCGGCGAGATGTTGATGGTCTCGATCTTCGAGTGCTGATCAGCATTTCCCACACTAACGAAATCGGGGTTAGCGCTCGCACCATTATTTGGGCCGGTTGTTTCCACATTTTGCACGTTGAGGTTATCGAAGGCGTTGGGAGTCTGGAACCAGGAACGGCTGTAATTCATGTCCAGATGGATGGAATCGACCGCGGTAAAGTTGTAGTCCGCGCGATCAAAGACGTTCTGCTCGTTTCCCTTGTCGTGGAAGACGGTGAACTCCGGAGGATCGAGAAAGCGCCCGGTGTTCAAGCCGTCAGCCTCAATAAAATTTCCCCACTTCTTGCCGCCGTAGGCCAGGTCGAAGCCAGCCGAGGCCGACCCGAAGGAGCCATAAGAGCTGGTGACGCTCCCGGTGGGCTTGGTAACTCCCTGACCGGAGCGCGTTGTAGCGACGATTACCAGGCTGGTCTTGCCGCCATATTCGGCTGGCGGCGCGCCGCTGATTACTTCAATCGACTGAATCGAGTTAGATGGAATCTGGTTGGAGAAGACCTTGCTCTGCTGGTCGGTGATCGACTGGCCGTCCACGGAGAAGGAGTTGGATGCGTGATCGCCCAGGCCGTGGAAGAGGCCGTTCGAGTCAGCCGCCACGCCGGGCGTGGATAGCGTGACCAGAGAACTGAGCGTCGAGGATTCACTCTCCAGCGGCACCTTGAGAAACATATCCCGGTCCACGTCGGTGTGAAATGTGGAATCGGTTTCGACCAGGTCTCCCGCAGCCTCCACGGTGACCGTCTGGGTGCTTCCGGCTACCTGCAGAACCAGGTTGAGGCTGGCTCCCACCACCGAGCGAATCTCGAAACTCTGGCTCAAAGGAGCAAACCCGCTGGCCGTAACATTCATCCGGTAAGGGTTAAAGGGAATATTTGTGAAAACAAACTGGCCGGACGCGTCGGTGGTCGCGGTGCGATCCAGGCCGCTGACCTGGTTGACCAAATGGACTTTTGCGCCCGGAATCACGGCGCCGGAAGGGTCAGTGACGGTGCCGCGAACAGCGCCTGCATCGCTGCCCTCAGCCCGCGCGTAGAGCATCGCAGAAATCAAAACAAAAATGGAAAGTATGTTTAGAATCGTCCCGTATTTGAACGACATAGTGAGTCTCCTGAATCGCTATACAGATGCTAAAAGCAGTCCGTGGCTTACGCCGCCGCGGCATCTTCCGGGAGAAGGGCCATCGTTTCGATTTCAAGATCAGCCTGCCGAAACGCGCCTAATCGGCGCATGATAAACGTACTCTGCGCAACCGGAATCAACTGAAACGGAAGATCGAAGGATGCCCTAAACGCCGGCTGGCGGTGGGCGCGTGTATAGCTTGGGATGCCAGTGGCGGGCGACCGGGCGCGCCTCGACAACCGGCGCGGTCGTCCCCAGTTTAACCAGGACAACCGCTGCCGCCATCACCGCAACCGGCGCTGCCGAATGCATCGCGATGCACAGCGAGCAATGGTCGGCATCGCTCTCCAGGGGGTGCATATGCGCCACCTGGACCAAAACCAGAAGCGCCAGCAGGGACAGGCAAAGAATAGCGACCGCCCCGAAAGCGCGCGGCTTCCGGCGGCCAATTCCGCGAAAATCTGCCTGTAACCCTATCAACAAATCATCACCAGCTTCTAGGATACACAGTATTGGACGCAGTTGCAGCGGCTAGGGTTCCAATTTCCGCCCGATTTCTGGCAATAACCACTCGCCAACACTTCCCCGGTTGCTTCGTCTAGACTATTGAATAATGCTCTATTCCCGCCCAATCCGGTGTTCTTTACGAGCCTTTTCTGGGCTTCTGATGGCTGTTGCCTTATCAAGCGCCGCCAACGCTCAGGCTCCGTTGCCACTTCAGCCAAACCAACACGTGGCGGGGCATCGACTCATACTAAAGGACGGCAGCTATCAGATCGTGCGCAAATACGAGATTGTTGGCGACCGGGTACGTTACATCTCCGCGGAGCGGTCTGGAGAGTGGGAAGAGCTGCCCGTGGCGTTGGTCGATTGGGAGGCGACGCGCAAATGGGAGCAGGATCTGGCCACGGCGCCCGTAGTGGAGCACGAGCTCACCGCGAAGGAAGCCGAGGAGCTCGAAAAGGCAGAGGCCGAGGAGCGCGACGAGCAACGGGCGCGCCACCCAGAAGTCGCCAAAGGCCTCGCACTGCCCGACGCGGACGCCGTCTTTGCCCTGGATACCTATCTAGGCAAGCCGGAACTGGTTGAACTGGCGCCGGTTGACCTGACGGAGAATGGGAAGTACAAACCCGGGCTGAGAATGCTGAATCCGCTCACTGGCGCCAGGGCCAGCATCGTACTCGATGGCGCGCACGCTAAAGTTCATCTACATATTTCCGATCCCGCCATCTATCTGCCGCTCGACGAGCGCAACAACGCCGGGAGATCCATCACTCCAACTCCGGCGGCTAATGTCAGCAACGTTAATAAGGTAGCCGACAGCAAGCGCGGCACGCACTCCCCCGCCTCGAGCTTCACCCTGGTGCGCGTGGAACTACGCGAGACGGAGCGCGTGATCGACAACCTGCACATCAGCCTCACCAAAACAGCCACTCAGGAGAAGAATGTGATCCCGGCCAAGGTGGAGACGCTTGCCGGCAAGCACTGGCTCAAGATCACGCCTAACCAGCGGCTGGCTAATGGCGAATACGCGCTGATAGAAATTCTTTCCGCCGCGGAGGTCAACCAGTCAGTCTGGGATTTCAGAATCGACCCGTACTCGGACGGCAATGAAGGATCGATTGGGCCGATTGAGCAGTAGCTGGTTGGCGCTTGCTGTGGCGAAGATCAGAGGGAATTCTCTGCAGGACTGGCCGTCCAGGCGGACGCTCGCTATTTGCTCGCATGGGGTTCGTGGTATCCCTGGTCCCCAAAAGCGAGGGACCCGGTGCACCCTCAGCATGGTATGAAAAAGTCACTGGGACCGTGCTATCCGCCCGCGCATGGCGATAAAACTGCGATGAACGGGGCACAGCTTCTATGGCTGGTACTGCTCATCGCTCACGTGTTCCATCCAATCGACGGTTTTGCCGTTGAGCTTTTCCTGAATGGCGATGTGGGTCATAGCCGTGGCTGACGCCGCGCCGTGCCAGTGCTTTTCTCCCGGCGCAAACCAGATCACGTCGCCGGGCCGGATCTCCTCGATGGGCCCACCCCAGCGCCGCGCGCGGCCGCAGCCGGAGGTGACGATCAGCGTCTGGCCGAGGGGATGGGTGTGCCAGGCGGTGCGAGCGCCGGGCTCGAAGGTGACGCTGGCGCCGACGACGCGCGCCGGATCGGGGGCATCAAACAACATCTCGACGCGCACCGTGCCGGTGAAGTACTCCGCCGGACCCTTGCCCGAAGGCACGGAACCGATTCGCTTGATCTCCATTTTGAATTTCCTCCTCTGGAATTCTGAACAGGCCGGTCAATTGTCAAAACCGGACAAAAGGCGAGCATGATTCGATACAGCTACAGCGCCTTGCCCATTTCGTAGGCTTGTTTCATGGCGTGGGAGTTGAGGATGTCGCCTATCTGCCATGCGCCCGCGCCATAGACGACGCCTTTTTCTATTGCGCCCGGCAGACAGGAGGTGAATGCGCGGAAGCCATCGATAGTACGCTCCAGGGCTGCCTTGTTGCTGTCTGCCGCGGTCACGATGAAGTAAAACTCCTTGTTGGCGATTTTGGTGTAGCGCGCAACGGTGCGGTCGATTACGGTCTTCATCTGGGCGCACATGGTGTAGAAGTAGACGGGCGTGGCCATGACGATGACGTCCGCCGCCGTCATGCTGTTGAGAATCTCCTCCATGTCGTCCTTCTGCGCGCATTTCCCATTGCCCCGGCAGGCATAACAACCGGTGCAGTAGTTGATTTTCATTTCCGCCAGCACGACTTTTTCAACGTGGTGGCTGGCCTCGATTGCGCCTTCCATGAAGCGGTCGCACAAAGCGTTCGAGTTGCCCTTCTTTCTGGGACTCGAGGAAAGAATCAGGACTCGCTTGCTCATTTTTCTGCCTCCAGTTCAGCGGCTGGTCATCTTATCGAGAGCTTCCGGGTAGCGCGCGCCCTGCACGGTGATCTTGGCGAGGATGCTGTTGATTTCGCGGAGATCATCCGGGCTAAGTTGCAGGGCAAGGGCTGCGATATTTTCCTCAAGGCGCTCCAGCCTGGTTGTGCCTGGAATGGGAACGATCCACGGCTTCTGAGCGAGCAGCCAGGCGAGCGCAACCTGCGCGGGGGTCGCGTTCTTCTTCTTTGCGAAAGCATCAATCGCATCCACCAGCACACGGTTTGCCTTGCGGTTTTCCGGCGAAAAGCGAGGAAAACTTCCGCGATTGTCTTCTTTGTCGAACTGGGTGTTCTCAGTAATCGTCCCCGTCAGAAAGCCCCTGCCAAGAGGGCTGAAGGGAACCAGGCCAATCCCCAGTTCATCGAGCGTGGGCAGCAATTCTTCTTCCGGGCTCCGCCACCAAAGCGAATACTCGCTTTGCAGCGCGGTAACGGGCTGGATGGCGTGGGCGCGGCGGATGGTCTTCGGTCCCGCCTCGGACAGGCCAAAGTGTTTTACTTTGCCTTGCTGAATCAGATACTTCACCGTTCCGGCCACATCTTCGATGGGCACCTCTGGGTCAACGCGATGCTGATAGAGCAGATCGATGGCGTCGATGCGCAATCTCTTCAAAGATCCATCCACCGTCTGCCGGATGTACTCCGGCCGGCTGTTCAGACCTGTTGGATGCGGATCTTTATCGTCTTTGAAATGGAAGCCAAACTTGGTCGCGATGATTACCAGGTCGCGCAATGGCGCAAGAGCTTCGCCCACGAGTTCCTCATTCAGGAATGGGCCGTAAACTTGCGCCGTATCGAAAAATGTGATGCCGCGATCCACCGCACCCCGAATTACCGCGATCATCTCTTCCTTTGTCCCTGCTACCGGACCGTGGCCGCGCGTCATTCGCATGCAGCCCAGGCCCAGGGCAGAAACCTCAAGTCCACTTTTTCCCAATTTGCGTTTTTGCATTGTGTCTCCTTTGTGAATGAAATAACAGCCAGCCTATCGCTAGCGGCCTGTCATTTTGAGCGCAGCTTCAGGCAGGCGGGCTCCTTCGAGTTTCAGAGTGGAAGCAGCTTTGCCGATCTGCTTAAGGTCGTTCACGGTCAGAGTGACATTTACCGCGCCGAGATTTTCCTCGAGCCGATGCAGCTTGGTGGTTCCTGGGATCGGTGCAATCCATGGTTTCTGAGCCAGCAGCCAGGCAAGCGCGACCTGCGCCGGCGTCGCGCGCTTGCGCTGCGCGACGGCCTTGACCAGATCGACCAGAACCATATTGGCCTTGCGCGCCTCGGGCGAAAAGCGCGGCACGAAGTTGCGGAAGTCGGTGGGATCGAACTTCGTATTTTCGTCGATCTTGCCGGTGAGGAAGCCTGCGCCGAGCGGGCTGAAGGGCACGAAGCCGATGCCAAGCTCCTCCAGGGCCGGCAGAAGCTCGGCCTCCGGGCCGCGCCAGAAAAGCGAGTACTCGCTCTGCACCGCGGTGACCGGCTGGACTGCATGCGCACGGCGAATGGTCTGAACCCCGGCCTCAGACAAGCCGAAGTGTTTGACTTTGCCCTCGGCGATCAACTCCTTGACCGCTCCGGCAACGTCCTCAATCGGCACATCTGGATCAACACGATGCTGATAGAAGAGATCGATGAAATCGGTCCGCAAACGCTTCAGGCAAGCGTTCGCAACTCGCTTGATATGCTCAGGGCGGCTATTGGTCCCGCCAGTGCGCGCACCCGTCTCCAGATCGATGTCGAAGCCAAACTTGGTGGCAATCGTAACTTTGTCGCGGATCGGCTGGAGCGCCTCGCCCACCAGCTCTTCGTTGGCGAAGGGCCCATAGGCTTCGGCGGTATCGAAATGGGTAACGCCACGGTCAAAGGCGGAACGAATCAACTTGATCATTTCGCCCTTATCGCCTGCCGGGCCATACGCCGAGCTCATACCCATGCAGCCGAGGCCGAGCGCCGATACTTCCAGATTGCTATTGCCCAACATTCGATTTTTCATAATTCTCCTCCACTTTCTTCAGCGGAATTTACGAGCGGATTAGATTTGTCACAACATCAACTTGAGGTGACGACCAGTCATTTCGGGGCTAGATCGCCAAACCAATACGCAGCCGTGACACCACCATCCATCAGGAAGTCACTCCCGGTGATGAACGCGCCATCTGGTCCCATTAAGAGCGCTCCAACGGTTCCGACCTCGTCCGGCGTGCCGGCTCGCTTGGCCGCTGAAACTTCAATCATGCGCCGATAGCCGGGGCCACGCGGTCCCTTCAGTTCGTCATTGGCAAGAGGAGTGATGATGATGCCGGGGCTGATTGTGTTGACGCGCGCGCCGCGCTTACCCCATCGCACTGCTTCAGCCATCACGCGCAGCGAATTCCCACGCTTCGAGATCTGGTAAGCGTGAAGAGAGTCTTTGATCTGATCCGGCTGAAGCATGGGCAGCGAGAGCAGCTCTTCCACCGGCGTGATAGCGAGCATGGCGTTTTGTTCCGCGGAGAGGGGCGGCAGCCGGTGACCGGACTGGGACGCGATCACGACGCCAGCGCCCCCGCGCGCGATGACGTTACCGAATTCCTCAAGTACAAGCGCGGTGCCGTAAAGATCGACTTTGAGAATTGTCTCCGGCGATGCCTGTGAAGGAGAAACGCCCGCCGCATGGATTACACCGAAGACTTCACCAAGTTTTGTGGCGGCCTCAACGAGAGCATGAACCGAGGCGCGCGATGAAACATCGGCTGTCGCCGTGGTGACGGTGAACCCGGCATCGATGAGCGTTTTAGCGGCAGCATCAGCGTTTTCCTGCCGTATGTCGGCCAATAAAACATGTTTGCCCGCGCTGACCCGCCGCACAATCGCCTGACCAATTGATCCTGCGCCAATTACAACGATCACTTGTTTCATGCTCATCCTCCCAACACCTGATTCATGCTGTTTCTGATTCGATAAAGCTGTTGGTCCTCTTCTGGTCTCGTGGTTACTGTTTGCCTTCTTCAAAGACTTTCTTTGCAATGCCGATTGCGGACATGGCGCTCGGCCATCCGGAGTAGAAGGCCATGTGCGTGATGAGTTCTACAATTTCTTCTTGCGTCAGGCCGTTCTCGACGCCTCGTTTCAGGTGGAAGGGAAGTTGTTCTGAAGCCCGAAGCGCGATCAGAGCGGTGATGGTGGCCAGGCTGCGATCGCGCTTGGAAAGCGCGCTTCTTTCCCAGACATCCCCAAATAAAACATCATCGGTGAGGCTCACCAGTTTGGAAGAAAAACCGCCAAAGGCTTTTTCCAACGCGGAGGGATTTGGATTGTTTGTCATCATGGCTCCTTTTACTCCGATTTGAGAGAAGCCATGTCGATGGAGAAGCGATACTTGACATCGGACTTCAACAACCGCTCATAAGCCTCGTTGACCTTCTGGATGGGAACGACCTCGACGTCGGAGGTGATGTTGTGCTTTCCGCAGAAGTCGAGCATCTCCTGGGTCTCCGCGATGCCGCCGATGAGGGAACCGGAGAGGCTGCGGCGTCCGAAGAGCAGGCCGAAGGCGTTGACGGCGTGCGGCTTCTCCGGAGCGCCGACTACGGTGAGGTTGCCTTCGATGCGCAGCAGGTTGATGTAGGCGTTGATGTCGTGCGCGGCGGAGACGGCGTCGAGGATGAAGTCGAAGCTGCCGGCGTGTTTTTGCATCTCGCTGGCATTGCGCGAGAGGACGACCTCATCGGCTCCGAGGCGCAGCGCGTCTTCCTTCTTGCTCTCCGAAGTGGTGAAGACAACGGTGTGCGCGCCGAAGGCATGAGCGAATTTGACGCCCATGTGGCCCAGCCCGCCGATACCGACGACGCCCACCTTCTTGCCCTTGGTGACGCCCCAGTGGCGCAGGGGCGAGTAGGTGGTGATTCCGGCGCAAAGCAGAGGCGCGGTTCCGGCGAGGTCGAGGTTGGCGGGCACGCGCAGGACGAAGCGCTCAGTGACGACGATGCTCTCCGAATAGCCGCCGTAGGTGACTCCGCCCAGGTGCTTGTCGGGCGAGTTGTAAGTGAAGACCCCATTGGGGCAGAACTGTTCGAGGTTGGCCTTGCAGGCGGGGCAGACGCCGTCGGAGTCTACAAGGCAACCCACGGCGGCAAGGTCGCCGGGCTTGAACCTGGTGACCGCGGAGCCAACTTTGGTGACGCGGCCGACGATTTCATGGCCGGGAACGCAGGGGTAGGTAGTGGACATGGTGGCGCTCCACTCGTTGCGCACCGTGTGCAGATCGGAGTGGCAGATGCCGCAGAAGAGGATTTCAATCTGGACGTCGGTTTCAGTTGGATCGCGACGCACGATTTTGGCGGAAGCAAGCCGCGCTGTTGCGCTGGCAGCGGAATATGCTTTGGCGTTGTACATGAAATAACCTCCTGGGATTTTGACCGATGCTGGAGAGGCGTGGCGGGGAGTTGCTCAGCGCGGCCTCTCTGTCAACAGAATAGGCCCGGACTTACTTCGAGCGGTATCCCGATCCTTCCTTTTGATTGCCTAATTCTGTCGAGAGATGCTATTTGTGTACATTGAAGGCCAGAAGAGCGGTAGGCTGAATATAGAGGAGCTATTGGAGAACCAAATGCTGAAAAAGAAGGATACGGGAGTGGACTCGCGGGCGGAAGTAGAGAAGATTCGGCAGGAACTGGCGCGCAGGATCGCCGCGCACGTTCACGTGGAGGGCCCTATTGATACTGATGTGCCCGGCCTGCGGCTCTCGCGAAGAACCGCGCCTTCAGAGTTCCTTTGCAGCACCTACGAGCCTGAGCTGGTGGTCTTTGCGCAGGGAGAAAAGCGTATTACTGCCGGAGGCACGACTCACATCTGCGATGGAGCCACATTCCTGCTGACCTCGATCGATTTGCCGGTGGAGAGCCAGATTGTCAAGGCCTCGAGGAGCGAACCATACCTGGCCCTGGTTCTCAAGCTGGAGATGCCCGTGGTGCGGGAGATCCTCAGCCGGGAGGAGTTTCACGCGCCCGAGGTTACCTTCGGAGTCCGCGGCATGGCTGTCGGCAAGAGCCCGGTCGAGTTGCTGAGCGCCTGCTGCCGTCTGCTGGAGCTTTTAGATAAGCCCGGAGACATTCCCTTTCTCGGCCACCTGATTCAGCGCGAGATCTTCTACAGGGTGCTGCGCTCGCCGCTGGGCAAGCATCTGCGCGCCATCGCCACGCTGGGCGAACAGAGCAATCGCACCGCCAAAGCCGTTGCCTGGCTGAAAGAAAACTACGCCAAGCCCCTGCGCGTGGAGGAGCTTGCCTCGGTTGCGCGGATGGGCGTCTCCACGCTGCATCATCACTTCCGCTCCATGACCGCGATGAGCCCTCTGCAGTACCAGAAGCGGCTGCGCCTGCACACAGCGCGCTCGCGCATGCTCACCAACGGCCTGGATGCGGCCAGCGCCGCCTTCGAGGTGGGCTACGAAAGCCCCAGTCAGTTCAGCAGGGAGTACCGACGGTTCTTCGGCCAGCCGCCGAAGCGCGACATCCAGGCCTGCCTGCTGACCGGCGCGGCCAGCGAGCGTGATTCGCTGTAAGATAGATTTCCCGGTGCGCAGCGGGTCAATGGAGGCTGTTTTTTTGCGCCCGTTGCGGAAGCATTGTGCAAGCCGAGGAGGCGGCAGGCTTTACACTCGAATTTATGGAGATGGGCAAAGCGAGCAAGACGGCATTGGGCGTGGCGATACGGCGGGCGGCGCACCAGTTGGTGGACGCGCCCCCGGTGCTGGACGATCCGATTGCGGTGCGGCTGATTGGCGAGGGCTACAGAGGAAAGATGGGGCGCGCCTCGCACCCGGTGGGAAGGGATTTGCGCGCCTTCATGGCGGCGCGGAGCCGGTATGCGGAGGACCGGCTGACGGAGGCCGTGGAGCGGGGCGTGAGGCAGTACGTGGTGCTGGGAGCGGGGCTGGATACATTTGCTTATCGCAATCCGCACAGCGGGCTGCGGGTTTTTGAGGTGGATATACCGGCCACGCAAGAGTGGAAGCGGGCGCTGCTGGAGAAGGCGGGGATTGCGCGGCCGGAGGGTCTGAGGTTTGTGCCGCTGGACTTTGAACACCAGACGCTGACGGAGGGGCTCAAGGAGGCGGGATTTGACCGGCAAGCTGCGGCGTTTTTTGGGTGGCTGGGGGTGGTTCCGTACCTGACGCTCGCGGCCTTTCAGGCGACATTGGGGGTGATTGCGCAATTGCCGGCGGGGAGCGGAGTGAGCTTTGATTACGCGGTGAGGCCGGAGAGCTTGAGCGTGGCGGGCAGGAAGGCATTCGACGCTCTGGCGGGGCGAGTAGCCGCGGCCGGAGAGCCGTTTCAACTGTTTTTTACGCCGGAGGAGATGGAGGGGGAGTTGCGCTGCGCGGGATTTGGGCAAATGGAGCAGTTGGATTCCGACGGTCTGAATGAACTTTATTTCAAGGACCGGGAGGATGGGCTGAAGCTGTCGGCGGTGAAGCTGGGGAGGGTGGCGACGGCGTGGGTGTAGGAGAACAGTGAAAT
>Ga0326727_10005014_pt1 | contig 38539 bp, 32 predicted proteins | sample MB2enrmetagenome_FD_207643 | JGI IMG/M metagenome (GOLD analysis project Ga0326727, IMG submission 207643) | Lab enriched peat soil microbial communities from McLean, Ithaca, NY, United States - MB29MY | ecosystem: Environmental > Terrestrial > Soil > Wetlands > Peat | place: USA: New York...
GGCGTCCGACCTGCTGTACTCGGCCGCTCTGTTCGGCCTGCACGCATGGCTCAGCCGCACGGTGGCGCGCTCCGAACGCGTAACCGCATAAGGACGAGGAAATGCCTCTTGTGACATGGCGCTGATCGCGGTTTCGGGGCATCCGGGGTGCCGTTTTGAGGAGTTGGCGCGCATCAGTGCGCTGCGGCTGGGGTTCGAGTTGCTGACTCAATCCCGCCTCCGGACGCTCACCGAAGAGGAGTTCGGCGCGGACGCGCGCATCCCGGATAAGGCTTATCCCAGCCTGGCAACCTCGATTCTGGCGCGGCTGGCCACCCAGCACCACTTGGTCTACTGCGCCGTCGGCGGCGAGGTGCAGGCGCGCCACTTTCCGGGCATGTTGCGAGTCCACGTGGTGGCCCCGGAGAACATCCGCATCGGCAATCTCATGTTCGATAACCGCCTGGAGCGCGCCGCCGCCCGCCATTTGCTGTTGGAACTGGAAGCCGCCGACCGCGCCGACCGCAAAGCCAAGTTCGGGAAAACCAAAGCCACCGCCGATCTGTTCGACCTGGTACTGAACGCCGAATCGCTCACCAGCGAGCAGATGGCCGAACTGATCGAAACCGCCGTGGTTTCGGGCGGGCTCAAGGAGCGCGGCTATCTTTCGGCCGAGGCGGCCGCCCAACTCCAGTTTCAGATGCGCCTCAAGCTGGCGCACTACGGCATCGTTCCCACCGGCAGCATTACGCTGCGCAAGAAGATGTTCGCCCATCAGAGCGAGGAGATATTCGCCAACCTCCTGGATTTCTACCGCATCGCCTGGGAGTACGAGCCGCGCAGCTTTCCCATTCAGTGGGACCGCGACGGGAGTGTTCTGGAATCGTTTACGCCCGATTTTTACCTGCCGGAAATGGACCTCTACGTGGAGCTGACCACCATGAAGCAGTCGCACGTGACCAAGAAGAACCGCAAGGTGCGGCTCCTGCGGGAACTTTACCCAAACTTCAATATCCAGGTCTTCTATCAGAGAGATTTTGAAAACCTGATTTTCAAGTACGGCTTAGCCGAACGGCAGGTGCGGGTATGAGCACCGCCTTGCTCCCCGGATTGGAACGGATTCTCTTTACCGAGGAGCAGATCGACCAGCGCATCCGTGAAGTGGGCGCCGAAATCTCCCGCCACTACCAGGGAAAGGTAGTGAAGCTCATCGGCGTGCTGAAGGGGTCCGTGTTTTTCCTGACGGCCCTGGCGCGTCACATCGAAGTCCCGGTGAAGATCGATTTTCTGGGCATCTCCAGCTTTTCCAACAAGAACGGCGCGCCCGGCGTGGTGCGCATCGCCAAGGACCTGGACGACAGCATCGAGGGCGAAGACGTGCTGCTGGTGGAGGACATTGTCGATACCGGTTTCACCCTGCGCTACCTGCTGCAAACGCTGGCCGGCCGCGCCCCCAACTCGCTGGCGGTCTGCACATTCCTGGACCGCAACTCGCGCCGCATCGTGCAGGTGCCGGTGGACTACCGCTGCTTTGAGATCCCCGACCGCTTCGTGGTGGGATTCGGGCTCGATTACAACCAGCTCTATCGCAACCTGAGTTACGTGGCCGTCATGAAACCGGAGAAGAGCGCATAGGGCAGAGAATCAGGCCGGGCATGCCTCGACCGCATTCTCCCCCGCGGCCAGGAAAGAAATCACGCGGTCACGGCACTAGCGGGGCGTGAGTAGCCGTTACGGCTGAGGTTATAGTCGATCAGCGCGGCGAGTTCGTTGCCAGGCACGACCTACCGACTTGAGGTTCTACGGTTCCTATGCCCCTGACTTCCGGCGGTGAAACTCGCAACAGAGCGCGCTGAGGGGCTAGCGCTTCGCCCTGTGAAGGACCATGGGCTCGGGAGTTTGCGTGCCCCGTCCTCCGCCAACGCCTCGCGACGGGTCTGTACCGTCCGGCGGTGGGCCGATAGCCGGACGCGGTCCGGCAGGCTCGGCCGGAGCGCCGCGTCCTCCCCGGCCGCCCATGAAGGCGCCGCCAATCCGCTGAATCTCGATCGCGTCTCCCGTCAGGGTTCCCAGGTAAGTAACGTTGGCGGCGCTGAAGGAGATGTTGGCGCCATCCACGTTTCCACCCTCGATCGCCATGGGCGTGTCGCCGCCAGCGCCGCCACCCTCGACGGTTCCAGTGAGGGCATTGCCATTCTGCCGAAAAGTGAAGACCTGGCTGGCTCTGCCGGCGGTTCGCCACAGGCCCGTGATGCCCTCGCCCGCCGGGACCGCGCGTTCCCAAACGGGCGCTTGGGGACGGAGCTTCACGGCTTTTGCGGAGATGGTGACGCTGGCCGGGGTCAATCCGGGCGAGCTGGCCTCCACGGTGATGGTCCCCGCCGCCTTGGTGGATTGCACCAGGGCCATACAGAGGCCGGAAAATGCTTTGCGCGAGGTGCCCGTGTCGGATTCGTGGCTGGTCGGGTCGCCATTGCCGACGCCGATCACGCGGCCCGAGCCGGAAACGCGGAAGGTCACCTGGTTATCGGCTATCGCCACGTAGCGGTCATGCGAGTCCTTCACCTCGACGGCGAACATCGCTACGTCCTCGCCATCGGCGGAAATCTCATTGCGGTCGGCTGTGAGCGCGAGTTTCGCCGCCGGTCCGGTGGTCTCGCGCCTGGTGGTGATGACCTGCTTGCCGTCTTTGAAACCGCGCGCCTCAATGGCGCCGGGAGCGTATTTGACGTTCCACGCCAAGTGCGAATCCTTCTTCAAATCCTTGGCGCCGAGGCTCTGGCCGTTGAGGAACAACTCCACCCGGTCCAGGTTGGAGTAGACCCAGACCGCGATTTCCTTGCCCTCAAACCCCGGCCAGTCCCAGTGCGGGAACAGGTGCAGCACCGGCTTCGAACCCCACCACGCCTGGAAGTAGAAGAAGCTGTCCTTGGGAAAACCGCACATATCGATGATGCCGTACTGCGAGCTGATGTTGGGCCACTGGTAGGGCGAAGGCTCGCCGCGGTAGTCGAAACCGGTCCAGATGAACCCGCCGGCGAGCCACGGGCGCGCGTTGCAGAAGCTCCACCAACCCTCGCAGGAGGCGCGTCCGGTGGTGGTGTAGGGGTCGTAGGAACCGACGTACCCGTGCTCGGGGTCCATGGTGTAGATGCCGCGCGTGGCCACCGCGCTGACCTGCTCCGTGCCCATCACGGGGACCTTCGGATTGGCTTTGTGGAACGCATCGGCGGCTGGGTCGGCGTAGTTATAGCCCTGCACGTCGCAGGCGGCGAACCCGAACTTGCCCATGTCACGGCCGCCGTTGGGCGCCATGGAAACCGGCCGCGAGCCGTCGTGTTTGGTCGACAGGGCTTTCATCGATGTCAGGATGAGCAAGCCCCGGTCGGTGGACGCCGTGCCTTCTTCATTGCCCATCGACCACATGAAGACGCTGGGATGGTTGCGGTCGCGCCGGACCAGATTCTCGAACTGGGAGAGGCCTTCGGGGTTCGAGGACATCATGCGGGTTTCATCGAACACCAACATGCCCAACTTGTCGGCGGCGTTCAGCAGCTCCGGTGTAGGCGGATTGTGCGAGGTGCGCAGGGCGTTGCAGCCCATCTCCTGTAGCTTTCGAATGCGGAAGTACTGCACCGCGTCCGGTAGCGCCGCGCCTACGCCGGCATGGTCCTGGTGATTGCAGGTGCCCTTGAGCTTGACGGATTTGCCATTCAGGAAGAAGCCCTTCTCGGCATCGAACGCGCAGGTGCGGATGCCGAAGGGCGTCTCGTAGCGATCGGTGACGGCGCCGCCCGCTTCGACCTCGGTCACCAGCTTGTACAGGTTGCGCTGCTCAAGCGACCACAGCGCGGGAGCCTTCACCACCACCTGCTGTTCGTAGACGCGCTCTCCGCCCTCGATAATGGACGCCGGCAGGGTGGCCGCTTTCCCCACCGGCTTGCCGGCGGCGTCGAGAATGGTCGAGGTGACGCGCGTGCCCTGCGCGCCCTTGCCGTGGTTCTCCACCTCCGTGCGAATCCGGACCGTAGCTTCGCCGGGGCGCACCTCGGCGCGCGCGAACGTGCCCCACTTCTTCACGTGCACCGGGTTGGTCTTCCCCAGCCAGACGTGGCGGTAAATGCCGGCGCCCTCGTAAAACCAGCCGTCGCTCTGGGTGGCGTCGGCGCGGACCAGCAGCACGTTCTTCGCGCCGGGAGATGCGAAATCGGTAACGTCGAAGCTGAACGGATCATAGCCGCCGATGTGACGGCCGATGTAGAAACCGTTGAAGACGACCATCGCCTCGCGATACACGCCGTCGAACTCGAGGGTGATGCGCTTACCTGCATCGGAGGGCGGAAGTTCGAAAATGCGGCGATACCAGCCGATGGAAGTAGCGGGGTAGGTCCGCCCCAGTGGATAGAAACCCTTGCTGGAGAGTGCGGGATCGTTTTGGAAAGGCAATTCGATGGCCCAGTCGTGAGGCAGATCGACGGGCTTCCAATCGTTGTCGTCGAAGAGCAGGGTGGCTACCGGGCCAATATTCCCGGTCTTGGAGAAGTTACCCCTGAAATTGAGGTCCTGCGCGGCGTCGGCGGCGTGACCCAAGCGGAAGCGCCAGCCGAAATCGAGCAGGAGGCGTTCCCGGCCGGACGCCGCAGCCGCGGTGGCAGGCGGCGCGGTCCGGTCCTGGGCTTCCTCGGCCGCCGCCGCAACCGCGAGCGGCGCGGCCAGACTGGTCTTAAACATATCCCTGCGCGTCAAGTCCTTCATGCCGATCTCCAATCGCACAGCATAGCACCTCTCCGTCAGGGAGCGCTTGGCCTAGCCTAAGTGACATTGGTCAGTAAGTCAAAGAGCGTTGTACTTACTCGACAGGGTAGATGGAGTATAATTTCTTACATGCGTCTTCGATTCATGTTCGCTGTTGGGCTGAGTGCCGGCATCATTGGTCTCACCGGTGTGGTGGTGGCGCAGAACCGCATGAGCTTTTCGCGGGTGGCGCCGGACGGCGGCCACATCGGACTCGGCCTGGCGCTTCGTAAGCTGAGCGTCTCCGGGACCTTCATGCAGTGCCCGGCGCACCCCGACGATGAGACCAATGCGCTGTTCGCCATGTTCGGGCTCGGCATGGGCCTGCGCGCGATCGACCTGCAAAATAATCGCGGCGAGGGCGGGCAGAACGAAATCGGTCCGGAGTTGTTTGGGGACATGGGGGTGCTGCGCACGTCCGAGCTGCTGGCGGCGCACCGCCTGGACGGCGCCGAGCAGTATTTCACGCGCGCCATCGACTACGGCTACTCGTTCGACCCGGAGGAAGTGATCGGGAAGTGGGGCCGGAAGGAAATTGTCGGCGACTACGTCCGGCTGTTCCGCATATTGCGCCCCGACGTGGTGATCACGATGAACATCCAGGGCCGCGGCGGGGACCGGGCTCACGAAGCGACCACCGTTCTGGTCAATGAAGGATTCCGCGCGGCCGGCGATCCCGCCATGTACCCCGAGCAGATCCGGGAAGGGCTGCGGCCCTGGCAGGGGAGGAAGCTGTACTTCGCGGGCGGCTTCGCCGGAGGTGCCGGTGTCGGCGGGAGAGGCGCCCCAACCGCGGTGAAGCTCACGTCAGTCAGCACGGGGGTGTATGACCCGCTGCTGGGGCGCACTTACGCGGAGATCGGCAGCGATGCGCGCGGTAGTCACAAGTGTCAAGGAATGGGTGGACTGGGGATGCTGCCGGGAATGGCCGGTGGGCGTGGCGGCCGCGGCGGCGGAGGCGGTTATCAGCTCAGGTACACCAGCATCTCCGGACAGGCGGCGAAAGACGAGACGTCGCTGTTCGATGGCGTGGATACGAGCCTCGCGGCGGTGGCGCAGTTTGCCGGGCCTAAGCCGCCCGAGGCGCTGACAGCCGGGCTTGAGGCCATCGTCAACGATGCCAAGCGCGCCCAGATCGCGTTCGAGGCCGGCAACGACGCCGGCATCGCCGCGCCCATCGAGGACGGTCTTGCCAGGTTGCGGGCGCTGCGCGCGCGGCTGGGCTCGCTGGGGCTGAGCGACCAGGCGCGGTACGAGATCGACTTCCGCCTCGGGAACAAGGAACACGATTATGAGGAGGCCGTTTTGGCCGCGCACTACCTGACCTTCGACGCGCTGGCCGACGACGGGCTGGTGATCGCCGGGCAGCCGGTGAGGCTGTCGATTGTGGCTGTGAACCGGGGCGCGGTGGACGTGAGCGTGACCGGCGCGACGATTGCCGGTTTCGACACGCCGGGCCAATGCCAGCCGGAGTCAGTGAAGCAGGACGGCGTTTACTCTTGCACCGTGGAGGCGCACATCCCCAAGAGCGCAAAGCCGACGACGCCCTACTTCCACGACGATTACTGGAAGCACCCGGCGAACGCGGCGATCAACATCTTCGACGCGGGCGCGCCCTTCGGCGTCCCGTTCGCACCGACGCCGTTTCGGGTCGCGTTCCATGTGAAGGCTGGGGATGTCGAAGTCACTAAAGATGTGCCGGTCGAATTCCGCTACGTGAAGGACCTTTACTTCGGCGACAAACGAATGGAAGTGAACGTGGTGCCGGCTTTTTCGGTGAGGGTAACGCCGGAGCTGGCGGTGATTCCGGTGGCTGACGGAGGAGCCGCGAAACCCGTGGAGCGCGAGATCCACGTCGCGGTGACGAACGGCACCAAGGGCGCGGCGCAGGCCAGCGTGGCGCTGGAACTGCCTTCGGGATGGAAGGCCGCACCCGCAAGCGTGCCACTGAGCTTCGGGCACGAGGACGAGGCGCTCTCGGCCCGTTTCCAAATCACGGCGCCGCCGCAGGTGAAGGCCGGCGAATACACGCTGCGCGCGGTAGTGACATCGGCGGCTACCGGGGACGAGAAGTTCGCCAACGGATACCAGGAAATCGAGTATCCGCACGTGGAGCGCCGGCAGGTGATCAAGCCAGCCGAGACGGCGCTCAAAGTCATTGACGTGAAGGTGGCGCCCAACCTCAACGTGGGCTACATTGTGGGCGTCGGCGACCAGGTGCCGCCGGCGATCGAGCAGTTGGGCGCGAAGCTGGCCTTCATCGACCAGGATGAATTGGCCTGGGGCGACCTGTCGAAGCACGACGCGATTGTGACCGGCGTGCGGGCGTACGAGCGGCGCGCCGATTTGCGCGCCTACAATCGCCGCCTGCTGGATTACGTGGAGCGCGGCGGAACGGTCATTGTTCAATACAACAAGATGGAATTCAACCAGGCGCAATACGGCCCGTACCCGGCGAAGGTCAGCGGCAACCGCGTGTGCGATGAGACGGTGCCGGTCAAAGTACTGGCGCCGGCTAACCCGGTGTTCAACTACCCGAACAAGATCGGCCCGGCGGCCTGGGCCGGATGGGTGCAGGAGCGCGGCCTCTACTTTTTGGGAGACAAGGACGCTAAGTACACCGACTTAGTGTCCATGACAGACTCATTCAAAGACAACCCGGGAGAGAAGCTCGGGGCATTAGTGGAAGGGCGGTATGGTAAGGGCCGGTGGATCTATCTGGGCCTCGGGTTATGGCGTCAACTACCGGCGGGAACGGACGGCGCGTACCAGTTACTGGCTAACCTGATCAGTTTGCCGAGGGCGGGGACCCGGTGAAGCGAAAGCAGCGGCTGGAAGGCGATTCTCCCTGTTGCGGATTTGCGCCCGGTGTCGGCACAATTAGCTGCCGAGCCGGGGCACTCACTGGAGATCACGTCCACCTTCTTTGAAGCTCCAACGTCCGCCTTCTTTGAAGCTCCACAGATTTGAGATCTCCGGAAAGCCGTGGGACGCCCCCGGATGGCAATCATAGATCTCCAGCAAGACAATCTCGCCTGCGCCACCCCACGCGTGCGGCTGGAAATCCAGGCTGGCACACCCACAATCGCATCCTTTTACGACACGCAACTCTTCGACTGGGTGGATTCGGCAGGCTGTTACGTCCCCAACCGGCGCGTGGTCGAGAAGCCACCGAACCACGGCTGCTTCATTCGGCGCGATCGCTCGGTCCATGCTTCGGGTCTCCTAATTCCATTATGGCCGGAGAATAGCGGAGGTCGTGTGCGCTTTGTTTCTCTTGAAACCGGTTTCCGCCCGAAGCCGCCGGGGAAGATCGGAACCGGTGCCGCAGCGATATCTGCCAACATCATATGGCCATGCATGGGGTCTGCGACCGCTTCCGATGCGCCACATGGTCGTTCAAGTCACCACTCCGTGCTTGTGCCCCGGGGCTCCGCCGGTAGTCGGAGGTTAACAAAAAGGGCCCGCTTCCCGCACGAGAATGCAGAAGCTTCAAGAGACGTGCAATGCCGGAGCGTTGCTTCTGTCGCGATGCGGCCTGACCACAATCTCTACGTCCTGATTGAGCGCCACTAGAAAACGCAGAAGACGCTCCACGGAGAACTGGCGGAAGTCTCCGCGCAGCATCTTGGATACATCGGGCTGGCGGATGCCCAATAGATCGGCCGCCTCCACCTGTTTCAAACGCCGTTTCTTGATGATCCCGTCGATTCTAAACACAAGCTGCGATTTGACCAGATGTTCTTCCGGATTCGGCACGCCGATATCCTGGAACACATTGCCGCTTCCGGTTTCATATCTCTTTCCGTTCATCGCTCCTTCTCCTTTGCAATCTGTTCGGCTTCGCGCAGCCGCTGCTGAATCAGTTCGATGTCCCGGCGCGGGGTCTCGGCTCCGGTCTTCGATTTCTTCTGAAAAACGTGAAGAACGTATACCGCCCCGGCGAGGCGCACAGTGTATGGCGCGCGAAAGGTATCGCCGCGGAAGTCCTCGATCACTTCCAGCACGCCTGCCCCGCCAAAGCCGCTCAGTGGCTTCGAGTCGCGGTGTTTGCCGCCGCGCTGGGCTACGTATAAGGCATAGCCCATGCGATCCTGTGCGGGTTCGGGAAAGTCGCGCAGATCTTCGCGGCTTGATCCGACCCAAATCAACGGTTTCAAAAGCGGCCCTTCGCTCATTGCCAAAGACCAATATAGTGATTTCACTATATCATATCGAGGCACGGTCCGCGCCCGCTCATGGGGGCCGGGCCGGATTGATGGCAAAACCGCTAAGCGTCTGTCAGGAAATAACCGGTCCAAATCGCCGGCAACCACTCTCTAACGTTCGCGGCTCTGAAAGCGCATCGGAGCCGCGAACGTTAGAGAGCGGTTGACACGGTTGTTTCGTGAAAGGCCCTAAGTCGGCATTTTCACACTTCGCTCGTTCCGTTTCACTTGGTGGTGCACCCCAAGTGCCAAATATGGCTTCCCAATCGCGGCTCGTTTGCCTTTATTATGTACGACAGCCAGCAAAAAAGCGAGAGAAGAGATTTTAAGTTGGATTTATCGTAGAGTAACCGGTTCAGTTAACTCGCCTCTCTCAGATGCTGGCCGAGAACAGGCGCGCGTGATGGCCGCCCGGGTGGCCCCCTGGCACGCCGATTCTGGCGGCCCCTAATCGGGATATCGCGATTCCTGGGGCGTGATCGAGACAACCAGGAGCTAATTCGCTCCCAGCCCACGCGGGCGCAGGCCGAGCAGGGCCGCGCAGGCTAGCAGCGCTGCCAGCGTGATCATCGCCCATACCCCTAGGGCCGGCACGGTGAACGTCCCCGGCGCGACCAAACCCGCGATCTTTGTGACGGTGCCATTGTCATAGTTCGTCACGTACAGGTTGCCCTGCTTGTCCATGACCCCAAACGCCGGCGCGTTCAGAGAATTGCTCACCCAAGCCGCCCCGGCCGCTCCGCCCGTAACGGCTCCGCCAGAAGAGAGGAACCTGGTGATGGTGTTGTTGCCGAAATTCATGACATAGAGGTTCTGCGCGCCGTCCAGCACCAGACCGATGGGTCCGTTTAAACCGGTGGCGAAGGCAGCGCCTGCCGCGCCTCCCGTCACCGCGCCGCCCACCGAGGCGAACTTGGTGATGGTGGTGAGGTTGTAATTCGCAACGTACAGGTTCTGCGCGCTATCAAGAACCATGTCGTAGGGGATACTTAAGCCAGTGGCGAAGGCAGCGCCTGCCGCGCCTCCGGTTACCGCGCCGCCCACCGAGGCGAACTTGGTGATGGTGGTGATTCCCCCGTTCGAGACGTACAGGTTCTGCGCATTGTCGAGAACCAGACTGGAGGGCCAACTTAGTCCGGTGGCGAAGACAGCGCCCGCGCCTGCCGTCACCACGCCGCCCGACGAGGCGAACTTGGTGATGGTGCCTGCATACCAATTCGCCACGTACAGATTCTGAGAGCTGTCGAGAACCATGCCGAGGGGTGCGGACGTGGTGACAAACGCAGCGCCCGCCGCACCGCCCGTTATCACGCCGCCCGACGCGGCGAACTTGTAAATGTTCCCGGCGTTATAGTCCGAGACGTAGAGATTGTTTGCGTTGTCGATGACGATGCCCCAGGGTTCACTCATGCCCGTGCAGAAATTGGCTGTGACCACCTGGGCGCGCAGCAAAGTAGCCATGATGCAAAGGGCAGCCGCGAGAATCAACCGAACAGCAACGGCCCGCATTGTCGTTTCACGTCCTTTCCACAGGAAGTCCACGGAGCGCATGAGCTTAGCACCCGGCACGTCGGCAGACAAGCCCGCATGCTGACTCTTTGTGCTGCGAGGTTGCTTGCCGCGAGGGCAATCAACCAGGATTTCCTTTTTGGCTTCCTGGCCCGCACTGATTATACTCCAAACCGGTTCCATTGGAGCCGTTTTTCTCATTTCTTCCATCCGGGGCGACTCCGGCAGCCGACGAAGGGTCCACACCGGGCCCCTCCAGGTGCGCAAAAGCCCGGAAGTGCCTCATTTCAAGCAATTTCTCAGACATCTATCCGTCTCCTCCCGCCTTCGCTCGGTTTTGTATCCCTGCCGCGGCCTATCCGGTGGGCACCGGCAGGGCGGCAATCCTTCCTACCATCGCCCCGAAGAGCCGCCTGGTCAGATAGCTCTCGGCCAGCAGCAGCCAGTAATAGCGGGCGTGCTTCACCAACCGTCCACCCGTCTTTACTAATCGCCGTTGCAAACTCGTGAGCGACCAGTTGTCGATCCTATTCGGCAACACCAACCGGCGCCACAGATTCCCCAAGTTGTACGCGAGCACGCTCAGCCACAGCCGCACCTCGTTGGAGCGGAACCGGTGGCAGCTCAGCCGCGCCATCTTCACCGCCTGCTTGCCTTCCTTGATCCACTGCTCGGCCGTCCCCCGCTTGTTGTAGAACCGCACCACGGCCCGGCTGTCGGTCTCCAGATTGGTCACAATGAATCCCACCCGCGGGAACAATTCCCCAAAGTGAAACTCCACCTTGGCCACCACACGGCGAGCTGTCTTCCAACTCGTTGCCTGGTACAAGAATCTCTTGTACCACACCACCGCCTTGTAGCTCGGTCTTCCCACAGGCCGCGTCAAAAACTCCGCGATGTCGCGCTCCAGGCCGTCATTGGACGGGATGCGAATGGCGTATTTGACGCCCCTCTCCTCCAGCGCTTCGTAGATCTCCGGCTTAGCAAAAGCGGCATCGGCCCGGAACACCACCTCTTTGCCCATCTTCTGCTGGCGCTCGATCTCCGGCAGTAGCAGTTCTTCCCAGTCGTCGGCGCTGTGCACGTTGCCGGGGCGGAGCTTGGCAGCCAGACAGTCGCCTTCCCGATTGAACAACAACAGCGGGTGATAGCAGGTCGATTCGAAGTGGCCGTTGTAGGAGCTGTTTTCTTGTTCGCCGTACACGGGAACCTCGGTCGAATCCATGTCCAGAACGACCCGTTGCGCCGAATCCAGTGCTTCCACCTTGCCAATGAGTTCGCGGTTGATGCGCGCCAGCCCAGCGAAATTCTCTTCTTCAGCCAGCATCTCGGTTTCGAATGTTTGCAAGCGGGAAGTCAACGCCGCGCCACGATCCCACACCTTCTCCGACCCAATCAACCGGAACGCCGGATCCTGTGAGAGCCGCTCGGCGTCATTGACGTCCTCATAGCCTGCCACGCGGCTGTAGACGGACTGGCGAAATAGATCGGCCAGCGGGAGTTGAGTATTCTTGCCGCGCCCCGAATCGCTCAGATGCTCGGCTATGAGGTCGCCCAAGCCCAATCGTTCATCGAGCTCGCGCACAAGAATGAGGCCACCGTCTGAAGTGACCCGTGATCCTTGGAAATCCACCTTCAGCGAGGCGTTGAAGGAGAGCTGAAACGGCTCATCTTGTTTCTCACCCATTGGGTGTTGACCTCCGGAGGGCCTTCATCACGTTGGAACCCGCATGAATAAAGGCGTCCGGCGATGTCAGAAGGTTATCAAGTAAGTCGCGAAAATGGAAATCTAGCCTAAGATGTGTACGGTGGGATCCAATTCGGTGACAGGCAACGAAACTCCCCTACTGCGGGAGTTTCGCAGCCAGCCACCGAATTGAGGCGTGGCGCCTGCCTCGGCCGTCAGATATCCTGGAACCGATATGCGGACAAGTGTGATTTTGGGCATGGTGTTGTTGAGCGTTCTGCCGACGCGGGCTGGCGATTCGCCATGGGAGAAGCTCGAATTCCTGCTCGGTACGTGGGCTGGCAGCGCCGGTCAAGCGGACACCCCTCTCGGGGCGGGGCAAGGCGGCTTCTCGTTCGAGATGGAATTGAACCGGAAGATCATCGTCCGCCGCAACCACGCCGGCTACACCTCCGGCGAACAGCACGACGACCTGATGGTGATCTATTTGGATGCGCCGAACGACACGCCGCGCGCCATCTATTTCGATACGGAGGGCCATGTCATCCGCTATAACCTGACCTTCCCGACCTCAAACAAAGTCATCTTCGAGTCGGACGGGACCCAGGCCGGGCCGCGGTACCGTCTGTCTTACTGGCTGAATGGCCGCGCGCTCGATGGGAAATTTGAAGTGGCTCCGCCGGGGTCCGAGTACAAGACTTATATGAGTTGGACCTCGAAGAAAGACCGATGAGACTAAGCCGATAGCATGAAGACCAACGCAGTGCGGCTGCTGGATACACTCGGCGTCCGGCACGAGGTGCGCGAGTACGCGGTTGATCCGGCGGCCTTGGAGGCGGAGACGGTGGCTCGCAAGATCGGATTGCCTCCGGAACAGGTGTTTAAAACGCTCGTGGCGCGCGGCGACCGGAACGGCGTTTGCCTGGCAGTGGTAGCGGCGGACATGGAGTTGGACGAAAAGGCGCTGGCGCGGCTCACGGGCGATCGGAAGATGGAACTGGCGCCGCTCAAAGAGGTGCAGCCGCTGACGGGATATGTACGCGGCGGGGTGACTGCGCTGGCCTGCAAGCGGGAGTATCCGGTGTTCGTGGACGAGACGGTGGAACTGTTCGATGCGATCTCAGTCTCGGCGGGCGCGCGGGGGATGCAAATCGTGCTGAAGCCAGCGGATTACCTGGCGGCCGTGCATGGAGTCGTGGGAGACATCAGCCGGAGGAAACGGTGACGCGGGGTCGAGCGGGCCGGGCGTGCCCGGCCCCTACGGAATGGCGCTTACTACGGTGGTGTAGCTGGTGGCGGCCAAGGGGAATTGGGCTTTGCCATCGGTAACCGGGATGCGGTCGGACTCTTGCATGCCGCGTTGAGCGTCCGTGACCCATAGGCGTAGTTGTTTCACGGTGGGCGGAAGGCCCGTGAGGGTCGCGGTACGGGCGGCGCCGTTGTTTACGATGTGCGTCGTGTAGATGCCATTGGCGATGTCGCCGAAGGCGGCGCAGGTGAGGTTGGGTTGCTTGTCGCAGGCGACCGGGAGCGAGAACGAGCGCGGCGGCGTCGAAGCAAGTTGTTTGAGATTCCAGAAGCGGCGGGTGGGGCGGAGCGGGCCGTTGTCGTTGAAGATGCCGCCGCCGGCGAGGACTGAATAGTCGGCCGTAAACTGCCACTGCAGGATGGACCTGGGTTGGGCGATGGCGAGGATGCGCAGGTACAGATTGATCTCGTAGAGGGCGAACGACTGCTCGGTGAAGATCTGGGGATAGCGGTAAGCGGCAGCATCGGTGCTGCCTTCGGCCACCACCAGGGGGACGTTCAGCTCGCGGGCGGCGTCGCGCCATTGGGCCAGGATCTCGTCGGTGCATCCGCGCCAGGAGTGGAAATCCACGGCGCCGATGTACTTGACAGCCTCGGGATCGTGCATGGCGGGCTTGATGAAATCGATGGGGTCGGCGTCGGAGGTGTCGCCGAGCGCGAGCCTGGTGGCGAGGCCCTTGGCGGCGAAGTAAGCGCCGAGGGTCTTGATGAGTTCGGCGTGCTCGCGCGGGGTTTGCCGGACGTCGATGCCGAGATCGGATTCGTTGAAGCTGAACAGGGCGGCTTCGACGCCGAATTTTTCCTTAAGGAAGAGCAGGTAGCCGGTGATGGAGTCCTTGATGCGGGCCATCTTTTCGGGGTTGAGGGGATTGCCGCGCGGGCCGGTTTGTGGCGGCGGGGGAAACGCGGCGGCGCCACGGCCGGGCGCGGGCGCTGCGCCGCCAGGAGTGGGGGCGCCGCGGCCGGGACCAGAGGGCGCGCCGCCGCCGAGGATCGCCCAATTAGGCGGGTGCCAGGCGCTGACAATTACCGGCATGCCTTTTTGCGCCAACCTGTGGGCCATCTCCATGGCTTGCACAACTCGCGGATTTACGTTGCCGGCCCGGGCGGCGGCCAGAGGATCGGTGTTCTCATCGGGCTGCCAGAGGAACCAGGGCAGCTCGACGCGGCCCCAGGCGATACGGATGTTCTCGAGCGAGTAGTCGATGACCTGGGGGTCGCGAGCGCTCTGCAGGCGGAAGTTGCCGCCGAAACCATCGAACATCTGGCCGGGATGCGAGGCGTCAAGAGTGATTTCGACCGGGTTCTTGTCGATCTCGCCGGTCACTTTGAAAGTGAAGCTCTTCTTGCCGGTCTGGCCGGCGGTAGTTTTGCCAGTGATGACGGCGAGCAGGACCTGGAGGGTGTAGCTGCCCTTGCGGCGGTCGTCGCGCACGATAATCTGGGTCGGTTCGTTGAACGTCACCTCGATCTGGCGGGTGCGGGAGATGAAGCGCGCGCCCGTAGCGGTGGCGCGCAGGTACTCATTCTGCTCGGCTTCGCCGGCGGCGAGAGAGGTTTGCGCGGCGGTGGGCGGATCGGGATTGACGAGCTCGACGGAGCCTCCGGAAAAGACCGGGGCGGGGAGTTCGATGCCGAGGAAGGCGCCGCCGATGTCGGCGTCGTAGGGAGAAGTGAATTCGAGATCGACTCTGGCGGTGGCGGGGCCGGTGTCTTCCACCACTTCGGTGGCAGCCATCGCCCAGCCGGGGTTCCCTGGTTCGCGGAACTCGCGGGCGGGGCGCATCTGGATGGTGACGGTTTCGGTTTTGCCGTTGCGGGAGTAGCTGTTCTGCTGTTTCTCGCGGCCGGTGCAGCTCACCCCCGCCATTTCGGGCTGGGCGACGCACATGCTGGTGCTGAGTTCCAGCAGGTGGCCATCGACGCGCAGGCCGGTCAGGTTACCCCAAGCCATCACCTCAGGCTGGGCGAACGCCGCGGCAGCGAAGGCCGCAAACAGAATAATCGAGCCGATTGTTCGAATCATCATCGAAGATTCTACCGCGAGTGAGAGGCGTGGTATAGTCCCAGTGGTAAGCGGGAGGATTTGAGAATGGGAACCAGATACGCGGGCTTGGTGGTGGTGATGGCCCTCATGCTATCGCCGGCCATGATTGCCCAACCGGGAATCTTCGAAGGGCACGGGGATGTCGGCACCGTGCTGCATCCGGGGTCGGTGGAATATGACGCGGCCCAGAGAACGTATCGCATTACGGCCAGCGGGGAGAACATCTGGGGGACCGCGGACGCGCTGCAGTTTGTCTGGAAGAAAGTGTCGGGCGATGTGTCGCTGACGGCGGAGGTCGCGTTCACAACCTCGACCGGCGATCCGCACAAGAAGGCGGTGCTGATGGTGCGGCAGAGCCTGGACGCGGACGCGGCGTACGCCGACGCGGCGGTGCACGGCGTCGGGTTGACGTCGCTGCAATCGCGCGAAGAGAAAGGCGCGGCGACGCACGAGGTGCAAGCTAACGTGACAGCGCCGAAGCGGGTGCGGATCACCAAAGCGGGAGCGTATTTCTATATGTCCGTGGCCGGCGAAGGCGAGGAACTGCACCTGGCGGGCGGATCGATGAAGGTGGCGCTGAAGGACCCGTTCTACGTGGGGATCGGGCTGAGCGCTCACAATAAGGACGCCACGGAAACGGCCACCTTCCGCGGCGTGGAAATGACGCCGGCGCCGGCGGCCTCGGGGCAGCCGAAGCTGTACAGCACGCTCGAAACCATCACCGTGGCATCGACGGACGCGCGCGTGGTCTACGTGGCGCCGGGGCGGTTTGAAGCGCCCAACTGGACCAGGGACAACATGCTGCTCTTCAACGGGGACGGGCGGCTGCGCCGCATCCCGGCGGATGGCGGGAAGGTGGAGACCATCGATACGGGAATCGCCACGCGGCTGAACAACGACCACGTCCTCTCGCCGGACGGGACGATGATGGGGATCAGCGATCAATCGCAGGAAAAGCGCCAGTCGCTGATTTATGTGGTGCCGATCGGCGGCGGGACTCCGCGCAAGGTGACGGAGAAATCGCCGTCGTACTTGCATGGGTGGTCGCCGGACGGGAAGACGCTGGCATTCTGCGGAGAGCGCAACGGCAACTTCGACGTGTACACGATTCCGGCGGCGGGCGGCGAAGAGACGCGTCTGACCACGGCGGAGGGGCTGGACGACGGGCCGGAGTATTCGCCGGATGCCCAGTACATCTACTTCAACTCGATTCGCAGCGGGCTGATGCAGATCTGGCGGATGAAGCCGGATGGGAGCGAGCAGGAGCAGGTGACTCCCGACGATGGGTATAACAACTGGTTCGCCCACGTCTCGCCGGACGGGCAGCGGATGGTGTTACTCACTTATGAGAAAGGCGTCAGCGGGCATCCCGAAAACCAGGATGTGATGCTGCGCATGATGACACTGGCGAACAAGAGAATCAGCGTGCTGGCGAAGCTATTCGGCGGGCAGGGAACGATCAACGTGCCCTCGTGGTCGCCGGATGGGCTGAGGCTGGCGTTCGTCAGCTATCAACTGGTGCCGTGAGCGGGTGAAGCTCCGTTCATCACCGGCCCCGCCAACAACGTCACACCCGGCATCGTCAGCAATGCGATAGCGCCGGGCGAGTTAGTCAACATTAACGGTTCCAACCTGGGCAATACGCCCAGCGTGAGCTGCGGAAGCCCGACCGGGTTCACCACTTCCTGCGGCGGAGTCTCCGTGACAGTGGCCGGCAAGGCCGCGGGAGTGCGCAATGCCGGAGCCAGCCAGGTGATCATAGAGGTGCCGGTAGCGTGACATTCGGCCAGTGCTTCAACGCGGCGAACGTCCAGATCTCCCCCACAAACCCAGCCGCGCCCGGCAGCAGCGCGAGGTGCCTGGGGAATGGATTCGGCGTCACCAGTTGCCCATTGCGGTAGCCGGACCCAACGTCACTTCGGTGGTCAACGCGGCCAGTTACATCTCTCCTGGACTGCCCAATGCGGGCATTGCGCAAGGCGCCATCTTTGTAGTCTTCGGGAGCGGCTTGGGCCCGGCCAATATCTCCTTCGCCCCTGCGGCATTCCAGTCCACTACGCCCACCGGCACGGGCACCATCACCGCCACCTATAACGGCCAGGCCAGCAACGCGGCGCCCATAACTGTCGTCGCAAACAACCTGGGAATCTTTACCATCGGTTCGAATGGCCAGGGGCCGGGCATCGTCACCTATCCCGACTACAGCCTGGTCTCGGCCGCCAAGGATGCCCAATGCGGAGGGCCGAACACCACCTGCGGCGCGGCCAACCCCGGGGACACGCTCAGCCTGTGGGCCACGGGCTTGGGTCCGGTGAGCGGAAACGAAGCCTCCGGCGCAGGCCTGGGTCAGAACATGCCGAACGTTCCGCTCACGGTCTGGCTGGGTGGAGTCCAAGCCCCGGTGGTCTACCAGGGCCGGTGCGGCTGCTGCATCGGCGAGGATCAGATTGTCTTTACGGTGCCGAACAATGTTCCCACCGCATGCGCCGTGCCGTTACTGGTTCAGGCAGGAACGTTTCTGGTTCCCGGCGCCTACACCATCACCGGGACGGGCGGCGCGGATATCGGCCCTTTCACAGCGACCATCACCATCCCTGCGTTTCCAACGTTGGTGAGTCCGCTGGCCACCAACTTTACCGTGACCCGTTCCAGCGGCATGACGGTCAACTGGTCGGGAAATGGCTCCACTGGAAACGTTCTGATCCAGGTATCGGGCGCGACCGATAACACCTTCGCCACCGGCGCCAACGCGGTCTGCACGGCGCCCGCAAGCGCGGGGACCTTCACGGTTCCCCCCTACGCGCTGCTGACGCTTCCCGCCGGCAACTTCGGCGCGCTCAGTTTCCAGCAACTGACAGCGGCGGTCCCGTTCATAGCCTCACGCCAATTCGGTGACAGGCTACGAAACCCCTAAATTGCGGGAGTTTCGTAGCCTGTCACCGAATTGTGACCCGAAATCTCGCCCGACCGCCGCAACCCATTGAAACAAAGTGGCTTGCAACTTCACAGACAGCCGCTCCACACACCCCAACCAGATGCGTCACCCGGTGCGTGCGCGTTCCACCTCGCCAACACCGAGCCTTCCGCCCCGCTCCGGGGTTGGTATAAGAGGATTCCGCCGTGAACGCCGTTTCCATTCTGATCCTGATGGCCGTTCTGGCCAGTGCGGCCACCGGCCAGCCGCCCGCGCTTCCCTTCGAGAGCCGCGCCGCGCTCACCTCACATGGCAGAATCGACGACCTGGCGTTCGATCAGTGGAAGCGCCTGGGTATCCAGCCCGCCAATCCGTGCTCCGACGAAGTGTTCGTCCGGCGCGTGTATCTTGACGTCATCGGCACGCTGCCCACGCCGGAAGAGGCGTCGCAGTTTCTCTCGGACCAGGATCCCAATAAGCGCGGCGCCTTGATCGACCGGCTGCTCGCGCGCAGTGAGTTCGCGGACTACTGGGCCATGAAGTGGAGCGACCTGCTGCGAGTCAAGTCCGAGTTTCCCATCAACCTGTGGCCCAACGCGGTGCAAGCCTATTACCGCTGGATTCACACCAGCATCAAGAACAACGTGCCCTATGACCGCTTCGTGCGGCAGTTACTGGTATCGAGCGGCAGTAACTTCCGCGTGCCCGAGGTCAACTTCTACCGCGCCGTCCAGAGCAAAGAACCCCAGACCATCGCGCGAGCGGTCGCGTTGACCTTCATGGGAGCGCGCGCTGGAAATTGGCCCAAGCAGCGCCTCGATGGGATGGCGGCCTTCTTTTCGCAGATCGGCTACAAGTCCACCGCGGAATGGAAAGAGGAGATCGTCTACTTCGATTCCCAGAAGGCCGCGCCGGGCGGTGCCGCCGTTTTCCCCGATGGCACACCGGCTCGCATCGCCCCAGGCCAGGACCCGCGCGAAGTTTTCGCCAACTGGCTCCTCGCACCTGAGAATCCATGGTTTGCGCGCAACATCGTCAACCGCATCTGGTACTGGCTGCTGGGCCGCGGCATCATTCACGAACCGGACGACATTCGCCCCGACAACCCCGCCGTCAATCCCGACTTACTGGCCTTCCTGGGGCGGGAGTTAGTCGCCTCCCACTATGACCTCAAGCATATCTACCGTCTGATTCTGACATCGCAGGTCTATCAACTCTCGTCGATTCCCAGGACCGTCGATCCCCAGGCCGTGGCCAATTTCGCGTCCTATCCGCTACGCCGCCTCGATGCCGAGACGCTGATCGACGCCGTGTGCCAGATCACCGGCGCCACCGAGGAGTACTCTAGCCCCATCCCCGAGCCGTTCACCTTCCTGCCGGATGGCCAGCGCGCGACGGCCCTACCGGATGGCAGCATCAGCAGTGGGTTTCTTGAGATGTTCGGCCGCCCGCCCCGCGATACAGGCCTCGAATCGGAACGCAACAACGCCTCGACCGCCGAGCAGCGCCTGCACCTGCTGAATTCGAGTCATATTCAGCTCAAGATTCAACAGAGCGTCAAACTGAGGACGTTAGTGCAGCCCCGGCCCGGAGGCAAGCCGCGCGACCCCATAGACCGCGTCTACCTGGCGACGCTTTCGCGGTACCCCACCGCCGACGAGTTGAAGACCGTATCGGCGTACTACCAGTCAGTCCAAGGCAACAAGTGGCCGGCAACTGTAGATCTGGCATGGGCCTTGATCAACAGCGCCGAGTTTTTGTACAGGCACTAGAATGCGACATTTATACAACTCGTGTAGGGGCCGGGCATGCCCGGCCCCTACGGCAACCGTATGGATTTCCAGACGCGACGCCCTCCGCCGCGGCCTCTTCGGAGCCGGCAGTTTCCTGCTAGCTGGCGCCGCCCCCCGCCCCGCCCGCGCCGCCCCTTCACCCGCCAAAGCCAAATCCGTCATCCAAATCTGGATGTGGGGCGGTCCCGCGCACGTGGACACCCTCGATCCCAAACCCGCCGCCGGCTACGACTACTGCGGACCCTTCGCCAAGCCCATCCCCACCAACGTAACCGGAATCGAGATCAACGAACTGCTTCCCCTGCTCGCGCGCCAGGCCGACAAGTATTCCATCATCCGCAGCATGACGCACGGCGTTTACGCTCACGAAACCGCGTCTTACATGGTGCAAACCGGGCGCCGGCCGGGCGAACGGCTGCTCTATCCCTGCGCCGGCGCCGTGGTCTCGCTGCTCCGGGGCTACAACGCCGGATATCGCGGGTTGATTCCTCCCTACATCGTGCTGACGCAACCCCAGGGCCGGTTTTCCGAGAACGGGTTCCTCGAGGAGCGCTATCGCCCCTTCGCCACCGGAGGCGATCCGGCGCAGGCCCGCTTCGCCGTCGAGGGTGTGGTGGCGCCGGGCGTCTCCGACCAGCGGCAGAAGGACCGGCGCGAGCTACTCCACAACCTGAACACGCTCGAAAAGGCCCTGACGCACGATCCCGCGTTGCAGGCTCTCGATGAGACCGAGCGCCAGGCCTATGAATTGATCCTGGGCGATGGCGGCAAGGTGTTCGATCTGTCGCAGGAAACCGACGAGATGCGAGACCGCTACGGCCGCAACACCTTCGGGCAGTCCTGCCTGGCGGCGCGGCGGCTGGTCGAGCGCGGCGTCCCTTACATCACCATCAACTACGAAGGCTGGGATACGCACCGGCAGAACTTTCAGGTGATGCGTCAGAAGCTGCCGCAGATGGACAAAGGCATGGCCACCCTGTTCCAGGATCTCTCGGAACGCGGCCTGCTTTCGAGCACCATCGTCTGGTGGGGCGGCGAGTTCGGCAGAACGCCCAAAGTCATGTGGGAAGCGCCCTGGAATGGCGGGCGGAATCATTGGGGCGACGTCTTCTGCGCCCTGGTCGCCGGCGGCGGTTTCAAAGGCGGCCATGTGGTGGGGGCATCGGACGCCAAAGGGGAAGCGGTGCGGGACCGGCCCGTTTATCCGTGCGATCTCATCGGCAGCATCTATGAGCTGCTGGGCATCGACCCCGACGGAAAGCTGCCCAATTCCCAGGGACTCGACGTCCGTTTGACGCCCACCGTTGCCGACGGCATCAAGATGGGCGGCCGCCTGAAGGAGATCATGTGACGCTCCCAACACGCTGGCTGGCCGCTTTCCTGGCGGCCGTACCGGCTGTGCTGGCGCAGAACGCCCCGCACCTCGCGTATGTCCTGCCTGCCGGCGGCCGGCAAGGTACCACCTTCCAGGTCAAGACCGGCGGACAGTATCTGCCCAACGTCTCCGCGGCGTATGTTTCCGGCAGCGGCGTTCGAGCCACGGTGGTCGAGTACGCCAAGCCGATGAATGCCACGGAAGCCGCCGATTTGAGGGACCGGATGCAGGCGTTGCAGAAGGAGACGATGACTTCCGCCGTCCGGCAGGAGATCGTCGATACCAGGGTGAAGCTTCTCCTCTTCAATGCCAGGAGGCTCACCAGTCCCGTCCTGGCCGAAACCGTCACGCTCCAGGTCACCATCGCTCCCGGCGCGGCGCCCGGCAAGCGTGAGTTGAGAGTGGCGACGCCGCAAGGCTTGTCGAACCCGCTGGTTTTCTGCGTCGGCCAACTGCCTGAATTCACCGAGACGGAATCCATCAGCGTGGTTCAACCGAACGCCAATCAACCGGCTCAGGCGCAAATCACCCAGCCTCCCACCGACATGCCCATCACGCTGCCGGCCACCGTCAACGGACGGATCAAGCCCGGTCTGCCGCGGCCTCAGGCGCGTTCGGGCGAGCCGTTCACCCCCGGCGAGGCCGACCGGTATCGGTTCCAGGCGCATCGAGGCCGGGAGCTGGTGATTGCGGCCAGCGCGCGCGAATTGATCCCCTATCTGGCCGACGCCGTCCCCGGCTGGTTTCAGGCCGTTCTGACGCTTTACGATACCGACGGAAACGAACTGGCGTATGACGACGACTACCGCTTCCATCCCGACCCCGTCATCCACTTCGCCGTGCCCAAGGACGGCGAATACATCATTGAGATCCGGGACGCCATCTACCGGGGGCGCGAGGATTTCGTGTACCGCATAGCCATCGGAGAGCTGCCGTTTGTGACCAGCGCCTTTCCGTTGGGCGGCCGCGCTGGCTCGAAGACCACCGTCCATCTTACGGGCTGGAACCTCCCCGCGAGCAAGATGACGATGAATGCCAAGGGCAAAGCGCCCGGCGTCTATCCGCTTGCCAACTCCGCGGTCTTCATGGTGGACACCCTGCCCGAAGCCTTCGAAAAGGAGCCCAACAACTCCCCCGCCGCCGCGCAGCGCGTCAAGCTTCCCATCATCATGAACGGCCGCATCGATCAACCGGGCGACTGGGATGTCTTCCGTTTCCAGGGCCGCGCCGGTGAAGCCATCGTCGCCGAAGTGTACGCGCGCCGGCTCGATTCGCCGCTCGATTCCGTGCTCAAGCTGACCGACGCCAAGGGCACGCAACTGGCGTTCAACGACGATTACGACGACCCGGGCGCCGGATTGGAAACGCACCACGCGGATTCCAGAATTCTGACCACTCTGCCCGCCAACGGAACCTACTATCTTTACCTGGGCGATGCCCAACAGAAAGGCGGCCCGGAGTACGCCTATCGCTTGCGCATCGGCGCGCCACGGCCCGATTTCGATCTGCGGGTGACGCCCTCGAGCATCAACGTGAGCGGTGGCCTGACCGTTCCCATCACTGTCCATGCCCTGCGCAAGGATGGATTCTCCGGTGACATCGCGCTGGCGTTAAAGGGCGCTCCCAAAGGATTCACCCTGATCGGCGGCCTGCTGCCGGCTGGCCGGGATGAAGTGCGGCTCACGCTGACTGTTCCGCCGCAGCCCCAGCCGGAACCTCTGAGCCTGATCCTGGAAGGCCGCGCGACCATCCAGGGGCACCAGGTTGCCCGGCTGGCGGTTCCGGCGGATGACATGATGCAGGCATTCGCTTACTGGCATCTGGTCCCCGCCAGTGACCTCAAGGTCGCCGTCCGAAGAGGGGCCATGCTCAGGGTCCCCATCAAAATCAGCTCCCCGGACCCACTGGAAATTCCCGCCGGTGGCACGGCCCGGTTTCAGGTTCACATTCCACCCCTTCCAGCCAATTTCGCGCCCAGGGTCCAGTACGAGTTGAGCGAGCCGCCGGAGGGAATCGCGCTGCGAAACGCATCGCCGGGTCGGGATGGAACCGAGATCGTGCTCCAATGCGATGCCGCCAAAGCCAAGCCCGGCCTGAAAGGGAATCTGATCGTCAACATCTCCGCCGAGCGAGTGGCGCAGGCCGCAAACGCAAAGCAGCAGGCCAACCGTCAGCGCATTTCTCTCGGCACTCTCCCCGCCATTCCCTTCGAAATTGTCGCGCGGCAGCATTAGGTTAATGTGGGGCCGGATGGCATCCGGCGCGGCGATTGGCAATCGCCGCGCGAGCCGGGCCCATAGGGCACCCCCACTCGGCTCGCAGGTTACCAACCTGCCCCACAATCTTCACGCACTCCAGCGGATGCCCTCCACCGTGCCGCCGTCGTTCTCGGGCGCGGCCATCAGCACGCTCAGGTCCACCTGCTCCGAGACCGGCTTCAGTTCGAATACCAGCAGGTTCTCGCCGGAGCGCAACTCCACCGGCTTCTGGAACTGCCCGATGCGGTAGCGCGTGGTGGCCTGCTCTTCCATGACCTTTTCGCCGTTGAGAGATGCCTTCAACTGGCCGTGCGCGCCCACCCACAGGAACGCCTTGCGGCTGCCGTCGGCGATTACCCGCACGGCGGATTTGTAAACGGCGGCGTCGGAGGCGGGCGGCTGCCACCTGGTGAAGTGCAGCGTGTCGGTGGGCGCGGTGAAGCGCTCCCAGGTCTTGATATCGGCCGACGCATCCTGGGTGAGCAGCCATTGCCGGTTGCAGCGTCCGTTCCAGCCACGGGGCTTGGCCCAGTGGCGGGTGAAGCGCGCCGGGTCGTCGCCGGCCACATCCGCGTTGCCGAGGTTCATAACGCCCATCTGGCGCTGGAGAGCCATGTTCAGGTACTCGATGTCCGTCGGCTGGAAACCCATAATGGTGGCCGCCAAAGAGTCGATGGCCACCGGGTCCTCGCCGGCCAGAATCATGTTGCTGCGCATCAGTTGGTCGGGAACGCCGATGCCGTGCTCGTAGTGTTGCAGCCCGCGGATGGCGTCCAGCACGCAATAATCCGGCGGATGGAACGACGCCAGATCCGTGATGAACGAGTCGGACCGCCCTTCGAGCGAATGATTGCTATGCAAACCGCCGTTCGAAAAAGCGCCGGGCGCCGCGTAGACGATGCGCGGACCCGTCCCCACGTAGTTTTTGAGGCACGCCGTGATGCCGCACCCCCCGTGAACCTTCATCACCGGCACCGTGATCAGGAAGTCGCAGTTGATGATGGTGTTGGCGGGGACGTAGACCTTCTTCTCGCCGAAGGCGCCCACCCCGTTGGGGCTGCGCGGCACATCCATCCAGCGGAACTGGCCGGATTGGTCGCGCACGGGGTCATAAGCCAGATCGACGTAATCGAACCTCTTGCCGGGGAAGCTGGCGCCGGCATCCCTGAGCATGTCCCCGAGGGTCCCTTGGAATCCGGGAAACTGGTCCCACGAGTAAGTCAGCGCATCCACATGGACGCCGTTCTGTAGCATCACGTTGTCAGTCGCGGGGTCGCCCACACGGCGGTAGGTACCTCCTTCGGCCACCGTGATGCGGCCGGCGCGCGACTTAGTAGCTACGTACTCGAGCACGGCCTTGGCCACGCGCATATCGATGGTGTCGCCAATCAAGAAAGTCTGCCGCGGCGGCAGGCTCCCTATGTTGGGCTTGATGACCACCCACGAACCGGGCTTGATCTTGGCCTCCAGGCTGCCCGCCCGCGGACGCCCGTACTCGATGGCCTTCCACACCATGTCGCGCACGCGCGGGTAATCCAGCGGGTCCTCGATGGAGGAAGGTTTGACAAGCCTGGAATGGGACGATGCGACCAGCCCAATACGCGCCTTTTCGGGCGGGGCTCCGCGCAACGACAGGGCAGCCAAGCCCTGCGCCGATCGAGCAAAGAACGTTCTGCGGCTGACGGTTCTCATGTCGGTACCCTGAGCTTCAAATGAAATCGGGCGCGCCGTCGGACTGGAACGCGAACCCGCGGTGCCACGGCTTACCCGGCAGGCGCTTGAAAGCTTCTTCGTCCATCTCGTAACCCCAGCCGGGTTTGTCGGGAATCGCCAGGTAGCCGTCCTTGGCCACAATCGTCTCTCCCTTGATGAGGTCCTTGCGCGGAGACTCGTCGTCGGGATGGTATTCCAGGATGACGAAGTTCGGCGTGGAGGCGGCAAAGTGGATGTTCACCAGCGTAGCCAGCGGGCCCAGCGGGTTGTGCGGCGCCACCTGGACGTAGTGCGCTTCGGCGATGGCGGCAATCTTCTTCTGCTCCAACATTCCGCCGGCCAGGCAGATGTCCGGCTGAACGATGTCGGCCGCGCCCATGCTCATCAGTTGTTGGAACTGGTACTTGGTGTATAGTTCCTCTCCTGTAGCGATGGGGATCTGGACTCGCCGCCGCAGCTCGGCCATGGCGTCCATGTTCTCGGGCCGTATGGCCTCTTCGAGGAACAGCGGCTTCACTGGCTTCAGGACTTCGGCCAGCTCGTAGGCCAGGTAGGGAGGCCAGATTCTGCCGTGGGCATCGAAGCACAGGTCGACGTTGGGTCCGACCGCCTGGCGCATGGCCTCGGCCCGAGCCCCGAACGCGCGGATGCCGGCGCTCTCCGGCACCGCACTGGCGTAGCCCAAGGTGGCCTTCACCGCCGTGTACCCGTACTTGGCGATCAGGCTCTTGGCCTGCTCCGGAGAGTTGGCAGCCTGGTAGCAGCGGATCTTGTCGCGGCACTTCCCGCCCAGTAGCATGTAAACCGGCAGGCCCGCGGCTTTGCCTGCAATGTCCCACAAGGCGTGCTCGATGCCGCTGATCGCGGAGTTGACCACCAACCCGCCCGGAAAGCGCGTGAAGTTGTACATGGTGGCCCACAGGTACTCGATGTTGCGCGGGTCCTTGCCCACCAGCCATTCCTTGAAGTCCCGCACGGTGGCGGCCGTGGCCTCGTCGGGTCCCGCCGAATACGCCTCGCCCCAGCCATGTATGCCCTGGTCGGTCGAGATCTTCACATAGACGTAGTTTCTGCCCGCGTTGACAATGAACACCTGGACATCGGTGATCTTGATCTGAGGGTTCCCCGTATAACGCGGCGCGCTCTGTTCGATGGCGGCAGCCTGGAGTGGCAGCCCGAGCGCCCCACCCGCAGCGAGAAAGTCGCGTCTCATCATGTCGGCCATTTACAATCCAGAGTATAGCTCCATGCTAGAGTCGGAACTCTATGGCTAGCACGACTGCCCCACCGGTTCGCTGGGCGGTCATCGGGGTGTTGAGCCTCGGCATGATCATCGCCTACGTGTCGCGCTCCGCCTTGGCGGTTCCCCTGGCACTGCCGGAGTTCATCCGGTCCTTCCATCTCTCCATCACCGATCGGGGGGTGCTGAACTCGGCGTTCTTCTGGACCTATGCCGTGCTCCAGATACCGGCCGGCTGGGTGGTGGACCGGTACGGCGTCAAGCTCCCCTATTTCCTGGGCTTCGCGATCTGGTGCCTGGCGTCCGCCAGCACGGCCCTGACGCGGTCCATCCCGCAATTGATCGTGGTGCAGGTTGTTTTGGGCGCCGGTCAGGCGGTTGTGGCCCCCGCCAGCTACCGGTGGATACGGTACCACTTCGTGGAGAAAGAGCGCGGCCTGGCGGTCGGTCTTTACATGACGGGCACAAAGATCGGGCCGGCGGTCGGAGCGCCGCTGGCCGCGTGGCTGATTGGCATGTACGACTGGCGGGTGATGTTCGTGCTGATCGGACTCGGCGGCCTGATCTGGCTTGTGCCCTGGCTCCTGCTGGTGAAGAGCGACGACCGGCAAATCGAGCGGGCGGCCGTGAAGAAGGAAGGCAAACTGCCCATCCCGTTCGGCAGGATCATGGCCAGCCCGGTGATCTGGGGCACCATCGTCGCGTCGTTCTGTTACATGTACTTCGTCTACTTTTCGATGACGTGGATGCCGGCCTATTTCATGGAGCGGCGTCACCTTTCGCTCGGAAAGATGGGTCTCTACACGTTCTTCAGCTTCGGCGGCATGGCGCTCATAGCTACGCTGGCGGGGTGGGCGGCGGACCGGTTGATCGGGCGTGGGCATAACCCCGTGACGGTCCGAAAGTGGTTCACCATCGCGGGCTTCTCCATCGCAACAACGGAACTGATCGGAGCCCGAGCGTCTTCGCTCGAAACGGCGCTGGTCTTCGCGGTGGTGTCGCTCTCCGGCTTGGGGCTGGCCACCGCCAATTATTGGGCGCTGACGCAGACGCTGATCCCGGGCGCGGCCATCGGACGGATCTCGGGGATTCAAAACTGCTCGTGCAGTGTGGCCGGAATCGCCGCTCCCATTCTGACTGGCTGGCTGTTGCAGAAGACCGGCAACTACGAAGCCCCGATGATGGCGGTCCTGGTGGTGCTGCTGGCAGGCGTACTTTCTTACTTGTTCCTGATCCGGGAGAAGTACACGCCCCGCTAAGGGCGGCGCGCTTGCTCGATTTCGTTGCCTCGAATCCAGATCGGCCCCAAGTCCGCGTTGCCGAATCCACGGCGTTGCGCCAGCGCCAGGTGCGCCACTCCGGTTGGCTCGAACCCCATGATCGCCGCGCCGGCGGCATCCACCGATACGGCGTTTGTCCCGGCAACTAGCACGTTGTGATGAACTGAGCGCCCGCCGCCCTCAACGCCCCACGCGCCTCCCACAATCGCGTAGTCGGCCGGATGGTAGCTGAACAGGTCCACCACCACCTCCTCGGGTTGGCCGAGCTTCAGCAGCCCGGTTTTCGGAAAGCCATAGTGCGCTCCGGGTGCGATGCCCCAGTAATTCGCGACTGAGAGCGACACGCCGGTCTGCTCGCTAGTGGCCAGCGGAGCCACGCTGATGACGCGATCGCACTGCTGGATGGTTTTCGGGATGAAATACGCGAGGGTCTTGCCACGTAGCGGAAGCTCGATAGCCTCGTCGAAATTCAAATCGACCCGTTCGAAAACGATCTTGGGATACTTCCGCGATAACTCCCGGATCATCTTGTCGTAACTCAGCCCGCCGAACTCGCCGCCCCACTCCGTCGTCCAGCCATCGACGGCCGCCTTCGAGCGCTCGCGCGGTTGCCACTCACCCGATCCTTCGGCGATGGTGAATCGCGCGCCGCACTTGTGCTCCGCCAGGAATTCGATCAGGCTGCGCACCACGCGGAGGTCCGTGACCGAACCGCGCAGGTAGCCATGACAACAGGTCTCAATTCTGGGCTTGATCACCACCCACTCATCCGCAGCGACGATCGCAGCAAGTCCGCCGCGCCGGGTAGTCCCCAAAGAGATCGCCTTGCGCAGCATGGCGTCGATCTGGCTGGCGCTCAAATCCGCATCCACTGGCGCCGGGTCAGCGAGTCCCTGGACCTTGCTTCCATCGTGGTCTTCGGAGCCCGTGAAACTCGATAGGACGATACCCACGCGAGGCGTTGTGTCCACAGTCGCCCCGGCGGTGGCGACGTCCTGGCCCCAGGCTCGGCCCAGCGCCGCGATGGCCGGGGCCGATTTCAGAAAACCTCTCCGTAGCACCTTTCAGTTCGCTCCTGTGGGAGGTTAACACATGGCCACTTGGTAGGGCATGCTTTAGCTTGCCCGGACAACTACCGGTGCGTCGGGCAGCCCTTGTGAAGCGCCTTGCCGGCCGGCGGCGCGTCCCCCGTCTCAAGGTTGTCGGGGCCGATCGATTTGACCCAGTCGCACGTGCTGTAGTGGTATACCCCGGAGAGCTTGCTCCACGCGAACGCTGGAGCCGCCGGTGCCGCGCCGTTCGTACTGGGCCGGCCGCCAATGGCATACGGCTCGGCCGTCGTGCCGTGTGCCACCGTGTATTGCATGGCGGCGAGGTCGACGTTTATGACTGTCGTGCCGCTGACGGTGTCCCATCCGGGGACGGGCGTGGCGCCGTTGCCAAGCTCCGTCCAGTATGTCTCGGCGCCGGCACTATGCAGACGTGCGAGGCAATCGGCGGTGGGATGGCCGTAGGTGTTTCCGTCTCCGGCGCTGATGATGGCGATGGTTGGCTTCGTCTGCGCAAGCCACGCGTTATTGCTGCTGTGGCTGCTGCAATGATGGTGTACCTTGTACACGTCCAGCTTCCCAACGGCGCCGGCCACACCGGTTTCGACGTCGATGTAGTCGTCGGTGTCGTCGCCGCTCAGATCGCCGCCAATCTCCGCGCGAAAACTGCCGTAAGCGATGCGCACGGCGAGACTGAGGTCGTTCTCGTTCGTCGTGGCCATGCCGTTGGCGTTCACCGCGTACACCTCGATCTCCACCGGCGTGGGCGACGTCTCATCCAGGACAATCTGGTCGCCCACGCGTGCGGTGGTGCGCTTCCCCTTGGTGGCCTCGGCGTACGCCTCGTAGGACGCGCTCTCGTACGACTGTCCACGGTCCTCCACATGGTCTACGCCAACCGAGGCCAGCACGCTCGGGACGCACCCAATGTGGTCTTCATGGTAGTGGCTGACGATCAGGTAGTCGAGCTTCCGGATGCCAAGCTGGTCGTAGTACGCCACCGGCTTGTCGCAACTCCCGCCGACCATGTCCCGGCCGATGTCGAACGCGACGGTCTGGCCGCCGGGTGAAATCAGGATCGCCCCGTCGCCCTGGCCGACGTCGATGAAGTGCAACTGTAACTTGCCATTGGCCTGCGCCCACATGCTGGCGGCAGCCAGGAATACGCCAAGAAGGAAACGATGTAGTGGCGCGATCATAGACGGAAAAGCGACCTCACTCCTATCTCTTCGACCGTTTGGGTGAATCGCAATAAGGATCTGAGCAGGGGTTTTTGGGCGACGGCCAGTTCGCGCGGCGCGCGGTTGCGGCGGGTGCCCCGGTGTGCTATCTATGGGTTAGACTATCGACCCGACTGAAACCGCCCCGCTTGAGCCAGTAGGGGGGTTCATCATAATTTTTTCGAAGGATGGCATCCCGTGGAAGCTGTCAATCGCAAACTTATTCGTCCGTCTCTTAACGAGATCAAAGAACAGATCGCGCCTCCCCGCCGGGCCGCCCCGCCGCAGAAAAAGCCTGTTCCGCCGGATCAGACCAATGCGGAGAATTTTTACTACGTGAAGCAGATGCAGGCCAAGACCGCCATGGTCTTCGTGCTGCGCGATGGAGAAACACTTCACGGAACCATCGAATGGTACGACCGGTGCTGCCTGAAGGTGAATCGCACGGGCGAGCCCAACCTGCTGCTCTACAAGCCGTGCATCAAGTACATGTATAAGGAGGGGTGACAGGCGGAAATTGCGTCTGACCCCTTTTTGAGAGGCGATACTCTCTGCGTTCACCAGCTTCGCGAAAGCGCCGCTTTTCCTCTTCGGTTTCCGGAACCACGGGCGCAACGGCGGCGGCGTTTCCGTTCTCATCGAGCCCCACGAACGTCAGGTAGGCCGAGCAGGTGTGCAGCCGCTCGCCGGTCATGAGGTTCTCGGTGACCACCTTGACTCCCACTTCCATGGACGTGCGAAAGACCCGGTTCACGGAGGAGTTCAGAATGATCAGCTCCCCGATATGGACCGGGTGGAGGAAATGCAAGCTATCGACGGAAGCCGTGACGACGGGCTTGCGCGCGTGCCGCATGGCGGCCATGGCGCCCGCCACGTCCACCAGGTGCATGACCTTTCCGCCCAGCACGTGACCCAGGCCGTTGGCGTCGTTGGGCAGCGCCAACTCGGAGTATTCGGACGCCGATTCGCGTACCGGTTTGCCTTGCATGCTTACACCCGCTGTTTTCGGCGCAGATAGCTCTCGACATAGGCCAGCGCCTGGCGGCTCATAGTTTCGCCGGCAGGAGAATCGACGAACGCTCCCCGTGCCACGGAGTAATCCAGCGGCCCGTGAGCAAATGGATGGTGATCCCGCTCCACGACGTAGTAGATGCGCAGGGAAGCGCCCTGGTCGCGCGAGACCGTAAAGCGCACCGCGTCGGGCCCGTCGCCGGATGGGAAGCGGCCGCATGTTCCGCGCGCATAGCCGAGGTTACAGAGCCGCGCAAGTACGGCTTCGTCCGGCTGCCAGGGCAGATCGGGGACGGCGCGGCAGACGCCCGCCCATCGATCGCCCAGCGGCAGAATCGCAGTGAAGGGCTGCGGTTCCAGGGGATAGAAGTAGGGGCAGGACATTTCGGGGGTATGGTAGCACACCGAAAAGGGGACAGACGCATTTTTCGCCGCGGAAAATGCGTCTGTCCCCTTTTCGAAGAGCACCACGTCCACGTCGGCGAAGGGGCCGATCCGGCGCTGATGCCAGCCGGCGAATTCGGGACGGCGCGCGAACCAATCACGCCAGTAGGTCACCTGCGGTAACCAGCCGTAGATGAGGAAGCGACGCGATTGCGCCAGCGCGGCCGCCTGGGATTCGGCCTGCGGGGAATTCTCGAACGGAAACAGGTAGATCTTGCCCGCAATGGGATACACCGCCAGGTGGGCGTACAGGAATCCGGGCAGCGGGTAGTCGGGGCGCCAGGCCGGCGGGCGGGCCTCAATGAACGGACTGGGGCAAATCACGGGGATCTCACCGGCGGCTTCCAGTTGGTTGACGGCGTGCGCGGCCGCGCGCCAATCGGAGTTGTGGTGCCTCGGCCAAACCTCGCGCCATTGTCCCAAAAAGAGAAGCACCCCGAGGGCGAATATGGCAGAAATCCGCCGCCATTGCCCGGCGGGGATGAACAGAGCCGCCATGGCGGTGGAGGCCAGCGCCGCGCCCGGCAGCGCCAGTTGCAGGTAGCGCGGGACGAAAACCGCGTCGCCGGTCAGCCAGGAAAACGCGTACAGGAGGACGGGCTGGCATAGCCACCATGCGGCGACAAGAATGATCGTGGTGAGCGCGAGCGGTCGCCACCGCCGCGCACGGGCGATCAGCCATGCGGCAATGGCGCATCCCAGGACTAGCGTCAATTCCAGAGAGCGGAGGAATTGCCAGAGCGACGGCAGTGGCGCGATGACGTGCGCGTGCGCCTCGCGCAGCAAAGAGAAGGTCTGTGCCATTACCGGTAGCAGCGCGGCGGCGCAAAGGCCGAAGACCGGAACCGCACGCTTCCAACTCACGGGAGTTTCGCTCCGGGCCACGCGCACCGCGGCATAGAGAACGAATACCAGGCACGACGGCCAGAACAACAGGTGAATGTACAGGACCAGCGCGGCACTGGCGGCAAACAACAGCCCGTCGCGCCATCTGCCGAAGTCGAGCCACCTCACCAGGAACAGCAGGGCGGCGGCGAACACGCACATGCCCAGCGCATAAGGCCGCGCGTTGGCCGCCTGATAGTTCAGACCCGGCAGAGCCAGGCACGCGAAGACCGCAAACCACGCCGCCTCCGGGTGAATCAGCCGCCGGGCAAGGCCGGCCAGGAGCCAGAGGAACGCGGCCATGGCCAGAATGGACGGCAGGCGAGTGGCCACCTCCGAATACCCGAAAAGCTCGCCATTTATGCGGATGACGGGGTAGTACCAGGAGCGCCACGCCTGCGGGGCGGCATCGGCGAGCGAAGGGTGGCCGGAGCCGTGCTGCGCGACGAAGACAGTGGCCATCTCATCCAGCCAGAAGCTCGAAGGCAACGGCATGAACCAGAGCCGGACCAGGCACAACGCCAGCAGCAGCGGCAGCAGCCTACGCAAGATCATTCCGCAGCACGACGCGATAGCGGGCTTTGCCGGCCTCCAGGTGGGCTAACGCTTCGTTGGCCCGGCTCATGGGAAACTCCTCGGTGACCGGTGCGATCTGGTGCCGGGCGCAGAAATCCAGCATGGTCGCCACGGTGGCCGGAGCACCCGAAGGCGACCCGCCCACCGACCGCTCGGCGGCAATCAACGGGAACGCGGGAATGGGCATCGGCTCGGGCACCACACCCACAATGTGAAGACGCCCTTTGGGGGCCAGCGCGGAAAGGTACGCCGTCCAATCCAGCGGCGCGTTGACCGTCGACAGAATGAAATCGAAGCTCCCCGCCGCCTGCTGCAACTGTTCCGCCGAATGCGTATCCACCACGTGGTGGGCGCCCATCCGCCGGGCCTCCTCCGACTTCGAGGCGGAGGAAGTGAAGGCGGTCACATCGCATCCCCACTTGTTCAGAAACTGCAGCGCCAGGTGCCCAAGACCGCCGATTCCGACGACGCCCACCTTATGGGTGGGCAGCACGCCGCATTCGAGAAGCGGGTTGAACACCGTGATGCCGCCGCACAGCAGTGGCCCGGCCTTGGCCACGTCGATGCCCTCCGGAATGGGTGTGGCCCAACACCAATGGCAGCGGACCTTGGTGGCGAATGCGCCGTGCCTGCCGACGATGGTCTGTTCCAGGCTCTGGCACATATTGTGATTGCCGGTGAGGCACGGGTGGCAGTGCAGGCAACTGCCGGCGTTCCAGCCCAGTCCCACGGTTTGTCCGATGCGAACCGACGTGGCGGCGCGCCCCGTGGCGGAAATCCTTCCAATGGCTTCATGGCCGGGGACGAAGGGATACTGCGTGATCCCCCAGTCGTTGTTCAACATGGAAAGGTCGGAATGGCAAATGCCGCAGTAATGGACGTCGATTTCGACCTGGTCATCGGCTAAAGGGCCAGGGTCGAAGGCGAAGGGCGCCAGTTTGGCATGCGGTTGCGGCGCGGAAAGTGCGTGAATCTCAGACATGCGAATCAGTGTCTCCCTGCGTAAATGGTAGCAGGGGTCAGCGGGGGATCAAGCTCACGCCGGAATCAGCGGGCCATGATAAGACGCCTCCGGCGGTGGCTACGGTCTGCGGCTGGAACGGAAATGAATGAACAGCCGCCACCTTATTCCGAGGCCGAGTTTTGCGGCGCCAAGCGTGTCAACGTGGCGCGCCAGCAGCCATATTTTGCCACCAGCTTTGAGACAGACTTTTGCGACGTTGGAAGGCCCGATTCTACGGGTTTCGCCCGGCGTCTCAAAACTTACCGTTTTTGAGACGCGGCTTACGCGACTTCCAGCCGCTCAAGCTTGATGCGTTCGGCCCGAACGTGAGCAAGGCCGTACTGAGCCTGTTGCAAAAGCCAGCTTTCGGCGTTGCCGCCAAAGACCTTCGAGAGCCTCACGGCCATTTCGGGAGATATGCCGCGCTTCCCGTTTGCGAGCTCCGAAAGCGTGTTGCGCGTCACTCCAAGCGCTTCGGCTGCTTGCGTGATGGTCAAGCCTGAAGGCTCAATACATTCCTGCAACACGACAACACCGGGGCGAGGCGGGTTTTTCATAATCATGGGCTGGCTCCTTTCAGGTGTGTCTACGCCCGCAAGTAGCCTTCGTCAACCATACGACGGCGGTAGTCCTCGTAGCTCATCTCGCATTCCACGAACTTCAACAACTCCGCCCTGGAAAGATGAAGCTCTCTGCCGATGAGTCGCAGCAGCCGATCATCCAGTTTCCTTGGCCCATGACTGACCCAAGTGTGAATGCTTGTGCGGCGACCCTGGACCACAAACCACAACTTTGTGTGGTGCGTCTCGACCTTTTCAAAGCCTTTCCTCAACAGGGCGTTGATCAGTAGCGATGTGAGGATTTCTGTCATCGAGCGGGCGCGACGGACACGAGGCTTCGCATCTTGCGCTTCAATCGCCGGGCGTCCTGTGTGAGTTTGGCATCGTCCGCCGACGCAATCCATTCCCACATGCCCCAGAATTGATCGGCAAAGGACTCCAGGGCCTCTTCCCGATCCCGCCCACGGCCCTGCAGCCCAAGGGGTTCATACTCAACCAGACAGTACGGGCCGTCATCTTTCACGTCGAGGTCGATTGGCGTGCGCAGACCAAAAACCGTGCTGCCATGAATAATGCGTACCACTCGCTGAGTGGCATTTGCCGCGAGGGTTGCGAAGTTCTCCGCCCGTCTGATCATCCTTCGTCATTCTACCGCACCGCCCATTCGCATGCGAGGCCGCTTGGTAGTAGCCCTGAGAAGAGATCGTCCTGGACTACAGCCCCAGCGCCCGCCTTTTGAAGCGCGTAATCCCCCCGCCTAAGTTGTTTCTTTCCTTCTCCGTGATCATCCGTGGCTATAATTCTTCTTACAGCGCGCTCAAGCTCACATCCGCTTCCAGCATGCCCGCCGCCGGCTCCAGCGCGGTGGTACCGTCGAGCGGTTCCGCCGCCGGCTGGAAGCTGAACCAGCGGGCCAGCGCCTCGTCGCTCACCCGGCGGCGGCTCATGATGAAACGCCTGCGCCGCAAAGCGCCGCGGAAGCCCTTGGCCACCTGCCAAAAGGCCGTCAGCGAACTGGGTTCGGCCAGCAGGCAGCCGCCCACCACCACCAGGTCGCGGGCCATCATGGGCAGCCAGAAGCGGCGGTACAGATCGGGCGTGGCGTTCTTGATGCGCATCAGGAAGCGGTTCTTCACGGAGTGCATGTTGATGATGGCGGGGACCGCCAGCCGGCTCCCGGGCGTCACGGTTCGCACGTGCCAGGCCACCGCCGCGGGCGTGTAGATGCAGCGCCACCCCAGCAACTGCGCCCGCCACGCCAGATCGGCGTCTTCCCGGTAGGCGAAGAAATCCGGGTCGAAGAAATCGCCATCGACCGAAATGTCGTCGATCATCTGGCGGCGATAGAGGGCCGCGGCGGCGCTGGCGCCGAAGACGTACTCCAGGTGTTCAAAGCCTTTCCCCTCAAGCTCGTGCCATCCCCGGTCAAAGTGGCGCATGGCGGGCGTGAAATACATCCCCGTGGAATCGATGCGCCGCTGGCGCAGCGGCTGGAACCCCGGACCGATGGACAAGAGCTTGCCGCACACCGAGCCCGCGTCGGGATCCATCTCGCCGGTATCCACCAGCCCCCGGATGAAGCCTGGCTCCATGAGCACGTCCGGATTCAGGCACAGGACCCACTCGGCGCGGCTGGCGCCAATGGCCTGGTTCTGCGCCGCGGCGAACCCCTCGTTGCGGCGATTGAAGATGACGCGAATCGACCCGCGATAATTCCTCAGGATCTCGCGGGTGGCGTCGGTGGATGCGTTGTCGACGACTACGACCTCCAGTTGCACGCCCTGCTGCTCGAGGACGGCGTCCAGACAGCGCCGGACGTACCGGCCGCTGTTATAGGTAGTGATCGAAACGCACACAGTGGTATCCGTCATGTCGGAGATCTCGTTCATCTCTAAGACCCGGCCGAGGCGGATTCAACTACACTAAAATTTCTCGAAATGGTGTAGTTGGAAATATGGCGGAAAAGGTCTTAGTGGTGAGCGAATGCCGTTCCTTCCGCGGGGAGCAGAGCTGGCGGGCATGATTGGGCAAGAGCGGAACACGGCGACGTTGCGGGACGAAGTAGGCAAGCTCTATGAAGAGGCGCGCGACGACGTATACCGGTACCTGCTCAGGTTGGGCCTCAATCCTCCACGAGCCCAGGAGGCTGCCCAGGAAGTGTTCCTTCGGCTGTACACTGCTTTGCGGAAAGGAGACAAGCTGGAAAATCCCAGGGCCTGGGTCTTTCGAGTGGCCCATAACCTGGGGTTGAAGATCCGGACCCGGCAGAATTCGGAGGAGCCCTTAGCCCCCGACTGGGGGGAGCAAAACGCGGGGCCAAGCGGGAATCCGGAAAGCGACTTGTTGGAACACGAGCGTATGACACGGTTTCACAGCGCGGTCGAGGGCCTTTCGGAACAGCAGCGGCGATGCCTGTTCCTGCGCATGGAAGGCTTGCGATATCCGGAAATCGGGTCCGCGCTGGGCATTAGCGCTTCCACCGTGGGGGAGTTTCTGCGCCGGGCCATGGAGCGGCTGAAGAAGGTGCGATATGAGTAGCCTGGGAATGCGGCATCCGGAAGAGGGGCAACTGCTGCGCTTTCTCGATGGCGAACTGCCGGGGCGGAAAGCGCGGCAGATCCGCAAGCACCTGGAAGCCTGCTGGCAATGCCGAGCCGAGCTGGAAGAGTTGCAAAACACGGTCGGCGATTGCGTGCGCTACCGCCAGAACGTCCTGGGGACCTGCCTGCCGCCGCCGCCCGATCCCTGGCAGGACCTGTCGCGGGGCTTTGACCGCATAGACGCTTCCCTGGCCGGCGAATCGCTGGCGGCGCGGCTGGCCAGAGTCGTTTTCCCGCCGCGTCCGGCTGTGCGGTGGGCGGCGACTGGGGCCATCGCGGTGGCGGTGGTCTGCGCCATCGTGTATCAGTTGCGCGAAACTCCTTCGGTTCACGCGGCGGCGCTGTTAAAGAAAGCGGTGGCGGTGGCGGATTCGCGGCCGCGGCCCGTGCGGCGCATACGCATCAGAACCGCATCGCAACAATTGACGCGCGTCATCGGCGCCGGCCAGCCGGCATCCGATACGCCGGCCATCGAGCGGCTTTTCCGCTCGGCGAATTACAACTGGGACGACCCTCTGAGTGCAAAGGCTTTTGAAACATGGCGCGACCAACTCCCGGCGAAGCGGGACGAGGTCGCGGCCGTCGAGGACGCACAATCTCCGGACCGCAACAGTTACCGCATCCAGACAACCACGGATGCGAGTGAACTTGTCTCGGCAACCCTCAAGCTCCGGATGACAGACCTCGAACCGATGGAAGGGCGGTTCGAGTTCCGCGACCGGGAGTGGGTGGAGATGGCGGAATTGACAGATCAGCCAACACTTCCCGCAAGCACAGTGGCTGAAGCCACCGGCGGCATGCCCCGTCAACCTGGCATGCCGCCGGATCGAGTTGAACCCTCGGCTGAGGCGATGAACCCAGTGGGCGTGGCGGAAGAACTGCAAGTGGTTGCGGCGCTGCACCAGGTGGGCGCCGATTTGGGGGACCCGGTGGAGATCGCTCGCGAGAGCGGGCAGATTCTGGTGAGCGGCACGGGCATTCCGCCGCAACACCAGAAACAGATTCACGAGGCGCTCGATTCCATGCCGGGCGTGGTCGTGCGGTTTTCGGAACCGGGCGGGGTGCCCACAGGGCCCCGCGCGCCGC
>Ga0326727_10005015_pt1 | contig 38533 bp, 30 predicted proteins | sample MB2enrmetagenome_FD_207643 | JGI IMG/M metagenome (GOLD analysis project Ga0326727, IMG submission 207643) | Lab enriched peat soil microbial communities from McLean, Ithaca, NY, United States - MB29MY | ecosystem: Environmental > Terrestrial > Soil > Wetlands > Peat | place: USA: New York...
CCAAATGCCCCCCCACCAGTTACGCCACAGGCCACCCCAAAGCCTGCCCTGCCGGCCGACCCGCCGGCACATCCTCTGGTGGACCACGCTGGTCGCCATGTGCGCCACGCTCGTGGCGCCCCTCGCCCTCGTCGACGTGCCGCCATTGCTGGATTACCCGAACCACCTTGCGCGCGCCTACGTCCTCGCCCTCGGCCAGCACGACGCCTTCCTGTCGCAAATGTACGTGCCGCATTGGGCGATCCTGCCCAACCTCGGGATGGACCTTGTCCTGCCGCCCATGCTGTGGATCATGCCGGTGCACCTCGCCGGCCGCCTGCTGCTCGGCGTGAGCCTGCTGTTGCCGGTCATCGGGGCGATCCTGTGCAGCAACGCAACGTTCGGCCGGCTTCCCGCCCGCCCCCTTGCGTCGTATTGGCCCATTGCCGCCTGCCTGGTCGCCTGCAATGGCCTGTTTCTCCTCGGCTTCATCAACTTTCAGCTCGGCATCGGCCTGGCGCTGATCTGCGCCGCACTTTGGATGGCCCGCCGCGAGAAGCACCCCAAATCCACCGCCGCGATCGGCGCGCTCTTCGGCGTGGTGCTGTTCTTCTGCCACCTGATGGGATTGGCATTCTTCCTGATCTTGCTCGGCGCCTACGAGGCCGAGCGCGCGTGGACCCTGCTTCGCGCCAACGGGACGTGGGTCCTGCCCCGCCGCACCGGCGCGCTGATGACGATCCTGGCGCAAAGATCAGCGTGGCTGCTGCCGGTCGTTGCGGCACCGATGCTGCTCTACACCCTCTCGGCATTCGCCGGCGCCGACGGCGCCATCGACTGGGAATCCCCGCACGACAAGCTGATCCGCGCGGCAATGCCGTTGATCAACTACGACCTTCCGCTCGACCTGTTCAGCGCCGGCCTGCTGGCGGGGTTTCTGCTGATCGGTGCGCGGCTGCACTGGCTCGAGGTGAAGCCACGGTCAGTCATCGCGCTCGCCGTTGTGGCACTTCTTTACGTTGCCGCACCGTTCGGCTGCAAGGGCACCGGCTATATCGACGCCCGCTTCGCCGTCATGTTCGGCTTCCTGCTGTTCGCCGGCATCCGGCCAACCCTGCCCGGCCGCGCCGCGTTGCCGGTCGCCCTGATGGTCTTGCTTCTGTTCGGCTTGCGAACCGGCGAGGTCGCCACCGTCTGGGACGCCCACAATCGCGATCTTGCCGAGCTGCGCGACGCCATCGCCCCAATCCCGCCCGGCAGCCGGGTCCTGCTCGCCCAGGTGGGGACCAATGAGGCGGCCCAGGGCCAGCGCATCCCGGCGCGGCAGTTCCTGTCGGACGGCACGCGCCTCGACTCGCACACGCCGGCTCTCGTGCTGATCGAGCGCCACGCCTTCTGGACCTTCCTGTTCGCCGACCCGGCCCAGCAGCCGATCCGGCTCCGCCCGCCCTATCGGGACATCGCCAACGCCACGCTCGGCATTCCTGACGTCAGGCTGCTGACCGCACCGAGCCCGATTGCCGCCGATCTGGCAACATTCCCGCTCGAGGGGCGATGGGCCTGCTGCTATGATTATGTGCTGCTGCTGGAGGCAGGGGCGCGACCTCATTTTGCTTCTAACAACCTGACGTTGCTGCGAAAGTCGGAATACGCCAGTTTATTTCGCGTCACGCCCGGAGCACCGGTCGCCACCGTAACGGCCGCGCAATCATCGCCGCGGCTGTGAAGCGGCAAGCAGCGTTTGCCGCGAATCGTTAATTAAGCGCGACTTTCCGCTCGGAGAGCGTTAGTCTCTCCGTAATGAACAAGCAACCCCATGGGGCCGGGGCCAGATGAACGGCGGCTGGCCGGACGTTGACCGCCGCGCCAATGACCGGCGCGCCGGCGATCGGCGGCGCATCGACCGGCGGGCGGAGGTGCGCGCCGCCACCCATACCCGGACATTCGTCGCACTCTTCGCCATGGTGGCGATATTCATCGTCTACGCCTCGCTCTACCCGTTCCAATGGGTCGACCGCGGCGACGACCGCGGCGCCGTCGTCTATCTGCTCAGCACCGCGGGCGACTGGAACCGGCCCGTCCACCTGATCCCCAGCATTCTGTTCTACATCCCGTTCGGCCTGCTCTCGATGTTCGCCTTGCCGCCGCGCATGATGGCGCAATCCCGCGTCATGCTGGCGCTCGGCGGTGGCATCCTGTTCAGCGTCTGGATGGAGTTGGCGCAGTTCCAGGACGCCGGGCACGAAACGACCATGGGCGATGTCTATGCCAGCAGCCTCGGCCTGGTCCTCGGCATCGCAGCGGCGCTGATGGGGCAAAGCGGGCGGCTGGCGGGCATGCGCGAAACGGTCGCCTGGCGCGTGCCGGTCGCGCTGCTGATCATGTGGGCGGGCGACCGGCTGCATCCCTATGTGCCCACCACCGGCGGCCCCAATCTCTGGCAGGCGGTCGCACCGCTGGCGGATTGGTCCAACATCGACCCCCTCACGGTGGCGCGTGCAGGCGCGCGCTGGCTCATCGTGGCGTGCCTGGTCGACGTGCTGTTCGGCCCGCGCCGCTGGTTTCACTTCTTCCCCCTGCTCATCATCATGGAGTCCGTGGTCCGATTGGCGCTCGCCGGGCGCGTGCTGACGCTGACCGATCTCGGGGGTGCGGCCTCGGCGCTGATCATCTGGCCCTTCCTGCGCCGTTTGCCCGCGAGCCGCTTCGTGCTGGTGATCGCCTTTGCGGCGTTGATCGTGGTTGTGCGGCTGTCGTCGTTCCCGTTCGTCGGCCTGCCCGGCACGTTCGGCTGGCTGCCGTTCAAGTCGATGATGAATGCCACGACGACGGACAACCTGCGCGCGTTCTTCTCCGACGGCTTTCTTTACGGCGGCATGATCTGGTTGCTGACCACGAGCGGGTTGGGCCTGGGCGCGGCAACGACGTTGACCGCGACGGGCCTGCTGTTCGTCAGCGTCGCCCAGACCTGGCAGGCCGGCCCCCCGGGCGAGATCACCGACGCGGTCGTCGCCGTGATGGTGGGCGCGGTGCTGGCCCTGCTGCGGGACGACCCCGCCCGGCCGCCCGCGCGCCACGCGGACGCGCCCACGCCCGTGTAGCTGCCAATTCTGCGTGGCTGGCACGTCTGTGTGTCCCGCAAACCTCTGTACTCGTCAAAGTATTGCGATCATTGGATGCGCAATACTTAGTTAATCCGCGATCACAATCCATGAACGCGCGCTTCAATGCTTGGAGCCGGCTATGTCGCGTCTTGCGGAACATCGGTCGGCTCCCCAGACTTGCAGCCTTCACGCGGAAAGGAGGCAGCGCATTGGTACTCGGATTGGCCGCCCTCCCGGCGCTGTGTGCCGTTGCCGTCCTGATCGGCTGGAGCACTGACAACGAGGGCCTGAAACGGCTGGGCCTCGTCACCGTCACAATGAACCCGACGACGGCCGCCGGGTTCATCGCGATTGCGCTGGCCCTGCTGGTTCGTCAGTGGAATGGTCCCCAACCAGTGGGGCGCCAATCGCCGGAGCGCCCGGGCGCCCGCCGCGCGAAAACGCTGATCGCCACCATCTTGCTGATGGCCGTCGCTGCCATGGGCGGCCTGAAGCTGCTTGACATGTCCGCCGGCAGCCATATCGATATCGACACGTACCTGTTCGCCGCGAAACTGCCGATCGGCGACCTCCTCCCCAGCCGGGTCGCCCCCAACGCGGCGCTGTGCTTCGTGCTGATCAGCCTCGCGCTGCTGCTCATGCCGCTCCGGTCGCGCCGCGCCGCCATCGCCGCGCAACTGCTGGCGCTGGCGACCAGCCTGGTCTCGATCTTCGCGTTCGTCGGCTACCTGTACGGCGTCGGCGCCTTCTACAGCGTGCCGGCGTTCTTCCCGATGGCGATCCACACCGCGCTCGGCTTCCTCTGCCTTGCCGCGTTCGTGTTCATCCGGACCGCGCACCGCGGCCTGGTCGCCCCCGTCTCCGACCCCGGCCCGGCCGGACGCACCAGCCGCGCCTTGCTGCCCGCCGCGATCATCATCCCCGTCGGCTTCGGCTGGCTCCGCCAGAAAGGCGAGCAGGCCGGCCTCTACACGCCCGAGATCGGCGTCGCTCTCATGGTGATGGTCAGCGTGCTCGCGCTGACCGTAATGATCTGGTGGAACGCCGGACTGCTGCTCACCGCCGACGCACGCCGCCGCACCGCCGAGGCCGAGTTGGCGCGCATGGCGACGCACGACTTCCTCACCGGCCTGGCCAATCGCGGCCACTTCATGGACCGGCTGATGGCGCGCATGGCCACGCCGCGTCGGCGCGCCGACGACTCGTTCGCGATCATTTACATGGACCTTGACGGGTTCAAACAGGTGAACGACCAGTTCGGCCACGCCGCCGGCGACGAGTTGCTGCGCAATGTCGCGGCGCGGCTGCGCAAGACCGGCCGCCGTGCCGAGGACCTTGTGGCGCGGCTCGGCGGTGACGAATTCGCCATGCTCCTCGACCACATCAACGCCGCCGAGGAGGCCGCGAGCGTGGCGCAACGTATCGTTGACGAAATGCCATCGCGGGTCGGGGTCGGCGCGGACGCAGTCCCCGTCGGCATGAGCATCGGCATCGTGGTCGCCGACGTCCGGCACGACACACCGGAGGCGCTGCTGAACGACGCCGACCAGGCGCTGTATGACGCCAAGCGCCACGGCAAAGGCCGCTTCGCCGTCTACCACGAAGCGCAGGGTGGCTAAGCCCTTGCGCAATCCACCACCTGGCGTCATCCGCTGACACGGACGGCCCAGCTCCCCCGCGACCGTCGCCTCAGGCACCCTGCCGTAACCGCCGTCTGCTATGCATGCGCCACCGGCCCTGTCACAACGATTGGGTCAGAACGGTCGGCGACCGATCACGGGCACGACTGAGGGGCTGCCGAATGCAGACGGAAACCGTGCCGGGGTGCGGTGCGCGCGTGCTGATCGTGCTGATCCTGCTGCTCGCCGGCCTCGCCGTGCCGCCCCAACGCGCTCGGGCCGACGACTCCCCTTGGTCCGGCAGCTGGGAAGCCTATTGGCAGGGCGGCGTCACCACGATGGAGCTGACCCAGGCCGGAAACCACGTGACCGGCCGCTATCCGCTGCTCGGCGGCCAGCTCGACGGCACCGCCGCGGGCCGGACGCTCACCGGCAAATGGACCGAGGACGGCAAGACCGGCAGCTTCACCTTCCACCTCGCACCGGACCGATTGTCGTTCCTGGGTCGGTTCGACAACGGCGAATGGTGGACCGGCGGACGGGTCAAGCGTCGCCCCCGGCTCACCGCCATCGACCAGTCGACCCCGCGCGAGGCGGTGCGCAGCTTCATGATCGCCGGCAACCGCGCGCGCGCCGGCGCGGCGGACGAGATCGGCCGCGTCGCCGCGGTGCTGGAGTTCGGCGACCGCCGCCGCGACCTTGGCCCTTCGCAGCGGATCGAGCTGGCGCAGGCGATGTTCGACCTGGTCGACCTGACCACGTTGCAGTTGTGGACCATTCCGGAAAACCCCGCCGAGCCCGACGTGCACCTGTCCGTGCCACAGGCGGGGTCCGGGGCGGCCTTGCCGCTGCACCTGCATCGCGACGACGCCGGCAAATGGTGGATCGTGCTGCCAGGCGCGGTGGCGCTGGCCGAGCACCGCAAAACGCTGCTGGAACGTTACGGCGGCCACATGCCGGGCCGCGAGGCGTTCCTGCAACAGCACAGCGCGCGCGACACCATGCGCAGCTTCCTCGACGCGTTCCACGACTGGGACGGCGCCGGCCGCGCCCAGGCGCTGGCGGCGCTGGATCTGTCGGCGCTGCCCGAGGCGACGCGCGAGGAGGAGGGCGCGCTCGCCGCGCTGTACCTCAAGCACATCCTCGACCGCGTCAGCCTGGTCATCACGCAGGAGATCCCGGACGACCCGGCGGACCGCAACGCCTATGTGCATTTCATGCATCCGGCCGGCCGCGTCGCGATCGCCCCGATTGGCAACGGCGTGTCCGGCACGAACCAGCCCGCGACATGGAAATTCACCGCCGACACGGTGGCGACGGCGCGCGACATCTATGCCGACATCGGTTCGATGCCTATCGTCGGCGGCGGCGTGGTGCGCGCGCCGGAAACACCGTTCTTCGCCGCGCGTCATCTGTTCGTCGAATACGCGCCGCGGCTGCTGCGTCGTTTCGGTGACGTCGAGTATTGGCAGGCGCTCGGCGCCGGCGCGGTGCTGCTGGTGGGCTGCCTCACCGCTTGGCTGATCGCCTGGCCGCTGCTGATCCTGTGCAGCGCCCTGCTCGGCGTGCGCGGCCAGGAAATCCGCAAGCTGATCGCGTGGCCCCTGCGCGTTGCGCTGGAAATGGTGGCGTGGAAGCTGGCGATGCCGGTGCTTGGCCTGCCGCACGGCGTTCGCCGCTTCACCGACCCCGGCTCCGCCGTGCTGCTGGCGGTTGTCGCCACCTGGACAGGCTGGTACCTGGTGGATGCGATCGGCCATCGTGTGTCCGGTCACGCAACGACCCGGCCCGGCTCGTTCGACGATGTCAGCGTCTCCTTGGCGGTCGCCGGCCTGCGCATTGCCGTGGTCGTCGGCGGATTTCTTTACGCGGCCGACGCGCTGGGCATCCCCTACAGCGGCATCATCGCCGGCCTCGGCATCAGCGGCCTGGCCCTCGCCTTCGCCTCGAAGGAGACGCTGTCGAACGTGTTCGGCGCCGGCATCCTGATGATCGATCGCCCGTTCCGCCGCGGCGACAGCATCGTCGCCGGCGACACGCGCGGCGTGGTGGAACATGTTGGCATCAGATCGACCCGGATCCGCACGCCGGAGGACAGCGTCATCGTGGTGCCCAATGGGCGGCTGTCGGACGCGACGATCAACAACCTCGGCACGCGGCGGCATCGGCTGGTGAAGGCGACGCTGGTGCTGCCGTTCAGCGTGTCCGGCGACAAGGTTGGCGCGTTCAAGACGGAACTGGAATCAATGTTGGCCGCGCACGACAAGGTGGTGGCGGAGCGCGTTTCGGTCGGCGTCAACGCGCTGACCGAGGCGGGCTACGAGCTGGCGGCGACGTTCTACCTCGATGTCGGGTCCGCGACCGAGGAGACCGAGACGCGCCACGCGCTGCTGCTGGACATCGCGGCGTTGGGCGAGCGCATGGGGGTCATGGGGACGATGCAGGCCGCGGGCGAGGCCGTAGTGGATACTGCGCCGGAGGCGCATGTGTCCGCGGCGTGAATTTCCCCGCGGCCTGCCGTCACAATTCGAGATCGCCCAGCAGAACCGGGAGGTCGCGCGCCTGGTGCACGAATCGGGCAACAATGGGCGGGACCCGGTCAACGACAAAGACGAGCAGATAAGGATACCCTCGCAACGACCAGAACCCGAATCGCGCCGGTGCCAGATCGAGTCGAAGGCGTGCACGGGCCGGATTCCTGCTGACCAGTTCTACTGCCCACACGGCTGCGCGAAGCAAGGCCTCTGCCGCGTCGGGGTTGGTCTCAGCGATCCACGCCGCGGCGGCACGCAGTTCGCGCCTTGCACGCGGCGCGAACTGCCGCGGTTTCATGCCGACCGCGCGCGCACCGCATCGATCTCCGCACGGATCTCCGCTTCCACCTCATCGGCGGTGGCGAAGCCGTCCCGATCGCCTTCCGCAACCGCGGCTTCCAGGGATGCCACAAACGCCGCCTTCCGCTCCTCGGCATCCTGCAGCAGACGCAGCGCACTGCGCACCACCTCGCTGACATTGTTGAAGCGGCCACTCGCGACACAGCTTTGCGCGAAGCGCTCCAACGCCGGTGTCAGGTGGACATTGGTTCCCATTGCCGTCTCCGATATCAAGGATTGATATAGCAACGCTGGAGCCGATTCAAGCAGATGACCGCCAGGGCCTGCTGGTAGCGTGACGCGCTTCGCGCCAAGCTGCCCCACCCCACCCCCGGAGGCACCCATGACCCAACACGCCACCACCGCCCGCCCGCACCGCCTCGCCGAACCACCGCTCCGCCTGCACCACCACGCCTTCGCGGTGCGCGACCAGGAGGCCAACCGCGCCTTCATCGAGGACGTCCTCGGCATCCCCCTCACCGCCACCTGGTGCGAACGTGCCTTCAACGCCGCACTCGGCCGCGAGGTCGATTACTGCCATACCTTCTTCGCGATGGCCGACGGCGGCGCGCTCGCCTTCTTCCAGTTCGCCGACCCCGACGCCTACGAAATGAACCGCGCGCATTTCGGCGACAAGGGCGGCTCCTGGCACGTCGCCTTCAAGGTCTCCCAGGCCACCTTCGCCGAACTCGAATCCCGCCTGCGCGCCGCCGATATCGCCTACCGCCGCACCGACCACGGCTACTGCGTCTCGATGTATGTGAAAACACCCGACGGCCTGCCGCTGGAATTCACCGTCGACGCCCCCGACATCGAGGCCATCGCCGCGATGCGTCGCGCCGACGCGCACAGCGAGCTCGCGCGCTGGCTCGCCGGCGACCACCGCCCGAACAACGACCAGCGCCCGCACTGAACCCAAGCCACTTAACCCGGAGACCATCGCCGCATGCACGCCGAGCCAAGCGTCATCACCCGCCACGACGGCCGGGTGGGCAGGATCACGCTGAACCGACCCAAGGCGCTCAACGCGCTCAACCTGCCGATGATCCGCGCCATCACCCAGGCGCTGGCCGCATGGCGCGACGATCCGCACATCCACGCCGTGGTGATCGAGGGCACCGGCGACCGCGCGTTCTGCGCCGGCGGCGACATCCGCGCGCTGCGCCAGCACCAGCTCGACGGCAACCGTCCCTGGGTCGATGCGTTCTTCATCGAGGAATACGCGCTCAACAAGATGATCGCTGCCTATCCGAAACCATATATCGCGCTGATCGACGGCATCTGCATGGGCGGCGGCATCGGCGTCTCGATCTACGGCGCCTACCGGGTCGCCTCCGAGTACGCGATGTTCGCCATGCCGGAAACCGCGATTGGTTTCTTCCCCGACATCGGCGCAACGTTCTTCCTGCCGCGGCTGCCCGGCCAGCTCGGCACCTATCTCGGCCTGAGCGGCGCGCGCATCCACGGCGCCGACGCGGTGCACGCCGGCTTCGCCACCCAGTTCACCCCGCGCGCCGAGATGGCACAGCTATCCAAGGCCCTCGCGCATGACGGCGTCGCGGCACTCGCCCACCACGCCGTGCAACTGCCGGCGTTCACCCTGCAGGCGCAACGCGCCGCGATCGATACGATCTTCGCCGCCGACAGCGTGCCGGAGATCCAGCATCGGCTTGACGCCGACAACAGCGAGTGGGCGCGCAAGACGATCGAGGCGTTGCGCAGCGTCTCGCCTTCCGCCCTGTGCTGGACGCTGCGCATCCTGCGCGAAGGCGCCCACCGCACGCTGGAACAGTGCCTCAACGCCGAGTTCGCCTTGACCCAAACCACGATGCGCCACCACGACTTCATCGAGGGCGTCCGCGCGATGGTGGTCGACAAGGACCGCACCCCGCGCTGGCAGCCGGCGCGCATCGAAGACGTAACCCAATCCGAGATCGCCGCGATGTTCTAACAAGTACACCTCTCCCGCGCTGCGGGAGAGGTCGAGGCGCGAAGCGCCAAGGGTGAAGGCGCCCCCCCACATTCCCCTCCCTCCCAACCTGCCCTACGCTACCCCCAACACCGGCCCGACCTTGCCGTCGTGCCCAGGAGGAACCGCCGCAAATGAGCAGCCGCCCCGCAACCGCGGGCCGTCCAACCGTGTCCGTCCCGCCGGTGGCCACGATCGAAACCCGCACCTCCTGGGTGGTCGCGACGATCGTGCTGGCCCTGCTGTCGTTCACCTACGGCGCACCGCTGATCGTGGTCGTCGCGCTGAAGCCGATCGCCGAGACGCTCGACGTGCCGCGCGCCATCCCGTCGCTCGCCGCGGCACTGGTCTGGTTCGGCACCGGATCGGGTGGCATCGCCATGGGATTGTTCGCCGACCGCATCGGTGTGCGCTGGACCGTGCTCGGCGGCACCGTCATGATGGGCGCCGGCCTGCTGCTGTCCGCCCTCGGCAGCACCTGGTCGCTGCTGGTCGGCCACGGCCTGCTGATCGGCCTGCTGGGCAGCGCCGGCATCTATCCCCCGCTGCTGATCTACGTCAGCCGCTGGTTCGACAAGCGCCGAGGCACCGCGCTGGCCCTGATCTCCTCCGGCCAGTACATCGCCGGCGTGGTCTGGCCGTCACTGTTCCAGATCAGCATCAATCTCGTCGGCTGGCAGCGCACCATGGTGGGCTTCGCCGTGATCGTCGTTGTCATCGTGGTGCCGATCGCGCTGTGGTGCCTGCGCCTGTCGCCGCCCAGCACCGGCGCCGCCGCCACCGCCGCGGCCGGTCCGCCGTCAGGCACACCGGTGCTCGGCCTTCGCCCCAACACCGCGATGCTGCTGCTCGCGCTGGCGCCGTTCTTCTGCTGCATCCCGATGGCGATGCCGACCGCGCACCTTGTCGCGCTGTGCACCGATGACGGCATCTCGGCCGAGCAGGGCGCGCTGATGCTGTCGATGCTGCTCGGGCTTGCCTTCGCCAGCCGGCAATTCTGGGGCTGGATCGCCGACAACCTGGGCGGCCTGCGCACCGTGCTGCTGAGCTCCATCGCGCAGACCGTCTCAATCCTCATCTACGTCTTTGCCCATAACGAGGTCGGACTTTACGCTGCCTCCGCGGTCTACGGCCTCGGCTTCGCAGGCATCATTCCGGCTTACGTGCTCGCCATCCGCGACCTGTACCCGTCGCGCGAGGCAAGCTGGCGGATTCCGATCATGCTGCTGTCCGGCATGACCGGCATGGCGCTGGGAAGCTGGCTGGGCGGGGCGATGTTCGACCGCTTCGGTCATTACGGTCCCGCCTTCGAGCTCGCCTTCGTGTGCAATCTGATCAATGTCGTCATGGTCGGCGCGCTGGTGCTGCGCCAGCAGCAGGTACGGATGCGGCCGGTTTTCGGATAGGCTGGGTCTTCGGTTAGGCTGGTCGCGGCCAGGCCAGGAGCATCCCATGCCAGCGTTCATCTGCACCACCTGCGGCACGCAGTACCCGCCGGGCGAGGCGCCCCCGCCTGCCTGCCCGGTCTGCCAGGACGAGCGGCAATACGTGAACCTGCTCGGCCAGACCTGGACCACGCTGGAGGCGATGCGGCGCACGCATTTCAACGCCTTCCGCCAGCATGAGCCCGACCTGATCGGCATCGGCACCGTGCCGGCGTTCGCCATCGCCCAGCGCGCGCTGCTGATCCGCACCCCGCACGGCAACATCCTGTGGGACTGCGTCAGCTTCATCGATGACGCAACGATCGAGATCGTGCGCGCGTTGGGTGGCCTGATCGGCATCGCGATCTCGCACCCGCATTATTATTCCTCGATGATCGCGTGGAGCCAGGCGTTCGGCGGCGTGCCGATCCATCAGCACACGCGCGACCGCAAATGGGTGATGCGGCCCGATCCGGCGGTGCAATTCTGGGACGGCCCCAGCAAGGAACTCGTGCCCGGCGTGACGTTGCTGCACTGCCCCGGTCATTTCGCCGGCGCACAGGTGCTGCACTGGGCGGCGGGCGCCGGCGGCAAGGGCGCGCTGCTGTCCGGCGACATCGTCCAGGTCGGTTGGGACCGCAAGGTCAGTTTCATGCGCAGCTACCCGGATCTGATCCCGCTCGACAGAAGCTCCGTCGAGCACATCGCCGCGGTGCTACAACCCTGGCCGTTCGAGCCGATCTACGGCGCCTGGTGGGACCGCATCCTGCCGGCGGATGGCAAGGCGGTCCTGAACTATTCAGTGCAGCGCTACATCGAAGCGATCAGTGCGCCACCGAAAGATTGACCCTGTACACCTCGCCCGCTCTTCGCGGGAGAGGTCAAGACGCGAAGCGGCGAGGGTGAGGGTGCTTACCCGCGCCACCACCCTATCCCGCAGCCGCCGCACCTACCCCAAGGGCCCCGCATACTTCTCCAACAGCGCCCACGGCGCCTCCCCCAATTTCGCCCGCCACTCCCTATAAAACCCCCCGTTCTTCAACCCATCGCGAAAACTCTGCGTTTCCGCAACGTTGAACACCAGCCCCTTGCCCTCCATCTCCGCCTGGATCGCCTTGTCGCCGCCGGCGATATCCGCCCGCTCCAGCAACGCCGCATCATTCAAATTCTTCGCGACAATCCCCTGCAACGAACTCGGCAGCCCCGCCCAGGCCGCCGCATTGCAGCAGAACCAATGTCCATCCCAAACATGATTGGTCAGCGAACAATACTTCTGCACCTCATAGAACTTCGACGCCCGGATCAGCGGCAGCGGATTCTCCTCCGCATCCGCGATATGCGTTTGCAGCGCCGAATACACCTCGGGGAATTGCAACGCGAGCGGTGCGGCCTTCAGCGTCTTGAACAAAGTCACCAGGCTAGGCGCCACCGGCGTGCGGATCTTCAACCCCACCAAATCATCCGCCGTCCGGATCGGCTTGGTGCTCGTCGTCACCTGGCGAAATCCCAGATCCCACATGTGCTCCATCGGCATCAGCCCCGCCTTCGCAACGATCTGCGACCGCACATACTTCCCCAGATCACCATCCATCGCCGGCCAGATCTTGTCGTAACCAGACCACGCAAACCCCAGCGCGCTGATCGCCGTCACCGGCAGGATCGACGCCAGGATCTGTCCCGTCGGCTGGGCGAACTCGATCGCCCCACTGCGCGCCTGCGACATCAGGTCGTTGTCGCCGCCGAGCTGGCTGTCGGGGAAAATCAGCAGCTCCATCCGCCCGTTGGACTCTTGCTTGATCTTCTCTGCCGCCGCGGCAAGCCGGACATGCAGCGGGTAGGTCGTCACCGAGGTATGCGCGAACTTCCACGAATACTCCGCCGCCTTGGCAAAGCGCGGCAAAGCCGGCGCCGCGAGTGCCGCCATGCCGGCAATCATTGTCCGCCTGGGCATCATACGCCTGGTTACCCGCATCCCCGTTTCCCCCGTTTTCGTATCGTTACGTCACAGAAAGCCGATCGACAGCCATGGCAGCGCGGCGACGATGATAATCCCCACCAGCAGCGCCGCCAGATACCGCCAGATGTGCCGCATGCCGTCATCCGGGTTGGCCCCGCCGATCGCGCACGCCACATAATAGCCAACCCCGAAGGGTGGCGCGAACAGCCCGAGCCCCATCGCCAGGATCGCCACCATGGCGTAATGAACCTCGTGGATGCCGACCTGGCGCGCGATCGGGAACAGCAACGGTCCGAACAGCACGATCGCGGGAATGCCCTCCAGGATGCTGCCCAGCACGGTGAACAGCACGATCGAGATCGCCATGAACGAAATCGCACCCCCCGGCAGCGCCGCGATCCACTGTGCCACGACGGTGGAAAAACCCGACACGGTGATCGCCCACGCCATGCTGGTCGCCGCGCCGACGATCAGCAGGATGGCGCCGGACAAAACCGCAGTCTGGATCAGCATCGGCAGCAGCCGCGCCCAGTCGAATTGCCGGTAGATGAACAGCCCCGCCAGCGCCGCATAGACGATGCCGATGGTGGAGACCTCGGTGGCGGTGGCGATGCCGCCGACCACGGCGCCGCGGATCACGAAGGGCAGCACCAGCGCCGGGATCGCAACGACAAAGCTGCGGCCGATCGCCGCCGCGCTGGCCCGCGGCGCGCGCTGCGCGGTGCCGGCGCGCGACCATGTCATCGCGCACAGGATCAGCCCGACCACCAGCCCTGGCAGCAGCCCGCCGGTGAACAGTGCGGCGATGGAAATGCCGGTGACCGACCCGATGGTGATCAGGATCAGGCTCGGCGGAATCGTTTCGGTCTGCGCGCCGGTTGCCGCCAGCAGCGCCACGAGGTCGCCGCGCCGCGCCCCGCGTGCCTCCATCTCCGGGAACAGCACCGGCGCCACCGCCGCCATATCGGCCGCCTTCGACCCGGAGATGCCCGACACCAGATACATCGCGCCGACCAGCACGAACGACAGCCCGCCGCGCACATGGCCCAGCAGGTTCGCCAGGAAGCGGACCATGACGCGCGCCATGCCGGTCATCTCGATCAGCAGCCCGAGGAAGACGAACAGCGGCACCGACAGCAGCACAGGGTGCGACATGCCGGTGTCCATCCGCGCCACCAATACCGAGACCGGCATATGCGAGGTGAGTGCAAGATAGCCGAACGTCGCCAGGCCGAATGCGATCGCGATCGGGATGCCGAGAAACACCGCGATCGAAACGACACCCAGGAAGAAGATCAGCAGATTGAGCCGGCCAAGCCCCGGAAACACCGGCTGCAGCAACCAAAACGCACCGCACACCGCGCCGACAAGCCCCAGCGCCAGCAGCATCCGCCCCAACGCGTCGCGATCCAGGCGCAGCAGCGCGGTAACGATCATCAGCCCGATCCCGACCGGCATCGCCGCGGCGCGCCAGGCCATCGATACGTCGAGCGACATGATCGAAACGATAGTTTCGTTCTGCAAATAGGCGAAGGCCGGCGCGATCATGCCCAGCAGGAACACCAGTGTCGCCGCCAGCGCGACATCCTCGATGAAGCGGCGCGTGGGCACGCGGGTGCGGCTGACCAGCGCGGTCATGCGCATATGTTCATTGCGACGCAGTGCCAATACCGCGCCCAGCATCGCCAGCCAGAGGAACAGCAGCGACGCCAACTCGTCCGACCAGATCAGCGGATCATGCAACGCATACCGCGCGACGATGCCAACAAACAGAATGATGATCTCGGCAACCACCAGCGCGGCCGTCACCAGCTCCAGCGTCCGCGACAGCAACCGGTCGACGCGCGCCAGCAGATCGGTGCGCGGCAAAACCCCCGGTACGGCCTGATCGGTCGCCGACATTCGTTGGACCCGTCTCCCTGTTTATGCCGCAATCCTAAGGCGAAATCCCCCCGGCGCAAACCACGCATGCCGGGCAGGAGAGCGAAGCGTGATCCGCCGCGTGCCGCTTTGACGCCGGGACCACCCCCCACCTAAGCTCCGTCCCGCACCACACCCAACGGACCCGCATGACCACCCCGCAACGCCAGATGAAACTCGGTCTGAACATCGTCGGCAACGGCGCGCACGCCGCGGGCTGGCGGCTGCCGGAGGCACAGGCCAACGCGTTAGACTTTGCGCTGTGGCGCGATATCGCGCAGCAGGCCGAGCGCCGGGCGATCCACTTCATGTTCTGGGCCGACGGCGCCGCGGTGCGCCACAGCGCCAAAGATGACGAGCAGCTCAGCTATCTCGGCCGCATCGACGTGTGGGAGCCGCTCACCATCATGGCGGCGCTGTCGGCGGTAACGACGCGCCTCGGCTTCGTCGCCAGCGCCTCCACCACCTATAACGATCCCTACACGATCGCCCGCAAGTTCGCCTCGCTCGACCACATCAGTGGCGGCCGGGTCGGCTGGAATGTCGTCACGTCCTGGAGCGAGCAGGAGGCGTTGAACTATAACCGCGAACGCCACATGGAGCACGGGCTGCGCTACCGCCGCGCCGAAGAGTTCGTCGATGTGGTCATGGGATTATGGGATAGCTGGGAAGACGACGCCTTCATCCGCAACAAGGAAACCGGCCAGTATTTCGATCCGGCGAAGCTGCACAACCTGGCGCACCGCGGCGAAACGTTCGCCGTGCACGGCCCGCTGAACATATCGCGACCGATCCAAGGTTACCCGGTCATCGCGCAGGCCGGTTCCTCGGGACCCGGGCAAAATCTCGGCGGGCGCATCGCCGACATCATCTACACCGCGCAGAAGGACAAAGAGGAGGCAAAGGCCTTCTACCGTAGCGTCAAACAGCACGCCGCCGCGAACGGGCGCGACCCGGATGCGCAATATGTCATGCCCGGCATCCTGCCCGTGCTGGGGTCCACCGAGGCCGAGGCGCAGCACCTGATGGACCGGTTGCAGGACCTGATCCATCCGCAACTCGGCCTGTCGATCCTGGCCAGTTCGTTCGGCGATCTGTCCGGCTACGATCTGGATGGGCCGGTGCCGGATGCGCTGGAAGATCACAATGGCGTCAAGAGTGGGCACGAGCAGTTGATGCGCCTGGTGCGCGAGAAGCGGATGACCATCCGCGAGCTGTATCGGATGCTGGCCGGTGCCTCGGGCCATCTGGTGATGGTGGGTACGCCGGAGCAGGTGGCCGACCGGATCGAGGACTGGTTCAACGACCGCGCCTGCGACGGCTTCAATCTGATCCCACCTTTCATGCCTGGTGGATCGGACGCGGCGCTGAATGAACTGGTGCCGGAGCTGCAACGACGCGGCCTGGCGCAGACCGAGTACACCGGCACCACGCTGCGCGAGACGATGGGCCTGCCGCGTCCCGCGCACGGCAGCCACCGCCGCCGGTCCAGCGTGCCGCGCGCGGCCGAATAGCAAACATCGTGTCAGGGTCTGGGGGATTTCATGCATAATGGGTGCGCGCGCCGTGCGTCGCGTCTGGTTGGGTGGGCCGTTTGCGTCGCGCTGCTGGGGTTTGCCGCGCCCGGCGCGCGGGCGCAGGGCGCACCGCCGGGCGATCCGGCGCTTCAGGAAACCGTGCAGCCCGCGATCGCGAAACTGCTGGCGCCCAGCGCCGTGGCGTCGAAGACGCTGACCGTGGCGGTGGCGCTCGGTTCGCCACCGGATGATTTCCGCAACGAAAAGGGCGAGGTCGCCGGGTGGGAGATCGACATCCTGCGCGCCGCCACGCAGGTGCTGGGGATCGAGCTCGACCTGCGCCCGACCACGTTCGATTCGCTGATCCCCGGCTTGCAGGCGAAACGTTTCGATGCGGCGGTCGGCCAGATGGGCATCACCGAGGTGCGTGAGAAGGTCGTCGACATGCTCGGCACCCTCACGAGCAACGAGCTGTTCGCCGCGCTGGCGGCAAGCACGCTCAGCGTAAAGACCCTGGACGACATCTGCGGCGTCACGGTGGCGACCACGCGCGGCTCGCGTGAGGCGGAATTCGCCCGCCTGCATCAGCCGGATTGCGAAAAGCTCGGCAAGAAACCGATCGACCTGCTGGTGTTCAACGACGGCACCAGCGCCGCCGACGCGATGATGAGCCGCCGCGCGGAGGCGTTCTGGGTCGGGTCCACCGCGGTCAGCTATTTCGTTGCGCAGTCGCACGGCAAGGCCAAGGTTGTCGGCAGCTACACCGACCGGTCGTATATCGGCATCGCGATGCCGAAGGGGTCCGACATGGCGCCGGCGTTGCAGGCCGCCGTGCAGCACCTGATGGATGACGGCACCTACATGAAGATCGTGAAGAAATGGGGCCTGGAGGACGGTGCCGTGACCAAGGCGCCGTTGAATCCGACGGGGATCCTGCGCTGACCGCATGGTCCGCCGCGTGACGGAGCCCGAGGCCGCGCAGCCGGTCGTGCCGCTGCGCCATCCCGGCACCTGGGTGGCGACGGCGATCGTGCTGATGATCGTTGCGCTGGCGGCGTATAGCGTCGCCACCAACCCGGCGTTCGAGTGGCCGGTGGTCGCGCAGTACATGTTCGACCCGGAAATCCTGACCGGCCTGCAGCGCACGCTGGAGCTGACCGTCGCCGCGATGCTGATGGGGTTGCTGCTGGGCACCGTGCTGGCCTTGATGCGGCTGTCGCAAAACCGGCTGCTCTCAACGGTAAGTTGGGCGTATATCTGGTTCTTTCGCAGCGTGCCGGTGCTGGTGCAGCTCATATTCTGGTATAATTTCGGTGCGCTGTATGCGTCGATCTCGCTTGGGATCCCGTTCGGGCCGACGCTGTTCACCGTCAATACAAACACGCTGATCACGCCGCTGTTCGCCGCGCTCGCCGGGCTGGGGCTCAGCCAGTCGGCCTACACCGCCGAGGTCATCCGTGCCGGCATCGTTTCGGTGCCGGCCGGGCAGACGCGGGCGGCATTGGCGCTGGGAATGCGGCGGCTGATGATCTACCGGCGCATCATCCTGCCGCAGGCGATGCGCGTGATCATCCCGCCGGTCGGCAATGAGGTGATCTCAATGGTGAAGAACACCTCGCTGGTCAGTGTCATCGCGTTGGCGGAGTTGCTGTATACGACACAGCTTATTTATTCCCGCACCTACCAGACGATCCCGCTGCTGATTGTCGCATCGTTGTGGTACCTGATCATCGTTTCGGTCCTGTCGCTGGGTCAACATTTCCTCGAACACAGGTTCCGCCACCGATGACGCCGCCCGCCGACGCCATGCTGCGCATCCGGGGGCTGTCGAAAAGCTACGGCGCGCGGCAGGTGTTGCGCGACATCGATCTCGACGTGCAAGCCGGCAGCGTGATGTGCATCATTGGTCCGTCGGGGTCGGGCAAGAGCACGTTGCTGTCGTGCATCAATCATCTGGAACCGATCGACCGAGGCCGGGTCTGGGTTGCGGGCGAGCTGGTCGGCTATCGCGAGCACAGGGGCAGGTTGCACGAGCTGCCGGACCGCGAGGTCGCACGCATGCGGCAAAGCGTCGGCATGGTGTTCCAGCAGTTCAACCTGTTCCCGCACATGACCGCGCTGCAGAATATCGTTGAGGCACCGATCCGGGTGAAGCGCGTTGCGGCGTCCGATGCGAAGGCGCGCGCGATCAAGCTGCTGGAGCGTGTGGGGCTGGCGGACAAGCAGGCGCGGTATCCGGCGCAGCTTTCCGGCGGCGAGCAGCAGCGCGTCGCCATCGCGCGGGCGCTGGCGATGGACCCGAAGTTGATGTTGTTCGACGAACCGACCTCGGCGCTGGACCCGGAGTTGGTGGGGGAGGTGCTGGCGGTGATGCAGGACCTCGGACGTTCCGGGATGACAATGGTGGTGGTGACGCACGAGCTTGGGTTTGCGCGCGAGGTCGGCGATCAGCTCACGTTCATGGATGGCGGGGTGATTGTGGAGCAGGGTGATCCCCGCGCGGTGCTGGCGGCGCCACGGGAGAAGCGCACGCAGGATTTTTTGTCGAAGGTGTTGTGAGAACTGCCTCTCCCGCTTTGCGGGCTTGGGCCGCGAAGAGTGGACCTAAGGTTGAGACGCGAAGCGGGGAGGGTGAGGGTTCGTGGCCGCGGCACCACCCTCACCCGCGTCGCAAGCGCTCCGCGACCTCTCCCGCGAAGCGCGGGAGAGGTAAAAAGCAACTTAATGCGCGTCCGCCCAGGTGCGGCCTGATCCCGTCTCCACGACCAGAGGCACCGACAGCATCGCCGCGCCCTCCATCACGCGCTTCGCCAACGCCGCCAGTGCCGCCACTTCGGCCTCGGGGGCCTCGAACAGCAACTCATCATGCACCTGCAACAACAGCCGCGCGCGCAGCCCCGCCTCCCGCAGCGCGGCCGGCAGCCGCACCATCGCGCGCTTGATGATGTCCGCCGCGCCGCCCTGCAACGGCGCGTTGATCGCCTGCCGCTCGCCATACGCACGCCGCGCCGGATTCTTGTCCGCGATCCCCGGGATCCAACACCGCCGGCCAAACGGGCTCGTCACATAGCCGTTGATCCGTGCTTCCTCTTTCGTTCGTTCCATATACGTGCGGATTCCCGGATACCGCGCGAAATACGCATCGATATAGCCCCTCGCCTCCCCCGGCGTGGTGCCCAACTGCCGCGCCAGGCCGAACCCGGAAATCCCATAGATGATCCCGAAATTGATCGCCTTCGCGCGCCGGCGCGTCATCGGGTCCATGCCCTGCATCGGAATGCCGAACACCTCGCTCGCGGTGCGCGCATGGATATCCTCGCCGCGCTCGAAACTCTCGCGCAACGCCGGAATATCCGCGACATGCGCCAGCAGCCGCAGCTCGATCTGCGAGTAATCCGCGCTGACCAGCAGATTGCCCGGCTCCGCAATGAATGCGTGCCGGATGCGGCTGCCTTCCTCGGTGCGGATTGGAATATTCTGCAAATTCGGATCGGTTGACGACAGCCGCCCGGTCGATGCGATCGCCATCGCGAAGCTCGTATGAACCCGGTCCGTATCCGGATTGATCTGCCCCACCAGCGCATCGGCGTAGGTCGATTTCAGCTTCTGCAACTGCCGCCATTCCAGGATGCGCGCCGGCAGCTCGTGGCCCTGATCGGCCAGCGTTTGCAGCACCGAGGAATCGGTCCCCCACGCCCCGGTCTTCATCCGCTTGCCGCCCGGCAGGCCCATCCGGTCGAACAATTCCTCGCCCAACTGTTTCGGGCTGCCGACATTGAACTCGTGCCCAGCCAGCCGATGGCACTCGCGCTCCATCACGCCCATGCGCTGCTCGAAATCGACCGACATGCGGCGCAGATCGTCGGCGTCGACCTTTACGCCTGCGGCTTCCATGTCGAGCAGGATCGGGATCAGCCGACGCTCCATCTGCTCATACAGCGCCAGCGCCTTCGCCATGCGCATCCGCGGCCGCAGCACCTCCCACAGACGCAACGTTACGTCGGCATCTTCCGCCGCATAGGCCGTCGCGCGCTCGATCGGCACGTCGGCGAAACTTATGCGATTGCGCCCGGTGCCGGTGACCTCGTCGTAGGAGATCGGGGTGTGGCCCAGGTGCAGTTGCGCCAGCTCGTCCATGCCGTGGCCGTGCAACCCGGCCTCCTGCGCGAACGAGATCATCATCGTGTCGTCGAGCGGCGTGATGACCGGAAATCCGGCGCGCCGCAGCACCTGCATGTCGAACTTGGCGTTCTGCAACACCTTCAGCACGCAGGGATCAATCAGCAGCGGCGACAGGATCGCGAGCGCGTCGGCCAGCGCGATCTGCTCGCCCAGGACCGTGTGCCGCAGCGGCACATAACAGGCGCGGCACGGCGCCGTCGCCAGCGAGAATCCCACCAGCGCGGCGCGCATCGGATCGAGCCCATCGGTCTCGGTATCCAGCGCCACCGTGCCGCGCGCAGTGGCCTCGGCGACCCAGGCGCGCAGCGCGTCCGCTGTCGTAACGGTCTCGTACGGGCCGAACCCCTCCGGCGCGACCAGCGGCGCACAAACCGCCGGCGGTGGCGGCGCCCCGCCCAGATCGAACTGCGCCTGCTTCGGCGCTGCAACGGCCGCCGCGACCGGCGGCGCTGGCGCATCGGTCAGTCCCATGCGCGTAACGATGCTGCGGAAGCCCTGCGTGGTCAGCCACGCCGCCAGCTTGCCCGGCTCGGTCGGGCGCGGATGCAGCGCCTCCAGCGGCAGCGGCAACGGCGCGTCGGCGCGCAGCGTCACCAGCACGCGCGACAGCCGCGCCTTTTCGGCATGCTCGATCAGCAGGTCGCGCCGCTTGGACGGCTTCATCGCCGGCGCCGCGGCCAGCACGCCTTCCAGGTCGCCGAACTCGTTGAGCAATTGCGCCGCGGTCTTCGGGCCGATCCCCGGCACGCCGGGCACGTTGTCGACCGAGTCGCCGATCAGCGCCTGCGCCTCGATCAGCTTGTCCGGCGTGACGCCGAATTTTTCCATCACCTCGGGCGGGCCGATTGGTTTCGGCTTGATCGGATCAAGCATCTCCACGCCCGGCCGCAATAACTGCATCAGGTCCTTGTCGGACGACACGATGGTGACGGTGCCGCCGGCCTCCACCGCCGCGCGCGCGTATGACGCGATCAGATCGTCGGCCTCCCAGTCCGCCAGCTCGATCGCCGGCACGCCGAACGCATCCGTCGCCTCCCGCACCAAAGCGAATTGCGGGATCAGCGCCTCGGGCGGCGGCGGACGTTGCGCCTTGTACTGGTCGTAGATCCGGTTGCGGAACGTCTCCCGCCCCGCGTCGAAGATCACCGCCAGATGGGTGCCGACGTGCTCGCGCAGCAGCTTGGCCAGCATGTTGGTGAAGCCGAACACCGCGTTCACCGGGGTGCCGTCGGGGCGCGTCATCGGCGGCAGCGCGTGGAAGGCGCGAAAGATGAAGCCCGATCCGTCGATCAGGACGACGTGCGGTGCCGTGCCGGTCTCGGCCGCCGGCGGAACCGCCGGATCAATGTCCGCTGGCGTGGCCGGCTCCTTCGTTCAAGACGTAAAGCCGCGAGCAATAGGGGCACATCACCGACTCCCCCTCGATATGCAGGAACACCCGGGGATGGCCGAGCGCGCCGTCGCCGCCGTCGCAGGCAACGATGCGGTCGTCAACGTGGATGATCTCGGGGGCGGAGCCGTCCAGCATGCATGGGTCCTTGGGGTTGAGCGCGCGAGCGATGGGGCTGGATACTAGCCGGGTGCGACGGGGTTTCCAACCGTGTCGCCGCAGGCGGGAAGATCGGATCCCGCCGCCCAGCAAATCTCATTTTGGCAGCGGCGTGCTTGCCTCTCGACGTCATGGCCGGGCTTGAACCGGCCAGCTTCTTCGTGCTGCGGCTACAAGACGTGTCGTGGGCAGCAAGAGGATTGCCGGTTCAAGCCCGGCCATGTCGTTTCCGCAACGAGTCAGGCCAAAATAAGATATGGCTGGCCGCCACCTCGTTTCCTATCCCGATCCACCGGAAAGTGCTACGTTCGTCCCGCCGCACAACAACCGCGGCCAATCAATCGGAGGAAATCAATATGGCCAGCAACGCAGCTCCCTCCAGGCGCGCCTTCGTCACAGGCCTTGGCGCCGCCGCCGTCACAACCGGCCTCGCGCGCGCCCAGACCCCCAGCGCCGCCACCGGCACACCGCCATCCGTGATCACCAACCCGCCGCGCCAATGGGGCCACTATGCGCCGCCGGAAATGTATCCCGATCCCGACATCATCGTCATCGATCCGTCGTTCAAGCAGTACCTGCTCGGCATCACCGCGATCCACCGCGTCGCCACCGGCTTCCTGTGGGCCGAGGGGCCGGCCTGGTCCAACGAGGGCCAGTATTTCCTATTCAGCGACGTGCAGGGCAACACGCAGTATCGCGTGCTGTGGGACAATCGGCGGGTGACGGCGTTCCGCAAGCCGTCGAACAACAGCAACGGCAACAGCTTCGATTTCCAGGGGCGCCAGATCTCGACTGAGGATTTCTTCCGCCGCGTGATCCGCTGGGAACATGACGGCACGATGACGGTGATTGCCGATCAGTTCGAGGGCAAACCGTTGAACTCGCCGAACGATCTGGTGGCGCATCCGGACGGCAGCATCTGGTTCACCGATCCGCCCTACGGCGACACGCTGTCCGAGGGCCATCCTGACGAGGCCGGCGGCCCGACCAATCCGCAAGGCCTGCTCAACCCGCGTATCGGAGCCGAGAACGCCGGCGCGCTCGGTGGCGCCAGGCGGCAATCGCCGAACGCCGTCTATCGCTGGGATCCGAGCAACCGGCTGGAGGTCGTGGTTACCGAGGATCAGTTGAAGGACCCGAACGGCATCTGCTTCTCACCCGACTACAAGACACTTTATGTGATCAGCACCGGCCGCGGGCCGGGCGATGCACATGGCGGCGGCACGGGCACGATCCATGCGTTCGACGTGCAGGGCAGCAAAGTTGCCAATGGGCGAGAGTTTCTCGACATGAAGGTGGATGGCGTTCATTGCGGACCCGACGGCATGCGCGCCGACGTGTTCGGCAACCTGTGGTGCAGTTCGAATGCGCCGCTCGGGTATGCGGGGGTGGTGGTGTACAACGCGCAAGGCAAGCTGATCGGGCGAATCCGGTTGCCGGAGGTGTGCGCCAACCTGGTGTTCGGCGGCCCCAAGCGCAATCACCTGCTGATCTGCGCGAGCCAGTCGATTTATATGGTCCAGGTGCAGACCCAAGGCGCCGCACCCGGGTGAGGCACTTTCTTACCTCTCCCGCTCTCCGCGGGAGAGGTCAAGACGCAAAGCGGCGAGGGTGAGGGCCTTGCGGTTCGCCGAACACTACACCAGCCCGCCACCCTACCCCGTCACCACCTCGATCGGCCCCGTCGCATCCGCCACACTCAGCGGCGTGAACCCCGCGGCGTCGCCGTCCGCCTGCACCGGGATCGGCGCATTCCCCACCACCTCGACGCGCCGCGCCCGCACGTGCCGCACACCCGGCGCGCGACCCAGCAGCCCGACCGGCAGCGCCGCGCCATACATCAGCGCCGCCCCCGGCCCGCCGCACCCGAACAGCACCACCGAGAACCCCGGATCGGCCGGCCGCGACTCAGGCGCCAAAAGAAATTTCCCGCCATACAGCCGGCCCTTGCTGATCACCACGCTCGCCGCCTCGGTCTCCACGTCATCGATCCGGAGCCGAACCGGTGGGAAGGTGTAGCGCGCCGTCTCCCGCAGGCTCTGCACCACATAGGCGCCGCGGCCCAGCACGCGCTTCAACGGGAACGGCAGCCGGTGCACCACCTGCGCGTCGAAGCCCACGCCCAGCATCTGCACGAACAGCCGCGAGCCCGCCGCGCCGCGAGCCACGCCGGGCCACAGCAGCCGCGTGCGCCCGAACGCCAGCGCCGCCGCCACTGCCCGCGGCGCGAACGGCAACGCCAGTTCGTGCGCCAGGACGTTGGCGGTGCCAAGCGGAATGACGCCCAGCCGCGCGCGCGATCCCATCAGCCCGTTGGCCACCTCGGCGATGGTGCCGTCGCCGCCCGCCGCGACCACCATGGGGGCGCCGCCGCGCACCGCCTCGCGCGCCAACGCCTCGGCATGGCCCGCGCGGTGCGTCTCCGCCAGGTCGAGGCGGATGCCGTTCGCCGCCAGCACATCCAGCACGCGCCACAGCAAAGCCGCGCGCCGCCGACCCGCCACTGGATTGAACACGATTACCATCCGAGGCACCATGCGATGCAGGCGCGCACGCAAATCGGCCCCCCTGCCCATGACAAGCGGTGGTTGTGACAGACCGTCGATGACGCATTGATGACGGTAGCGTGTCTAAGGAAAGACTTTCACAATCGCAGCCAATATTCTGATTTGTCACTCAGTCTTAACTTTATCCACGACTCAAGCACGCCTATCTGCTGGTCTCGCAATGAACGCATCCCTGTCCCCCGGCGCCCGGACCGACTACCGCAGCGTCTTCATTTCGGACACCCATCTTGGCACGCGCGGCTGTCGCAGCGATTTCCTCGCCGACTTCCTGCGCCGCACCTCCTGCCAGCACCTGTTCCTGGTTGGTGACATCATCGATGGCTGGCGGCTGCGCAAGTCATGGTACTGGGACGAGGCGCACGACGACGTGCTGCGCCAGATCGTGCGGCAGGCTCGTTCCGGGACCGAGGTGACCTACATTCCCGGCAACCACGACGAAATGTTCCGCGCCTGGCTTCCGCTGGGCCTGGAGATCGCCGGCATCCGCCTGCGCCGCGAGGCGGTGCACCTGACCGCCACCGGCAAGCGCCTGCTGGTGATCCACGGCGACGAGTTCGACAGCGTGGTGCGCTACGCCAAGTTCCTGGCGCTGCTGGGCGACTGGGCCTATACCGCGGCGCTGGCATTCAATCGTTACTTCAACGCCGTCCGCCGCCGCCTGGGCTATCCTTACTGGTCACTGTCCGCCTGGCTGAAACGCCAGGTCAAGGAAGCCGTCAAGGCGATCGATCGTTTCGAGGCCGCGCTGGCCAACGAGGCCAAGCGGCGCGGCTTCGACGGCGTTGTGTGCGGCCACATCCACCACGCGGAAATGCGCGAGGTGGAGGGCGTGCTCTACATCAACGACGGCGACTGGGTGGAAAGCTGCACCGCGCTTGTCGAGCATCATGACGGTCGCCTGGAGCTGGTCGACTGGGCCGCGCTGAACCGCTTGTCGTTCTTCGCGCCCCGCACGGCCGGGCTGCCGCAACCTGCCTGACACACTCCCCCCTATCGCCGCGATAGATAGTTGGGCTGACATGCTGCCGCCCGCGCCCTCGCATCGTATCCTGATCGTCAGCGACGCCTGGGCGCCGCAGGTGAATGGCGTGGTGCGCACGCTGACCACCGTGGCCGAGGAGCTGCGGCGCATGGGCCACGTGGTGGAGGTGATCGGACCGGACCGCTTCCGCACCATGCGCTGCCCGACCTATCCGGAGATCCCGCTGTCGCTGATGCCGCGCCGCAGCCTGGTGCGCATGATCGAGGCGTTCAATCCCGACGCGCTGCACATCGCCACCGAGGGTCCGCTCGGCCTCGCCGCGCGAAGCTGGGCAAAGCGCACCGGCTTCGCCTTCACCACCGCGTTCCATACCCGGTTTGCCGAGTATGTGCGGGCGCGCACCGGCATTCCGGTGCGGCCGATCTATGCCTGGATGCGGCGGTTTCACGGCGCGAGCCAGGGCACCATGGTGGCCACCCAATCGCTGCGGGACGAGCTGGTGGGCCGCGGCTTCCGCAACATCCGCTCGTGGTCGCGCGGTGTCGACCTTGACCTGTTCCGGCCGATGCCGCGGGAGGATTGGGGCGTGCCGGGACCGATCTTCCTGTACATCGGCCGGGTCGCGGTCGAAAAGAACATTGGCGCATTCCTCGACCTGGACCTGCCGGGGTCGAAGGTCGTGGTCGGTGGCGGCCCGCAGCTTGCGGCGCTGCGGCGGGCGTATCCGAACGTGCTGTTCACCGGCCCGCGCTATGGCGAGGCGCTGGCGCACGCCTACGCCAGTGGCGACGTGTTCGTGTTCCCCAGCCTGACCGACACGTTCGGCCTGGTGATCCTGGAGGCACTGGCCTGCGGCACCCCGGTCGCGGCATTCCCGGTGACCGGCCCGAAGGACGTGCTGGCGGACGCGGCCGGCAAGATCGGTGCGGTCAACGCCGATTTGCGTGTCGCGGCGCTGGAGGCGCTGACTGCCGATCGCGCCGCGTGCCGCGCGCATGCGGAACGCTATTCCTGGCGCGCCTGCGCCGAAACGTTCCTGAGCCACCTGGTGCCGCTGATGGGGGCGTCGTAGCCGGCAAGCGGCGCGCGACGGATGAGGCGGCGGCGGCACCCTCGCCGTTGCGCCTTGGGCCCCGGGACAGGTCCTGAAAAGCTGAATTAGCGTTGCCCTGAAGCATCGGTGAGATAGGTTGCGGCGAGCCGGTGCGACGCTCCGTGGTTTGCTGGGACTTCGGCCCGGCCATGACGTTGAGAGGCAAGCACGCCTCGGCCAAAATGGGCATTGCTGTTGCTCGGAAATCCGGGTTGACCCACCATATGACGATCGTCATGTTCCGCGCAATCGTCGTTGGAGGGGTTGTCATGGGTCCGCAACGGGTTGCCCGGCTGTTTGCCGGCCGCGTGCATTACGCCTGGGTGGTCGTGGCGGTGATGTTCGTCGTCATCCTGTCCTCGGTCGGCGTCCGCGCCGCGCCCGGTGTGCTGATCGTCCCGTTGGAGCGGGCGTTCGGCTGGAATGCCGGCGTGATCTCCGGCGCGATCTCGCTGAACATCCTGCTGTTCGGCCTGGTCGGCCCGTTTGCCGCCGCGCTGATCCAGGTCATTGGCCTGAAGCGCACGGTGCTGTTGTCGATGGCGCTGCTGGTGCTGGGCGCGGGCCTGTCGAGCTTCGTCACAAAGATCTGGCAACTCTACATGACCTGGGGCGTGCTGGTGGGCCTCGGTTCGGGCGCCGGCATGGTCGGGTTGGCGACCGCCATCGCCAACCGCTGGTTCGTACGGCGCCGAGGCTTGGTGGTTGGCCTGCTGACCGCCTCCAACGCCAGCGGCCAGTTGATCTTCCTGCCGCTGCTCGCCAGCCTGGCGGAGCACCTGGGCTGGCACAGCGTGCCGTGGACCGTCGCCGTGGTGATCCTGGCGCTGATGCCGGCGGTCATGCTGCTGCTGCCGGAAACCCCGGGCAGCATCGGCCTCGGCCCGTTCGGCGCGACCGAGGACGTTGCCGTGCCGCGCCACACCGGCAACCCCTTCGTCATCGCGGTCGGCGGGCTGATCCGCGGCGCCCGCTCGCTCGATTTCTGGCTGCTGTTCATCAGCTTCGCCGTCTGCGGCTTTTCCACCAACGGCCTGGTGGCGACCCATCTGATTCCCTACTGCATGGACCACGGCCTGCCTGAGGTGAGCGCGGCGGGATTGCTGGCGGCGATGGGCCTGTTCGACCTGGTCGGGACCACCCTGTCCGGCTGGCTGACCGATCGCTACAATTCGCGGACGTTATTGTTCTGGTACTATGGGCTGCGCGGGTTGTCGCTGGTGGTGCTGCCGTTCACCAACTTCGATGTGGTCAGCCTGTCGGTCTTCGCGGTGTTCTACGGGCTCGACTGGGTGGCGACTGTCCCGCCCACCGTCACTCTGACCAACGAGGTGTTCGGCAAGAAGGACGCCCCGGTCATCGTGTCGTGGATTGTCGCCGGGCATCAGCTTGGCGGCGCGCTGGCGGCGCTGGGGGCGGGTGAGGTGCGCAGCGTCACCGGCAGTTACCTGATCGCCTTCGTCGCCAGCGGTGTGGCGTGCCTGATGGCGTCGCTGCTGGTGCTGCGCATCAATCGCCGGCCAGCCCTGGCCGCCAGCCGCGCCTAAGGTCTGGTCTCGAACCGGAGCCGGAACGGCGGCCCCGGGTAGTTGCGACCCTGGGTGGTTGCGGGCCTGGGTGGCTGCAGCAGCGATTCTCACTATGGCCTAATTTGTTGCCGATTCGTCATGGCCGGGCTTGAGCCGGCCATCTTCTTGCGGCCCATGGCACGTCTGGTGGCGGCAGCATGAAGAGGATGGCCGGTTCAAGCCCGGCCATGACGTTGAGAGGCAAGCACGCCTCGGCCAAAGTGAGAATTGGCGTGGTCGCGGCCTGGGCGATTGCGGGCGGGGTTGAAATCAGCCAGACCGCGCGGTTGTCAGAGGGAGACAGGACAATGTCCGTTCGCATCATTGACGTGCGTGAGGTGACCCAGCTTATCAGCTCGCCGATCCGCAATGCCTATATCGACTTCTCGAAAATGACCTCGAGCCTGGTGGCGGTGGTGACCGACGCGGTGCGCGATGGCAGGCGCGTGGTGGGATATGGGTTCAATTCGAACGGGCGGTATGGTCAGGGCGGATTGATCCGGGAGCGGTTCGCGCCACGCATCATGGAGGCGAAGCCGGAGACGCTGCTGGATGCGAGCGGGGCGAACCTCGATCCCGATCGTGTTTGGGCCTGCATGATGACGAACGAGAAGCCGGGCGGGCATGGCGATCGCTCGGTTGCGGTCGGCACGATCGACATGGCGGTGTGGGATGCGACGGCGAAGCTCGCCGGCAAGCCGCTGTTTCGTCTGTTGGCGGAACGACATGGCCGGGCGGCCGATCCGCGCGTGTTCGTGTATGCGGCTGGCGGATACTATTATCCAGGTAAGGATGACGGCGCGCTGTGCCAGGAGATGCGGTCGTATCTCGATCGCGGTTACAGCGTGGTGAAGATGAAGATCGGCGGCGAGAGCCTGGCCGAGGATCAGCGGCGGATCGAGGCGGTGCTGCGGGAGATCGGCGGGCATGCGCGTCTGGCGGTGGACGCCAACGGGCGGTTCGATCTGGCGACGGCGATCGCTTATGCAACGATGCTGCGGCAGTATGACCTGTTCTGGTATGAGGAGGCGGGGGACCCGCTGGACTATCAGTTGCAGGCGGCGCTGGCCGAGTTCTATCCGGGGCCGATGGCGACCGGGGAGAATCTGTTCAGCCACCAGGATGCGCGCAACCTGATTCGTTACGGTGGCATGCGGCCGGATCGCGACTGGCTGCAGTTCGATTGCGCGTTATCGTACGGGCTGTGCGAGTATCAGCGGACGCTGGCGATGTTGCGCGATGCCGGCTGGAGCTGGACGCGGTGTGTGCCGCATGGCGGGCACCAGATGTCGCTGGCGATTGCCGCCGGGCTGGGGTTGGGCGGCAACGAGAGCTATCCGGATGTGTTCCAGCCGTATGGCGGGTTTCCTGATGGGGTGCGGGTGGGGGATTCGATCGTGACATTACCGGAATTGCCCGGGATCGGATTCGAGGGCAAGTCGGACCTGTATGCGATCATGCGGGATCTGGCGGCGTAGGGCCGGGACGGATAGTGCTTTACATCCCGGTTGGGATATGTCAGGAATATCCCGCTGAAGCGGAGGGAAGCATGCCGCACATCACTGTTGGCAAATGGGGCAAGAACCTTGCGGTCCGTTTTCCGGGCGATGTCGCGCGCGAACTCGGTTTGCGCGAGGGTGAACAGGTTGAGATCGAGGCGCAGGATGGCGCGATCGTTATCCGCCGTGCCGCGCCGCATTTCACTTTGGAGGAGCTGTTCCGCGGGCGCTCCGCCAAGGCTTGGCGTGCGGCGTACGCCAATGCGTATGACTGGGGTGATGACGTCGGTCGCGAGGTGGTCGACGAATGACCGCATCCGGCTACGTGCCGGACGTTGGTGATCTGATCTGGACCGACTTCGATCCGACGCTGGGCCGCGAGCAGGCCGGGCGCCGGCCGGCGCTTGTCGTTTCGCCGGCGGCGTTCACCGAGAAAACGGGCCTTGCGGTGGTCTGCCCCATTACCTCTCGGGTGCGGCCGTTTCCAACCAGTGTGGTGTTGCCGGCAGGATTGCCGGTCGCGGGCGAAATTCTCATCAGTCATATTCGCAGCATCGACGTCCAGGCCCGGCCAGTGCGTTATGCCGGAGCGAATGTCGGGTTGGTCGTCGCGATGCTCGTCCGCGCCAAGCTGAACACGTTCGTGACGATTTGACTGCGATGGCGGGAATCTTCTTCGAGAGCAGTTTGCTGGTTCGCGTTGTCAAATCTTCCTGTCGAGGGGGGCACAGGCGGTTCGGCAAACACCGAAACCGAGACGCCCTCGACAGGAAGATTTGACAACGCGAAGTTGCGGTTGGCGCGCGATCTCCTATCGGCTAAACTCCATGTGCCGATAAGTCCTTGATACAAAAGGACTTATCGGCATGTCGTTCGCGCGACGTTCGCTGACTGACCTGCTCAAAACATGACATATTGCTGCGGATTCTCTTTCTTGGCCTTCCGCGTCCGTCCATCAAAGGAGACAATGTTCTCATATTGTCTATCGGTGAACCCCAAGACCTGGACCAAGCCCGCCTTCGGCAAGGCCCGCGCGATTCGTTTCGTGTAAGCCTCGGCTTGGTCCTTGCCGCCACAAAAACGCATATAGACTGAGCCTCCTGCACCATTCGGAATTCCTGGGCGCAGGGCATGGCGCGATGCGCGCGCCGCGCACCTTCTTCCAGCAAACACCAGCCCGGGTCGACGGGTCGGAGCGGACGTTGCCAAAACATGATGTCGCGCAACTGCGCCCATTGATCCGGGCGTAGCGTGTGGTGTGCCGCCTGGATTTCCTGGATCCTATCGAACTCTTTCTCGTACATCGCGCGCAGTGGGTAGAAACCGGCTTCCGGTCGCGCACGCACCATTTTCCCTTTAAGCCGCCGTCGGTGGAGGTACTCGCCCAACGTCTCGGCGCCGCTTTGCTTGATGCTTCGATCGAGTGCCTCGATCTTGTCGGTTAGTTTGTTGTCGTCGCTGGTATCGGTCTTGCGGTTCGACTTGAAGCCACGACGCTGATCGAGATGGAACAGCGCGCGCCCTAGTTCGTGCGGCGCCAGCGGTCCGTTTGCGGCCTTTGCGCGGAGTTCGTAAGGATCGAGCGTTATCAGAGCGTGCCGCTCGGTCTCATCCGCCGGCATCAGGTTCAGCGCGATCAACATCTCCATCAGATCATCGCGTCGCCGCAGGTAGCGGTCGCGGCGCCGGCGCATCCCCCGCGGCTCGCGACGCGCGACCGCTAGCGATGTCCCGTCCTTGGGATTGCGTCCGTCACTGTAGATGCGGGCGCCCAGGGCGAGGATGCCGTTCGGCTTTCCTGCCGCGTCGAGCGTCAGCGCCGCCCAGCCGATGGAGTTGGTGCCCACGTCGAGACCGAGACGGTATGGCTGGTGCATGCGACATTCCCCCCTGGGTGGGGCGGCCTGCTTGACGAGACGAACCCGCGATACCAGCCTCCATAGGCGATATAATCCCACTTGTCATCATATCGGAACCGGGCTAGATATTACGGGCGTCCGTATCAAATATTTAGCCGATAGGAGATCGCGCGCCGTCAGCGACGGCCCCCGGGCCTAGCAGCCGTTAACAAGCCTTCAGGGCACAAAATCGAAGGGCAGGCTCCGGCCTGCCCTTCTGACGTTTCGGGCTCCGGCACGAAGAGGATGGCCGGGTCAAGCCCGGCCATAACGATTGGAGTCAAGCCGGGCCATGACGCGTGGGGGCGGCCCGTGGGTCGCGTCACCCCTCCTCAGACTACTACCCCTCCTCCGACCGCACGAACCGCTGCCTGGCCTGGATCTCGGCGATGTCTGTGGGGCGCTCGAACGGCGGCGGCATCGCCTCCCCTGCCTGCTTGGGGCGGCCGATGGCGCGGAACCAGTCCTCCAGCCCCGCCGGGGAGATCATCCATAACATGCGCATCTGCTCCGTCCCGGTGTTCGTTATCTTGTGCTGCACGCCGCGGCCGACCAGGATCATCGTTTCGGGTGCAACTTCGTGGCGTTCGGCGCCGACCTCGGCGATGCCGCTGCCCTGGTAGCAGAAGATCACCTCGTGCTGGCGCTCGTGGGCGTGGCGGCGAATGTGCGCGCCTGGCTCCAGCACCTGCAGGCCCATCGAGAAATTGTCGAACGGCGTGTTGTAGGGCGTCAGCTTGTTGACGATGTAGCCGACAGACGGCAGCGGCTGCCAGAACGCCTCGCCGTCCTGGGGGCCTAGCACGACCACGGGGCCTTTGACGAACGTGGTCGCGACATGTGGGGCAGTGTCGGGCATCTGATTTTTCCTCCGCGGGGACCGATCCCCACGTTACGCCCGGCGCGTGGTTGCTGATATGCTCGCCGCATCAGCCAAGGAAAGGATGCGGTAATGGATGCGATGTGGCCAGCGGGCGCGGCTTATATCAATGGGCGCTTCATGCCGGTGGGCGAGGCGACGATCCCGGTCACCGAATGGGGCTATCGGCGCTCCGACGTCACGTATGACGTGGTCAGCGTCTGGGATGGCGCGTTTTTCCGGCTGGAACAGCACCTGAACCGCTTCCGCGCCTCGATGGAATATTTCCGCCTGGTGCCGCGCGAGAGCGATGGCGACATCCGCGCCATGCTGCACGAGCTGGTGCGGCGCACCGGGTTGCGTGAGGCGTATGTGGCGATGGACTGCCTGCGCGGCTCGGCGCCGACCAACCTGCGCCGCCATCCGATCAATGCGCGGCCGTATCTGTTGGCTTACGCGGTGCCGTATGTCTGGCTGGTGCCGCAGGAGATCCGCGAGCAGGGCATGCACGTTATTATCGCGTCAAATCCGCGTATCCCCGAGCAATGCGTCAATCCGCGGGCAAAGAATTTCCATTGGGCCGATATGACGCGGGCGATGTTCGAAGCGGAGGACAAGGGCGCTCACAATCCGGTGTTGCTCGACCTGGAAGGCAATGTGACCGAGGGGCCGGGCTTCAACGTGTTCGCCGTGACCAACGGCAAGGTGGCGACGCCGGATCGCGGCGTGCTGGAGGGCATCACCCGCGGCGCGGTGATCGAGCTGTGCGAGAAACTCGGGCTGCCGTGCGAGGTACGGACGGTGCCGCTGGAGGAGCTGCGGAATGCCGACGAGATCTTCATTTCCTCGACCGCCGGCGGTGTGGTTGGGGTGACGCGGCTCGACGGCCGCATCCTGTCGAACGACCGGCCTGGGCCGGTGACGGCAAAGCTGCGCGATGCGTATTGGCGGTTTCGCCGGGAGGGCTGGTGCAACGAGCCGATCGACTACGCGATGGCGGTGGCCGCCGAGTAGGCGCTGTTCGCTTGGGGTGGTCGGAGCGCATTAGCGTTTCGGATGAGGGGGTTGCGGCTTATTCGCTGGTTCCTATGTGCGGCGGCGCCCCTCACCCGCCGCTTGGCGTCCCCCCGGCACCCGTCCGGCGGCAGGCGCTCTGCCCGCGGAAGAGGTCAGGCTGCGCCGTGTCGGCGGCAACGGCATTATCATTCCGAATTAGCAACGGATAAGCTTTCGCTGCCGGTTGCTTGCCCGCGGCGGTGGTGGGCTCCCGATCCATCTGGTTTCGGACATTCGGGTTCGATGTCTGTCGCCGCGCAAGTCGCGTCGGCAGATTTTCGGGCCGTCTTACACAACCGGTTTTTGCGACGCGGTGAGATTCTAAGCGGCATCGACAACATATAGCCCATACACGTCTCAATAGGGACCCGGCGGTCTCGAAACAGAGACGGTTTGGCAGATTCTTCCGGTTGCGTAGCATAAGTGCTTGCGCGATAATTCGTCAAACGACATCCACACGACCGTCACGGGCTCGGTTAAGCAACATGCGAATTATCGGTCCCGGAATGTGGCTAAGGGTCGTCCTCGTCGCCAGCCTCATGGTGCCGGGTGCCGTGCTTAGCGTGACAGCCTGGGAAAGCCGCCAGCGCACCCTCGAGGCCGCCGATCGGCAGATCGCCATCACCGTCAGCCTGCTGCGGGAGCAGATGGCGCGGGTGTTGCAATCCGACGAGATCGCACTCGAGCTGATCGACCAGTCGATCGCCGGCATGACCTGGGACGAGATCGCGCAGTCCGCGGCGGTGCGGGCGCGTCTGGCGACGCTGCTCCGGCAGTTGCCGCAGATCGCCGCGATCGGCCTGGTCAATCCGGAAGGCGTCGCCGTCGCCAGCAACCTGACCAACCCGTTCCAGCCCATCAACGTGTCGGACCGGGATTATTTCGTGACGCTGCGGGATCATCCCGAGGCCGGCACATTCATCAGCCGCGCCACAGTGGGGCGGCTCACGCATCTTTTGCGGTTCAGCGTCGCGCGGCGGCGGCGCACCGCGGACGGACATTTCGATGGCGTCATGGTGCTGGGCATGGACCCGAGCTATGTCAGCGCGTTTTATGCGTCCTTCGCTGGCCCGGACGGCATGGCGATCCTGCTGGCGCGCACCGATGGCGCGGTGCTGGCGCGTTACCCGCCGGCCACCGGGCGGGGTGGCCTGATGCAGGCCGACCTGACACCGGACAGCCCTCTTGTGCGGGCGGCCGCGAGTGGCCCCGGCGGCAACCTGTCCGGCCGATCTTCGATCGATGGCGTGGTTCGGGTCAGCGCCTACGCCCGGGTCGCGGGCTATCCGCTGCTGATTTCCTACGGGGTTTCGCGTGCCGGCGTGCTGGCGCCGTGGTCCGCGGACATGTGGGTCTATGGCCCGCTGACGGTCGCGGCATCGGTGGCACTGGCACTCGTGACGTGGTGTGCGATGCGCGGCGCCGCCGAGGTTGCCGGCACCAAGCAAGGGCTCGAAATCGCGAACGCCGAGCTGGCACACCAGATCGCGGAACGAACGCGCGCCGAGGTGGAGTTGATAGAACTTAACGGCGCGATGGAGCAGCGTATCTCGGCGCGCACCGCCAGCCTGTTGGCACTCTCCGAGCAGCTCGAACGCGAACGCGTCCGCATGGCGAGCTTCATCGAGGCGTCGCCGTTCGCCAACCTGCTGGTCAACGAACGCGGCGCCATTGTGATGATGAATGTCGCGGCGGAGCAATTGTTCGGCTACCGGCGCGAAGAGCTGGTCGACCGGCCGGTGGAGACGCTGGTGCCTGCGCGCATCCGCGACGTCCATCCGGGTTTGCGGGACAGTTTTTTCACCCAGGCGATCTCACGGCCGATGGGCGCCGGGCTTGATGTGCTTGCGGTGCGCAAGGATGGCCGCGAGGTGCCGGTCGAGATCCTGCTGAGCCCGCAGCAGACGCCGACCGGCCAGGTGACGGTGGTTGGGGTCTCCGACATCAGCGCTCGCCGCGAGGCGCAGTTGGCGCTGCTGAGCGTCAATGCCGACCTGGTGATGGCCAACCAGGAGCTGACCCAGGCCAATACCACCGTGCGGCTGAAAAGCGAGGAGGTGGAGACCTTCGTCTACATCGTCTCGCACGACCTGCGGGCGCCACTGATCAACCTGCAGGGCTTCGCGCGGGAGCTGGAGCGGGGCTGCGCCGAGCTGCGGGAGATCCTGTCGGGGATCGACCTGCCGGAGCCGGTGGGGGCCCGGGTCGCCGAGCTGATGGCGGAGGATATCAACGGCTCGCTGCCGTACATCATCGCCAGCGTCGCCAAGTTCGATCGGCTGATCAACGCGCTGATCGATTTGTCGCGCACCGGACGGTATCCGCTGCATCCGGTGCGGGTGAATGTGGCCGAGGTGCTGCAATCCACCCTGGACACGTTGCGGGGACCGATCGAGGCCGCGGGCGCGATCGTCATCGTCGACGCATTGCCGCCCGCGGTCGCCGACACCACGGCGCTGGGCCAGATCTTTGCGAACCTGATCATGAATTCGATGAAGTTCGTCGCCGCCGGCTGCACGCCGCAGATCGAGATCGGCGGCGAGGTCGTCGGCGATGTCGCAACGTTCTGGGTGCGGGACAATGGCCGCGGCATTCCGATCCACGCGAGGACCCGGCTGTTCCAGATGTTCCAGCGGTTTCATCCGGGTGTTGCCGAGGGCGACGGGATTGGTCTGGCCACGGTCAAGCACCTGGTGGAGCGGCTTGGGGGCACGGTGCGGGTGGAGGACGCGCCGGGCGGCGGCTCGATCTTCATTTTCACCCTGCCCGGCGCGCGAAGTCCGGTTGAGCGAAGTCCCACTGCGCAAACTCCGGGCGAGCGAAGTCCGGGCGAGCGAAGTCCGGGCGAGCAAAGTCCGGGCGAGCAAAGTCCGGGCGGGGGCATGTCCGCCGACGGAATCTCCGCCGAGCGATTGGAGGAACCGGCATGAGCGAAACTTTCATGGATGCGAATGGCGCCGATCCGGTCACCATCGTTATCGTCGACGACGACGAGGGACATTGCGAACTGATCCGCCGCAACCTGCGTCGGGTGGCGGCGCGGAATCCCATTGTCGTGCAGCACACGGGCGAGGGGGCACTGGCGCAACTGCGCGCCCGCGCCGCGGGGGACGGGGGTAGCCAATCGACGCCGTTGCTGATCCTGCTGGACATCAACATGCCCGGTGAGATCAACGGCGTGGATGCGCTGCGGCTGCTGAAATCGGATCCGCTGTTGCGTGCGCTGCCGGTGATCATGCTGACGACGACCGACGATCCGCGCGAGATCGCCCGCTGCTACGAGCTTGGGTGCAGCGCCTACGTCACGAAACCGATCGATCCGTCGCTTTTCGTCGAGGCGATCCGGCGTATTGGCCTGTTCGTCGAGGTGATCCGCGTTGCCCCTCTGGACGCCTTGAGGGCTGCCTCCGGGGCGGCATCCGCGGAGGAGGAGGCGGCATGAACGGCGACCGGCTGCCGCGTGCGGTGCTGGTCGTCGAGGACGATCGTGCCATGGCCGAACTGGAGCGGCGGACGCTGGTTCGCGCCGGGTTCGCACCGCTGATCGCGAATTCGGCGGCCGAGGCGCAGGAGCGGCTGAGCGACGGTGGCTTCGCCGTGGTGCTGCTCGATTACAACCTGCCGGACGGCGATGCCTGGCACCTGGTGACGCAGGCACGGGAGATGCGTCCGCGGGTGCCTGTGATCATGGTGACGGCGATGGGCAGCGAGAGCGTCGCGGCCGATGCGATGCGGCGCGGCGTGGCGGCGTATATCGTCAAGGGCGACCAGTTCGTCGATGGCCTGGGCGCGGCGGTGGACAGTGCGGCGCGGCTGGCCGAGGCCGACGAGGAGATGCATCGCAACAACTCGCTGTTCCGCGCGATCGCCGACAATGCGCACGACGCGATTGTGCTGCTCGACGGCAGCGGAACGATCCTGTTCGCCTCGATGGCGGCGGAGCAGATGCTGGGCGAGACGCCGGCGGCGCTGATTGGACAGCGGCTGGCGGATTTCATTGGCTCCGAGGACCGCACGGAGCAGCCCGGCGGCGATGGGGCGCGGGGATACGGGGCGCCGGGTTACGGGGCGCAGGGCGACGGGCCGCACGGCAACGGGGCGCGGGGCAACGGGGCGGGAGGCAACGGGCGCCCGGGCAATGGGGCGTCCAACAGCGGGGCGCCCAATGGCGGGGCGCGGGGTAACGGGGCGCAGGGCAACGCGCCGGCGCCGCGCGGGGGCGCCGCGCGGCGGGTTTATCGCGTGCGGCACGACGACGGCACCGTCGTGTCGGTCGAGCCGACCTTCGCGACGATCGGCCGGGGCGAGGCGACCCGGACGCTTGGCGTGCTGCGGGACGTGACCGAGCGGGTGCGGCTGGAGGAACGGGTGCGCCACAAGGAGCGCATGGAGGCGATCGGACACCTGACCGGCGGGTTGGCACACGACTTCAACAACCTGCTGGGCGTGGTGATCGGCAACCTGGATCTGCTGCAGGACGAGGCGGGGATTTCCGAGGCGACGCGGGAGCTCGCGCACGATGCACTGGATGCGGCGTTGCGCGGGGCGGAGCTGACGCGCGGGTTGCTGGCATTCGCCCGCCGGCAGGATTTGCGTCCGACGCATGCCGACGTGAATGCTTCGGTCGAGGCGGTGGTGCGGCTGTTGAGCCGGGTGCTCGGCGCCGATATCGCGGTGGAGCTGCGCCTTGCGGAGGATGTCTGGCCGGTTCTGGTGGATCGGGTACAGCTGGAAACCGCACTGACGAATTTGATTGCCAATGCGCGCGACGCGATGCCGCGCGGCGGGCGGCTGGTGATTGCGACGGGCAACGCGCAGGTCGACGCCGATCGCGCCGAGGCCAACAGCGATCTGGCGCCGGGCGACTATGCGACGATCGAGGTGCGCGACAATGGCCTGGGCATGACGCCTGCCGTGC
>Ga0326727_10005016_pt1 | contig 38528 bp, 31 predicted proteins | sample MB2enrmetagenome_FD_207643 | JGI IMG/M metagenome (GOLD analysis project Ga0326727, IMG submission 207643) | Lab enriched peat soil microbial communities from McLean, Ithaca, NY, United States - MB29MY | ecosystem: Environmental > Terrestrial > Soil > Wetlands > Peat | place: USA: New York...
ACGTCGGCCAATGCGGGGGCCGGGGCGCAGACCCTGACCATCAATGGGACGAACTTCCTCACCACCTCGACGGTCACCTACAACGGGGCGGCCCACACTGCGACCTTTGTGAGCTCGACGCAGTTGACGATCACCCTGAGCGCGAGCGACCAGGCCACGGCAGGAGCCTATGCTGTGGTGGTGACCAATCCTGCGCCGGGAGGTGGCGCATCGAACTCGGTGAACTTCACCGTCACGGCCAACAACCCCGTGCCGAGCATCACCAGCCTCTCCCCGACGTCGTCCAATGCGGGGGCCGCGGCGCAGACCCTGACCATCAATGGGACGAACTTCCTCACCACCTCGACGGTCACCTACAACGGGGCGGCCCACACTGCGACCTTTGTGAGCTCGACGCAGTTGACGATCACCCTGAGCGCGGGCGACCAGGCCACGGCAGGGACCTACGCCGTGGTGGTGACCAATCCTGCGCCGGGAGGTGGCGCATCGAATTCGGTGAACTTCACCGTCACGGCTCCTATCGCTGGTCTTTCGCCTACGAGCTTCAACTTTGGTAGCCTATACGCTACGACGAGCAGTTCGCCTGAGAACTTTACCCTAAACAACACGGGCAATGCGACCCTGAGTATCACCAGCATTGGGTTCACGGGTACCAATCCTGGTGACTTTAGTCAGAACACGACATGCGGCACCACGCTGGCGGCGAGTACCACTTGCACGATTGCTGTGGTCTTCACACCGGCCGCCAGCGGGAGCCGTAGCGGGACACTGGTTGTCACTGACAACAGCAATAACGTTCCGGGCAGCACGCAATCCGCGACCCTGACCGGCACGGGGCTCCACGATGTGGTTCTAACTTGGACCGCCAGCCCGACCTCTGGGATATTGGGCTATGATGTTTACCGGGGAACGACTTCAGGGGGAGAGAGCACGACGCCCATCGCTACGGAAGTAGCCGCAGCGTGCACGACGCTCGCACCTTGCATGTATGTGGATACGGCGGTGGTCGCCGGGACAACGTACTACTATTATGTTACCGCCGTGGCTTCGAATGGCACCACTCAGAGTTCGGACTCGAACGAAGCTTCTGCGACCGTGCCCACACCCTGACCTAGATTTCTCGGTACGCAACAACAGCGCATTGAGAAATCCGGGTCAGATACCGCCGGACTCATTCCACGCGCTCCCGCAGTTACATTGCGCGAGAGTGACAGAATTACCGAGCGCGGCTAGGGTCGATGCAGGATTCGGGGCCTCCTGTCCGAAGATTTCTTTCTGAAGAACCGCGTTAACGAGAGCATCGGCTACATGAGGCGATGCCAGCCAAAGAGAAACCACCTCCGATCGGCTCGCCGGAGCGGCATCCCATTCGCCCGATTTCCATCCTGGATGAGGTGCATCGTCGGCGGGCGGTGGCTCCTCATGCCAGGACGCCAATTTTCGTCCGATCCACGTGACAGCTTCTGCACAAGGCAGGTAACACCATCCTGTAATGCGGGGATTGACAAGGGCGTGAGTCGCTTGGACAGCCCGTAGTCCCGATGTCCAACATGCGCCCTTCTCCTCTCTCGGGCCGTCGCGGACTGCTCTTGTGAATCACGGGGCGATTTCGCCGTAACAAAATGAAGATGGCATCCCTTTTTAGCTCCCAGATGATTAGGTCCAAGGGCGGGCCTCTCATACCCGGCCACACTGGGTCACCGGATTGCTCTTTCGATCTAAGATTACTTGCGGGAATACTTCAAGGGAACAACGGCGGGGGACGGTCTAAGTTGGGGGGATGGGGCGTCGACCGAAGCCGACGCCCTCAGCGTGAATCACGAGCGGAGTGAAACCTGAAAATAGTGGGCCCTAAAGGACTGGCCGAAGCAAGCGTCGGCGGAAGACGATAGCCAGACCAAGCAAGCCCAACATGTCAGCACCGAACAGAATCACGGCGGAGGATTCTGGCGTGTAGACTAAGAATTCCTGCGGCGGTGAACTTGGGCAAGGGCTGCCACTGCATGTTGGATCACCAGAATTTGGCGTGAGGATCTCCCAACCCGAACTGTTATAGGTACCCTCGCCCTCGGCTTCGCTGATCAATAGCAGCGTCTGCGCGTACTCGGAACTAGTTCCGTTTGCACTCAAGTAGGTGAGCGGGTTAGTTGGATCCATGTATGTGTTATTTGCTCCATACGTCAGATCCCATATTGCGAACGAAATCTCGGTCTGCATGGTTGTGTTCTTGGGGTTCGCCAACAATTGCGAGCCCAGCCACGCCACTTCGTTATACAGCGACGAATTGTTTCCAAACATCGGCGAACCAGAACTGCCCACTGCCGCCACGTTCGTGACATTGGCGGTCCATGACTCATTGACGTAACTATTGTTGGACCAGTCGTCGCATATCACAGATGTGTTGGCCACGCCACCGACCGTGGCAGTATACGGGTCGACATAGACGTCACCAAGCGTAGCGCCATCCCCTACGCCCGTGAGTGTTACCGACGTCGTCTGCGCCAGGGACGCAGACGCGAAAAAGAGAACTGCTACCACCGTCAAGTACCAATACTTCCGCAACAGGCTATTCATCATCTTGTATCTCCGCTCCAAAGTGAAATTTTGTCGCCCCACTCTGTGCCCACTCCAGAGCACCTACCCATTCAACCTGAGTTACGTCGGCAATCAGCAAACTAGGTTAACGACCGACCGGAGTGAACCGCGCACCTCAAAAAACCAACTTCAACTCTACTACTAACCACCGACGCTTCCCTTCAATGCTTCAACTTTAAAGAACTTGCAAAGTGTTGTCAATGCGACCAAAGGGCAATCGGCTTGCTCTAAAGTAGGGTCAGCACCCAGTCAATGGCTTGGGTCTAAAAACGCCCTGGTCTGGCGGTCAGCAACGTTGCCTGGCCAAACCAGACAATACCCTGCACTTTGAGCCCATTGACAAGGGGGTGGTATGCCTTACTATATCGACGTGCAGGGGTCTGCAGCCGACGCGAGTTTTTCGAATCCCGGTTGTCGTACTCAGGCTCTCAGCCGCAGGCAAGGCAGGCTCCTGGGATGGGGATGAGGGTCGTTCGGATGCCGGCCTTAGGTGCCTATGATTGTTATAGATAAAGGGGATTTCACTTCCCAAGTCTTACCCTGGCGGAGAGTTCCATTGAATTCATACCAGTGCAACAATGGGCCGAGAAGTGATACGCTATAAGTCGACGCGACGAGGGGATCCTTAGGTCATGAAACACAAAGATAGCAAGAAACTGTGCCTGCTATTCCTGGGGCTGATACTGCTCAGCGGCTGTACGTTTGACCCGAACAAAAGAAAGCTCAATTACCTGCACAGTGGAGAAGACTACGCAAGACAGCACAAATACCGAGAAGCCGCAATCCAATATCGCAATGCGATTCAGATCGATCCTAAATTCGCCGAGGGGCATTATCAGCTCGCGATCGCCTACCTGAGCTCGAACGACGTGGAAGCTGCCTACCGTGAGTTTCAGGAGGCAGTGTCGCTGGATCCGACCAACTCTGACGCCCAACTCCAACTTGCTACCCTGCAAATCGCGCACCGGCAGTACGACCAAGCCCAGGCGGCAGCCGAAAGAGTCCTTGCGGCCGACCCGAAGAATTCCCGGGCACACGCGGTTCTGGCGGAAAAATATGTGGCCACGCGCGAAATGGACAAAGCCATCCAGGAGATGCAGAAAGCCCTGGAGTTGGGTACCCCGCGGGTCGAAGCCTTGGATGCTTTGGGGGCTATGTATCTCGCTGCCGGCCAGCCGGATGCGGCAGAGGCTGCTTACAGGAAGGCGATTGAACTAAACCCGCAGTCTGTCCAGGCACACGTGGCGCTCGCCGAGTTTTATCTCGCTCAGCGAAAGATGCCGGAAGCTGAGACGGCGATGCGCGCGGCCTGCGATGCAGATCCGCACGCTGTACCTCCCCGGATATTCATGATCCGAATCTACGAGTTGACGGGGAGGCTGCCGGAGGCCGAGAAAGCCTCCGCGGAGCTGAAAACCCTCGCGCCGGATGACCCCCAGGCCTATCAAGCCTTGGGGCATTTCTATCTTTCCACGGGCCAGAAAGAAAAAGCCGTAACCGAGTTCCAATCCCTGCTGGCCTCGAAGCCCAAGGACCTTTCCCTTAAAAGCCAACTGGTGGAAACCCTGATCGACTTGAACAGAATCCCAGAGGCCAGCACCCTGAACCAGCAGATCCTGAGTGCCAACCCCGCCGACTCACAAGGGCTGTCAGCGGGCGGCCGAATTCTTATTGCCCAAGGGCGATACCAGGAGGCCCAGGAAGTGCTCCAGAAAGCCGTGAAGTCTGATCCCACGGCCGCCGGCAGTTACTATTATTTGGGTGTCGCTCAAAGGTCTCTGGGCGATGCCGATTTGGCCAAAACCTCCTTCGCACGCGCTCTCGAACTCAATCCGCAGATGGCCGATGCCGCCGTAGCTCTGGCGAGGCTGGATGTCCGGAGCGGGTACTATGACGAGGCTCTGCGCTTGGCCGGCGACGCGCTCAAGGTCAACCCAAACTTATCTTCAGCCTACCTCGCCAACGCGGAAGCTTGGCAAGGAAAAGGAGACAAGCGGCAGGCAGAGGCGATGCTCCAGGCAGCCCTGGAGCGTGATCCGGTTTCCCTCCCCGCACTCGCGACCTTGTTGAATTTTTCACAGAGGCAAGGAAAGACCCAGGAGGCGGTTACGCGGATTGCGAATTTGATCCCACAACACCCGCAGATTGCCGGCCTTCATTTCTTGCTAGGATTAGGCTATTTCAACCTGAAGGATGTGGGGAAGGCGGAGGCCAGCGTCCGTCAAGCCCTTGCTCTCGACCCGAAAACCCCGGACGCCCACACACTGCTGGCTGATATCCATCTGACCAAAGGTGAGGTGGACCAAGCTAAAACGGAATTCCGCGCGGCCATTGAGGCTGACCCGCGGAACACTGCGAATTACTTGGCGCTGGAGTACCAATACGAGAAAGAGGGCAACTGGGAAGAGGCCAAGAAACTCTGTGAAAGGGCCCATCAAGTTGATTCTGCCTCGCCTGTGGTGGCGGACCAACTCGCCGCCCTTTATCTCGATCACGGTGGCGACGTGAACGTGGCGCTCCCACTGGCGCAGATGGCCAAGCAGAAGATGCCGGACTCCCCCCTTGCCGCCGATACCCTCGGATGGGCTTACTACAAACTCGGCTCGGCGGAGCCAGCGATCACGGAATTAAAGGAGGGCGTCCAGAAAGCTCCCGCCAACCCCAGCTTTCGATACCACCTGGGGATGGCCTACATGGCGGCCGGCCATTCGGAATTGGCCCGAGAGGCTCTGCAGAAGGTGCTTAAAGACAATCCTAATTTCCCGCAGGCTGCGGACGCTGCCGCCGCCCTGCAAAAAATGTCGAAAAAGCATCCGTAGACTCGGGTGAGGATGCTCGAGCGATTGCGGAAAGTGAGGGGAAACCACTCGGGGGGCACCGCACCAAGAATGAGCCTTCCCTCAGGGGGAGCCGTTTTCGGGACGCGAGGGCATTCTTCCGATTTCTTCTTGCACCGACTCCCCTCGGGCTCAGAGGGACGAAGCCCTCCCCTCTGATTGTGAAATACGAATGCCGGGGCACCCTACAGTCTGTCGCCGACCGGCAAGGGGTGCTCGATTCCCGAAAAGCCGACGCGAGGGGACTCCTATTAGGTCTTTTCGCCACGCACCGAGGCGTAACCCGCTGTGGCAATGGCGATCAGGAAGAACAAAAGCGCTCCCTTATAGAAACTCATGTACCAAAGGGTTCTTCCCTGCTGAACCACGCTGGGGGTCAGTATTCCGAAAATGTTCAATGCCCGCAGACCCAAAGCGATCAGAGAGCTGAGCAAACCCAGCCAATAGCTCACCGTGACGATTTGTTTTTCCACGAGATGTCTCCTTTCCGTGCAAGATGGGACCCTTACAATGGGATTCATGCTATGTCTGGAAATGCGCCATGTCAATACAAATCAAGGTAATCTCATTGCCTGTTAACATTTAAATTAACGTTATTGCCACAGAGCGGTAATATCTTGTCGGCGAATTCGGCAATAAGGGTTCCAGACCGATCATCGCTTAAAATACAGGCAGAGGAAACCATGGATTCGAACAAAGGGATCGTTGCAACGAGTGAAATACTGGCTGCTTTCCAGTCCAAGATCGAGGCGAAGACAGCCCAGGTAGGCATCATCGGGCCTGCCCCCCGCACTTCGGTTCGCTCGAAACGGATTTGCGGCGTCAGGCTTTGACCTCGATCCCACCAAGGTGACCATGCTTCACCGTGGCGAGAGTTATATTCGTCATATTTCCCGAACAGTGATTGCAGAGTATATACAGGAGAAACGCTTCAGGGCCGCAGCAGATTTTTCTCACCTGCGGGAAATGGATGCTATCGCGCTTGGCGAAAGTCGATAGTGGCGGGAGCAGCGAGGCGGGCCATGGGACCTCCTTATCGGCATGAAGCCTCACGCAGAGCGCCGGTTTCAAGGGCGATTGGCGAGTCCTCAAAAACCGTTCCGACCTTCAGCGAGAATTGTGGGCTCGGGTGCTTTTCATAGCTTTTCCAGCGCCGCGCTTTCGCCATGTAGGTTACATGATCGGAACCGCACGTCGGGCAATGCACGATGCCATCGGGCCAGCGAGCTTCAATCATGAACTTGTGGCAGTTCTCGTAATCGCCAAAGAGTTTTACTGCTTCCAAGAGTGATTTCGGACTATCATTGGTGTTCATGATGGTTAGCATAGTACCTTTCCATGATAGACCGGAGACATAAGGAGCCGATCATGGAAACCAAATCAAGACGGAGCAGATGGGTGCTCAACGCACCACTTTTCAGCGCCGCCACGGCCCTGAGTATCTTCTGTCTTGGCGCATCCCTTAATGCACAGCAAAACGCCCCCGACATGCCCATGCAAGCGAGATATGAAGACGGCGCCGAATTCCGTTGGCTGAACAAGAACGTCCTCGAATCCCGTCTGCTGGACAGCATGGAAGACCTTTCCGCCTGGTCGTTCGCTGGTGCAGGAGAGATGACGCTAACCGAAGACCGCGCCAAAGACGGCCGGCATTCGCTGCGCATCCGGTCCACCTCCAATGTTGCCCAGGTTGACGGTAGCGGAGAGTGGGAGGACCTCGTAGCGGCCAGGAAGTTCGCGGGCGAAGACTGGAGTCGATACAACCGCATCTCTCTCTGGGTCTATCCCGATGTTGTCGGCGCGCCCGCTATTTCATGTTCTCTGACCCTTCACAATGACGGCTCCCACAAACTGCCGGACCGGTACAACGAGGGCCGCCACGAATCGATTATTCTGAAGAACCACATGTGGAACCAGGTCGTGTGGGAAATCGCTCCTTTGGATCGCGATCGTGTCACGGGGCTCGATTTTGCCTACAGCCTTCCCAAGAAGTTCCCCGACCCCGGCGACCAAACGATCCTGGACATCGATCAACTGGAGTTGCAGAGGGTGGTGGCCGATCATGTGGAGGGTTGGGATGTGGCGCCGGGAAAGATTGCGTTCAGCCACAGCGGCTACACGCGAGGCTCCTCGAAGTCTGCTATCTCGACCGATCTGCCCCCCGGGGAGTTCTCAGTGATTGACCAACGGACTGGCCAGGTCGTTCTCACGAAACCCGTCGAGCAAACCACCACTCGCTTGGGCAAGTACCAGGTGCTGGACTTTTCTGAGGTCCGCGCCCCCGGCACCTACGTGATCAAAGCCGGAGACACGCTGACTCGTCCGTTCCGAATTGGAGATGACGCATGGCGCGACAGTATTTGGAAGGCAATCAATTTCATGTACTGCGAACGTTGTGGAACCGAAATCCCAGGCATTCACGGCAGGTGTCATCAGGATGTCTACACCACTCATGATGACAAGCGGATCGTCGTCAATGGCGGATATCATGACGCCGGGGACCTTTCGGCGACGGGAAACACACCGGGAATGGTCTATGCGCTCCTATCGCTGGCGGAAAGTCTGAAGCGTCAGGACGAGGATCCGGTTCTCTCCCGCCGCCTGCTGGAAGAAGCGCGGTGGGGCTTGAATTGGGTGCTCAAGACCCGGTTTGGCGACGGGTACCGCAGCACCGGCCAACTCGTCAGTTACTGGACCGATGGGATCATGGGCACGGCCGACGATCGCTTCGGCAAAGCCGTAAATGACCCGGAATGGAACTTCCGGGTCAGCGGAGTCGAGGCCCTGGCGGCACGCGTATTGAAGGACAGCGATCCGGAGCTGGCGAATCGCAGCCTCGCGATCGCGGCAGAGGATTGGAAGTATGCGGTCGAAGGCCTGAAAACGGCGCCTCCCCTCGCGGAGGTCTATGGGGCACAGGACGAACTCGAGCGGATCTCGTTTGGCGTGGTCGCGTCGGTCGAGCTTTACCAGGCCACCGGAGAGCGGCGCTATGCCGACGAGGCGGTCGCCCTGGGCGATTTGGTGCTGGCTTCTCAGGAGCGTAAGCTGCAATCCTGGACGATTCCCTTGACCGGCTACTTCTACACCAGCCCGAAGCGCGAGAACCTTTTCCACCGTTTTCACATCGGCCAGGAGCAGGAACCGATCATCGCACTCACCCGACTGTGCGAAGCATTTCCAGACCATGACAAATGGATGAAGTGGTACTCGGCAGTCGTCTTGCACTCACAGTACTACCTCAAGCCAGCCGCCGCCGTCGATGCGCCTTATGCGGTTTTGCCGGCTGCGGTGTATCGCGAGAGCGAAGCGCAGCTTCTTCCTGAATCAAAGAATTGGACCCCCCTTCGGGCGGCGGATCGCGATGCCTACGTGGAAGAAGTACGGCGTGGCATTCCGCTGGGCGGCGAGTATTATCTGCGCAGATTTCCGGTTTGGTTTGACTTTCGTGGCAACTCCAGCGTTCTGCTATCGCAAGCCAAGGCGCTCTCAGCGGCGGCACAGTTGCGAGGCGATCTCCAGGCCGCAGACTTGGCCGAGAAACAGGCCGAATGGCTGGTCGGCCTCAATCCTTTCGCCGCCAGCCTGATGTATGGCGAGGGCTATGACTGGACCCCGCTCTACAGTGTGCGCTCCGGCCAGATGGTCGGCGCTCTTCCTGTTGGCATCGAAACCAAAGGTTTCGACGACGCCCCCTACTGGCCTACCCAAATCTGCTGGACCTATAAAGAGGTATGGACCCAGCCGGTCGGACAGTGGATATGGCTCATGCAGGATGTCAGCGTGCCCGCCACCGTGCGAGGAACGGCCAACCCAGGGAGCCACGAACCGGTGGAATTCCGCGAACAGAAGAGCGGGCAAGTGACGACCACGACGGTGCGTCCTCTGGGCGGCGAATTCAACCTACATTTGCCCGAAGGTCACTACGATGTGCGGCAGGGTTCAGCCCACTCGAGCGTCACGGTCCTTCCGGGTGGTCTCTACGATGTCGATCTGCGCCGTGACCGCGTCCTCGACTTCCAAGTCACATTCGAGGATCTGGGTCACCAGGAAGCCGTTTTGCGCGTCTCTGCGGAAGGCGCTGGCCGCCACACTTTCACGATGCGCAGCGACAATCTCACCTTGAAGGAACAAGAAAAGCAGGAAATCGACCTATCTTCTGGAATTGTTCGGGAAGCCCTCTGGCACGTGCATATAGTCGCTCCCGAAACGCCTTGGGTGGCCTTGGTGATTCCTGACGGCGCCCTAAGTGAGCGCCGCGAAGTCACCGGAGCGGAAACCTCGCACCCGTGAAGTGCTGCTCCAGGAATCGACCTCGCAAAGAACGTGTTTCAACTGCATGGAATTGATGCGCGGGGACAAGTAACCAAGGGAAAAGCCTTCATTTTTGGTGTTGCAGAAGGCGCCATCGTCGAATGTCATCGAACCTGCCCGCACCTTTACGGCCCTGTGGGCAGCGGTGCGCCGGTCTGGGCGGGGGTTTCGCGGCCGGTGACTGCTGACCGAATGCCTTGCAGGTTCTCGCGCGCTTTGGTGGAGGTCTGTTGGTAAGCTGCCATCTCCTTCTTCGCGTCTTCCTCGCGTCCCGCATGGCGATAGGCCAGAGATAACTGGTAGTGGGCCGTGGGATTATCGGGCTGGAGTTTCACCGCCTGCTCGAGAGGCGCAACCGCCTCGGCAGCGCGACCCGCTGCAAGCAGGGTTCTCCCTAACTCCATCGTCGCGTCGCCAAAGTTGGGGTCGTCTTTCACTGCCCGCGAGAAATGCTCGATCGCCGCGTCCCAATCCTCCGATTGACGTGCCAACTCCCCCAGAACGTACTCCGCCCCGGCGTTGCCAGGATCTATCTTCAATTCCTCCTCAAACTCCTGCCTGGCATCAGCCACCATGGTAGCAGTTTTGGGCTTGGAGAGAATCAGGCGTCCCAAACGGTAGTGTATTCCGGGGACGTGCGGATCGAGAGCAAGAACCTTGCGGTATTCTTCCGCGGCCTCGTCCCATTTTCCCTGCATTTCAAGAACCTCGGCATTGAGCTCGTGGACCTCGTTGGAGCGCGGAGCCGTCACGAGCAATTCCTGCGAAGCCCGGGTGGAAAGGTCGGAGTAGACAGCCGGCGACTCCCCGCCTACGGTGGTCACGGTCTCGCGGGAGGACAGGCCCTTGCCAACACGGCTCCGGACCTGCCGTTCGTTCCGAGACGGCACCCCACGCTGGGGCGCGACCACGAATATCGGCGCATGGGAACGGGTTCTATCCTGGCCGGCTTGGACCTGCACTCGGGGCTGGTGACGGCCCGCGCGAACGGCATCACCGCAGCCGCGAGTTCATCCCTTTGTTGCACGACCTGGATGCACAATATCCGCCCGACGCGATGATCCGTTTGATCCTCGACAATCACTCGGCCCATATTTCCAAGGAGACTCGGGCGTTCCTGGCCACCCGGCCCAACCGGTTCAAGGATGTTCATACCCCAACGCACGGCTCATAGCTCAACATTGTCGAAACCTTGTTTGGCCAGATGGCACGAACGTTCCTGAGTCACCTTCGAGTCCAGTCCTGGGAGGAACTGCACGATCGCATCCTCCAAGGCATCGTCGAGATTAACGCGGCACCGGCTCTCCATCGCTGGAAAAAGCCCGATGCCCTACAAGTCACATAGCTATCTTTCAGTGAAACGATATCCTAGGGAGCGACGGCGTGAATGGGGTGTTGGGGTGTGGCGGTGGAAGAGAGCGCGTACCATTCCGGGCTCGCGAGCCTGCTGGCCGAGACCGGCAAGAAGCTCAAGCCCAAGGTTCGTTGCCTGATGGGGCTTCCAGGTTTGGAAGCCGGATTCCCCGACGGTGGCCTTTTACCGGAGAGCAACTCGATAAAAAGCAATCCCTCAAGCTCTTTCCAGGGGCACGCCGAGCGTGCCCCTGGAAGGTCAAGCGCATTAGAAGTACAACTTCAAAGCGAATTGGATGGTCCGCGGATACTGCGCGCTCAGGACTTGGCCGAACTGCGAGTCGGCCACGCCGTTATCTGGGGCGTTGAAGACAGGACTGTTGGTGAAGTTGATGAATTCACTCCTGAATTCGAGCTTCTTAGATTCGGTGATAGGGAATTCTTTTTGGATTCCGAAGTCCAAGTTTGCCATTCCCGGCCCAGTCGTTGTGCCGTTCGCGCAGCTTCCGAAGGTTCCTGACGCAGGCAGTGCGAACGACGACGTGCTAAACCAAGTGGCGCCCGGACCCACACCGTGCGGATAGGAGATAGGAGCAATGCAATTGGCGCGAGGGCCGCGGCTGCCTGTCCCGGACGTATCCTCCCAGCTAGAACCTATGTCCATGGAGAAGCCCGTGTGGTCAGTGAAAATGCCACTGATTTGCCAATTGCCCAATACGGCCTTCGCGGCCTTGTTGGCAGAGTTACCAAATTTCTTCCCCGACCCGTACGGCAACTGGTAGACATATGAGAAGGTGAGATTCTGCTTCGCGTTAAAGTACGCGGGACCCCATTCGGCGGCCTCATTGTAAAGGTTTTGCCAATACCAGTTCGTCGTGGCCGCTTGGCCGCCTTCGCCGTAATAGCCCGTGTCGTTGGTCATGGTCTTCGAATAGGTGTAGGAGAGTTGGAATTCCAGACCTTTGGACAAATGCTTGGTCAAGCCCACCTGCAACGCGTCATAGGCTTGGTTGCTGTTGGAGGCCGTGCCGGAGATCTGCGAGATCTCACTCTGGAGGGTCGGATTCCCCGACATGAAAACGCTGGCGCAGTCAGCCGTAGCCGTCGAGGGGCATCCGGCTTCACCCGGCAGGCGCTCTTGCAGATAGGGCATGGGAGTCATGAGGCGCGTGCCGTGCTGCCCGATGTAGCCCACGGACAAAAGCATATCGCCCGTAAACTGGTGCTCGACGCTGAGGTTCCACTGCTGCACGATGTCCGGTCGAACGTTGGGATCCCAGAGCCGGATCAAGGCTCCCGCATAGGGGTTGGCGGGAGCAGTGAGGCCGCCGAGACCCTGGTCCGTGGTGGTGGCCGGGAAGTAGGCCGTGTACGGAGCCGACAGGCTGTTGTAAATGGCACCCACCTCCGTCTGGAAGGGTGGGTTCAAGGGGAGCCTTAGATTGGTGCCCGTGCCCTCCAGGAAGGAGGAGATTGTGTACGCCCCACGCACCACATTGTTCTTGTGGAACGTGTAGGCGAATCCGATGCGGGGCTCGAAGTCTCTGTCGTAAGTGTTATAGAGAGCGGTGCAACTGCTGTAAGCACAAGAACCCTGGCCGGCGAGGTACTCTGTGCCGGTGTACAGACCAAAGTTCGACTGGCGGTTGTCGACCTCGGACCAAGGCTGATTATATTCCCAGCGGAGGCCCAAGTTCATGGTTAAGTTATGGGTGACGCGCCAGTCATCCTGAATGTAGGGAGCAAAAACCCAGCTTCTTTGCCCCCAGGTCCCGGCGCTGATTCCCAACCCCAGAGAACCGGGCAGCCCCAGATAGAAGTCAGCCTCGGAAAGACCATCATAAGTGGGATTGGCGGGACTGGGTCCCTGCGTGTATTGGCCACTGTAAGCAAGGAATCCATATTTTCCATTGTTCCCGGCATAGTAGGTATTGATGTCATGGCGCATGGCTTCGAAGCCTATGTGGAAGGTGTGGTGGTTGTGCGTGAGAATGAAGTCGATCGTCGGTTCCCAGGTGGTGTCTGCAAACAGTTCCTCGTTGTCCATTTGGCCGATGCCAGTAGCGTAGCCGTTATTGCCGATTTGCAGGTTTAACAACCCGGCACCGTGGGTGTTGCCCCCGGCAATGCCCAGCGTCGTGGCGAAGTTGCCGAGGCCCGTCACCTCTCCTCCGTTGTTCAGATAGATGCGATTCAGACCCATTTTGGCGTCCATCACAATGGTCGGGCTGATCGTGTGAGTCCAGTCGATTACCCCGCCGTGGAAGGGCGAGTTGTTAAAGGACTGTCCCAACACCAACACCGAGTTTGTGCCGGGTATTTGCTGAAAGCCGTCCGAATAGCTTCCCCACAGATGATTCTTCTCATTAATCATATAGTCGATCTTGACGTCGCCCTGATTGTTATCAGTCCAACTCCCGCTTGTGTTAATTGCGTTGGCCTGAAGGCAGGAAAGGCCCGTGCATGAACTGGAATTGTAGGGGAGAGGATAATCCCCGGAAGAGAAAAGATTCGCCGCCACCGGGTCGATCGTGTTTGTAATGATGTTGCCGGGATAGGGCTGGCGGGCCGCCAGGGGATTCGTAGGCGCCGTGCAAGGGCCCGTCAATGAGGCGCAGGGGCTGTAGATCTGCAAGGGTGTGGAGAGGTTTAGCAGTTGCGAGAAGTTGCCCTGGCGCTCCGCGGCGGTCATCACGTTCCAAGATGATGTCGAGGGCGGGAAGTGGAACCGCTCTCCGGCGTAGTCGACAAAGAAGAACAGTTTGTTCTTGATGATGGGGCCGCCAAACGTGGCGCCAAAGCTGTTCCACCGCTCGGCGGGCTTGGGCACGTTTTGCCAGTCATTGGCCCAGGCGTTGGCGTCGAGCTTGTCATTGCGCAGGAACTCGAAGGCATCGCCATGGTATTGATCGGTTCCTGATTTGAGCGTCACGCTGATCACCCCGCCCTGGAACTGGCCGTATTGGGCGGGTGCATTGTTCGTGATCATATTGAATTCCTGGATGGCATCAGGGCTGGGCTGGTAGGAAGTCAAGTTGTCGGAAATCTGGTTGTTGTCAATTCCGTCCAGCATGAAGTTATTGCCTTCTTCGCGGTTGCCGTTCACATAAGGCCGGCCGTCGCCTCCCGTCCGCTGGCCATTGGTGAAACCCTCGGGATCCACCGTGGTCACGCCGGGGGCAAGCAGAGTGAGTTGAATAAAGTTCCGGGTCGCCAGCGGCAGGTTGACGTTGAGATTGCCACTGGTCACCAAGCCCACCTGAAGGGTGTCGGTCTGGAGCAGGGGGACCGCCGCAGTCACCTCAATCGTCTGCGTCGTCGCTCCAACGCTTAACTCCATATCAACGCGGGCAATTTGGTTCATCTGAAGCTCAAAGGCCGGATGCACCATCGTTGCAAAACCCACTGCTTCCACCTTCACGGTATAGTTGCTAACGGGTAGCCGGGGAAAGTTGTAAAGACCCACAGAATCGGTCTGCGTGGGCCAAACAGTGCCCCGCTGAGTATCCGTAGCCGTCACTTTCGCGTTGGGGACCGCAGCTCCGGAAGGATCCGTAACGGTTCCTGTAATGCCTCCAGTAATTTCCTGGGCCTGAAGCGCAATGGGAATCATCGCCACCAGCGCAAACAAAACCACCAAGCCCAGCGATAAATAGCTTTTCGATGTTCTTGGGTGCTTCCACTCCTTCATAGTGTCTCCTCTCTGTTTTTGCCCGCCCCTGGCACGAGGCTGTGGCGGACACGTTGGAGAAATTCGTACCTCATTCCTCATTGAGGTTAAAAACCGATCAAACGACGCCGCACTGAATAAAACGAACAGCGCGCTGACCGCCCCGACAAACATCCCAGTTTCTGCTGGTAATCGTGCTGATTTTCATGGTCCGGTACTGATATGCAATCTATGAACCAAACATATTGTCTGTTTACCGCATTGAGCACAAGGCACTTCCTGTCAATATTAGTTGTAATTTCCCTAAAATCTATTCGCATTCCCATTTTTGGAATACGAAATTCCATAGCTCATCTCTTCCCGGGTTCTCGCGCAACCCCCCGCTCTAGACAAATTATCCGCCCCCCCCCCGCCGTCGCTCCGCCTTGGGTTTTCCCTAAGTAATCGGCAGTTTGATCGCGCTTTGGAGCCGGGCGGTCTTTCGTTGCAGCCTTTGCAGGCGGTGGGTAAAGCGCTCGACATCCGTTTGTACGGGCGGGCCTTGTGTCCGCCCTGGGCGTCCACAAGGGGCGACCCTACGCTCTAGGCGTTCGAGGGCGGCGAGCGTGAAATCTATCGCGCTTTTGGGATCGCGCTGGTGGTGTTCGTAATGAATGGCCAACTCCTCAAAGGCTTCCGAGGCCAGCGGGGACGGTCGCCGCTTGAGTTCGAGCCAAGTCGCGACCGCCAATTGGTGTTGGCGCTGGCGCTTGTACTGAAAGGCCAACTGCCGCAGCGCTCGGACCTCGATTTCTTCCGGCAATCCGCCGGAGAGCGCGCGCTGGCAAGGCTCCAGGGACCGTTCCCTTGAACCCGCGGTTTCCAACATGCGGCTGAGGCCGAAGAGGTCCACGGGAGAGTCGAGCGTGCGCAGGTAATCAAAGTAAATGCCGGGGATTTCCGAGCCGGCAACGTCACCCTCTCGCTCGATCCCCAGCGCCGCGCTCTCCAGATCAGTGAGCTTGCAGCCTTCCAGGCACAGCCTCGACAGCCGCCGCGCCGGGTGCAGCGGATCGAGGTGCAGTAATCGCCCGAGGGGGGACTTTAGCCGCGCCAGCCTTGCCCACTTACCAGATGGAACCGCTGACGGATGCCCATCTCAACATCGTCGATGAAAGCCACCACTAAGTAGTAGAGATGTGGCGCGCCGAGACCAGAAGCTGGGCATTGGCGGCTATCACTTCGCGCACGGCGTCTTGGAACTCTCGCCCCGCCTCGACGCGGCGCCGGACGTCCTCCACCCAATCCTTGGTGATGCGTTCGACGTGCCGTTTCCCTTTCACCATGAAGGTCAGGACCCAGGCAGCATGGCCTTCTCCCGTGGCGCAGTGGGAGCGAGGATGACCGCACCGGGTGGGGATGAGAGTGAGGGAACCGGGAAGAAGGTCGGTATACGTCCAAGTGGCGCGCCGGAGGGAGGAACTCTTGTCGGGCCCAAAGGGGCGTTTTCGAGAGTCTTTGGAACTTTTGGGCGGCTGATATCGTATTCCGATAAGAGGACGCTATGGGTGAGAAAAAAACCGATCTTCTACGTGGAACTCTTGACCTACTGGTACTGAAAGCGTTGTCCCTGGAACCTTTGCATGGAGTGGGCATTTCGCGACGCATCACGCAAATCACAAAGGGAGCCTTTCAGGTGAGTTTCGGTTCGCTCTTCCCCTCTTTGCACCGCATGGAGGAGAGGGGATGGGTGGAAGCTGAGTGGCGCTCGTCCGAGAATAATCGCCGGGCCAAATTCTACAGGTTGACTTCATTAGGGCGCACACAACTCAAAGCCGAAGAGTGGGAATGGAACCGGGTAGTTAAGATCATGAGGGCGGCGGTTCAATCCGTCTGAGTCCGTAGCGGAGGCACCATGGCGACGCGAATACTGAGTTTCTTCCGGAATCTTTTGCGCAAGTCCACCCTCGAGCAGGCATTGGACGAAGAACTCCAGTCTTCCGTGGAACTCCTGACGCAGGAGAAGATGAAGGAAGGGTATTCGCGGTCAGCGGCCCATCGACAGGCGCTCATGGAACTCGGCGGCCTGGAGCAAGTAAAGGAGGAGGTCCGAGCCATACGGGCCGGCCGCTTTCTGGAGGACTTCGCCAGGGACCTTCGTTTCGCACTTCGCACTCTGGCCAGGTCGCCCGGCTTCACTGCCGTCGCGGTGATCACCCTGGCGCTGGGCATCGGGGCCAATACCACCATCTTTACCATTGTGCACGAGGTCGTTTTCAGCCCGCGGCCCTACCCCAACGAGGCGCAGGTGGTCCAGTTCTACACGCAGGACAAGAAACACCCCAGCAACTTCCGCATGTTCTCCTATCCCACCTACACCGACATCCGCGACGAGAGCGCCGTCCGCGCCGTCTTCTCGGGTGTCCTGGCCCACAACGTGGCTATGGTCGGCGTGGGGGAGGGCGAGGTCTCCCGCCGCACCTTCGCCGCCTTTGTCAGCTCGAACTACTTCCGCACATTGGAAGTTCGGCTGGTCGGGGGCCGCGCCTTTCTCCCCGAGGAAGAAAAGCCCGGCAGCGCCGCCCCCGTTGTCATCGCCAGCTATGTTTACTGGAAAAAGACCGGTTTCGACCCTCAACTTGTGGGCAAGACCATCCGCGTCAACGAGCGCCCGTTCACAGTGGTCGCTATCGCCCCGGAGCATTTCGCCGGAACGATGATGCTCTTCGGCCCCGAACTCTATTTTCCCCTTGGCGACTACGACCTGCTCACGAACGACTTCGAAGCCCAGGCCAAGCACACCCTCGAACGGCGCGATGCCTATGATCTCTACGTTGTGGGACGCCTCAAGCCTGGAGTCACCGCCGCCGCCGCGGGGGCCGTCCTCCAGACGGTCGCCGCCAATCTTGAAAGGACCCTGCCGGCGGAGCAGAAGGACCAGACCTTCCTCATCCGTCCCCTGCCGCGCGCCCGCGTCAGCACCTCCCCGGCCGACGAGAGCGATCTGACCATGCTCGGCCTTATGCTGTTCTCCCTGGCCGGAATCGTGCTGCTCGTCGCCTGCCTCAATCTCGCGAGCCTGCTACTGGCCCGCGGCTTGGCGCGGCGCAAGGAGATCGCAATTCGCCTCGCGCTGGGCGGCGGCCGTGGCCGCATCATCCGGCAACTCCTGACCGAGGGCCTGGTGCTTTCTCTGGCGGGCGGCGCCGGCGGCTTCCTGATCGGTCTTCTGTCCTCGGATTTGATGGCGGCCTCGCTGAGCGCTCACATGCCGGTGGCCGTATTTCTCCGCGGCGGCGCTGATCCCCCCGTGTTCGTGGCCACCCTCGGTTTCTGCGCCCTCGCCACGCTGTTCTTCGCTCTGGGACCCGCGCTCAAGCTCACGCGCACCGGCGTCATCACCGATCTTAAGGAGCAGGCGGGCGAGGATTCCGCCCTGCGCCGCCACCGCTGGCTCCCCCGCAATCCCTTGGTCGTAGCGCAAATCGCCCTCTCGCTCGGCCTGATTACCGCCGCCGGACTCTTCACCCTTGGTGCGCTCAAGGCCGGCAGCGTCGCAACCGGCTTTAAGGCCGATTCCACCCTTCTCATCGAGGCCGACGCCAGTCTCGGCGGCTACCGTCAAACCCGCAGCTTACAGCTTTATAACGCTGCATGCGACCGTCTTGCCGCATTGCCCGGGGTGCAGGCCGCCAGCATCGCTTCCATCGTGCCCTTCGGTCTCGTCACCCTGAACCGCCCCGTGCAGCGCGCCGGGGCGAAGTCCGCGCCCGACGCCCACCCCACGACCGCCGCCGACGGCTTGGCCTTCAACGTCCGCTGGAGCAGCGTCGGCGCTGATTACTTCTCAACCATGGGTCTGCCGCTGCTGCGCGGCCGCGCGTTCAACAAGATCGAAGCCGAGACGCCAGGCGCCCCGCCCGTGGCCATAATTGATGAGGTGCTCGCGAGAAAGCTCTGGCCCGAGGGCGCCGCGCTGGGCCAGCGCCTCCAATGGGCCGAAAGCGGTACTCCCACGGCCGCCGGCGGAGGGAACGGGACCATGGGAGTCAACGACGACATCGCCAGACGTGCCCAGGACCCCCCATCCGTCGAGATTGTCGGGATCGTGCCCACCACCCGCTGGGAGGTTTTTCAGTCGGCGGTCGGCGGCCAAATCTATGTGCCCTTCGCGCAGGATTTTCGGAGCGATGTCTTCTTCCAGGTCCGCACCGCCCAAAGCGCCGCGGGGGCCGACGCTGCCTTCCTTGATCTCATTCGCCGAGAGGTTCGCGATGCGGCGCCCGGCGTGCCCGTCTTCACCGTGAAAACATTTCGTCAGCACTTCGACGACAACATGCAACTCTGGATTGTCCGGGTGGCCGCCGCCATAGTTTCCCTCTTTGGCGGTCTGGCGTTGGTCCTCGCCGTCGTGGGCGTCTACGGGGTCATGGCTTACGCGGTGGTCCGGCGCAGACGCGAGATCGGCATCCGCATGGCGCTCGGCGCTAAGCCGGGCGAAGTGGTGCGCATGATCCTCCGCCAAGGTCTGATCATGACGTTCGGGGGCGCGGCGCTGGGTTTCCTGCTGGCACTCGCCATCGGTCGTGTGTTCAGCGCCATGCTTTACCAGGTCAGTCCCGTGGATCCCGTCGCCTTTACCCTGGCGCCCGCCATGCTCGTTGCCACCGCACTGTTCGCCTGCTGGCTGCCCGCCCGCCGGGCAGCCAAAGTCGATCCCTTGTTGGCTCTCCGCAGCGAATAGGAATCGGCATTTCGAACACCTGTTGATCTCGCCTGGCTCGTCGTTTGAGTAAGGGGTTCGAAGAGCTCCCGACTTGCGCCAGCCGACCGTTATCAATGACCGGACCCAGACTTCCCGTGCGACATTCACTTTGGGTTGGCTGTCTAAAAAGGTTGAGATGTGGCCCTCCCCCTTAGGCCATGATGTGCCACGGCACACTGACGAGGATAATCCGCTGGCCCCCTTTGGCCAGCAGGAGCGCCCTCAGCCATTCCGCGCGTTGATTGTGCAGGAAGTAGTGATACCAATGCCGCTCCACCAACTCGGGAATCAAAACGGCGATCTGGCGGCCTGGGTTGGCACGCTCAAGTTCCAGAATATAGTCCAAAATCGGGGTGATCACGAAGCGATAAGGCGACGGCAGTTCGAATAGGCGCGGCGGTACGCGACCCGCTCGAATCGCCGGTCCCTCAACGTAGCGGTCCCATGTTTGGGCAAAACTCTCCTCGTCCTTTTCGCAATCGATGTGCAGAACCTGTACCTCGGAAGATAGATTGAGGGCAAACCGCAGCCCTTTCTGGGCGATCCTGTTCCAAGAGAGAAGCGGAACCACAACCAAGGGAGTCCGCATGTTGGTCAAATCCAAAGGCACAGGGTTCGCGACCTCTGCCTCAACCAGACGATAGTGCCTGCGGATGGCTATCATCACAATCATGATGGCGGGAATGAGCAACACGGTTACCCAGGCTCCTTCGGCAAACTTTGCGACCGTTACCACCATAACGGTGGTTGCGGTCGCCACGGCTCCCAGTCCGTTGACGAGGATGCTGTGTCGCGCTCCTTCGCCTCCAATTCGTTTCCAGTGAGCTACCATGCCGGCTTGGGACAGCGTGAACGCCAGAAAAGCACCCACGGCAAACAGCGGGATCAACCGGTCGGTGACCCCGCCAAACAAGATAAGCAGCGAGCCGCACAGCACCGCGAGCACCCAGATCCCTTGCGAGTACACCAGACGCCTTCCGCGCGAGGCGAAGCCCTGGGGAAGATACCCGTCCTCAGCGACGGCGCGGCAGAGTCGGGGAAAGTCCGCAAAGGCGGTGTTGGCCGAGAGCGCCAGCACAAGCAGGATGGAGCCCATCGTGATGTAGTAGAAGACGCCCTGCCCTGCCACCGCGGCGGTGAGCTGTGAAAGCACGCTCTGGTACCCCGCCTGTCCCGGGTCGGTAGCGCCGATGTGGTAGGCACGAACCAGGTAGGCGATTCCCGCCAGCAGCACAATGAGAATCGCAATGATGGCTGTCAGGGCTCGCTGTGCGGATTTCACAAGCGGCTCCCGGAAAGCCTTGACGCCGTTGCTGATCGCCTCTACGCCGGTCATTGCGGTACAGCCGCTGGAAAAAGCCTTGAGCAAGAGCCAAGTGCTAACCATGGCTGTTGGCAGGGGCAACGGCGGCGGAGCAACGACGGGTAAGGGATGACCGCCGGCGGCCAGCGTCTTGACCAATCCGAGCATCAAGGTGACGAGCAAGCTTCCTATAAACAGATAGGTTGGAAGAATAAACACTGCGCCCGTCTCGCGAACGCCGCGCAGGTTGACCATGGTTATAAGCAGCAAGATCACGAGACAGATCAGCAAGGTGCGCGGCTGTAGCGATGGCACGGCCGAGACGAGCGCCCCAACCCCAGCCGAGATCCCTACCGCAGCCGTCAGAATGTAGTCGATCATGAGGGCAGCAGCCGCAAGCAGCCCGGCGAATTCTCCCAGGTTCTGGCGAGCCACCGTGTAGGAGCCGCCGCCGGTCGGGTAAGCTTCAATGGTTTGGCGATAGGAGAAATAGACGATCACCAGCAGGATGAGGATGCTGGCCGTGATCGGTACAATGTAAGCAATTCCCGCTGCCGCCAGCGGGATCAGCAGAGTGAGGGCCGCCTCCGGCCCGTACGCAGCGGAGCTGAGGGCGTCCAATCCAAAGACGGAGAGGCCTCCTACCGGCCCCAGCTTCTCTCCCGCTTCCTCTGAAGAACGCAGTGGCTTCCCGAAAAGTAGATCGTTCAGTTTCATTGCTCATCCTCTAAGGCCGAAATCGCCATGCGTGATGCCATGAAGAAGATCTTGCCACAGAATGCCGGAAGACTTCCTGGAAAGGATCAGGTAAGCGGAACTGTGCCACCAAGGATGAGTTGAGCCATTCATGGACGGCTTGCATGATTCTCGTCTCCCGCGCTACGCAGAGCTTCGCTCTGCGCCAGCCGGCCCACTTTGCATCGACGCGGTCCTTTCTGTAATATCGCAATCATGAATGACCCGACCATCGTCGTGGCGGGAGCAACCGGTAATCTCGGCGGACGCATCGCGAGAGCCTTGCTCGCACAGAAAGCCAGCGTAAGAGCGCTGGTTCGCCACAGCACTCCGCGAGATAAGTTTGAGCGACTGCAGGAGATGGGCGCAACGATTGCCACTGTCGACTTGAGCAGCGCTTCCCAAGTGGCGCCAGCTTGCTCGGGTGCGGCGTGCGTGGTATCCGCGCTGGCGGGATTGCGGGAGGTGATCGTGGAAGCGCAAACGGTTCTGCTCGACGCGGCGATTAAGGCAGGCGTGCCGCGCTTCATGCCGTCCGACTACTCGATCGATTTCACCAAGTTTCCCCCCGGAGAGAATCGCAATCTCGATCTACGCCGAGACTTCCACAAGCGCCTCGATAAGGCTTCGATTCGCGCGACCACGATCTTCAACGGGGCGTTTGCTGAGATGTTGACCGGTCAGATGCCGCTCATTCTCTTCAAACGCAAGCGAGTGCTCTATTGGGGCGACGTGGACCAGCGCATGGACTTCACGACGATGGACGACACGGCCGCATTCACGGCGAGCGCGGCTCTTGATCCGACCACCCCTCGCTTTCTACGCATTGCGGGCGACCAACTCAGCGCCCGGGAACTGGCGGCGGTCGTGAGTGAGGTGACCGGAAAGAAGTTCTGCCTGTTCCGCGCCGGAGGTCTGGGAATGCTCGGCACGCTTATCAAGGTTGCGCGTACGCTCGCTCCCGGAAAGAAGGAACTTTACCCGGCCTGGCAGGGGATGCAGTACATGCGCAACATGTTCGACGGCCGGGCAAAGCTTGCGCCGCTCGACAACGATCGCTATCCCAATATTCGTTGGACGACTGCGCGGGATGTGCTCTCCGCGCGTCAAGTTGGCTAGCCTACTACCCGGCAAGAGCTCGGTGGGCGCCGAAACGAGAGCCGCGGCGGGCCCAAGCACGGCGTCGATCGCTCTGGTCCTTCCGGGATGGCGTACTCGGAAAGAATTCACTTGGATGTATTACGGCCTACACCTGGAAGTCCCTATGCCCACGCAGGATTTCAGTAGAAGAAGCTGTCATCGGTGACTACCTGCGACAAACGCCGCAGGGCGGAGCGAGGTAGCTCAACGGCCGGATCGTTGCTCGAAAGTAACTTTCCGGTTGGTCGCCAGGGAATTCCTTCGCTTGCCTCACTGCAAGTTATGGACACAAAGATAGACCTCGCGCAATTGGTGATTCGGCCGCAAAAGTCTCAGAGCTTATCCGTAAATAATAATCGTTTGTCGCTAGCAGATCATGGCCGCGGCTAAGCGCAGCAAGGCGACCTAGCTTTCCTCGGTCTTTTCAAAGCTTACCAACACCTTACGGTATCGGTTGAGCCAGGAATGGGTCCCCTCGACCACCCATCGGCGAGCCTTGTAACCGGGGACGATACGTTTTGCTTTCCTCTCTTCTCGCGGTTGCTTTACATGCGGCCGGTATTCGCGGTTCGTGACCGCTGGCCGCGCCAGGGATCCCTTGTAACCCGCATCGGCGCAGAGGTGCGGGGGCTATCTCGGTCGCGGCGCCGGTCGCGCTCTCACCACCGGTCGAGGGTGGTGGCCAGCAGCTTCACATCATGCACGTTGGCTCCGCTGACGGCGAGCGATAGTGGGACGCCACGCCCGTCGACTAACAAACTTCGCTTGCGCCCATTTTTTTCCCCCCTCCGTCCGATTCGGTCCCCCCCACGTCAGGGCCAGAGGGGCTTTCACCAAGGCCCCGTCGTTGCTTTGCCAGTCCCAGGCAATGCCCTCCAGATCATCGTCCTCAGCCAGTCCCGACCGCCACAGCGCCGGAAAGAAACCCGCCCGGTGCCACTGTTGAAAATGCTTGTGGACGGCGCTCGCGCTGCCGAATTCCTTGGGCAAGGCCTTCCACTGACATCCCGTGCGCAGCACATACACAATGGCCGAGAAGATCCGGCGCGCCGGCATCGGCCTCCTCCCACCCCCCGGCTTCCGTCTATATTTTCGGCCTTTCGGCCGCTGTCGAACCGGAATCAGCGGTTCGACTTTCACCCAAAACTCCTCGGATACTTCCCAAGATTCTATCTGCGCCATCTGGGCCAGAATCATGCATCAAATTGCAGTAGGCTTCAACAATTATTTACGGATAAACTCTTTGCCTGGCTTACCGGAAACTAGCCCACTACAAGAAAATCCAAATTGTACCGTTACATATTTGCCCTGTAAATCCGCGGCGCGTTCTCGTGCAGCAGCTTCCGCTGGTCGCTTTCGTCGGCCGTGGCGATGAGCTGGTTTGTTATTTGCACCCAAGTGCGCAGGTCGCTCGTGATGGTGCAAACAGGCCAGTCGCTTCCCCAGACGACGCGATCCCAACCGAACTGCTCCAGGCAGTGCTCCACGTAAGGCCGGACACCTTCCAGATTGGCGTGGCCCGGTGCGCAGTAGGCGATAACGCCTGATACCTTGCAGGCGACGTTGGGGAGTCTCGAGATCTCCTTGATGTGCCGGCGCCAGGGGTCGAGTTGGCCCGAGGCGATGTCCGGAACGCCACAGTGGTCCAGAATGAACTGCACGCCAGGACATTTCCCCGCCAACTCCGACGCCAGCGGAATCTGCCTCGCGAGCACGCAAAGATCAAAGCTGAGTTCGTAGTTTTCGAGCAAGCGGACGTTCGAGGCGAAGCAGGGCCGTTGGGACAACTCATCCGGTTCGACGTGCAGGATCCTCCGGAGGCCCACGAGGTTCGGTGATAGCACCGATTCAAGGTAGGCTTCGAATCCCGACTCCTCTTCCGGGCGGCAATTGGCGATGATTCCCTTAATCAGCGAGCCGGGCGTCTTGGCAAGCGTGTGAACGAAGCGAGTTTCCTCGTGCCAGTGCGGGTCATCCGCGGCCGACTCCATGAAGATCGTCTCGCTCACGTTCGTCCCGTCAATCGCTTTGAGGTAATCATCATAGCGAAAGGCTGTCCCCGCCAATTGGGGGATCCCCGCTGTCCAGGAGTAAGGGTACTTCTCCGGGTAGATCAGGTGCTGATGGGTGTCGAGAATGGGAATTTCGCCGCTCATACAGTCAGCTCCTTAGCAGGTTGAGGAGAGATGCCCTTGATCCCCACGGGGGATGCAATAGCCGGGGGCAACGCCCCCATAGGCGTTCCCTTAAGGGCCTCGGCATCATCCCGAAGCCGCGTAAGCGGCGACATCTTGTGGCCCCCGGCGCCAGCCGTGGGATTACGCAGCTCAGAGTGAAACGCGGGCCACGGTAGTGGCGACATCAGGGTCCGGCGTGGTCCATCGTGCTCATGTCGCCCCTGCCGGGGCTCAAAAAATCATTCCCTTTCCCGATTTACCCACGGCTGCCGCCGTGGGCGACATGATGACGCCCGCTATGCGGGCTGGCGCGAAAACCACATGCCGACCTGAAGGTCGGCGCTACATTTCTTTTATCAGCTCCCTGGTAATCCTGTCCGTATCTTCACCGAGGTCGGGCGAGCCCTTCTCGGAGTAGAGCCGCTGGCCGTCGATGCGAATTGGGCAGCGGGTGGTCCGGTAAGTGGTTCCGTTTCCGCGGCGAACCAACTGCAACATCCCGAGCACCTTGAAGGCGTCGTGCTGAAGCAGCCGCTTCCAATCCATTACGTCGGCGCACCAGATGTCGGCGGGTTCGAGGATGGACAGCCAGTGGGCGGTCGTGCCGGTCTCGAGATGATGGGCAAGGATCGCCTTGATGCGGTCACGTTCAGTGAACCAACTCGCGGGATCCTGATAATCGCGCAGCGGATCGCAGCCCAGCAACTCGCCAAGTTGCGGGACGCGTCCCATTGCCAGCGCGAGGTAGCCGTCGCGCGTGCGGTATACGCCGTACGGGGCGCCAAGGTAGGCGTGGGCGTTGTTCGACGCAGTGCGCTGGATCGGCTGGCCGCCGTCGTGGAAGTACGTGGTAATCGTCTCGAACTGAAAATCGAGTACCGATTCGAGCATACTCACGTCCACCAGTCCGCCCTGGCCGGTGACGGAACGGCGAACCAGGCACGCCAGGATACCCTGCACCAAGTGCATGCCACAAAGAATGTCGGCGATTGCCAGCCCCATGGGCACCGGCCCTTGGTCGGCGTCGCCGCTTAGCCACGTGAGACCCGACAGGGATTGCAACAGCAAGTCCTGACCAGGTTGGTCGCGCCAGGGACCTTCCTGCCCATAGCCGCTGATCTGCCCGTACACGATCTGGGGATTCAACTGCCGGACGGTCTCGTACCCCAAGCCGAGCCGCTCGATCACGCCCGGTCGAAAGTTGTGCATGACCACGTCGGCCCGGCGGATCAATTTTTTCACCTGCGCGAGCCCCTCGGGTGTCTTGAGGTCGGCGACAAAGCTTTGCTTGTTGCGGTTGATGGCGTGGAAAACGGTCGACTCGCCATCGAGGACGACGTCCGACACATAGAGCTGCCGGCATAGGTCGCCCGTAACGGGCTTCTCGATCTTGATGACTCGTGCCCCAAGGTCCGCCAGGCGGAGGCTGGCGCAGGGACCGGAGAGGAACTGGCTCAGGTCGATGACCAGGATGCCTTCCAGCGGCGGGGTGTTGTCTGAATTCTGCATTGCCATATCGTAGATTCTTGCCGTTTTGGAGAATTTTCGCGGACGTTGTAGGGCCGAACGGCGTTCGGCCAAGGGCCAGCGCTGCTGGCCCCTACATGTCCTGTCACTTTTTCTGCATCTGATCCTGAAAGTTCTCTGGGTGGCGGTACTTCACGGTCTGCAAATGCTCGCAGTAGAGCGCCAGTTCGCCTTCATTCTTAAACACCTCGTAGCTGACGCGGACTAGGCCCATTTCCCTGTATTTGGGCCGCTTCTCCAGGTTGGTGCGGATAGTGTAAATTGTGTCGCCGATAAACACGGGCTTGATGAACCGCAGCTTGTCGTAACCATAGCTGAAAGTGTGGATGTTATTGTGCGCCATCAGCCCCAGCCCGTAGCTGAAGAGCATCGAGCCCGCCACCAGTCGCCGGCCGAAAATGCCCTGCTCTTTGGCAAAAACTTCGTCGCCGACGTAAGGGTGCATATCCAGGACGAGGCTATTGAAGAGCATCGCCTCTCCCTCCGAGATCGTCCTGCGGATCGAGCGGTCTTTCCGCCCGACCTCGAATTCCTCGTACATCCAGTCCTCGGCATTCCAAACCTTGATTTGTAAGTGCTTTTCGAGCGGTGTGCTCTCAGGCATGTTTCAGTTCCTCTTGGATAGACTTATTGTCCTCGCCCACCCGGGGAGCGGCCTTTGAGCTGAGGAGAATCTCGTTGTCGATGCGAATCGGGCATCGCGTCGTGTGGACTTCCACTCCATCACGCCGGACAATCTGATCCATTTTCAGCACGTGCCACGCCTCATGGGCCACAAGTTTTGCATAGTCAAACACATCCGAGCACCAAACGCCAGCGGCCTGCAAAACCGCGAGCCACTGCGCCGTGGTCCGCGTGCCCAACTGATCCGCAAGGAGTTGCTGGATCTCATCACGGCGGGTAAACCACGTGGTCGGATCGCTGTAGGCCTCGATGGATGTGCACCCGATCAGCCGCGCGATCTTCATCAAGTCGCCCATCGCCAGGGCCAAATAGCCGTCCCTAGTCGGGTAAACTCCATAGGGCGCTGACAGGTAGGCATGAGCATTAAACCGCTTGCTCCGCCGCGGCAGCCGCCCACCGTCAGCCAGGTATGTGGTGATGACTTCAAACTGGAAATCGAGAATCGACTCCATCAGGCTCACCTGTACAAGCGCGCCTTTTTGGGTCTTGGCCCGGCGGATTAGCGCGGCCAGGATTCCCTGCACCAAGTGCGAGCCACACAAGATGTCGACCACTGCCAATCCCATCGGCACCGGCCCTTGATCCGCGTTTCCGCTGAGCCAGGTTAGGCCCGACAGCGATTGGATTAGCAAATCCTGCCCGGGTTTGTCTTTCCATGGGCCTTCTTGCCCATAGCCCGTGACTTCGCCATAAACAATGCGGGGGTTCAGTTGATGGACGGACTCCCAGTCCAGCCCCATCTTCTCCATGACGCCAGGCCGGAAGTTGTGCGTCAGCACGTCCGCGCGGGCAATAAGTCGCTTCACGGTTGCCAAGTCATCCGGGTTCTTCAGGTCGGCAGCGAAGCTCTCTTTGTTGCGGTTGATCGTGTGAAACACCAGGCTATCACCGTCCACGAACAGGTTCTTGATGGCCAGTTGCCTGCCTCCCTCGCCGCTCTTGGGCCGCTCGATCTTGATAACGCGTGCTCCCAGGTCCGCCAGTCGCAGGCCCGCCGACGGGGCGGCCATGTATTGGGCGAATTCCAGTACGCTCAGACCTTCGAGCGGCCTCATTGCTGGTTCTCCTTCGGGTGTTGCGCCGACCTAATAAGTCGGCACTATTTGGTGTAGCGCCGACCTTTAGGTCGGCACGTGCCGGTGCAACTCCGACATTTACAGCCTGTCCTGAGCGAGGCGAAGGATCGGCACCTGCCGGACTAAAGTCTGCGCTATAACTTCTGCGACTCGCGGTATAGCGCATTCAGGTGCGAAAGTACAGCCCGCTCGTCGCCGCCGCTCCGCATGTAATCGCGAATGGGGGCGCCGGCGCGGTCTTGGAAGTAAATGTAACCGGGGTACCGGGGCCGCAGAAAAGCGCGATCGAGAGCCGGCAGCGTGTTGCGGAAATGGTCGCGGCACGCCGCGTTCACGCGGTCGTCCGTCCACGCCGAGCGATGCCCCGGCTGCCCCCCACTGTCGAAGTAAAGCGTCCGCTGGCAGACCGGATCGGCGACAAAAGCGGCATATTCGAGGGCGGCCTGGCGCTCTGCACAACGCGAAGAAATCGCCAAGCCTGCCCCGCCCAGCGTGGTGAGACACCGCCGGCCGTCGATTTCCACCATGTCGCCGAATTCCAACAGCCTGCGCGCGTAGCCAATCCGCGAATAGTTGCTGTATCCGTAGGCGAACGGGCAATACGTGTACCGGTCAGTGAGAGTCATCGCCTCGTAAACTTGGACCGGGTTGAGATCCCAGAAGATTGGATCGAGCGCGAGCGCCAGTTCCCGCAACATGCCCAGCGCCTGAGTGCCGACCTCTGCTGATACTACGCAGTCCTCGACTTGGCAGACATCTTGACCGAGCGTCGAGCAGACCATGTAGAAGTTCATCAGCGTGTCCGTCTGGATGCCGGGCATCAGAACGTCCCCTGAAAGCGCAAGTTGGCGAACGTCGTCCCACTTTCGGGGCAGGTTTCCGGCCGGAATCAGGTCAGGCCGAAAACTGGCCACCGGCGTTGCGGCGTCGATGGCAAGCGCCCATTGGTGCCCGTCGAAGCAGTAACTCTGGTGCGAGGGTCCCACGGAATTCGCGGCTTGGTCCGCCAGGAACGACGCCGGCAGCTGCTCATCCAGCGGCAGGAGCAGGCCCGCCGCTGAGGCGAACCCCGCCCAGGGGTGGTCGATCACGAGCAAGTCGTAGCGTTCTGCCAACTGATCGATCGGCTGGTCGGCGAATTCTTGCAGGGACCGCTTCTCCCAGATGACTTCCACTCCGGAGTTTAACTCCAGGAAGCGCTGTGCCGTGGCCACCATGGGGGTGTATCCCCGGCTATGGTTCCACGTCATGCCCCGGAGCCGAAGCGGATTGCCTCGATGCATCATCTGGCCAGATCCTTAGGTGGTTCTATACTCCCTATCGGGAGAAGCCAAGCCCCTCGTCTAGGAGTGATGCGCGTCCCAGGACCTGCTGGGTTCCCCGCAATCAGGATCGCCGACGCGACTCCCTGCGCCGAACCTCTTCGAGGTGGTCCTCTATCGCTTCTCGCATAGGACGCAACAGGCATCCCAATTCCTTTCGAATCCGCTGATCATCCATCCGGTAGATGAAGGGCGAATTCGGCTTATCAGGGCTGAAGCTAATCTGCGCACCCGGCACCAATTCCCGCACCAATGCCACCAACTCCGGTGCTGGTAGGGTATGGCCTCCGGTGTTGTAGGTGCGATAAGCCAGCCAAGGCTTGACGGAAAGCTGGTAGACCTCCTCCGCCAAGTCAGCGACATAGATATAAGAGTTCCAGTCGTTCTCCGGAAAGGGGAGCGTCACGGGCTGGCCCAGCGCGGGCAAGCTGGCGAAGTCACTCGCCCAAGCCGTCGTGCCGCGCTTTCGCCCGTGCCCAAAGACCACCGGAGGGCGTACCGAGACGATCGGTATTCCATAGCGCGCCTCGTACTTGGCGGCCAAGTGCTCGTTCAGGAGTTTGGTAAGGGAGTAATTCAGCGCGTGATCCCGCGGGGAACAGAAATCCTCCTCAGTCACGGGGCGGTCGCCGTAAACCCCCTGGCTTTTTCCGTAAACCGATTCCGAACTCGTGAACACGATGCGCTTGACACCGTGGGCGCAGGCTTCGGCGAACAAATTCACTGCTCCCAGCGCGTTGACGCGCATGGCGGCGGGCGGGTCAGCCTCCGACTCGGCCCCCATCATATAAGCTAGGTGCACGACACGGTCAATGTGGGGGTGGCCTTTGAAAATGGCCGCCACCTGCTGGCGATCACCCACGTCACCTGCGATCACCTCGACTTTCGAAGTAAACAGGCCCATGACTTCGGTGTCGGGATCTCGGTCAAAGCCCACCACCTGCTCTCCGTGCTGGAGCAAGCACCCAACGACGTACGATCCGATGAACCCTGTCCCACCTGTTACAAGGAAACTCATGATTGCACCTGAGGCGCCGGAGCCAAGCGGCTCCGCCGCCTGCCATTATGAAAATGCTCCCCTCCTCAGTTGAGGAGGGGGTAAGGGGTGGTGCTGATTGCGACTTGATGTTTTTGGCTTCCGGGATAACCACCCCCGCGCTCGGCGCGCCACCCCTCCTGAATCAGGAAGGGAGTTATTTTCATGACAGCGGGGCGGCAGTGATCACGAAACTCTCCCACTAATCTGCGCCGGTGTCGCCCATCCCCCACGCAGGCCATGGGCGCCTGCCACCAGCGCGCGCAACTTGCCACGGGTGATCTCCAGCGGGACATGCTGGAATCCGCATTCGGAGGTCAGCAGCACTCGTTCCGGGTCAAAATACTCGAGCACCGGGCGCGTTCGCTGGGCTACCGTTTCCGGCGATTCTATTGCGTCGCTGCGCTGGTCAACGACGCCCACGGCGAACTCGCCCGGGAATTTCCATTTTTCCCAGAGCGTCAGCATGTTGTAGCCGAGTGTACAGTATTCCAGAGACGCCTGGTCGATTTTCACCCGCCGGAAGCCTTCTACCAGGTCGTCGTAGCGGGTGAAATAAACACGCTTGCGGCGAGGATTGCCGCCGCACACGTGCAAGCCGATCTTGACGTTCAGTCCTTCACTGGCCCGATTCAAAACCTCGGCGGCCCACTCCACTTCTCCGGGGAAAGCGGTCCAAGCCGGTTCGTCGAACTGGATAAACTCGCAGCCGGCACGAACCACTTCCTTTAATTCCTGGTTCAGCACCCCCGCGTAGGCCAGTGCCAGGTCCTTGTCGGTCGGATAGAGGTCGGGACGCTGGTTATTCGAGAACTTGGCGAGCAGGTGAGGTCCCGTGCAAGTCATCTTGACCTCAACATGAGACGGAGCAACCTCGCGGGCAGTCTTCCAATCGCGGACTAGCTCGAACCGCGGGTTTTCGATCTTATCCACCACCGAAGCAATCTCGATCCCAAATCCGGCGTCGCCGTAGGTCCGATAGACCATCTCCTCGAACGACAGACCATCCAGCCGTTTCTGGAAAAAGTAATACATGTTTTCGCGACGGCCCTCGCCATCGGTGATAACATCGAGGCCTGCAGCGACCTGATCGCGCGCTGCCCAGCGAATGATTTCGTCGGCCTCCTCACGGGAAAGCGTTGGCTTCTTCAAGGTGTCCGTAGGCTGCACGGGCCGTGGGTAACTTCCGGTGACCGAGGCGCGGAATGGTTTAGGCACTTTTCTTCCCCATAATTCTCTAATCTGGTTCGTAACTGCGAGCTTGGCGCCGAATCCAGAGCAATCTTCGGAACGATTCTTGGGACGCTCGCGATAGTATATCTCGACAGCTATGCTATAAGAAACTATTTGTCCGATACACTTCCGCTCCGTGACAACCTTAAGCCACAAGGGCACCAGACAAACCCGCCCCTGTCGCTCTGCCCGAACTGTTTGCAACCCTTCCGAAGTCGGAGTATATTGACGCCCGCATCGAGGGTGAGTGGGAGTTTAGACAATCTCCCTCCATGCCAAGCCGAAAGCTCGCCGCGCTTTGACAATCTGTCTCGACCGTGACGTGATCGGGACGACCTTAAAAGGAGCCGCTGTGGCCATAAGTTCAATCGAGATCTGCGTTTGCCGAAACGTGCGCGACAGTATGTCGGATTCTGAGATGCGGATTGGGGGGAAATCGTCCTTCGATTTTCTCGTGATTTCCATGAAAACCAGCGAAGGCATCGAGGGCAACTCCTTCGGGTTCGCAGGGCGGGGCGCCGAAATGGCGGGAGAGATCGCGGCTTCCACCTTGAAACCCTTTTTCCTGGGCAAGGATCCGTTGGCGCGAGAGAAGCATTGGCAGGACTTCCGGATGTACGACCGGTGGTGGAACCACGTTCCGATTCATTCCTATGGACCCTTCGACATCTGCCTGTATGACATCGCCGCCAAGGCGGCGGACCTGCCGCTCTACCGGCTACTCGGCAGTTACCGAGACAAGGTGCCCACTTACGCCAGTTCTTTCGTATTGCCCACACCCGACGATTACGCCCGGCAGGCGCTCGAGGTGAAGGGCCGGGGATGGCACGCCTACAAGCTTCATCCGCCGGGCAAAATCGAATTCGACTTGCAGGCGTACCGCGCCTGCCGGGACGCTGTAGGGCCGGCATTCAAGCTGATGGCCGATCCTGTGGCGGCCTATTCCCACGAAGAGGCTCTGCGTGTGGGGCGGGAGCTCGAGCGGCTGAATTATTATTGGCTCGAGGAACCGCTCTTCGATGTCGACTTTCATGGACTGCGAAAGCTGAGTACCAAGCTGGACATTCCCATCATTGGCACCGAGGTTCTGGCCGGCTCACACTACTCTACTGCCGAGTGCATTGCCACGGGGGTTGTGGACATGGTCCGCACCGATGTGTCGTGGAAGGGAGGCATAACACCGGTCATGAAGACGGCTCACCTGGCAGAATCCTTCGGGGTGAAGTGCGAATTGCACACCGCCATCTATCACCCACTGGAAGTGGTAAACCTGCATTGCTGTTGCGCCATTTCCAACGGCGAGTTTTTCGAGCTGCTGTACCCCCTTTCGTATATGGACTTCGGCATGAAAAACAAATTGCAGATTGACGCCGAAGGCTACGCTCATCCTCCGCAGAAGCCGGGAATCGGGGTCGATTTCGATTGGGATTTTGTCGACAGGTGTACCGTCAAGAAATTGTGAAAGACCGAGTTTTCGAGTTGGTGCCTGAAGTTGTTTGTTCGTCGATCCAAGACTCGAAGCGAGGAGCCACCAAAGTCATGCATGCACCAAAAATCAAAAGGTATGGACAGACCATCGGACTCAAACCGGAAGCCTACGAAAGGTATGTTAACTACCATGCGAAGGTTTGGCCGGGAGTTCTGAAAACCATCCACGAGTGCAACATCCGTAATTATTCGATCTTCTTCAAGGACAATACATTGTTTGCCTATTTTGAGTATATTGGCGACGACCTCGAGACTGACATGGCAAAGATGGCTGCGGACCCCACCACCCAGGAATGGTGGTCCATTATGAAGCCGATGCAACAACCCATTCCCACCCGAGCCGAAGGGGAATGGTGGGCGGACATGAAGGAAGTGTTTCACGTGGACTGAAAACCAAGAGAGCCTGAGGTCGAAAAAAAGCTGATGCAGCGCAATCTTTTATCTTCCTCATTGATTCTGGGACTCTTCGGTGCGGTTCTTTATTCCGCTGCGCAGATTGGAGGACCTCCTGGTTCGACAGATCTGCTCCGTCAAAACGTACCTTCGCAGAATCCCTACTACGGTGTTGAGGGAGAGAGCCAACTTCTGGACCAATTGGGCGGATCGCCCACCAAGCGCCCGAAGCCCAAAAGGATTCTTGACGAGATTAGCGATCCCGGAGAACGCCGGGCATTTGAAGCTCTTCATCAAAAGCTGGCCCCCCAGGAGCGACTTACGGCAGCACAGCAGTTTCTCAAGGATTACCCGCAATCATGGTTTCTATGGCAAGCTTATGAAATTGCCGCCAAAGCGTCCATCGACCTTGGCGATAACAAGTCCGCCATCCAATTCGGCCGTCAATCCTTGAGAATTATGCCGGAGAATCCTCTTCTCCAAGTGCCCCTTGCAGAAGCAGAGACCATGGAAGGGAATCCGGCCGCAGCCACACAGGATGCCAGGCAGGCACTCGAGGCGCTGGACCTGTTCTTGCCACCGGCAGCCTTTTCTGAGAAACAATGGACATCGCTTGACCGGCAGTTGCGCGCCACAAGTTATTACGTCCTCGCCAAGGCGGCTACCGAAGAGGGTGTCAGCGGGGCGGGTGGGGAAAGGAAGTTGCAGGAGGCGGAAGACGTCGCCAGCAAGGCTGTACGTTTGAACCCTTCCGATTCAGGGAGTACCTATTTGCTGGGGTTGATTCGCCTCGCTCGGGGGAATCAGGCGGGGGCCGCCATAGCCTTCGCTGCCGCTTATCAGCAAGCCGGGCCACTCAAAGAACGGGCGAAACAGCATCTTCAAACGATGTATGCGCACTCGCCTTCCAACCCACAAGAGAGATTTGACGCATTCGTACGGGACCTCAGCGCCGCCGAGGTGGTTCCCCCGGACACCAACCCCCCCCAGGGGACCAAGCACGCTCGAGGCAGCGCGCCTGCCTATGCCGGCTCCCAGGTGTGTCAGGGTTGCCACCAGCGCGAATACGCGGGCTGGCTGAATTCGGGCCATACCAAGATGTTTCGCACCTACAAGTTTGAAAACGTTGTTGGCGATTTCAACAACGCGATCTATGCGGATGAAACAGGAAAGGTTGTCGCCCGGTTTACGCACGATGCTACTCAACATTACGTCGATATCGCAGACACACTCGGCAAGTGGCATCGCTATCGGGTGGACTACACCGTCGGTGCGAAATGGCAGCAAACTTACGCCACCCGTTTGCCGAACGGCGAGATTCAGGTTATCCCGCTCCAATACAACCGCGAGCAAAAGCGGTGGATCGCCTTTTGGAAGATGATTGACGCCCCAGGCTCCGAGCGGGCTCAGGTTACGAATTTCCCCAAGCTAAGCTCCGAGACTGCCTACCTCGCGCATTGCGGTAGTTGCCATACCAGCCAACTGCGCGTAACGACCAACACGCCGACGCCTGAACCCAAGGACCTGGCTTTTGCGGAAGGAGGAATAAACTGCGAAATGTGCCATGGGCCGGCAGGCGACCACGTGGCCTCAATGCGGCTGGCCAAGGCCGGATACAAGCCCCCACTCAAGCTGCAGGTCGAATTCGGTAAGCTCAATAACCAGGACTATGTGGCAATTTGCGGCCAATGCCACTTGCAGTCGCAGTGGTTGAGTACCGGCCCGGAGGGAGAAATAAACTATCGGCACTTCCCGGACACTTTCTATGTCCATTATCGTAGCCGTCCGTATGGGGAGTTTGCGCTCCGGGCCTTCAACAAGGATGGACGGTTCCGGGTGGTCTCTTTCATTGTGGAGGCTTTCCGTCGCACCGCCTGCTATCAGATGGGACAGGCACAATGTGGCCATTGCCACGATCTTCATCCTTCTGACAGCAGCAATGTCAGGGATCTAAAATTCCTCGACCATCCTAACCAGATGTGCCTGCAATGTCACCCCACCTATGCCACCCAACTGACAGCGCACACGCATCACGCGGCCGAGTCTGAGGGGAGCCGCTGCACCGCCTGCCACATGCCGAAGGTCATGAGCAGCGTGATGTTCAAGACCATGACGCACACGATTGACGACATTCCTGACGCCGAGATGACCGCTCGCTACGGTCAGGAGTACAGCCCGAACGCTTGCCTGATCTGCCACACCGATAAGGGCATTCCCTGGTTGAGGCAGGAGCTGAGCAAGTGGAAGGAGCCCGAGAGGAAGGCCCTAGCGGCGTCCAGTGCTCGATAGCCCTCGAAATCCACTATCCTGAACGTCCAATCGATGTGGGAGATCCAAGCATGGCACCGACGACACCCTCGGGTCAGGGATTACGCCGTTCGACTTTGGCCAAGGCTTCTTGCATGAAGGTGTCGTCCGGAAACAATGCCACGTAACGCTTCAGAGCCTCGTGGGCCTGGGGGATCTGTTTCAAGGTCAAATAGCGGAACACGAGCGATTTCTGAATGTCCCGCGAAAAAGGCCAGGCGGCAGCCCCTTCTCCAGAATCTGGGTGGATTCCTCGACTCGCCCCATACGGGCTAGGGCCTCACCGAGATCCACATAGGTGCTGGCGTAGTCGCCACCCTTTTGGAGCGCACGCGTGAGGTAGTCAACCACCTTGGCGTTGTCCGGACGGGGCTCATCAAAGGCGTAGTCCGGGTAGGGCTCCCCGGCTCGCCGCACGATACGATGGTTCGTGTCATTCGAATGCGGAATGCCCGCCGTCGGCTTCCTGGGCATATGGCAGCCGACGCAATCGTTCGGCGGTTCCTGCCGCATGCGCTCCTCAAGGGAGAGAACACAACTCTTATTGGTGTGACAGGTGAAAACACCTTTCCCGGTAAAAGGCCACCTTGTTTTCCTCAGTGGGTCGTTGGTGGATCACATGACAGGTGATGCATCGCAACTGTCCGGGCCCGTGACAGCATTCGCAACCGACGGCATATTCCATGGACCGGAAGGGAGGATCGCGATACATACCATCGCGGTTCGGCACCGGTTCGGGTTGTCCGTTGTGACAGGCAAGACAGCCACTGACGATGGGCCGACTGAAGGCGAAGTCCATCGCCTCGTAGCCTGGGGAAAGCTCCCACTGGTTGTTCTTGAGATAATAGGAGAGTGGTGCCTCAAACATCCAGTTACCGAGGCGGACGGCATAAGTGTAACCGATGAGGGGTCCACCGATCCTGTAATCGAGTTTCTGGATGGCGGTAAAAAGCCTGTTGCCGTTCTCATCAAGCTGGTATTCGGTCTGATAAAGGGCGGAGCCCTGCCGGGTCACCTGGAAGTAGCAGTCCAGTTTCTTGCTATGCACCGTGATTGTGTCCGGAACCCCGGCGAGCTCGGTCGGCGTATTCGCCGGGGTCATCGAGTCGCCCATCGGCACAGATTGGAAATCCTGGTAGATCTGTTCGTGGCAACCCGAGGCAGCGCACGACTTCGAGCCCGTGAAGGCCACGCCGGGAGCCGTGTTCCGGTACACGACAGATTTCTCTTTCTTGCCCCACGTGATCAACGATGACAGCACTAAGAAAGCGATCAAGACCCGCCAAGAAGTCTTCATCTTCGTTCTAAACTCCGCTTCCGTGAGGTCCTCAAGTTCTCAACAAACAGGTTGGGCATCAATTGTTTGCGGCCCCACACGTGCCAAAGTACAATTCAGGTCAGCACCCGTATCCAGAGGCCTTCCTCTCTCTTTTTCTTGCGGGTCCTCCTGACGGCTTCTTCGCAGTTGGCCTCTCAGGAGAGTGAAATGCGGCACTACCGGGGGCAAGAGATGTTCGCCGGGAGATTACCGGGCACGTTGCCGATGTAAAACACAGTCCGGGCCCGTCGGCGTCCGCGTTAAGAAATTGCTCATGAAGAGAGATTTCTGACAGGGGAGTTTACTTCGCGCCGTTGTTCATCTTCGACTGGAGGCGTGTCTGCGGGTGGTGGAGCGGTGGATTCTCGAATCCTGAGCTCACCCTGCAGCCTGACCACGGTTCCCTTGGGATGTTGATGCTTCTCCGCCGTTGGTTCGATCGCCTGGAGCAATGACTCCATGGCGATCTTGCCAATCTCATAGCTCGGTTGAGCAACTACGGTAAGCCGGGGGGAGAACATCGTCGCCCAACTGAACCCGTCGTCTCCCATCACAAAATCATCAAAGCCGAGGATGCTGACTTGGCTCGGACACGACACCTTAAGTTCACTCACCGCCCGCATTAGTCCTAGCGTCATGTCGTAGTTGCTCGAAAAGATCGCGGTCGGGGGGATGGGCAATTTGAGCAATTGCATGCCGCATCGATATCCACCTTGCAACTGAAAGCCACCATTTAGAAAGTACTCTTGAAGGATGGGATAGCCGGCTTCCTGCATGGCTTTGCGGAAGCCGTCCATGCGCTCAAAGCCCGTCGACCGGTCCAGAGGCCCGGTGATGATCGCAATTCGCTTATGGCCAATGCTAATAAGATGCCGCGTGGCTTCATAAGCCGCCGTCACATTGTCAATAACCACGGCCGAAGCTTCAAGACTTGGGGGCACGCGGTCAATCAGGACTAAAGGAAGGTCACGGCCCCTGGGCCAATGGGAGGCCGCCTGGACATCAGCGGAAGCCAGCAGAATCCCGTCCACACGCCGCGAGACAAGGACACTGAGCAGGTGACGCTCCTGCACGGCGTCGTCATCGGACACGCAGAGGATCGCCGAGTAGCCGTTGTTCCGCGCCATTTCCTCGATGCCTCGGAAGACTTCCGCAAAGAACATGCTCGCCACATTGGGAACAAGCACCCCGACCGTAAGGGTCCGCCGAACCCTCAAACTGCGTGCGATTTGGTCGGGATGGTAATCCAGAACACGTATGGCCTTTTGAACTCTTT
>Ga0326727_10005017_pt1 | contig 38526 bp, 40 predicted proteins | sample MB2enrmetagenome_FD_207643 | JGI IMG/M metagenome (GOLD analysis project Ga0326727, IMG submission 207643) | Lab enriched peat soil microbial communities from McLean, Ithaca, NY, United States - MB29MY | ecosystem: Environmental > Terrestrial > Soil > Wetlands > Peat | place: USA: New York...
TGCGGCGCGGCGCACCTGTCAGGTAAGCGGCCCGAACAGGCAGGGAGAAGCTGTTGGCCAACAACACGACGGCCAACGCCTGCGCCAGGTGGAGGCACCCGGCAACGAGGTTGTACCGGCGCAGGCTTGGGAGCGGCAAAGAACGGCCAGACACGTCGTCATCGTAGGTGCTGGGGTAAGGAGGGCTGGCATGTCCCTAATGTCGGGTCGGTGCCACGCCGGAACAACGCTCTCGTCGGGTGCCTCACGAGAAGTGACCGCGGACCGGCTCAGCCCTCGGCGCCAGTTCAACGGGCCAGACCCAGCGCAGCGGTGCCGGGACCGGCATCAAGTCCTCGGAGCTCGAACGTTGCCGGCACGCGACCCGGGGTTGTCATGAGTGGACCAGATCGGGTTAGGTACTACCTGATCTCCTGGGCGACGACGTTGGGCACAACGGGCTGGTTATCGAAGCGTGGAGCGGGGCCGTTCCGGCCGAGTGGGGGTCCCTCGGCGGCACCCGCCCCACGCAGGCCCACAGGCGCGAGAGGGCCGACAACCGGTCTGACCCGGTCGCCGGCCGCTTTTGGATCCGCCGCTCAATTGAGGACGACTAGTAGGTCTCGGTGGCTACCGTGAGGGTCTTGCCGGCGGCGCTGCCGATGGCGTCGACGATGGTGGTCGTGCCGGCCTTGAAGTCGAAGGTGGCCGGGCCGATCACGGTGGTGGTGGTTCCGGAGACGTCCACGCTCACCGAAACGCTGCCGGCCGGGATGACCAGGGCCGCCTGGTTGGGGTTGGTGAGGTCGGTGACCACCTTGGAGGTGCCGGCGTAGACGTCGACGCCGGGGGCCTCGGCCAGGTGACGGACGATCACCCGGGCGTCGCCCATGGGGACGGACGTGGTCGGGTCGGCGAACACCGAAAGGGTGGGGGAGCCCGAAGCGGTCAGGTCGGCCACTATGCTGGCTTCCTCGCCTGAAGTGACGGTGACGCTCTGGGACAGGATGGGGGCCGAGGAGCTGGCTGCCCCCTGGGGCCGGATGGCAATGGCGTAGGTGCCGGCGGGCAGGGCCAGCGGGCCGGCCACCTTGCCGAAGGTGAAGCCCGGGACGGTGAGCTTGCCGTTGACGTAGACGTCGACCGGCGTGTTGGGGATGCCGTGGACCACAGTCACCTCGGCGGGGGCTGCCGCCTGGGGCACGTGGTAGCGCTGGACGGCCACCGTCAGGGTCTTGCCGGCGGCGCTGCCGATGGCGTAGATGACCGTCGTCCTACCGGCCAGGAAGTGGAACGTGGCCGGGCCGATCACCGTGGTGGTGGTGCCGGTCACGTCCACGCTCACCGAGACCTTGCCGGCGGGGATGACGAGGGCCGCCTGGTTGGGGTTGGTGAGGTCCGTGACCACCTTGGCGGTGCCGGCGTAGACGTCGACCCCGGGGGCGTCAGCCACGTGGCGGACGATCACCTGGGCGTCGCCCACGGGGACGGACGTGGTCGGGTCGGCGAACACGGACAGGGCCGGCGAGCCCGAAGCGGTCAGGTTGGCCACGATGCTGGCGTCCTCGCCGGCGCTCACGCTGACGCGCTTGGACAGGACCGGTGTGGAGCTGGAGGGGGCCTTGTAGGGCCGCAGGGCGATGCGGTAGGTGCCGGCGGGCAGGGCCAGCGGGCCGGCCACCTTGCCGAAGGTGAAGTCGGGGAGGGTGAGCTTGCCGTCGACGTAGACGTCGACCGGGGTGTTGGGGATGCCGTGCACCACGGTGACCTCGGCGGGGGCAGAGGCCGCCTGGGCCGGGGCGCTGAGCAGCAGCGGTGCGGCGCTGGCAGCCAGCGCTACGGCCAGTGCGGCACAGGCTCTGTTAGGTACGTGCATGGACAGGGTTCCTTTCGGTTTGGAGGACCGGGCCCGAGGTGGGCCGGCCAAGTGCTCGGTTCAACGCTTCCAACGATTTAGCACTAAATAGTATTCCCGGGGGCGCGCCCTCTCAAGACCGGAAGGCGCTCGGTGAGCGAACGGAGCACCTCGAAGAAATGCTCCCCGCCCCCAGGAAGACAACCGCCTGTAGCTCCACCGTGGGGATCCCCGACGCCCGCAGCACCCGACGTCCTGACGACTGGCCTGGTGGGCCGACAGCCTCTCTCGGTCCAGGCCACGGAGGTGAACGGTCCGACGGGCGCCCGCCCGCTGGGCGGCTTTGGCAAAGGCTCCGGCCAGCTGGCGGTCCCGGTCGGCGAAGTCCTCGCCCTCGGCCATGGCGTGGACCAAGTAGCAAGCGGTCCCCACACCACACAGTGCGCCGCTGAAGTGGCGTCGACGTCACCCACGTCGTCCCCGACGGCCTCGACCGGTCCCGCCGGTGCACACATGGCGTGACGGGCCAGGGCGACGACGGGATGGCCCCGCCCGGCCAGACGTTCGACCAGGCGGCAACCGACAGAGCCGTTGGCCCCGGCACAGCGATCTTCTGCGGGCCCGTCACGCCTCCGGCTCCATGGGGTGGGCGTCCCGGTACCCGTGCGGCCCGCGCACCAGGTCAGCAGGGCGTCGGCGTCGCCGGGCCGGGAGGCCCTCCGCGCCAGGAAGCGCTCCTCGGCCCGGGGCCGGCGGTCGTGAAAGAAGCCGCCCCGGGCTCTTTGGTTGGTCGTGGCATCGACGGTGCCCCCGGCCGCCAGCCAGACCGCGGTACCCGCACCGTGGGCCGGTGACCTCAACAGCGGCCGCCACGCGGCCCAGAACCCGGGTAGCCCGGCTTGGAGCCCCGGTGTGCCCACCCATCCCCCGGGTGCATGGAGTAGCTGCCACACCGGCAGGGCCGAAGCGAGCCGACCAGGCCTGGGCCAGGACGACCTGGGCCGCTTAGCCCGGGCACAAGCGACCACTCCGTCGTAGCCGTCGGCCGCCATTTCCAAGTTGTCGAGGTCGAAGCGCTGGCTGTACATCCCCCGCGAGCTCACGGTGACGATGGCGGCCGAGCCCCGCCACAGGTTGGGGGCGAGCATGGCGGTGAGCAGGTACGGCCCCAGGGAGTGGGTGGCGACGGTGAGCTCGGGTCCCCGGCGTTCACCTGGTAGGTGCGGCTGAGCGCTCCGGCCGCATGCACCAGGGCGTGCACCTGACCGTGTTGGTCGGCCAGGCGCCGGCCCAGCGCCCGGACGGCGTCGGGCTCGGCCATGCGGGCCAGGTCGACGAACACCCGGCCGGGCCCGGCCGCCTCCACGGTGGCGCGGGCTTGCTGGGCCCGGGCGCCGTCGCGCCCGACGATATGGACCGCCGCCCCCAGGCGAGCCATTTCGGTGGCCGCGGCGAAGCCAGTCCCCGAGGTGGCCCCGGTCACGACCACCGTTCGCCCGGCCATGGACGGGAGCTCACCCCAGCCCTCCAGGCTCGCTGCGCAGGGCGGGCCCGGCCCGGCTGAAGCTGAGCATCACAGTGGCTTCGGCGACAACGTCGGCGACGTCGGCCAACGGGCGCCAACCAGGGCTGCGGGGGCGATCACGCCGCCAGCTTGGCCTGCAGGCCGGCCACGGCCCGGTCGCCGGTGCGGTGGAAGGCCACCCCGATCAACGGCGCCATCAGGGCTGCCGGGCCTTTGAGCCTGAGAGTGGCGGAATAAGTCAACCTGGCGCTCCCGCCCGCAGCCGGCTCCACCTCGATGACGTCGGTCGCGCTGACCACGGTGTTCTCCGCCCGCAGGACCACGCGCCGGGGCGTGAGCATCTCGACGATCTCGTAGTCGAGGGGGAACCGGCGTCCCAGGAAGCGGACCACAAGGCGGTAGGAGCTGCCGAGGCGGGGCGGGCCGGGCTGGCAGCACTGCACCTCCACCACCCCCGGGTCCCACTCGGCGGCGTTGCAGAAGCGGGCCATGTAAGCGAACACGTCCGGCGCCGCCCAGGGCGACGTAAACGAGGTGCGGTAGGTAGTCACGAGGCTCAATTTAGTGCTAAATTAGAACCGGCACCAACTTGCCCCCACGGTCCTGGACGGGCCCCGGAGCCACTACCAAAGGAGCTCAATGCGCATCGCCATCATCGGGAGCGGGATCTCGGGCCTGGTCAGTGCCCATTTGCTGTCCCGCCGCCACGACGTTGTCCTGTTCGAGGCGGACGAGCGGCCCGGTGGCCACTCGCACACGCACCGGGTCGACCTCCCCGACGCCACGGTTGACGTCGACACCGGGTTCCTGGTGTACAACGAGCGCACCTACCCGCTGTTCTGCCGCCTCCTGGACCAGCTGGGTGTGCCCACTCAGCCCAGCGACATGAGCTTCGGGGTCTCGGACCAACGTACCGGGCTCGAATGGCGCGGTACTTCGCCGGCAACCGTGTTCGCCCAGCGGCGCAACATCGTCCGGCCTGCGTTCTGGAGCATGCTGGCCGACGTAGCCCGGTTCAACCGACTGGCCCTGGGCCTGCTCGAGGCACCGCCGGCCGACGACGTGACCCTCGAGGAAGTGCTGGCCCGGCACCGCTGGTCGAGCGGGTTCATGGAGTGGTACCTGGTCCCCTTGGGGGCGTCGATATGGTCGGCCAACCCCTCGGCCATGGCCCAGATCCCGGCTACCACCTTTGCCCGTTTCTTCGAACGGCACGGGCTGTTGCGCCTGGGCGACCTACCGCGCTGGCGCACCATTACGGGCGGGTCTCGCGCCTACGTCAACGCCGTACTGGGGCCCCTGCAGCGAGAGGGCCGCGTCCGTCTGGGGACAGCCGTGGAGAAGCTCCGCCGGGGCCCCGAGGGGGTCGAGCTGGTGAGCGCGCTCGGGCCCGAGGAGTTCGACCACGTGGTGATTGCCACCCATTCCGACCAGGCCCTCCGCCTGCTCTCCGACGCCGACCGGCTTGAGCGCAGCGTGCTCGGCGCTATCGCCTACCAACCCAACCGGGCCACCCTTCACACCGATGGCCGCCTCATGCCCCGCAACCGCAAAGCGTGGGCCAGCTGGAACTACCAGCGCCTGGGCCCCGACGCCGAGCGGGCCACCCTGACCTACCACGTGAACAGCCTTCAGGGCATTGTCTCGGGCACGCCGCTGCTGGTCACCCTGAACCAGGACGACGCCATCGACCCCGACCTGGTCATCGCCCGCATGGACTACGAACACCCGGTGCTCGGGCCGGCCACAGTGGCCGCCCAGCGCCGCCACCGTGAAATCAACGGGGCCCGGCGCACCTGGTTCTGCGGCGCTTACTGGGGCTACGGCTTCCACGAGGACGGCGTGCGTAGCGCCGTCGAAGTGTGCTCGGCCTTGGGGGTGACGCTGTGACAGTGAGAGCGCTGAGCGCCGCGTCGCCTGGCGCCCCGGCCCAGCTGCCCCGGGCCCTGCGCAGCGCCCTGTACCAGGGCACCCTGCGCCATCGACAGTGGGGACCGCGAGTCGAGGGCGACTTCAGCTACCGGGTGGCCATGCCCCTGATCGACCTGGCCGAGGTGGACGACGTGGCCTCCCTCCACCCGTTGTGGTCGGCCCGGTCCCCCGCCCCCGTATGGTTCCGCCGGGCAGACTTCCTGGGCCACCCGGCCCGCCCGCTGGCCGAAGCGGTGCGCGACCTGGTCCAACAGCGGACCGGGGCTAGGCCCCGGGGCAACGTGGCCCTGCTGGCCAACCTGCGTACTTGGGGCTGGCTGTTCAACCCCATCAGCCTGTACTTCTGCTTCTCGGCCGACGGCTTGGCGGTGGAGCACCTGGTGGCCGGGGTGGAGAACACGCCCTGGCACGAGCGGTGCCAGTACGTGGTGGGGGCGCCGGGCTGGCACCGGTTCGCCAAGGCCATGCACGTCTCGCCCTTCCTGCCCATGGACGTCGACTACCGTCTGCGCTACAGCCACCCGGGGGAGCGCCTGGTTGTCCAGCTCGACGTCATGCGGGAGGAGGAACGGCTCTTCGCCGCCACCCTCTCCCTGCGCCGCCGAGCGCTCAGCCGGCGTGAGCTCGGGCGGCTGCTGTGGGACTGTGCAGCCATGTCGCAGCGGGTATCAGCCGGCATCTACGGGCAGGCGGCGCGCTTGGGCGTGCGCCGGGCCCCGTTTTTCGCCCATCCCGGCCGGCGGGCGGCGGACCCGGCGAGGACCGGCCCGGAGCCGACGGACGGCGTGGTACAGACGGAGCAGGCGGACCAGCCATGACCACGGTGGCAGACGGTGCTCTCGTTTCCCGGCGCCGCGGCGGGCCGGGGGTGGCCGAGGCTGGCGGCGCTGGCGCCCCTGGCCCGCCGCTTGGTCTTGGCCGCCAGCGCCTGCAAGCAAGAGGGCACCATAGAGGTCACCGGCGCCGGCGGGCCCCGTCGGCTCGGGGGCGGCGGCCCCGTGGCCCGGGTTGTTGTGCACGACGACCGCACCTACCTGGCTCTGTTGGGGTCCGCCTCGGTCGGCCTGGGCCGCTCCTACGTGGCCGGGTGGTGGGACTGCGAAGACCTGACGACGCTGGTACAGGTGTTGTCCCGGTGGACCCGCGCTTGGCGTCACCCCCTAGACGGCGCCGCTCAGGTCCTCAGTCCCGTGCTTGACCTGCCGGCCCGGGTACGGGCACCGGGACGGGCCGACGACCTGCGCAACGTGCGGGCCCACTACGACCTGTCCAACGAATTTTTCGAGCTCATGCTGGACGAAACCATGACCTACTCGTGCGCCGTGTTCGACCACGAAGGCACCTCGTTGGCCGACGCCCAGCGGGCCAAGGTCGACCGCCTGTGCACCAAGCTGGGGCTGAGGCCCGGGGACCGGGTGGTCGAGGTCGGCTCCGGATGGGGCGGCTTCGCTGTCCACGCCGCCGGCCGGTACGGGTGCCACGTCACCACCACCACCATCTCCGAGGCGCAGCGCAACTACGTCGCCGAACGGGTGGCGCAGGCCGGCTTGTCGCACCTGGTGACGGTGCTCGGCGCTGACTGGCGGGACCTCCTGGTCCTGGGGGACGGGCCCGGTCGCTTTGACAAGCTCGCTTCGGTGGAGATGATCGAGGCCGTCGACTGGCGTCACCACGACGAGTTCCTGGGCACGTGCGCCCGCTTGCTCCGTGCCGACGGGGTGGCTGTCCTGCAAGCCATCGTCATCGACGACCGCAGCTTCGAGCGGGCCAAGCGCCACCAGGACTTCGTGCGCCGCATGGTCTTCCCCGGTGGCTGCATACCTTCGGTGGCCTCTATAACCTCCTCGCTGGCCCGGGCGTCCGACCTGCGTGTCGTCGACCTGGAGGACATCGGCAGGCACTACGCCCAGACGCTGAGGTTATGGGCGGCCAACCTGGCCGCTCACGCCGAGGCGGTGGAGCGGCTGGGCGTGAGCCAGGAACTGCGCCGCTTGTGGGCGTTGTACCTCGCCTACTGCGAGGCTTCTTTCCTCGAACGTCACATCAGTGATGTCCAGCTGGTCCTGGCCAAGCCGGCCTGGCGCGGGCGTTTGGCCGTTCGGGAGGCATGATGGCGCTGGCCCAACGAGGAACTTCCGGCCCCCGGGCCCTGACCAGGGGGACGGCGGACCGCCGAGCCGGTCGCCGCCGCCCCGCTGACCGCGGCACTATTAGCCGCGGTGCCGATCGTCTCGGTCCGGGCGCCAGGGTTCGGCGCCCCCCTCGCTGGTCGGGACTGGGGGCACCCTTCCTATTGCTCCACATCGCCGTGCTGGGGGTCGTTTTCGTTGGTTGGAGCTGGGCTGCGCTGGTCGTCGGCGCCCTTTCCTACGCGGTGCGCGCCTTCGGGATCACCGCCTTTTACCACCGGTGCTTCGCCCACCGTTCCTTTCGCGTCCCCCGGGGGGTGCAGTTGGCGGGGGCCGTTCTCGGTGCCGCCGCCGCTCAGCGCGGCCCGCTGTGGTGGGTGTCGCACCATCGCGAGCACCACCGCTACACCGACCGGCCCGGGGACCCGCACTCGCCCGTGGTCGACGGGTTCTGGTACAGCCACGTCCTGTGGATCTTCGACCCCGACAATGCCGCCACGGACGTGACGCGTGTCCAGGACCTGGCCCGCTTCCCCGAGCTGCGCCTCCTGGACCGCTTCGAGCACGTCGTGCCCATGGTCACGGCCCTGGCTTCGTTCGCCCTGGGTGCAGTGCTGAGCCACGTCGCCCCCGGTCTGGGGACGTCGGGGCTGCAAATGGTCATGTGGGGCTTCGTTATCCCGACCATTGCCCTCTACCATTCGACTTTCGCCGTCAACTCGCTGGCCCACCGCTTCGGCCGGCGCCGCTTCGATACGCCCGACGCCAGCCGCAACAACTGGCTGATCGCGGCGCTGGTGCTGGGCGAAGGCTGGCACAACAATCACCATCGCTTCCCTAACTGCGCCCGCCAGGGCATCGGCCGGTTCGAGCTCGACCCCACCTGGTGGGGCATCCGGGCCCTGGCCGCACTGGGCCTGGCATCCGATCTACGGCGCCCCCCGACGTCGGCCACGTCGGACTGGAAAGCTCAGAACCTCTCGTCGGCGATCGTCTCGACGGCGCGCACTAACTCGTCGCCCCGCTTCCCGGTGTAGACGTCGGCCCCCAACCGCCGTGCTTGGGCGGCGCCGGGGATAGCCGCTCCGCCCAGGAGCACGGGGACATCGGGCGACGACCGGCGCACCTCGGCGATGGACCGCTGGACAGAACGGCTGGCCCCGCTGACCGTGCTTACGATGCCCACGGCGAGGGGGCCCGGTCGTCCACCAGCCCCGGGCCCGTCGGCTCCAGATACGTTGACCACCGCTTCGGCCAGCGCGTCCGGCGGTGTGTCCGCCCCCAGCTCGACCACGTTGAAGCCCTTCCAGCGCAACAAGTTGGCCCCGATGGCCACTGGTAGGCCGTGCAGCTCCCCGCCCGGAGCGGCCAGGACGACGGTGCCCCTCTTGACGCCGCGGCGAGCGAAACGGGATCCCAGGCGCGCCACCAGCCGGCTACTGACGGCCGTGGCCCGGTGCTCATCGGCGACGGACCACTTGCCGCTCTGCCAATGGGCCCCGACCGAGCGCATGGCCGGGGCGACCAGGTCCAGTAGAGACTCGTCGGGGCCCATACCGGCAGCCAGGGCCGCCTCGACCAGGCCCCAGGCGCCGGCTTCGTCGCCGGCGATGAGCCGGCCCTCGAACTGGGCCTGCCACCGCTTGAGGCCCGTGCGACCGGGGACATCCGGTGCTGGGGCGGGCGCCCCTGGTCGTCGCAAGTCGGCCAGGTCGGCGGGTTCAACCCGCCACTCGCCCGCCACCTGGCGGGCCGGGAGCCGGCCCGTGCGGACGTAGCGGTAAACCGTCATGTAGTGCACCCCGAGCTTTTCCGCCGCCTCTGCCAGCGTCAGGCACCCGTTGGTCATGCCCGTCACGTCTCGCCTGGGAGCATTGTGTCAACTTAGCACTAATTAGGCTCGATCCTTGGGCTCGGGACCCATGGCGAGGGCTCTTTGGGGGTAGCGCCCTGTCAGGCGGGGCAAGACCAACGGTCGTCAGGTGTGCCGCGACTACTGTTCAGAAGTGGTTCCTGAGCTTGATGCATCCTTCAACCTGCCGGTCGACCTGCGGCATGCCAAACGGCAACAACAGGGAGGAACAGCAGGCGCCCATGGAGGCTATGAGGACACCGCTACGAGAAGGACGGCTCACTCGTCCGACCTATTTGTGCAGACGGCCCGGTTCCGCTCGTAGTCCTCGCTCCGACACAGCGACCTAAGGCCACTTCCTTCTTCGCCTCGAGCTGTGTCGGCGGTTCAACGATTCCCGCGTTCTGCGATCAACGAAAACCGCGCTGAGCTGAGCTTGGCGACCCTCCTGTAGAGCATCCACCACCGCCTGAAGGATGCAAGCACACAATGTGGCCGGGTACAAAGGCAAAATGCACTCGAGAATGGGGAGATGTCGGGGCGCCAGTTGCCGACTTGGCAATCTCGCAGGGCGATAATGCTCGGGCGGAGCTTCAAAAGCGGCCCTGAGGTATGGAGAGCGGAGCCAACGAAGCGCCGAGCAGTAATGGCGCCCGACGGGTAAAGGTCAGGCGGCGACGCGGTACTCGTGGATAAGCCCGCCGAGGTGGCCCGCTCGCTTTATGCTGCCGACACCTTTGAAGCGGTGCTCGGTCACGTATGGGACCGGAACTTCAAGGTTGATGCCGCGGTGAGGGCGCTCGCAGTTGTAGTGGGCCACGAACTCACGGAGAACGCGGTCGAGGTGGCGTTCGCTGCAGATGAGCAGCCAGTCCAGGCACTCAGTTCGTGCTGTGCGCACAAATCTTTCCGCGAAAGCGTTCGCCTGGGGGGCTCGAACGGGTGTCTTGATAATTCGGGCGTCTGTCGAACGCAGTACCTCGTCAAAGGGCCCAACAAACTTGTCGTCCCGGTCGCGGACCAAGAAGCGGAGGGGTCGCCCCTGGTCCTCGAGAGTAGCTGCCAGGTTGCGGGCTTGCTGGGTGACCCAGGGCCCCAGGGGGTGGGCCGTAACGCCGGCCAGGAACACCTTGCGGCGCAGCATGTCGATGAAAAACAGCACGTAGACACGGCGGAGCATGACCGTGCCGGCATGGAAGAAGTCGCAGGACAGAGTGCCGGCGGCCTGGGCACGCAAGAACTCTGACCATGACGGCCCAGATCGCCGCGGCGCTGGCTTGAGCCGGTGACGGCGCAGCACGTTTCGGACTGTGGTGGCCGAGACGGTCACACCGAGCTTGCGCCACTCGCCCACAATCCGGAGGTAGCCCCAGCGCTCCCGGCTGAGCAGGCGAGCCAGGGTAGCCAGCACGGCCCGGTCGGCAGGGCAGTAGCGAGGACGTGCAACCTGGCGTTACAGCACAGCCAGCTGGTGGCGCAGCACGGCGATCTCGACGTCTTTCTGGTCGGGTGAAGGACCGATCCGCAGGAGGTCAAGGAGCCGGCGGACGAGCAAGAAGGTGAGCGAGCAGCCCATGCCGACGATCTTGCCAGACCGCGAAGCCGCTGCTCAAAGCCAAGATCCTTGTGGTTGCACCCTACACCTGTACTTCGTGTCCCGGTCCCGGATAGGAACTTCAAGTTGGCCCGGGTTCACGACATTTTGAACCAAAGGAGAACGCAATGCCCGCCGGTGCCGAGCCGCGGGCGCCACCTCGAGGGGTGAGCACGGGCGGCCCGTCTATGCGGTGATACCCACGGCCTTCTGGTCGAGCGCCCCTCTACCCAGGGAACCAAAGAAGGCGGCGTCGCCAAAGCAGAACACGCCGCCGTCCGAGGCCACCATCCAGTAGCCGTGGCCGTCAGCCGTGGCGGCAATGCCCACGACCGGCTGGTTCAACCGCCTTGCCGCCATGGAGCCGTAGAAATGGGCGTCGCCAAAGCAGAACACGCCGCCGTCCGAGGCCACCATCCAGTAGCCGTGGCCGTCGGCCGTGGCGGCGATGCCCACGATGCGCTCGTCCAGCCGCCTGGCCCCTATGGAGCCGTAGGTGCGGGCGTCGCCGAAGGCGAAGATGCTCCCGCCACCCGAGACGAGCCAGTACCCGTGGCCGTCGGCAGTGGCGGCGATGCCCACCACCTGCCCGCTAAGGCGACCACTGCCCGCCGGGCCGTAGGTGCGGGCGTCTCCGAAGGCGAAGACGCGCCCAGCGGCGGTGGCCAGCCAGTAGCCGCGCCCATCAGGAGTGACTGCTAGCCCGGTCACCGGAGAAGCTAAATGCCTGCCGGCTACCGACCCGTACGGGGAAGCGTCGCCGGCAGCGACGACACCGCCGTCCTCCAGGGCGAGCCAGTACCCCCGGCCGTCAGGTGTGGAGGCGACGCCGACGACCGGAGAGCTCGGGGGTGCAGAGGGGTATGAGGCGACCTTCCCGACGGCAAAGACCTCGCCCCCGGCACTTGCCACTCGGTAGCCGGGGGGCAGCGCGGGGCGCGTCGGGGTGGCAGAGACCTGGGTGGAGGGGGCGCTTAGGCCGCCGGCGCCAGCCGCCGTCACCTCGAAGTAGTACGCCGTCCCATCGGCGAGCCCGGTGACCGTGTACTTGATGCCCGGTACGGCTGCCACCTGGGCCCCCTGGGACCCTTGCGTCGTAGAAAGGTAGACGTCGTAGGCGCTGGGTGGCGGGCCGCTGCCGGGGGGCGGCGCCGTCCACGAGAGAGACACCTCGGTGTTGCCCGCTCTCGCCACCAGCCCGCCCGGTGTCCCCGGCGTATGAGGTGGGGCCGGCACCGAAGTCTGTACCGGCACAGGTGCCAGCGTCGGTGGGGCCGGCGATGGCAAAGGCGTGGGTGTCGTCGGCGGCATTGTGGTCGGCGGCGTTGTCGTCGGCGTTGTGGTCGGCGGGGTGGAAGGGGACGGGGTGGCCGACACCTGGGCCGACGCCGGGCCTTCCCCGGCGGCGTTCAGGGCGGTCACCTCGAAGTAGTACGCCGTCCCGTTGGACAGCCCGGTGGCCGTGTAGGTGGTACCTGCGGTACCGGTCAGCACTTTGGCGCCTTGAGAGCCTGCCAACGTTGACTGGTAAAGGTTGTAGCCAGTCACGACCGCCCCCCCATCGGACGAGGGTGCCGCCCAGGACAAGGACACTTCCGAGTCACCTGCCGTCGCCGACAAGCTGTTCGGGGCACCGGGAGGCCCAGTCGGGGTGGCGCTGGCCTCGCCCGAGGGGGAGCCCTCTCCCGCCAAGCTCAGCGCCGTGACCTCGAAGTAGTACTCCGTCCCGTTCGAAAGGTCGGTGGCCGTGTAATTGGTGTCCGTGACCGGCGTAGGCCCGTTGACCGGCGCGCCCGACTCGTGGCCGGGGGCAGTGCCCTCGTAGATGTTGTAACCGGTGGCCGGAGAGCCGTCAGTGGCCGCGGGTGCGGCCCAGGACAATGACACCTGGCCGTTGCCACCCTGCGCCGTCAGCCCCGTAGGGGTCACGGTGCCCAGGTCGGGGAGCGGTGCGCCGAGCCCGCTCAGGGCCTGGTCATGGTGGAACATGGGCCACGACCCGGCACCCACGGCGAGGGCCCCGTCGGAGCCGGGGATCTCGTAATGGGCGATGACACCTTCGTTGTAGCCGTCGTAGCCGGCGACCGTGATGCCGATGGTGCCGTTGGGGTCGTCGGTGACCAACGGCGCGTTCTGGAAGCCGAGGTCGGGGCGGAGCACCGTGACCTCGGTGCCGTCTTGGCCGTCCAGGACCTCGACGCCGTGAGTGGTGGGGACCAGCAGGTCCTCGTACCCGCTGCCGGTGAGATCTGCGGCGACCACCGAGCCGATCACCCGACCGGGCACGCCCTCCTCCCAGATCGGGGCGCCGGTCGCCCCGTCCAGCACCCAGACCGACCCCGCTGTACCGGTGTCGGTGCCCTCCACCACGTCCAGCCCCTGGCCTTGGACGTCGGCCAGAGCGGGGCTCGAGGACGTGACGCCATCGAGCTTTTCTGACCACACCGGGGCGAGGCGCGTGGTAAAAGCCTTGACGGTGTCCGTGTCGCTGGCATTGGGCCAGTACGACCCGGTCCCGATGGCGATGCCGATGGTGCCTTGGGCCAAGAAGCCCCCCACGGCAGGGGAGGAGTCAACCTCCTGGTTGGTGTCGTAGTCGTACAGGAGCGCTCCCTGGGCACTGATCACCCGCACGTGCCCCCCCTGCGGGTAGCTCTGGCCCATGGCCAGGCCCGCGGTCGACGCCCCGCCCATCACCAGCTCCTCCTGCCCGTCCCCGTAGAGGTCGCCCGCCGCCGCGGTTGAAAAGACGCTGTCGGCGGTGAAGAATTGCCAGTCCACCGATCCGCTGGTGGCGGTGAGGGCGTAGGCCTCTTGGTCCAGGGAGCCGGCGAAAACGTCCGTGCCGCCCTGCAGGTTGGCGACCGTCAGGGACGCCTGCACCCCGTAAGCGGGGTGGTTGTCGGTGGGGGGGTCGGTCACATCGGTGTGCCACAACGGCTCGCCCTGCGGCCCGTAGGCCCCGTAACCGCCCACCCCCGGGAACTGGGCGTTGCCGGTGCCCACGAACACCGAGTCCAGCGTGCCGCCGCTCAGGGCGGCTACTGACGGTGTCGAGTCGATGGGCGTCCCTCCATCGAAGACGGGCCAGCCCGTCACGGCTGTGCCGTCCGAGAGGTGGTAACCGTACAGGTACCCGCTCCTGTCCCCTACCACTGCCGACGGCTGCCCATCGAGGTCGGCGACCATGGGGGAGGACTCGGCGATGGGCTGCCCCGCGTCGGCGAACGGCCCAACTGACCAGGTCTCGACGAAGCTGGAACTTGACAACGCCAACTGCGCCGCCGCTGCGCCCAGCGGAGCCCCGGCCAGCCCGGTGAGAAAGGCGCCCCCAACCACGGCGAGGGAACGGGCACCCCGCGCTAGGTGCAACCTCAGCGCCTCGGGAGGCTGGACGGCGACGGACCGGTAAGAAGGTCCGCCCGCGAGCTTGGCAGGGCCTCGCTCATGGTTACCAAACTGACAGGCAGGGGCGGCCGTGGCAAGTCACCTTTTGGCCCCTTTTTGGCGGCCAACCACCGTCACATTGCCATGGTGCGAACGAAGACGGGGCGGGCCCGGTCTCGGCAGTCTGTGGTCGACACCATTGACGAAAAGTCCTGGACCGAGAGCAAAGCTGGCGGCAAGGGCACGGTCGAGAAGGTGAACTCCTGCTCACACTGCGACCTCAGCCCCTACATCAGAACCAAGGGTGACGCCAGCACCGCCGGCAACTTGGACTATCTTCCTGAGTTCTGACTCGGCCCCTGTGTCCGTGGCCTACGCCAGAGGTCCCGGGGAGCCAAATGGGGAGCCACGCACGGCGAACACCGGCGAACCGCGACGAACGCCTGTGAACGAAGAACCCCATAACTACGGGACGTTTTGAACGTGTCCGAACGCCGGCGAACGCCGGACGCAGACTCCGGAGGTTCTGGGTTCGAATCCCAGGGGGCGCACGTTGGGTTAGCGACAGAACTAACCCACCCACGGCGACAAAACTCGTTCACCACGAGGCGCTACCCACCAGTATGAGCGGCGGGTGGGACCGTTACCCCTCCGACGGGCCAGGAAAGGGCCACGGCGGGTGCGATAGCTCGATCGGGGCGCGCAATGCCAGGGCTTGCGTGGTGCTCGGGCTGGGGGAAGCTCCTCGGCAGGTGCTGTCAGGGTGGCGGGAGATGGTCCTTCAGGCTCGTTCGCGGGCGCCTGGCACGCTCGGCCAGTTTGGGTGCCGTGCCGTCCGCCAGCATTTGGCGGAAGGCGGTGAACTTGCGGAAGTTGGCGGCCATGAACAGCAGTGCAGCGAAGACGCTCTGGGCGGCGATGCCCCGCACGCGGCGGCGCCCTGGCTCGGCAAGGGCTTCGTGGGCAGGGTCTTTTACGTAACCGTTCAGGCCCTCGATGGTGTTGCGGTAGCTGGCGTAGGTGCGCGCCCACTCGTCGCTCCCGAACGCCAGGTGCTGGCGGTGCCGGGCGCCGATGTCGGGGGCGACCGTGACCGCTGACTGGCTGCAGATCTTGGGTGGCTCTCCCGGCGGGGAGAGCGCCGGCACCTTGCCGAGCGCCGAAGCGGCCGCTTCGGGACGTAGCGGGCAGCAAAGGTAGGGGTGCGGCCCTTGGCCTGGGCAGCTGAAACGCTCGTAGCCGTCTTGGTCGGGGCCCTCCTTGCGCACAAGGCGCCATTGGCAGCGCGCAGTGAGGCGGGCCTTGTAGGTCTCTTCGCCGATCACCCCGGCCCGCGGTTGCGGCGGCCGTCGGTGTCCCTGTCCTTGACCACGTAGCCGGCCGCGACCAGGTCGGTGACGATCGCGTAAGCGCTGCGCTCGGTGATCCCCACTGTGGCGGCGATGTCGCGCAGGCGGATCCCCGGGTCGTGAGCGATGCAGACCAGGGTCCGGGCATGGTTGGTGAGGAAGCCCCACTCCGTCATAGAGGTTATCTTGCCAAGTATTTCTAGAACAGAGTTGCTAGTACCTGCGAACCGGGCTATGATGGGTACCAGACGTCCGAGGCATGGTGGTCGCAGATCGCCGGTTGTTCGAGCGCCAAGGAAAGGACGTAGCCATGTTGATGCGGTTTGAACCGTTCCGCGACTTCGACCGGGTCGCCGAGGAGGTGCTCAGCGGACGCCGGGCCCGCCAGGTCCCAGTGGACGCCTACCGCCGAGGTGACGAGTTCAAGGTCGAGCTCGACCTGCCCGGTGCCGACCCCGGCTCGATCGAGCTGACCGTCGATAACGACGTCCTCAGCGTGCGGGCGACCCGCACTGCGTTCCGAGAAGAAACTGATCAAGTCCAAGTGGCGGAGCGGGGCCAGGGCCAATTCGGCCGCCAGCTGTTCCTCGGCGAAAGCCTGGACCGTGACCACATCACCGCCGTCTACCACGACGGTGTGCTCACGGTCACCATCCCGGTGGCCCAGCAGGCAAAACCCCGCAAGATCGAAGTGACCCACGTAGGAAGCGTGGCCCAGGCCGTCGAGGCAGCCTCCATCACCGTCTGAGCCAGGCCCGGGAGGGACCGCTCCCAGCGGTCACCGCTCGGACCCTGCACCAGGCCGCTACCAGTACCAGTCGCTCGACCTTAGAACCGGCCCAATGCCAGGCGGAGCGAAGGCTACGCCTGCGACGAGGCGGTCCCCACCCGTGCGAGCGAGGACGGTGACGGGCACTACGTGACAAGAGGGCGACCCACGTGGGTCGCCTTTTTGTCGTCGCCGATCTCTGCCGGCATGTCTCATGAGCAGAGCCGTCCAATCAGGCTCGGTTCGGTACCACCTTCAGTACTTTTTGGACTGGCCGCCCGTGCGAAGTTGTCGCAGGCGACTTGGAACTGGTCGAGCGTGAAGTGGTGCGTGACGAACCGTTCAGGCTGCCGAGGGCGACCTAAAGGCTGTACAATTGTGTTGGCACGAAAAGAGTGCCGATGTGCCGGGCCAGCGGTGAGCTGGCTGGGGCGGTGCTCCGGACCATGGTAACGCGACGTTGTAGCGCGTAAATCAAGAGGAGTGCCATGGCCAATTGCGGATCTTCGTTCTTTACCGTTCTTTATCGGGCTCCCTCACGGGCAGGGCCACTGTGGTTTGGCTTGGCGGGGAGCACGACATCACCACTGAACACGCGCTGTGCCTTGAGGTGTCGGGGCCCAAAACCTCGTCCGCGACTAGCGAAAGCGAAACAGGTGCCGATGTCGCCCACGGTGTCCGGTGGGCCACGACGAAGACCAGCTCAAAGGTGACGAGGAGCGGCGTAGAGCCCGTTGCCCCTCGTCCCCCGTGGAACGGGATCAAGTGGGCCGACGGTCGGCGCGCGAAGTTGTCAGGTCAGGCGGCGGCCCTGCGGTAACCGCGCCGATGAGAACTGGGCGCTGATCTGCCAATCGTTCGGTTGTGCCCTCACCTCCCCAAGCAGGCCAACTGAGCGGTCTCGTTATCGTGGGTTATTTTCCCTAACCAGGGCGACCGAGAGTGCTCGGCGGCATGAGCACAACGCTCCATTACTTTGGCCAAGTGGGTGGTGCTCGGCATCTCCTGGCGCCCTCGAGGCTGCGTGGGGGTTTCCTGGCTTCGGGCCCTTTTGGAGGAGCACGGCTACCCTCCCGCCAGCCAGGAGGGTCATCCCGACTGCCTCCCAGCCCTGCTCGTTGAGCGCCTGGACTGCGGCAGAGGCGCCGGGCAGGTGGGTGGCCGGCTCGAAGCCGGGAAGCTCTACGATCACGTAGTCCCAGGTGGGCATGGCGCCATCGTCGCTCGTGTTGGTGCTGGGGGAGAAAAACGCGCCAACCGTCACGCTCGCCCTCATCGACGCGTCCGCCGGCCTGGTGGTGCGGCCTTGCTGTCGACAAGCACGTCGAGGACTTCTCCGATGGTCCGTTCTCGCCCGATGGCCCCTGGCAACGGGAGGTGGGCCTGGATGTGGTAACGGTTGCGGCGGCCGTCGCTGTCCTTGTCCTTCACTACGTAGCCCGCTGCGGCCAGGTCGGTAACGATCCCGTAGGCGCTGCGCTCGGTGATGCCCACTTCGGCAGCGATGTCGCGCAAACGCGCCCCCGGGTCGTGAGCGATGCAGACAAGGACCCGGGCATGGTTGGTGAGGAAGCTCCACTCCGTCATCAGAAGTAATCTTACCAGAAACTTCTAGAACTATCTTGCTGGTACCGGCGAACTAGAGTATGAGGAGCGCCAGACGTTCGAGGCACAGCAGTCACAGGTTGCCAGTTATTCGAGCGTCAAGGAAAGGACGCAGTCATGTTGATGCGGTTCGAACCGTACCGCGGTTTCGACCGGGTCACCGAGGAGATGCTTAGCGAACGCCGAGTCCGCCAAGTCCCAGTGGATGCCTACCGCCGAGGCAACGAGCTCAAGATTGGGCTCGACCTGCCTGGCGCCGACCCCGGCTCGATCGAGCTGACCGTTGAGAACGACGTCCTCTTCGTGCGGGCAAGGCGCACGGTGCTCCGGGACGAGACTGATGAAGTCGAAATAGCCGAACGGGGCCACGGCCAGTTCGGCCGCCAACTGTTCCTCGGCCAAGGCCTGGACCGTGACCACATCACCGCCGTCTACCACGACGGTGTGCTCACGCTCACCGTCCCCGTGGCCCAGCAGGCCAAGGCTTACAGTATCGAAGTGACCCACGTAGGAAGCGTGGCGCAGGCCGTCGAGGCAGCCCCCATCACCGGCTGAGCAGGGTCCGATAGGGACCGTTCCAACTGGTCACTGCTCGGGCCCACACCAGGCCGTCACTTGTACTGGTCCCTCGACTTCGAACCGGCCCAATGCCCAGGCTGCGCCAAGGCCACGCCAGAGACGAGGCGGTCCCCACCCGTGCGAGCCGGACCAGGGAGAGTGACGGGCAAAGCAATGAATGGCAAGAGGGCGACCCACAAGGGGTCGCCCTCACGCCGTCCCTGGGAAGGAAGACGGTGTCGTTGCCACTGCGATCTTCACGACTGCCCTAAGTGCTGCTTCGACCCCGCCAGTCAAGAACAAGGCCCGGGCGATGCGGTCGAAGTTGGCCATGAGCTCGGTGGTCGCCCCAGTGGCGTGGAGATCACCGCTGCCGGTCATCGCTACTAGATATACCGTCCTATGGGGTACCCTCTTATCACCTTCGACAGTGAGGGCCTGGGGCAGGCATAACGCTGGCCCTGTCGCACGTTCGGAGGTGGAACTTGGGTGGCGAGTTCAGCGCTGACTGCCGAAGGCGGTCGGTCCCAACCGAGGCACGGGCGCTGCTCGGTGCCCGGCTCTCGGGTAGGCGCGATGGCTGAAGCTCCCAGCGACGTGTTGGATGTGGCGCGCCGGGGTGCTCTTCCTGCGCCACCTCGAGCTTGGGGGGATGAGCAGCCCCTTGGAGCTCGAGGCCATGTGCTGCGGGCCTCGCAGCCGAGCCCCCACGACGATAGTTTGTTCGCCCACGCCCTGAACGGGCCGTTTTCCGGGCTCGGCCGGGACCATCCTGTTGCCTACTCGGAACTCGATGGGGAACACCGACCATACGAGCGAGGACCAAGTGGCTGGCCGACGATCATCCAGGGCGGGATGGGCGTAGGGGTTTCGGGTTGGCGTTTGGCCCGCGCCGTTTCGCTCGCCGGCCAGTTGGGAGTGGTCTCGGGAGTCGGGTTGGACACACTTACGGCCCGCCGCCTCCAGCTCGGCGACCCGGGAGCCCACATCCGCCGCGCGCTCACCAGCTTTCCCTACCCCGAAGTCGCCGCGCACATCCTCCACCGCTACTTCGTCGCCGGTGGCATCGGCCCCGAAGAGCCGTTCCGCATCCTGCCTCAGGTGACGCTGCGCCCCAGCTCACGGAGCACCGACCTGGTCGTCGCTGCCAACTACGTCGAGGTGTTCCTGGCAAAGGAGGGCCACGAGGGTCTCGTAGGGGTCAACTACCTGGAGAAACTCCAAATGTCCACACCAGCCGCAGCGTACGGCGCCATCCTCGCAGGAGTCGACTACGTGCTGGTGGGAGCGGGTATCCCGACGCAGCTGCCAGATCTCTTGGGCGCACTGGCTGCCGGCCGTGCCGGCGAAGTGTCGGTCGACGTGATCGGCGGCAGCGGCAACGGGAACGGCACATACACATCGGGCGTGCTCCCCCGACCGAGGCCAGGATCTCACCCCCAGCTGCAGCGGCCCAAGTTCCTGGCCATTGTCGCCTCACACGTGCTGGCCTCGTTCCTTGCACGTGACCCGAGGACACGTCCGGACGGGTTCGTCGTCGAAGGTCCTCTGGCGGGCGGCCACAGCGCCCCGCCCCGAGGCCCGCTCACGCTGGACGACGACGGGCAACCCGTGTACGGGCCTCGCGACCGCGCCGACCTCGAAAAGATGGCGGCTCTCTCGCTTCCTTACTGGCTGGCAGGCGCCTACGCCAGCCCCAAGCTGCTGACCGAAGCGCTCGACGTCGGAGCGGCTGGCATCCAGGTTGGTTCTGCCTTCGCTCTTTGTGATGAGTCCAACCTGGCCCAACCGCTGAAGCAGGCACTCATCCGGCAGGCAACGACAGGGGGTATGCATGTCCGAGCCGATCCCTTGGCGTCCCCTACGGGCTTTCCTTTCAAGGTTGCGGACCTGCCCGGAACTGTCTCAGACCAACGGGTGTACGCGGCGCGCGAGCGCGTTTGTGACGCCGGCTACCTGCGCACGCCGTACGTTACGCAAACAGGTGGGGTCGGTTACCGCTGTCCGGCCGAGCCGGTCGCGAAGTACATCGAAAAGGGGGGCAAACCGGAGGACACGGACGGGCGGCGCTGTCTGTGCAACGGCTTGATCTCTGCCATCGGGCTCGGCCAAAGACGTGCCGGAGGAGCCGTGGAACCCCCGATCGTGACGATCGGGCAAGACCTTTCGTTCCTTCGCAATTTTGTACGCGACCAAGACAGTTACACCGCGGCCGACGTCGTCGGTTATCTCCTGGGAGATGCCATAACCGCCGGAAGGACAAATGTCGGTGGCCCAGCCGCAAGGTCCGGACGGCTGCACTAAGCTGCCGCCCGGCGCAAAAGGGCGCGAACGGAAGGGGCTCGGGGGGCGGAGGGGTCTGGGCGAGGAACCCCCTGTTATTCCGCTTGGGCGACGCCTGGAACCACTCGATCGCTCACGCACGCCCTCGGTCACGTCATCGAGGTCGCCTCCGATCGGCCACTCGATCGCTTCTTCGCCCAGCGTGTTTTCGAACCGCGCGGCATGACCGGCACTGGTTTTCAGGTCAACGAGAACTTGTGGGTGCCGAAAACTTCGTCCGGGGCTAGCGAACAGGATTTTGGTTGGCGTAACTCTGGTGACGAAGATGGCGCGTGGCCCTCTCCTTCCTCTGCATCGCCCTCGTCCGCCTCCTCCAGCTGCTCCGCCTCTCACGCCGCAGGCAACGAGCCTGGTCATCGAGGTCGTCATGCTCTGCAGGTCCAGGCCCACCTCCCGCTGCCAGGGACCATCGGGCAGGAGCGGACCATCGGGGAGGTCCTGGACGTGCTCGTCGATAGGAACACCCTCGTACTGTTCAAAAGGCCCGGATCCAAGTAGCGACCGAACGGTCGAGACACCAGCCTGTCATGCTTCTCTGGGCACGGGCGGTATAATTGGTTCTAGCTCGGGACCGACCGCCCGACCGCCCGACCGTGTTGGATGTTGCCATCAGTTCTGGCTCCGGCACCTTCGGGAGCGTTGCCCCGGACCCTGGTGGCGCCTTCATTATTTGCATGTCGCCGACCAGGAGCAGCCATGGCTATCGCAGAGACCGTCTCGGACGGCTGTGTCGACCAGTTCGCCACGGGGAACGGGGCTGCATGAGCACCGTGCACCGCACGACCTCGGCGCGCGCCGGGCCACCGGACCAGCGGGTGCCTACGCCGGCACCCGCACCGCCCCCGCTTTGGCTGAGGTGGCTACTGCTCGTTGGGATCGCGCTGGCGCTTGTGTTCCTGCTACACCCGTTCGCCAAGGCGACGCCCACTGCCAACCTCAGTTACACAAGCTTTGTCAACGAAGTGGTGTCGAACAAGGTGTCGACCGCGACGATCACGCCCGCCGGCGCGGTGAGCGGCAAGCTCGGCACGGGGGGCGCTTACACCTCCCAGGTCCCTGTCGCCCTCGACGACGTCGCCCTGGGCCCGCTCCTCCTCAAGCATAAGGTCCAGGTGACGGGGACCAACACGAACGCGACTTCGCTCCTCACCGTGATCGAAGACCTGCTGCCGTTGCTGTTCATCGTCGGCTTCTTCATCTGGGTCGCTCGCCGTAGCCGCAAGGCGCTTGGCGGGGGGTTCGGGGCGATAATGGGTATCGGCCGGTCGAAGGCCAGGGTCTACGACGAGGAGAAGCCGCGGACGCGCTTCGCCGACATCGCGGGTTATGAAGGTTCCAAAGCCGAGGTCATGGAAGTCGTGGACTTCCTCAAGTACCCGCAGCGCTATCTGGCTGCCGGGGCCGTGGGCCCGAAAGGCGTGCTCATGGTTGGGCCGCCGGGCACGGGCAAGACGCTCCTGGCCAGAGCAGTCGCCGGCGAGGCGGGGGTGCCGTTCTTGGCCCTGAGCGGATCGAGCTTTGTCGAGATGTTCGTCGGTGTCGGGGCGTCCAGGGTCCGCGACCTGTTCCTGGACGCCCGGAAGCGCGCTCCTTCGATCATCTTCATCGATGAAATCGACGCCATTGGGGGCCGTCGTGGCCCCGGAGGGTTCGGCTCGAACGACGAGCGCGAACAGACCCTCAACCAACTCCTGTCGGACATGGATGGCTTTGAACCCGGGGCCAACGTGGTCGTCATGGCCGCCACCAACCGGGCCGAGATCCTTGACCCGGCACTGCTGCGGCCCGGCCGCTTCGACCGGACGGTGGAGATCCCACTGCCCAACCAGAAGGAGCGCACGGCGATCCTCGCCATCCACGGCAATGGCAAGAAGCTCGGGCCCGACGTGGACCTGGACGCCGTGTCGCGAGCCACGCCCGGGTTCTCGGGGGCAGATCTCGCCAACCTCATCAACGAAGCCGCCATCAACGCGGTGCGCGCCCGGCGCGATGTGCTCACCGCAGACGACTTCGGCGCGGCGCGGGACCGCCTCCTGCTCGGCCGCCGCGATGCGTTCAACGCTCTGCTGCCCGAGGAAAAGCACGCCGTCGCGGTCCACGAGGCCGGTCACGCGTTTGTCGCCATGCTCTCGGAGCACGCCGACCCCGTGGCGAAGGTCACGATCCTGCCGCGGGGCGCCGCTCTAGGCGTGACCGAGCAGCTGCCTGAGGCCGAGCGCCATTTGTACCCACTGAGCTATCTGACTGACTCACTTGCCGTGCGCCTTGGTGGTCGTGCGGCCGAGGTCATCCTGCTCGGGGAACCCTCCACCGGTGGGTCCAACGACCTGGCCGGGGCCACCGACCTGGCGACGCGCATGGTCCGGGAGTGGGGGTTGTCCAGCCAGGTCGGGCCGGTCGGCTATGGGCCTGAAGGACCGACGCGCGACAACCCCTTTGCCGGGCGCGCCTATGCGGAAGAAACTCAGCGTTCCATCGACCAGGAGGTGGCCAGGCTGCTCCGGGAGGCCGAGGCCCGGGCGACAGAGCTGCTCCGCGAACATCTTGAGGTGCTGGGACGCGTTGTCGACCTGTTGCTCGAACGAGAGACGATCGATGGGAAGGACCTGGCCGCAATCGTGGGGATGCCGCCCCGCACCGTAGCGAGGGAGCTCGTCCTTGTCCACCGGGCGGTCGAGCTCCCGTCGCCCCGGCAATAACGGCAGATCTTGTTCCCTCAGCCATCTGGCCTTTGAGATAAGGGGGCGATCTGGCACGGTTTTGACTACCAAATGAGAACGGGGTGCTCCCCGAGCGAGTTGACAGCCGTCGTGTTGGGTCGAGAACGGGGCCACCAGGGCACGGTCAGACCAGTTGAAGCGCGGCCAGGCCACCTGCCAGCGCAGTGCGGCCAACTGGTGGCGCAGCACGAGGATCTCGGCATCCTTCGAAAAGGCGTCCAGGCCATGGAGGCGGGGGAGCCGCGTCAGGCGAGGCGGTAGAGGAACGACAGTGCTATGGCCAGCAGCCTCGTCGAGCGCATCGTCCCTGTTCAAACCCTGCGTCGAGTTATTGGACCCCACAAGCGGAGCACCCGCAGCGGCAGCATGGCCCACTCGCGCTTCAGCCGCCGGCGTCGCCAGGGTCTGCGAAGCTTGGTCGGTGCTTATCAATTTCAAAGACAACCACGGTCGCATCCACGGATCGGTAAGAACCGACGACGGGCCGCCCAGTAAAGGGGACTTCGTGCTTTTGGACACGGGCCGAGGCGAAGTAACGGAGATCGAATGGAACCTACGGGGGCCAGGGGGCACTGAAGTGACGGTCCTCCTGGTCGGCCTCCGGGCGCCCCACAGCCGGTAGCTCTATGGGGCGTGGACTGTTTTTTGGCGCAGGAAAAGCGGACTGTTTTATTGGCGCAGGAAAATTAGTAGTACTCCGGCGTCACCTAGTCCGTCAGGTCCCGGGGGTACTTCGCGGCCGGCTCGTCTCTGGCCAGCCTCGCCCGGGGTACCCGGTCCAGCGCGGACCCGGGCAGGACGCCACCGATGACGGCCTCAGCCACCTCGACGAGCCGCAGGTTGTGGTTTCGGGCATGATTGCGCAAGGCCGAAAACGCCTGCTCCATGTTGAGGTGTTCTCTCTCGGCCACCATCCCTTTGGCTTGTTCGATGACGACCCGGCTGTTGAGGGCGTGCTGGAGTTGTTGGTTGACGACCTGGGCTTCGAGCGAGGCGCGGTGCTGGAGGATAGCTATGGTGGCCACGTCGGCCAGGGCCTGGGCCGCCTCGACGTCGGCACTTTGCATCTCGCCGGGATCGAGGTGGAACAGGTTGAGGGCGCCGATGACCGTGCCCCGCAAGCGCATGGGCAACGCATGCACCGAGCGGAAGCCAGCGGCCAGGGCCTCAGGGGCGAAGCGGGGCCAACGACCGTCGACGAGGGCGAGGTCCTGGTCCATGACCGGTTTGCCGCTCCGGTAGCAGTCCAGGCAGGGCCCCTCCTGGGACTGGAGCTCGAACAGCTCCAGCACGCGCATGGCCTCACTCGAGGAGGCCATCACTCTCAGGTCACCGTCGGGGGCGACCAGCATGAGACCGGCAGCGGCGACATCGAGCACTTCGACGCAACGGTCGGCCAGTCGGGTCAGCAGTTCCACCACGTCGAAGTCCGCCACCAACGTGTCGGCCAGCTCCACGAGCGTCCTGACGAACAGCGCTTGTTTGGGCATCGCAACTCCACTCGCGTTGTCATGAGCCTCCCCAGAGCGGGAAAGTTGCCCCAATGCATATGGTACGACCATCGCGCCTCGGCGGGTGGTGGCCCTTCCCACAGGCGGCACGGTGTCACGCCCCGTGGTCGCCACCGGCGGCATCGAAGCGCAGCTTCCTGGAAACTACGTCTTTCGCCACGTCGGTGAGGGAAAGGTCGTTGCCGAAGGCGTGCGCCCTCAAGCGGACCATGGCTTCGCGCACGCTGACCCCGAGCTGGGCGGCGACCATGCCGGCGGCCTGGTGCACCACGTAGTGGAAGTCGGCGACCGCCCCCAGTTCAACCGCGAGCTGCCCGGGTGGCGCGCCCGCCTGCAGGACGAGGACGGCCTGGGCGGCGATGCCCGCCATGACCAGGGCGTCGGCGTGCTGGTCATCGCTGAGCGGCCCGGCCCGGTCGCAGCAAAGGTTGAGAGCCCCCAGGCGCACCGCTCCCACCTGGAGGGGGAAGCCGAAGACGGCCCGCACGCCGCCCTCGACGGCCGGAGGGGCAAATGCTGGCCAGCGCGCCGTCTCGGGATAGGCCAGGTCAGGTTCGAGCACCGGCCAGTCCTGGCGGTAGGCGTCCACGCACGGCCCCTCCCCCAGGGCGTACTGCAACTGCTCGACGAGGTCGCTCATCGCGTTGGTGGTGCATAGAGAACCCTGGGGCACCTCGGCCGACATCAGCATTATGCCGGCACCGCTCGTGCCGGTCGCCTCGGCGCACACCTGGCACAGCCGCTTGGTGCCGAAGGCGCCGTCCCCGCCACCAACAAGGAGGCCGAGGATCCGTTCTCGCCTGTCACCGCCCACCTTCTCACTCACCGCCCCCGGCCTCGGGTACCTTGGTCATCTTCTCTTGGTCAGCCCTTCGACGCTCACTGCCCCAGGCGCCCAGGTCAAGGGTCCGCCGGCCCGGACGGGGACGCGCTCACGTCTCCAAGGGGACGGGGCGGTCTGCGCGTCGCCCCGCTGGGCCGCCGGCACTGCCACCCAGGTAGCGAGCGCCTTCCCGTTTTCATCACCCGCCGTTTCGGGGCTGGGGCCGAGGAGGTCGTTCAGGCCGCACGCGTCTATGACGCGCCGGACATAAGCGGGCGGTGACCGCACCATCAATGACTGCGACCGTTGCCGGAGGAAGTCCCGGGCCCGGACGATGACCCCTAGTGTCGACACGGCCATGAAGTTGACCTCGCTCAAGTCGAGGACAAGCGCGGCACTGTCGAGGGCGATGGCATGGGCCAGCGTCAGGCACAGCGCTCTATCAGTTGAAGCGTCGTGCTCGCCCCAAAGCCACACGACGATGGGACCAGCCTCGGGCCCCCCTCGGCTCAAGTGAGCTCGGTCGGAGAGGGTGAAGAAAGAAGACCCAGCGGGGACCGTAGCGCCCTCCTACCTCAGGCAATGCAAAATATCGCGTTACCAGGGTCTGGAGTACCGCCCCCGGCCAGCTCGTGCCGGCCCAACACGCCGGGGCTTTTGTCGTGTCCCCTTGACCGTACACCCTTTTGGCGCTGCGTGCAGCCAAAACGGGCCCGGCTTGCCCCCCTTGGCCACGCGAGCTTGCCGACCCCCTGGGCCAGGCCGTTCTTTGGCGATCTGAGGGCGGCATTCGCAGGCGACGGCCTTTGGCAGTACCTGTAGAGCCTGTCGCACAAAGAAACTACTCGTTATGGTTATGCAGGTGGAAAGGCCGATTTGAATATTTGACCAAGGGATTTCTCGCTCAGTTGAATGCATATGCACCCTTCGAGCTTTTGTGCGACAGGCTCTGTAGGGTCCGAAAACTCGCTTATGTGCTCGTGCGGCGTCCTCGCCCGACGCCGTAGCCGGTAGTTGGGCCCGACTATGGCACGTGGCCTGACGTCACGACCACGACGTTGCCATGGCCGATGGGAGGTGTGCGGCCGAACCGACGGCCATGGCCGTACCTCAAGCAGCGCGCTGGTACTCGTGGATGATGCCCCCGAGCACATCCGTCGCCGAGGCCTTCTTGGCCGCCTTGGAGCCAGCGGCCCTGCAGGCCTGCCTGGCCGCGGCCAAACAGCTGGAGGGACAGTACGACGCCGCCCTGGCCCACTTCAGGCGAGAGGTGGATGGCGCCCATTGGTTTCGCACCCCCGAGTCTTGTCCTGCTCGGACTCTTCGGCGAGAAGGACTTCGCCGTGCTCTTAACCTGTTCGGCAACCGACTGTTTGGCCATAACCATCGCCTCCGACCGCAACGGCCGGCATCGGCCTGTCCCGACGCTCAGTGGAAGCGTCGCAAGTGCTTCTTGTTCCTTATATCAAGTATGGGTCTTTCGGCTCGGGTGGGCGCGAGTTCCTTCGCTAAGCCGCAGATCTCTTTGTTATGAGTGGCATGCGCTCGATTGGAAACCGAGATTTCACCGCCATACCAACTGTTAGGTACCTTGTCAGGACCTGCCCATCACGTGCACAAGTGCGACGCCAAAACGTGCGGTCAGTCTGCCATGTCGGCGCGGTCCTTGGGGTCAGGCTCGTAGCTAAGGGTGGGCGGCCACCTGCGTCGACCGGCCGAGCCCTGTGGGATCGCTACACGTGGAAAGACGAACGCTATGCGTCACATTCTGGTAGAGTCTTGACAAACGGGCCCGAGGGCTCCTGCGGTCGGACAGTGCGCCGCCAGGACTCTGATGAGGTCCCGCTGGAAGTGACCCTGCAAGGTGAGCCAGTCACGAAACGACGGATATGGCGGGGCCGTGGGTCCTGACTACCGCCAGCTCATCGCCATCTTGGGCGACGTGACGACCGTCGTCGACCAGGACCGCCGTTACGTGTACTGCTCCGCTTCCTCTGAGCAGGTGTTCGGCTGGGAGCCGGGCATGTTGGTGGGACGGTGCGAGAGCGACCTCGTGCACCCAGACGATGTTCGGGCACTGATCGCGGGCCGCTCAGAGCGGGCCTTGCTAAAGCCCATGACCAGTACCTACCGCTTCTGCTGCCGCGACGGGTCGTACCGCTGGGTGGAAGCGACGTCACGGCGCATCACGCTCGACGGCTCCGACCTGGTTGTAAGCACGGTGCGCGACATCACCGAACGCCAGCGAACGACCGCTGCCCTGGAGGTGCGGGCGACGACTGACCCTCTGACGGGAGTGGCAAACCGGACCGTGCTAATGGACCGGTTGCGCCAGGGGATCCGCCGCTTGGGCCGCAGTCCTGGGGGCGTACTGGCCGTGCTTTACCTGGACCTCGACCGCTTCAAGGTCATCAACGACTCCCTCGGCCACCACGTTGGTGACGACATGCTGCTCAAGATGGCCGGACGCCTCACTCACCACCTTCGCCCCGCTGACACCCTGGCCCGCCTCGGAGGCGACGAGTTCGTGCTCGTGGCCGAGGGGGTGACCGATATGGCCGCAGCTGTCAGCTTGGCCAACCGGATAATCGAAGACGGGCGCAGACCGTTCGCTCTCGACGGTGACGACTTCACGTGCACCATGAGCATAGGCGTAGCCTGCACCGCGGACAGCCAGCGCAACGCCGGGGAACTGCTCGCCGAGGCCGACCTAGCCCTGTACCGGGCCAAGGACTTGGGCCGGGACCGGGTGGCCACGTTCGACGAGGAACTGCGCACCACCGCCGTCGACCGTATGGTCACCGAGCGCATGCTGCGGCACGCTCTTGACGACGGTCGTGTCGTGGTCGAGTACCAGCCGATGGTCGACATAAACAGCGGCTGCCCTGTAGGCGCCGAAGCCCTAGTGCGCATACGAGACCTTGAGCACGGGCTACTGTTACCCTCTTCGTTCCTCAGCGTGGCCGAGGAGTCGGGCTTGTTGATCGCGATCGACGAGGTGGTAATGGCCGACGCGCTGAAACAGGCGGCCGCATGGCGTGGTCGGTTGGGAGCCGAGTTCGCCGGTGTCGCCATCAACGTCACGGCCCGCCACCTGGCTGACAGCAATTTCGTTCAAGCGGTCCTCGACCAGCTCAAGGCCCACGGCCTACCCCCGGGCGACCTCATGATAGAAGTGACCGAACAGGTCCTCATGGAAGCCTCCAATTCGGCCATGACTGGGCTCCGAGCGCTGCGAGACCTTGGGGTCCGGGTAGGTCTGGACGACTTCGGCACTCGCTACTCTTCGCTCGCGTACCTACGCCAGTTCCCGCTTGACTTCGTAAAGATCGACAAGTCCTTCCTCGACGACATCGTTATAGACCCGAAAGTGCGGGCGATCGTCGGGGCAATCATCGCGCTTTCGCACGCGCTCGATCTGATGGTCGTCGCCGAAGGCGTGGAGTTTGCGAGCCAATGTCAGGTCCTGGCAAAGCTGGGCTGTGACCGTGCTCAGGGGTTCTTCTATGCTGCCTCTGGCGCGCCAGAAGACCTCGACAGCCTCGTCGTTGCCTGCGCTCAGTCACAGGGGACCATGTAGAGCTGCTCAAGCTCCCCAAAGCGGGTGAGGTAACGGGCAGGTCAGACCTACAAAATGATGTAGGATCATAAAGACACGACAAAGCCCCGGCGTGTTGGGCCGGCACGAGCTGGCCGGGGGCGCTACTTGACGGCCCTTACGCCATGCTGTGACTCAGGCTCGAGGCACCACTGGCCAACGACGTCACCGCGGCGCCTTGAGTTTCTATCCTCCCAGGCGGGCCATGCCCATCATTTGCTGTGACCTGTTTCATCGTCTCAACGGCTGGAGCAGTCCCGGGGTCGTGCAAACGCCGCCCGAGCCCTGACCGCTCCGCCAAGAGGGCGCGGCAGGCCAAGCTCTCCTGACCAGGTGGGCCCCTTAGCGGAAGCCCGCACCCCCTTGGCCGCCAGGGCGGGCAAACGTGGTCAGCCGGCGGCGCGCCGGGCGATGCTCAACAGCTCTTGGACTACCCGCTCATAGGTGAGCTCGGGGAGTTGCCACTGAGCGGCCCGCCCGCTCCGGCCCCCACCGCCACCGAGCCACATGTCGCCCTCAGAAACCTGGGCCCGGCGCTTAGCGACGTCGGCTTCGATCTCCAGGTAGGGACAGCGGTCGGCGCGAGGAGCGCCGACGATCTCGCCGGCCAGGGACATCCACAATGTCAAGCTTGGGCCTGGGAACCGGGGCTCGCCTCCTGGGTGCCCTTCGATGATGCCTCCGCCGCCGGTGCTCTGCAGCCGTTCGAGGACAGCCTGCATGGCGGGGCGCACCTCGGTCTGGCAGGCCGTCCGGAAGCCAGTCGCGAACTCTTCTTGTTCGTCGAGGGCACGAGCGTTGTTCGTCGAGGGCACGAGCGCTGCTCTCGGCCGCCTGGTGGCTCTTCTGGGCCACTTGCGCCACGATGGCGCCGATCTCGGCCAGTGGATCAGGGGCTGTTGGGGTGCCGGGGACCTCGACCTCGGGCCAGGGCCCGGTCTTATCTAAGGGCGTGGTCAGGGAAAAAGACGTAATTGTTGCGGTTGGAGCCCCCATTTTGGGCTCCCCGGTCTGCCCCCGGAGAGCGGGGGCGCTAAAGCCCTAAATGGGCCACTTCCCATGTTACCATCTGGCGCCGGGTGCGGCTCCAAAGAAAAATATGCTAGCTCCCCGATAATTGCGGTTGTGGAAGAGTAGGGTTTTTAGTAGCTCATATTGGGCGAATGCACCCCTGTCGTACAGGGGAGGACCGAGGGCCCGATGCCGGCTCAGACCGTTGTACCAGGCGCACCCACCGCGGCGGGCGCAGAGGCGCCCCCCCAGGCCACCGCAGACCACGCCCACAGGCCGGACGCCGCCGCGGCACCGATGCCTCCTCCGCTCCGGCGGGTGTGAAGTGACACCCCTCCCGGTGCTCGGCCGGCTGCCCTTGGCGCCGCGCCACTGCGGGCGCTGTCAGCGCCCATTCGACGCCGACCCGGAACTGTACTTCCAGACTGACTGGGCGCTCTGCCCGTCGTGCGCCGAGATCCTCCTGCCGTCGCGCCAGCGCGACCGGTCCTACCTGCGCTCCCACGCCAACCACCCCGCCGGGGCGTCAGAGCCTGGCTGAAGGAACAGCCGGGCGCGGTGGCGTTCGGAGAGGCCGGGCGGATGAGGAAGTGTGCTCGGCGACCGGTCTCGGCCAGGTCCCCTAGCGGGTTTCGGGCGACCTGGGTGACAAGTCGTAGCCGTGGTGCTCGGTGACACCGAGGAGGTGGGCTCGCCTGCTGGCGTGCTCGATGGCGAACAAGATATAGAGCCGCTTGAAGAGCACGGTGTCGACCGTCAAGAAGTCTGTCGGCAAGATATCTTCGGCCTGGGTTCTTGGCGGCCCCAAACAGTCTGCTAGCGGAACGTCCACCCCGCAACGACAAACGGACGGCATGACCGGCCGAGGCGACGCAACTTTGAGCACTGCGGCCGGTCGACGGAACACCCCTCGTTGTATCCCAGGCCGGGCGACAACGATCAGCGACGACAAAAGGGCGGCCCTTATCGGTCGCCCTTTTGCCATCTATTGCTATTCGGTTCGCCCGTCATCAGCCCTGGTCCCGCTCGCACGGGTGGGGGCCGCCTCGTCGCAGGCACGCTCCTTTGCGCAGCCTGGCATTGGGCCGGTCCTAAAGTCGGGGGACTGGTACCGGTGACGGCCAGGGTGGGGGCCGGGCGCTGGCCGCTTGGGGGCGGCCCCTCCCGGGCCCTGGCTCAGACGGTGATGGTGGAGGCTGCCTCGACGGCCTGGGCCACGCTTCCTACGTGGGTCACTTCGATCTTGCGGGCCTTGGCCTGCTGGGCCACGGGGATGGTGAGGGTGAGCACACCGTCGTGGTAGACGGCGGTGATGTGGTCACTGTCGAGGTTTTGGGCGAGCAACAGCTGGCGGCCGAACTGGCCGTGGCCCCGCTCGGCCATTTCGACCTCATCAGCCTCCTCGCGCGCCGACGTGCGCGTCGCCCGCACGGACAGGACGTCGTCCTCGACGGCCAGCTCTATCGAGCCGGGGTCGGCGCCGGGCAGGTCGAGCTCGACTTTGAGCTCGTTGCCCCGGCGGTAGGCGTCGACTGGGAGCTGGCGGGCACGACGTTCGCTGAGCATCTGCTCAGTAGCCCGGTCGAGGTCACGGAACGGTTCGAACCGCATCAACATGGTGCAATCCTTTCGTTGGCGCTCGAACAGCTGGCAGCCGGCGGCTGGGGGCCTCGGACGTCTGACCCCCATGATACTCTAGTTCTAGGGTACTAGTAACATACTTCTAGAAATTCTTACTAAGCCTGGATGCACCGCCGTGCTGGGAGCTGCCCCGGTCGTCCCCCGGGGCGCCGCCCGTATCCGGGGACAGATTTCTGCGGCGCACACCCGAGACGACCTCGAGCAAGCGGTGGAGGCGTTCCGGGAAGTGCTCCAAGACCTGCCGAACCAATAGCACGATAATCCAGGCCGACGGAAGCTATATGCCCCCTTAAATTACTTTGTCCGGAAAAACCCGGCCTAAAAAGTAGCGTCTGACCAGCACTTACGCGTCGCGACATGGCCATCACCGCCGAGATGGCCAAGGCCGCTCAGGCCGCCCTGGTGGAAACCGGCCGGGTGGCGGCCAACTCGGCCCGAGGCCTGCGCCGGCGGGGAGAAGAAGTTGCGCCGCGAGGCATGGCCACACTGGCCGAGCTGAAAGAAGTCATGGCCACATTGGAAAAGGTGCTGGCCCAGCTCTGCCAGGGCAACCCGGCCGACGCCCCCTTGCTCCGCCCCGCTTTCGAGCGCATAAAGGAGCGCTTCGGCAAAACCCCCAGAGCCATAACCGCTGACCGCGGCTACGGGGAGGTCAGAACCGAGGCCGAGCTTGCCGCACTGGGTATGAAGAAGGCGGCCATCCCCCGCCGGGGCAAGGCCCCAGCCGTCAGGCGGGAAGTCGAGTCGGCCCGGGGATTTCGGAAGCTCGTCAAATGGCGCACCGGCTCAGAGGGCCGCATCGCCGCCCTGAAACGTAACTACGGTTGGAGCCGGACGCTGATGGACGGCACGGCCGGTGCCGCTACTTGGTGTGCCTGGGGGGTCTTTGCTCACAACGGCATCAAGCTCGCCGACCTTGTGCGAGACGCCGCTGGCGCCTCGTCGCCTCCAAAGTCTGCACCCAGGCGACGATCCGGCAGTGCGCCACCTCGGCAACGGTCATCTGGTGCGGCCCCGCCACCGACATCCTTGGTCGCCTGACCCTGCCCTCCCGCGCCCTGACGCCCCCCAAAGGCCCAAAAAGGGCCAAGAAAGGGAGCGATGGGGCCGGGGAGGGCAGGGACGGGAGGGCATAGCTCCGTTGCCCGGATCACCTCAACCCTTGTGACAAGGGTTTTTCGGGACGAAGTAAATTAGTGGAGGATGGTGCGCCGCTCGTTCACGGCCCCGCCCAGATTATCCGCTTGTAAACGGTGTTCCCGTCGGTCACGGTGACGGCCTCGGTGGCATTTCGGGTGTGGTACCTGGAGCCCACGCGCAGCAGGAGGGCTTTGCTGTTCAAGTGGGTCCCCCAGCCCGACAGCGTGCGCGAGGACATGGCATAGCTCTTGGTGGCGAGCACGGTGCCACCTTGATGGAGCCTGATGTGCCCCGGCAGGGGGTCCCGCTGCAGCGCAGCCTAAGTTCGACCTTGTTGGCCGACACGGTCGGCCTCGTGCTGAACGCCGTCACCGCCGGCAAAGGCTTGGGCCGTGTCGTGGTGGTGGGAACTGTCGTCGTCGTATGGGGCCCTCCTCCGAGGTCTGGGCCGCGCTGAGGGTCCCCACTGGTCACTTGCAGCAGGAGGCATAATCTGCTACGACCGGGAGCAGCTGGCACGACCACGCCGGCACCGGGCTGAGGCCCGTTGGAGGGGAGGATGACAGACACCGAGCAGGGCTACGTAGAACTGGCGAACACCTTTGCCGGCATCGCCCGTTCCCTGTCGTCTGAGCCGACGGTGCTAGGGACGCTCCAGCGCGTCGTCGACTTCGCCGTGGCCACCATCGAAGGTTGTGACGTGGCCGGGATCTTCCTCTTGATCGGGACCGAGGTCACCACGCCGGTGTACTCCGAGCCCCTCGCCTTAGAGGCCGACACCGCCCAGCACGAGGCGGGAGAGGGCCCTTGCTTCGATGCCGTCAGGGGCGAGACAGTCGTCTACGCCCAGGACCTGGCAGACGACCCCCGCTGGCCCACCTTCGGGCCCCGCGCTGCCGCCCTCGGCCTGCGTAGCTTGCTTTCGTGCCGGCTCTTCACCGACGGCACGCTTGGGGCGCTCAACCTTTATGCCCGCCTGCCCGGCGCTTATGGCTTCATCGACCGGACCAAGGCGGTGATCTTCGCCGCTCACGCCGGCGTCGCCCTGGGGGCGGCCGCGGCGCTCGAAGGCGCCACCGTGTCGTTTCAGGGCCAGGTCGACCTGGTCGAGAACCTGAGGGGGGCGTTGGCCTCTCGGGAGGTCATCGGCCAGGCCGAGGGTATCTTGATAGAACGCGAGCGCATTACCTCCGACCAGGCCTTCGGGGTGCTGCGCCGGGCTTCCCAGCACCTCAATGTCAAACTGCGCGAGATCGCTCAGTACGTGGTGGACACCGGAGAGGTCCCCTCGAATACCTAACGGCCCGGGCGCCGGCACCCGGCATGGATGGTCCTGTGGTGCCCGTCGAGCGGTCGGCCACCCCACGAGGACCGGGGCGGCCCAGCCGTCTCATGTGGGCCGAGGACCTTGTCGGCACTGGCTGGGTTTGTCGGCACTGGCACGGAGTGGTACCATCATTTTGCCTTCTAAAGCGAGGGTCCGGGGGCGCTTTGCAGTGCCCGAGGCCTTGAAGGTAGGGTTCGGTGTCCTTCCCCCCCTTGTCGACGGCGCTGCGGTCCGTTTGCCCGTTGGCGCCGTTCTTGCCTGACGTTGACGTCTCTTTTTCGTTCGCCGCCGATCGGACGGTGTGGCCGTGCGCGGCGAGCTGGACCTGCTGACCGCCCCGGGCCTTGGCAGCTTCCTCGATACTGCCGCCGAACGGAGGGGCTGCCCGGTCGTCATCGACTTAACTGAGCTCCCCCCTCATTACGACGGCCGGCGGTGCCAAAGGAGCCTGGTATGGGCTTAACTGAGAACAAGGTCAGACTGACCAATAAAGAAAGGCTTGCCCTGGCGTTCCTCGAAGATCGAGCCGCCCGGGACGACCCGGGGCTGGAGCCGGCGCTCAATGCCGGCCTCGGGCCGGGCCCGCTCCGCTGGTCCCTGGCGCAGGACCTGGCAACAGCCCTCATGTTCTTGGTCCGTGCTGGCGTCATGCTCGCGACCTTCACGCGTTGGCCGGTCGCCGCTCTCAGTGGCGTCGTGGTCTAAATGGCCGCCCTGTGGGCTGGTTTTGCTCGCATAGGCGAACTTGTCCGCCCCCGGGCCCGCCTATGGGCCAAAGAGCACCGAAGGCCAACGATGCCAAGCGCGAAACTAGGCCCAAGGTGAGCAGCGACGAACTAGGCGACCTCGGCGTCGCCGTCAGCTTCGCCGGCCACCAGGTGGTGCTAGCCGTGCGAGGCGAGGTGGACAGCCGCAATGCTCTCGACCTCGAGGCCGTCTTGGACGCGGTGATCGACAGTGGTCATCGGTCAGTGGCGCTGCAGCTGGCTCGTACCGGGGCTATGGACGCCGTCGGGATGGGGGTCATCGTCCATGCCGCCGACCGTCTTAAGTCCTTGGGCGGCGAACTGGCGCTCCGCTCGCCCTCGGCATTGGTCCGCCGGGTACTTGAGGTCGCCATCCTGGCCGGCAGGGTCCGCATGGAAGACGGCACCCCGGCCGAGGACCGCCTGGGCCCTGAGCAACAATGCCAAGACGGGGCCGCGGCGACGGGCCCGAGCCGCGCCGCGCGCGGCACGCTCGGCCGGCTGATGTCCGTACCGGCCGACCATGAAGTGCTCGACGCCGCCCTGCGCCTGGTGGTGGCCCTGGCCCGGGCGACCGTGGGCGGCGCCGACGGCGTCAGCGTCTCGCTCCGTCGCCATGGGCGTCTGGCCACGGTGGCGGCCAGCGACCAGACCATCTCGGACATGGACGCCGACCAGTACGCCACCGGGGAAGGGCCTTGCGTGGACGCCTCCTTGAAAGGGCGCTGGTTCCATGTCCTATCCCTCGAAGACGAGCACCGTTGGCCGGCCTTTACCCCACGAGCCCGCAAGCTGGGGATAAGTGCCATCCTGTCGAGCCCTCTCACGGCCGGCGGCCAGGCGGTGGGCGCCCTCAACATCTACTCCCGGGCACCACGGGCGTTCGGGACCGAGCAACAGCAACTGGCCGCGGTGCTCGCCAGGGAGGCTTCGAGCATCCTCACCTCGGCTGGGGCCGGTACCAGCGACGACGAGCTGAGCAGGCTCATGGCCGACGTGCTTCGGTCCCGCCACGTCATCTCCGAGGCCCTCGGGGTGCTGATGGAGCGCGACGGCACCTCCGAAGGCTCCGCCTTCACCACCCTCCGCCGCTTCTCCGAGCGCTCGGGCCGGTCCATGCGGGAGCGGGCGGAAGACGTCGTGGCCTCGACCCAGCTAGCAGGCCCCCCCGAGCCGGTGCCCGCGGCCGATGGCTAGGCGCCCCAGCGACCTTCTGGACCGGGCCCGTCAGGACGCCGCCCTTTCCCATGGCGAACTGTTCCTGCGCTACTTCGGTCTCGGCGGTATGAGCGGTGCTATCGAGCTGGAAGCGTTCTGCTACGGGGTCCTGCGGCCGAGCGCCCATGACTACGAAGTCGTCGCCCATGCCCTCAACGAGAGGTTCACTGAACTGGGCCGTGACCACCCCGTGGCCTACTCCGACGACGAGGACGGGCCACAGAGATCCGAGGGCGAAGATGACCTATAGGAGGGACCCTTCGCGTTAGGCGGCCGCAGGCCGGGCGATGCTCAAAAGCTCTTGGGCTGCCCGTTCATAGGTGATCTCGGGGAGTTGCCGCTCAGCGGCCCGCCCGCTCCGGCGCCCTCTGCCACCACGCCAGATGTCGCCCTCGGAGACCTGGGCTCGGCGCTTGGCCACGTCGGCCTCGACCTCCGAGTAGGGGCAGCGGTCGACGCGAGGAGCGCCGACGATCTCACCGGCGAGGGGCATCCAAAGTGTCAAGCGTGGGGCCGGGAACTGGGGCTCGCCTCCTGGGTGTTCTTCGAGGGTGAGCTTCTTGACCTTTTCGGGCACCTGGCCGCTGGCAGTTGCCCTCTTGGCGGCGGCCGCCTCTGGGGGTTGTTCGTGCTGGCGCTCGGCTATGTCCGTATCGTTCAGCTGAAAAAGCCATCCGCCGCCAGTGGTGGACCTCCCTTAGCGCGAAGGTGTAGCCGTGGCCCGTACTGGTTCTGGACCCGCAAGGTCAACGCCAAGACGCTGAGCCGAGTGCTCAGCGCCGAACAGGTCGCCGACTACCGTTCATGGTCCGACGCCGACCGCCACCTGCGGGCCCTTGTGCACGAACTGGAGGCGCTCGCTATAAGCGCGGTTGAATCCGACCCCTGCTCGCCCCACCGGGCCCCGCCCCCGCTCGCCCCACCTGTGGAAAGACCGTGAGCGGCGCCCGCTTAACCTGTGACCACCCCGGTTATTACCTCACAAACCGGCACTCCAGGGCCAAATGTGAAGACCTCACGTTCCCGCATGTATTGATTGAGGACCTCCCCGATCCCGGGTAGGCGGTCACCTAGCGTGGCCTCGGGAGGGACCGTGACAGTGACGTGTTCCCGCTGAGCATGTGGCTTGTTGACCTGATCGTCGTCAGGGCCCATCTTCCGAGCAGGCCCGGTTGAGGAAATTGGTGGGGCTCGTCAAGATCCGCGGGTCGGGGCCCAGTGCACCGAATGAACCACATGCTCGGGTGGGCAGTGACCGCCACAGCGTGTTCGGGGTGGTATCGGGAGGCAGCCTGGTGAGCAAGAGCGCACTTGAGGGCTCTCCCGGTCCCAAACAACTAGGCGCCCACTGTCGCGCTGTGAGCTTACTGGCGTCCGGTGGTCCAGTGGTCGCCGCGATCGAAGGGAGAGCCCTCGATAACAGCAAACCACGCTAGTGGCGTAACAATCGGGTTGGACGCGGCGATCGTGGCCAACCATCAGGTCGCCGTCCGCGGCCCGGGCGTACGAGAGGACTTCCACGTCGCCCCCACCCTGGCCGGGCTGGTCAAGTTGACCGAACGGCTCAGGCCGCACGCAGGCTCGGTGGTCGTAGCCGCCGCTGCTCAGACGCCGGATCCTGCGCGTGCACCCCTCACGATCTCGGCGTCCTTCGAGAGCTCATCCATGTGCTGGACGCGGACGAACTCGACGAGCCTACGCGCGAGGTTGTAGAGGAAGGACAGGGCCACGGGGCGCCAGCCTGCCCAGTGCCTCCTCCCTGGTCAAACCGTACAGGGCAATTCCTAGACCCTTCAGAGCCTGTCGCACTATGGGGGCTGCTCCCGTTGCGTGTCAACGAGCAGCGGCTTACCTGTACCGGCTGGAACAAGGGTCCCCCGTGGCTCCGCGGGGGTTCCATAGCCTTGCTTCAGC